>Ga0070765_100001049_pt1 | contig 16538 bp, 15 predicted proteins | sample HubBroMetageWFT5_FD_71516 | JGI IMG/M metagenome (GOLD analysis project Ga0070765, IMG submission 71516) | Warmed and freeze-thawed soil microbial communities from the Hubbard Brook experimental Forest, New Hampshire - Hubbard Brook CCASE Soil... | ecosystem: Environmental > Terrestrial > Soil... | reverse complement strand
TGGACCAGGCGTACGCAGCCGTCGGTCAAGGAGATCTCGACCGGGTTCGCTCCGGACTGCCGACGACCGAGCAGCTGCCGGTACGGGGATCGCGGCGTCGCCCCGCCCGCGGCGGTCACCGCCGTGACTGGGGGGCGGACGTCGAACGCGCGAACGCGCCGGAGATCTCGGTACGCGTCATATCGCTGTTCGGCACCATCGACGTGTGGCGAGTTCCGGCGGAGATGCCCGGCGACTACGGCGAGATCACGCGCGGGCTGCAAGCCCGCCATCGCGAGCTTCCGCCCTAGCCGACGGTTACCCGCGAGGTAATGGCATTACCTACCGGGTAATCGACAGTCCGCGTGCCGGTCGTCACCGTGACCGGCATGACTACGCAATCCAATTCATCCACACTCGCCCTACCGGCGGGCGGCCGCCACGTGGCGGCAGAAGCCGCACGGTGGGCAGCGCTTCCCGTTCTCCTGGCCGGGACGTTCATGGTCGTCCTGGACTTCTTCATCGTCAACGTCGCGCTGCCGTCGATGCAGCGCGACCTGCACGCCGGCACCGGCGCGATCGAATGGGTCGTCGCCGGATTCGCGCTGACCTCGGCGGTGTTCCTGATCAGCGCCGCCCGGCTCGGCGACCGGATCGGTCGACGGCGGACGTTCTCGATCGGGCTAGGCGTGTTCACGCTGTCGTCGGCAGCGTGCGGGGTGGCCGGCAGCCCGACCCTGCTCGTGGTGGCACGGCTGGCGCAGGGCGTCGGCGCGGCGCTCCTGATGCCGAACGTACTTTCGATCATCAACGTGACCTACACCGGCGATGACCTGCCGCGCGCGCTCGGGGTCTACGGGCTCGTGATGGGCCTGGCGGCCGCGTGCGGACAGCTCATCGGTGGCGGCCTGATCCAGGCCGACATCGCCGGCCTTGGCTGGCGGACGTGCTTCCTGATCAACATCCCGGTCGGCGTCTGCGCCCTCGTACTGGCCCCGAGGTTCGTGCCCGAGTCTCGCGGGGACCGGCGCACGGGGCTCGATCTCGTTGGAACGCTGCTGCTCAGCTCGGGGCTGATCGCGGTGGTGCTGCCCCTCGTCGAAGGACGTCAGCACAGCTGGCCGGTCTGGACATGGATCTCGTTCGCAGTCGCACCACTCTTGCTGCTGGGTTTCGTCTCGCACCAGCGCCGGCTCGCCCGCCGCGGTCGCGCGCCGCTGCTCGCGCCGGCGATGTTCCGGAACCGGACGTTCACCGTGGGACTGGTGACACAGCTCGCATTCTGGTGCGGGCAGGCGTCGTTCTTCCTCGTGCTCGCCCTGTATCTCCAGCAGGGGCGCGGCCTGAGCGCGCTCGACGCCGGTCTGGTGTTCACGATCATGGCGGTCGCGTATGTGGCGGCCTCCGCCCAGGCGCCGGCACTCGTGCTCCGCTTCGGGCACCGGCTGCTCGCGGTGGGAGCGCTCGTGCTCGCCGCCGGCCACGGCCTGCTGCTGGCCGCGGTGGCGAACGTCGGCGTCGGCGGCTCGATCTTCGAGCTCGTCCCCGGCCTCGTGCTGATCGGCGCGGGGATGGGCCTGCTGCTCGTCCCGCTGACCACGACGATCCTTTCGAACGTCGAGACGCAGTACGCCGGCGGCGCCTCCGGAGCGATGACGACGGTGCAGAACGTCGGCGGAGCGCTCGGGGTGGCGATCACCGGTGTGATCTTCTTCGGTGCGCTGCACGGCGGCTACGCGCACGCACTGGAGATGAGCCTGATCGAACTAGCGGCGCTGCTGCTCGCGGTGGCGGCGTTGACCCGTCTCCTCCCGGCGACGAGGCGGAGCTGACCCCCCGGGGGCGCCGGTCGCGCCCAGCGGGCTAGCCATCCGTCGGGGTCGTCGGGCTCGTCGGGGCCGCGCCAGAATCGGGCTCGGCCGCGGGCTTGCGATGGCGGCGGAACCCGAAGAAGTGCTCGGCCTCCTGGACGCCGTGCTCGGCGCGTTGCATCTCGCGCTCCGCCCCGGCGATCGGGCCGAGCATCTTCACAAGCTCCTGCATGGTGTCGGTGAGGCGGTCGACCGAGTCGGTCAACGGACCGACCGAGGTTGCCAGCGATTCGATCACCTCGACGTGGTGCTCGATCGACTCGGTCACGCGCTCCAACGCCTTCACGGCCTCGAGCGTCTCGTGCTCGGTCTCCTCGAGCGGCCTGAGCGCGTCCTGGTCAAGCGCCCGGACGGCGGACCGAACCGGCTTCAGCACGAAGTCGAACACCGCCCGAAGATGGTACCGGCCGTCTGAGGCTCAGAGGATGGCGTCAAGCGCCCGCTCGATCGGAGTGTCGCCGCCGTTGACGTACAGGGTCACGCCTGCCGCGCGCGGGTCGTGCAACAGAGCGTCGAGCAACGAGGCCACATCGTCTCGCGAGACTTCTCCGCGGAAGGGATCGAGATCGACCCGTACCCGTCCGGTGCCCGGCTCGTCGGTGAGACCACCGGGCCTGACGACCGTCCACTCGCGGTCGCTGTCCTGCACGGCCCGGTCGGCCTCGGCCTTCGCCCGCAGGTACACCTGGAAGACCTCATCCCCGGCGGGCGGGTTCTCGGCGCCCACCGCGCTCACGATCACGTAGCGGGGCGCGCCTACCTGAACCGCGGCCTGCAGCAGCTTGATCGCGCCGTCGCGGTCCATCGTCAGCTTCCGCTCGGCGCCGCTTCCCGCTCCGGCGCCGGCGGCGAACACCACCGCCGAGGCGCCCTCGATCGCCGCCGCGATGTCGGCGACGTCCGCGGTCTCCAGATCGCACACGACCGGCTCTCCACCGCGCGCTCGCACGTCGGCGGCGTGGTCGGGATTGCGGATCAGGCCGACCACGGTCTCGCCTCGCCGGCTGAGCAGCTCCGTCAGGCGGAGCGCGATCTGCCCGTGGCCTCCGGCGATCGCGATCATCGCGTCACCCGAGCCGACCACGCTAGCCGTTCCACGCGTGGCCGCCGTCCCAGGCGTGCCACGCGTCGACCTCGATCCAGGCGCTCACCCGGCCGCGGTCGCGCTGCGAATACGGGTTACCCATGTAGTGCCGGGACAGACGGTCGATTGCCTCGAGCTCCGGGTCGGGCTCGAGCGCGGCAACGCGCCCGAGCAGCGTCACGTGGCGATACCAGGCGTCGGCGCCGAGCACGGTCAGCGAAACCTGGGGATCGCGGCGGAGATACTCGAGCCGCTTGCGCCCCTCGTCCATGTTGACTAGCACGCGACCGTCCTCCCACAGGTACCAGGTCGCTGCCGTGTGGGGGCTGCCGTCCGGGCGGACCGTCGCGATCACCGCGGGGTTCGGCGCGGATAGAAACTCGGACAGCGCGGTCGGAAGCGGTGGCGAGGGCATTCGCGGGCTGTTGAAAATGTAGCGTTCAATGCAGTCCCGCCGAGTTCCATGATGTGCTTATATTAGTGAGTAATGCGTCGTCCGCATGATCGTTCGCTCCACGGATCGAGGGTCGCGGACATCAACCCGCGACCGCGAGCCGCCAGGCGCGCTCGCCGTGGAGACGTAGCCTCGACGGCCCAGCACACGCTGCGCCGGGTGGCGGACGGGCGACTGGCGCATCTCCCCGTCACCGTGCAGTTCTGGGACGGCAGCGTGCTGGAGGGCGAGCCTCCGGCCGACCCGCGGCACGACGGCGGACGGTCGGCATCGGTCGTGGTCGCCCGGGATCGACGAGCGCTCGCCCATCTCCTCCACGAACCGGGCCAGATCGGCCTGGCCCGAGCATGGGTCGACGGCTCGCTGACCGCCTTCGGGGACCTCGAGGACGTGCTCGCCACACGCAACGTGTTCGGCGGCGTTCACCTCTCGCTGCGTGATCGTCTGATGCTCGCCCTCGCCGCCGCGCGGGCCGCGGGGGTGACAGTGCTCCGCCGGCCACCCGTGCCCGCGATCGAGGCGGTACCGACCGGACGGCGTCACTCGCTCGCGCGCGATCGCACCTCAGTCAGGCATCACTACGACATCTCGAATGACTTCTACCGCCTGGTGCTCGGCCCGAGCATGACGTACTCGTGCGCCTACTTCGCCCGCGAGGCGGACACGCTCGAGGAGGCGCAGAAGCACAAACTCGATCTGATCTGCCGAAAGCTGCGGCTCGCCCCCGGCGAGCGCTTTCTCGACATCGGCTGCGGTTGGGGCTCACTGGTGCTGCACGCCGCCGCCCATTACGGGGTGAATGCGGTCGGGATCACGCTGTCGGAGGCGCAGGCCCGGCTGGCCCGCGACCAGGCTCGCGCGCGAGGACTCGATGACCGCGTCGAGATCCGCGTCGCCGACTACCGCGAGCTTTTCGGTCCACCGTACGACAAGATCGCGAGCGTCGGGATGTACGAGCACGTGGGACGCTCCGAGCTCGATCGCTACGTCCAGGCGGTGTCGGGCCTGCTTCGTCCGGGTGGTCTGTTCCTCAACCACGGCATCGCGAGAGTGGCGTCGAAACCACCGACGGCACCGACGTTCATCTCTCGGTACGTGTTCCCAGACGGTGAGCTTCATCCGGTCGCCGACCTGATGACGTCGATGCAGACCGCCGGCTTCGAGGTTCGCGACGTCGAGTCGCTCCGCGAGCACTACCCGATGACGCTGCGGCGGTGGGTGTCGAACTTGCTGAATCGGAGGGCCGAGGCCGAGCGGCTCGTGGGACCCGAGCGCGTTCGTACGTGGCATCTCTACATGCTCGCCTCGGCGAATGCGTTCGATAACGCGGAGCTCGGTCTCTATCAGGTGCTCGGCGCGCGTCACGACGGCCCACACGGACTACCGCTGACGCGCGCCGACCTGTTTTGCGATTAGCGCACCGGCTTCAGCGCACCGTCGCGTAGCCGGCGGCCTCAGGACACGACCTGCGACGAAGCCCCGACCCGGATCAGGTCAAGCGTGTTCCGTTGCACGCGTTCGAGCGTCATCCTGAAGCTCGGCGAGTAGAGCGCGACGTGGTCGAAGTCGTCCTCGCGGCGCGCGATCCCGGCGCGGACCTGGTCCGGCGTGCCGGCGACCCCGATCGCGTCGATCATGTCGTCGCTGACGGCCTCGATCATCGCCGCGTGATCGCCGGCCACGAACGCCTCTCGGATCCGCGCGGCCTCGGCATCGAAGCCGCTGGCCGCGAGCATCGGCGCATACGCGCGGGGCGCCGCGTAGAACGCGATCTGCGCGGCGAGCTCTTGCCGCGCAATTTCTTCGTCGTCGTTGATCGAGCACAGCAGCATTCCGACGACCTGGACGTCGCGTAGGTCCCGTCCGGTCCGGTCGGCGCCGGCGGCGATCGCGGGGCGGACGACGTCGTGTACGTAGCGCGAGCTGAACGTGGGGTGGCAAACGAGCCCGTCGGAAACCCGACCGGCGGTCTCGATCATCCGCCGGTTGACGCCCGCGGTATAGATCGGGATTCGGTCGCGCAGCGGCGGGCGCACGTCGGCGGTCGGCGTCAGGTTCATCGAGTAGAAGCGGCCCTCGTGCTTGACCGGCCCTTCGTGGAGCCGCCAGATCCGCCGGATCAGCGGCACCAGCTCCTCGAGTCGGACCGCGGGCGACTGCGGATCCTTGACCCCGTGCCAGCCGATCTGCATCCCCTTCGTCCCGGTCCCGAGGCCGAGGACCAGCCGGCCGCCGCTGATCTCGTCGAGGCCGCGGGCGTCGTTGGCGAGGATCAGCGGTGAGCGTCCCACGCCGTATGCGATCCCGCTCCCGATCCGGCAGCTGGTCGTGTTGTAGGCCATCGCGGCGAGTGCCACTATCGCCGAGCGGTCGTTGAACTCGCTCGTCCACGCCGCATCGAAGCCGGCGGCGTCGGCCGTCGCCGCGACCTCCGCGGTCTCGGCCATCCCGCCCGCCAGCACGCAGACCCCGCGAGTCGCCATGCGCCGACGCTACCACCCAAGCCGCCGAGAGTTGCAGAAGCCCTGCCTATAGTCCTCACGGGATGCCTCCGCTCACGGCCGCGTCTGACCGGATCGACCAGCTCGCCCAGGATCTGCGTCACCACCGCCGGCTCTACTACGCCGGCGAGCCGGCGCTCAGCGACGCTGAGTACGACGCGCTCGAAACCGAGTTCCGGGAGCTGCTCGACGAACACCCGGACCTGACGCCGGCCGACAACCCGCTCGAGGAGATCGGCGCCGAACTCGCCGGCGAGTTGTACGCCGACGCGCGTCACGAGGTGCCGATGCTGTCACTTGAGAAGGCGACCACCGACGCCGAGCTCGACACGTTCCTTAGGCGCTTCCCGGACCAGTCATTCGCGCTCTGGCCGAAATTCGACGGGTTGTCGGTCTCAGTCCTCTACCGGGGCGGTCGACTGGCGCGCGCGGCCACGCGCGGCAACGGCGAGGTCGGACAGGATGTCACGGTGAACGTCCGCGGCGGCGAGGTTCACGGAATGCCGGAGGCGCTGCCCGAGCGGATCGACTGCGAGGTCCGCGGCGAGGTCGTGATGCTGCGGTCGGACTGGCGCGCGTACAACGCCGCGCACGGGGACAAGCCGCTCGCCAACGCCCGCAGCGCCGCCGCCGGGACGTTGCTTGCCAAGGACCGGATCAAGGTCGCGGATCGGCCGGTGACGTTCTACGCCTTCGATCTGATCCGTTTGAGCGACGGCGCCACCAACCGCAAGCTTGCCGAGGAACTGACAGCGCTCGGGTTCACCGTCGAGGGGTACGAGGAATCCGCCGACCCCGAGACGATTCGCGCGTATATCAAGCGCATCCTCGACAGTCGCCACGACGTCGACTACGAACTCGACGGTGTCGTCATCAAGCTCGTCGACCGCGCCGCGTACGAGGCCGCGGGGCAGACCGGGCATCACCCCAAAGGCGCGATTGCATTCAAGCTCCCGCCGGAGGTCGCCGTCACCCGCCTGCTCGAGATCGACTGGACCCCGGGGAAGACCGGGCAGCTAACTCCGCGAGGCCGGGTCGAGCGGGTGTTCGTGTCTGGCACGCACATCGAGCACGTGAGCCTCCACAACCTCGCGGTGATCGCGGCCCGCGACATTCGCATCGGGGACCGCGTGTACATCCTCAGGCGCGGCGACGTGATCCCGTTCGTCTCGGGGGTCGTCGACCCCGCCGAGCGCGATGGCAGCGAACGAGTCATCGAACCGCCGTCGGCGTGCCCGTCGTGCGGCGAGGCGTTGGTGCTCGTCGGCGAGTCGAGGGTCGTGATGTGCGAGAACAGCCAGGGCTGTCCGGCGCAACGCCTGCGCCGCCTGATCCACTGGTGCTCGCGCGCGGGCGCGGACGTCGAAGGCCTGTCCGAGGCTCGGCTCGAGCAGCTCGCCGATGCAGGCCTCGTGTCGACGCCATCCGACATCTACCGGCTCGACTACGACACGCTGATGCCAGAAGGCAAGGCGCGGTTTGAGGGCTGGGGGGAGCGCTCGGTGCAGAACCTGCTCGCCGCGATCGAGAAGAGCAAGGGAGTCGGCCTGCGGCGTGCGCTCGTCGGCTGGTCGATCCCATTGACTTCCGAGGGAACCGCGAAGCGAATCTGCCGCCACGGTTACGAGTCAATCGAGCAGCTTCAGAGCGCCACCGTCGAGGAGATGTGCGAGGTCGACGACGTCGGCCCGGTCGTCGCCGAGGCGCTCCGCAAGTTCCTCGACCAGCCCGCCACCCAGGATGAGATTGCGGCGCTGCGCGAGCTCGGGGTAAGCCTCGACGCCCGCGACGAGGACCGCCCGATCGAGGTTCGAGCCGATTCCCCGTTCGCCGGAAAGACCGTAGTGATCACCGGGACGCTGTCGGTCGACCGCAAGGAGTTCCGGGCGTTGCTCGAGACAGCTGGCGCCAAGGCATCGGGGTCGGTCTCGGCTAAGACCGACTATGTGATCGCCGGAGAATCCGCCGGCTCGAAGCTGACCAAGGCGGAGTCGCTCGGCGTTCCGGTTCTCACCGAGGACGACGTGCGCGCGATGCTCGCCTAGCCGGCCTACAGGACGAACGGAATCAGCATCTTCGTGGCCGCCTTGTACTTGCCGTACGCCGCGGGGAACGAATCCGTCATCAGCCGCTCCTCCACACTCGCGCTGTAAATGAAGTAGGCGCCGGCGATCACCAACGCAATCAGGAGGTAGAGGTTCGTGGCCAACGCCGTGCCGAGGACGGCGAGCAGAAGCCCCGAGTAGATCGGGTGGCGAACGTACCGGTACGGACCCGAGGTAACGAGCTCGGGCTCCTCTTTCTTCGTCATCGGCATTCCCCAGTTCTGGCCAAGGTAGACCCGCGCCCATACCGCCAGTGCCAACCCCGCCGCGAACAGTACGGTGCCGACGACCTGGAGGAGCAAGCTGTGCACCGCCAGGGTGTGCGTGTTGAACACGCGCGTCAGGACGAACGCGATCACGAGCAGCAGGCCCGGCACGCGGACCCGTCCGGTGCGCACGCCCTGCTTAGCACCGAACGCGGCGATCAGCCAGTACAGCCAGAACACGCCCCACACGCTGAAGATGACGGTTCTCAGCACCACGACGCGGAGCCTAGGACCGTGCGGGTTCGGGCGTAAGTGGCGATCGGCCGAGATCGACCATGACATCTGTCATCTCTTCGGGCGTGAGGCGGCTTGCTGCTCGATCCTGTCGACCAGCGCCTGCGCCGCGGCGCTGAGGCGCCGGTTCGACGGCGTCGCGATTGCGACCTCGAATTGCGGGACGTGGTGGCGGATCGGAACAACGGTGATGTCGTCCACGCCGGCCACGAACGAGGGAGGCAGTAGCCCGATCGCGAGGCCGTGCTCGATGAAGTCGATCATGCTCGCGGTGTCGTTGACCTCGTAGTCGACCGTCCGCGGGACCCCGGCGGCCGCGAACGCGCGGTCGATGGCCATCCGCGTACCCCATCCGCCCGGTAGGTCGACCAGCGGTTCCTCTCCCAGATCGCTGAGATCGATGCCGGCACGCTTGGCGAGCGGATGTGCGCTCGGGACCACGAGCGCGATCGCCTCGCGCGTCAGCGGGGCCAGCCGCACGCCCGGCCGGCGCCGGTCGGGCAGGGCCACGAACGCGAGGTCGAGGCGGCCCTCGCGCACCTCGTCGGCCATCGCGCTCGAGCCGCCGGCGTGCCGGACCTTGATGGTGACGTCCGGGTGTTGGCCGCGGAACTCGGCAAGCAGCCCCGGCACGTTGAACCCGTGCATGGCCTGCGCCTGCATCGTTCCGAGCACGACCGTGCCGCGCAGACCGCCCTTGACCTGATCGACGGCTTCGCGCGCGGCCGCGGCGGCCGCCAGCGTCCGGCGCGCTTCCGGAAGGAGCACGCGCCCCGGATCCGACAGGCGCACCTGGTGGGTTGAGCGATCGAACAGCGTCACGCCGAGGTCGCGCTCGAGCGCGCGCACGCCAGCCGAGACGGCCGACTGCACCACGTGAAGCCTGGCCGACGCGCGCGTGAAGCTGCCCTCCTCGGCGACGGCGACGAAGGTCTTGAGATGGCGGAGTTCCACGGGTGTGTGGGAGTTTATCTCTAAACGCGATAACCATAAGCGATTATTTGCGTTGAATCCGATTGAGGCCGAGGTCATCCTTACCTCATGAGATCACGCGCATTCGGGTTCTGGGCTGTGGCGCTGGCGTTCACCGCGACCCTCGCCTTCACCACGGTTCCAACGCCACTCTGGTCGCTGTTCGCGGAGCGCGATCGCTTTTCTTCATTCGTAGTGACCGTCGTGTTCGCCGCGTACGCCGTCGGCGTCGTCGTCAGCCTGTTCCTCGCCGGCCACGTCTCGGACTGGTTCGGCCGCCGCCGGGTGCTGGTTCCCGCGCTGCTACTGAACCTGCTCGCCGCCGTGGTGTTCCTGTTGTGGCCGGAAGTGCCGGGGTTGCTCGTCGCCCGGATCCTGAGCGGCCTCGGAATCGGCGCGGTCACCGCGACCGCGACCGCATGGCTCGTCGAACTCAGCGCCGACCGCCGGCGCGGCGAGATTGTCGCGGGGGCCGCGAACCTGGGAGGGCTCGGCGCGGGTGCCCTCGTCTCGGGCGTCCTCGCGCAGTGGGTCGGCCATCCGATGACCGTCCCCTTCCTCGTGTTCATCGGAGTGCTGGCGATCGCGTTGCTGCTCGTCCTGAGCGCACCCGAGACACGGCCGCCCGCTCACCCGAGACCGGCGTACCGTCCCCAGCGCGTAGCGGTTCCCGCCGAGTCGCGCGGGCGATTCTTCGCGGCGGCCACCGCCGCGGCGATCACGTTTGCCCTGTTCGGCCTGCTGACGTCGCTCGCGCCCAGCTTCCTGTCGGGAACGCTGGACCACGGCTCGCGCGCACTCGCCGGCGCAACCTCGTTCGCTGTGTTTGCGGCCGCCGCGGTCGCTCAGGTGCTCGCCGGGACGAGGGACCCCAGGACGCTCCTGGCGCGCGGCGTGCCGGCGATGCTGGTCGGACTTGGGTTGCTGACGGTCGCCGTATGGCTGCCACAGCCAAGCCTGGCCGTGTTCATCGCCGGGGTGCTCGTCATCGGCGTCGGGGGCGGCCTGATGTTCAAGGGCGCCATCGGCACGGTGGCCGCGCTCGCAGGCCCAGATAATCGGGCGGAAGCGCTGGCCGGCGTGTTCCTCGCCGCCTATCTCGGCCTGGCGGGGCCCGTCATCGGCCTTGGTCTTCTCACGCAAATACTGACCGCGCGGTTGAGCCTCCTCGTGTTCGCCGGGCTGCTCGCCATCGGGCTGGCCCTCGCGACTCCGCGGCTGCTCGGCCGGCGCGACAACACACACGAAACAGGAGGAACCGATGCAGATCACAAAACTCCAGACCACGCAGCTCGGCGACACCGGGCTCGAGATCACGACTATCGGCCTCGGGGCGTGGGCGATCGGCGGCGGCGGATGGGAATTCGGGTGGGGATCCCAGGACGACGATGAGTCGGTCCAGGCGATCCACCGCGCTCTCGAGCGAGGCGTCAACTGGATAGACACCGCTGCCGCATATGGTTTCGGCCGATCCGAGCGGATCGTCGGCCGCGCGCTCCGGGAGATGGCCCAGGTTGACCGCCCGTACGTGTTCACCAAGGCGTCGCTGCTCGAGGGCTCCGACCGCCGCGTCGTGCATAGCCTCAAGCGCGACTCCATCCATCGCGAGGCCCATGCCAGCCTCGAGCGCCTCGGCGTCGACGCGATCGACCTCTACCAGATCCACTGGCCCGTCCCCGACGAGGACATCGAGGAAGGCTGGTCTGCCCTCGCGGAGCTCAAGTCGCAGGGACTCGTGCGCCACATCGGCGTCTCAAACTTCGACGTCGAGCAACTGCGCCGGATCCAGCAAATCGCACCCGTGGAGACGCTCCAGCCCCAGTACTCGCTGATCGAGCGGGACATCGAGCGGGAGATCCTTCCGTTCGCCGAGCGCAATCGGATCGGGGTGATCGTGTACTCCCCGATGGGCTCCGGGATGCTCACCGGCGCAATGACCGCCGAGCGGATCGAGAGCCTCGACGAGGACGACTGGCGCAAGCATGATGAGCGCTTCACCGAGCCGCAACTCTCGGAGAACCTTCGGCTGGTCGAACGCCTCCGAGCGGTGGGAGAGCGCTACGACGTGACCCCCGGCGCGGTCGCGGTGGCGTGGACGCTGCGCCACCCCGCTGTCGACGGCGCGATCGTCGGGTTCCGCCGGCCCGACCAGGTCGACCCGATCCTCGCCGCCGGGTCCCTCGAGCTGAGTGACGAGGACGTTGCCGAGATCGAGGGCCGGGGGCGATGAGCACCGGCGGGGCCTTGATCCCGGCGGCGGGGGTCGTTTAACACCGGGTGACCGCAGTCGCGTATGTTGGGGGCCGACGTGCCCCCAACAGAGCCCCAACCGATCCTCAGCCACCCCACGGAGTCGGCCATCTTCCTGGTGCTGACGGTCCGGGGCGGCTCTGAGGCGGACGTGGCGGACCTCGTCGCGGACGCCTCCGGGATCAAGCGCTCGGTTGGGTTCCGAGTGCCCGAGGCGGAGCTGACGTTGGTCGTCGGGATCGGGGCGGGACTATGGGACCGGCTAGGCGGCGGCCCCCGCCCGTCTGGGCTGCACCCGTTTCGCGAGCTCGTCGGCCCGCGGCACACCGCCGTCGCCACCCCCGGCGATCTCCTGTTCCACATCCGGGCTCATCGCTTCGACGTGTGTTTCGAGCTGGCCCAGCGACTGACCGACCGGCTACGTGGACTCGCCGATGTCGTCGACGAGGTGCACGGCTTTCGCTCATTCGACGAGCGCGACGTGCTCGGGTTCGTCGACGGAACCGAGAATCCCGAGGGGGTGGCCGCCACGGAAGCGGTTCTGATCGGCGACGAGGAGGCGGACTTCGCGGGCGGCAGCTACGTGATCGTCCAGAAGTACGTTCACGACCTGGGCGCCTGGGATGCCCTGTCGACCGAGGAGCAGGAAGCAGCGATCGGCCGCACCAAGCTCAGTGACATCGAGTTCCCCGACGAAGACAAGGCCCCCAACTCTCACCTCGCGCTCAACGTGATCGAGGGCCCCGACGGCGACGAACGCCAGATCATGCGCTTCAACATGCCGTTCGGCCGGGTCGGCGCAGCGGAGTTCGGCACCTACTACATCGCGTACGCGCGCACGTCCGAACTGATCGAGTTGATGCTGACCAACATGTTCATCGGCGATCCCCCGGGCAACACGGATCGCATCCTCGACTTCTCTACCGCCGTCACCGGGAACCTGTTCTTCGTCCCGCCGGCCGATCTCCTCGAGAATCTGATCCCTGACGCGAGCGCGTCGGAGCCCAGCGCCGAGCCCGACCCCGAGTCCGAGGCGGCGTCCGGCACCGAGCCCGAGTCCGACGACGGATCGCTCAGGATCGGCAGCCTTCGCGACGAGCCGGGCTAACGGGCGGCGGCCGGATACGCCACGCACGTCGCCAGCGCGACGGCGGCCGCGACCGCGAGTGGAAGCGTCAGGCCCGTCCTGACGAGCAGCGCCCCGGCGACCGCGCCGGCAAGCATCGCGACGACCGCGGAGACTCGCCGGAGGCTGCCCTTCCCCGTCCCGCCGGCGAGGGTCGAGTCGGCCGCAAGTCCAGTGATCGTCATGGTCAGAACGGTGGTGGTGAGGTCGGGGACGGCGAGGCGCCGCGCGGTTGCGTTTCGTATGCCCATCGCGCCCGCCATCAAAGCGATCGTCGCATCGGCTGCGAAGCTCGCCGGGTGCGGGTTGGTTGCGCCGGCGAGAATCGCTGCGCCGGTTAGAAGTAACCCCTCCAGCCCGAGCGCGTAGGCGATGTAAGTCCGGTGCCGCTCGGCCACGCGGCGCGCCAGTGCGCCCCCGATGCCGGATCCGACCGCGAACGCCGCTAACGAGACGATCGGCGACACCACCGGGAGTCCGCCGGCGCCGGCGATCCCGAAGCCGAGCAGCACGACGTTCCCGGTCATGTTGGCCGTGAACACGTGGCCGAGCCCGAGATAACTGACGGCGTCGACCGTGCCGGTCGAGAACGTCAGGGCGAGTAGCGTGAGCGAAAGGGGATGCCGTAGGTTCGCCGCCGCCTGTTCGGCGAGCGTCGCGGCGGCGCTGGGTTGTCCGCTCGACATTGGTGCGGGCAGGGTACGGGCGGCAGATGACGTCATCCCGGGCGGGCCTTTAGTGACGGTGGTAGCGTCCGGGCGTGGAGCCGCTCGATGGCAACGCGATAGCTGGGCAGCTGTTCGAGCTGTTCGACCGCGAAATGACCACCGCGCACGGGGCGTGCGCTCACTGCGGGACCGAGGCACTTATCGCTGAGCTCCGCGTCTACACGCGGGCGCCGGGAGCCGTCGCGCGCTGCCGTCACTGCGGCCAGGTCGTGTTCGTGGTCACCGAGATCAGGGGACAGACCCGGATCTATCTCGACAGCTTCAAGCTTCTCGAGTCAGCAGATTCCGGCTCGTGACCGCGTCGCGGACGCCTTTCAGGGAGCGTTGGGCATCCGGCTCGTTGGCGCGCCGAGCTGTCTCTCAGGCCACCTCGGTGGATACGGCCTGATCGTGCTCGCCGCGGGATTCGCGGTTAGCGCCGCCGCGACGTGGCCCTTGGCGTTGCCCAACGCGCACATCGACACATTGTTGTCGCCGGGCACCCACCGCGAGGCCCGCCATTACCTCGCCGCGCCCGCGACCCGCTAGGTCGTTAAGCCCTCGTCAGCGGTGAAGCGGGGGCGGGTCTGGTGGGTCATAACCGCACTCTCGACGAATCTCCGCCGTCGCGATGGGCGAGCTGACCCATATACGTGCAGTGGCGCACACTCGCCGTCCGTGGGAGGGCGAGTGTGCCGTGGTGACCCGCTGAGGTGACCCGCCGGCGATCAGGAAGCCGCGAGCCTCTGGATGTCCGCGAACGTCTTGGTGTCGAGCAGCGCCTGACAGGCGCGTATGCACTCCCGGCACACGGTCTCGCTCAGGGCGCAGTGACGGTGATGGTGGGCGTGCCGGTGGCATTCCTCGGCGCAGGCCGTACAAACGCGCACGCACGCGTCCAACACTCGGTGGATGACGTACTCGTCTGAATGGGCCGGACGCGATAGGAGTCGCGCCGTGAGAGCGCACACGTCCGCGCAGTTGAGGCAGAGCGCGATGCATTCGCGCATCTCGTCGATGTCATCCTCGACGAGGTCCGCGTCCGCGCAGGTGGTGCACGATTGGGTGCATCTGAGGCAGGCATCGATCGCCGCCGCGACGTCCTCGGAACCGAGCAGGACGCCGGTGGGAACGGTGTCGAGCATTTCTTGGGTGGTGGTCATCCCCGGAGGCTAACGCGCCTGGAGTGCCCTGACCTAACCCGGCCAAGACGCGAGCTCGATCCTCCTCGTCCACCGGGGCGCCGGGGACTAACCGGCTGCGAGCAGCGTTCTGACGTGTTCCGCGGCCGTGTGCGCGGCGTCCGCTGGGCCGTCTTCTCCGCCGTCCGCAATGACCGCGAGAAATGCGTCGACGACCGAGGGGTCGAACTGGCCCCCGGCGCAGTGGCGAAGCTCCTGGCACGCGAGCTCGGGCGAGACCGCCGGCCGATAGCTCCGGTCGGTGGTCATCGCCTCGTAGGCGTCGCAGACGCTGACGATCCTCGCGCCGAGCGGGATCTCGTCGCCGCGCAGCCGATCCGGATAGCCCGTGCCGTCCCAGCGCTCGTGGCTGGCGCGAACGAGGCGCGCGATCGGCCGGAGCGCCGGGGCACCGTGGAGGATGCGCTCGCCCAGGACCGTGTGGTTGCGGATGAACTCCCACTCGCCGTCGCTGAGGTCACCGTCCTTGTTCAGGATCGCGTCGGGGATGCCCACCTTGCCGATGTCGTGCAGTTGAGCGGCGCGGTAGACCTCGTCGAGCGCCTCCCCGGTAACGCCGAGCCGGCGGCCCACCCGGGTCGCGAGCTCGGCGACGTTGCCGGCGTGCTGATCGAGCTCGGGCTGCTTGGCTCGCATCGTCCGCAACAGGACCTCGCTCGCCTGGCACCCCGCGCCCGTGGAGCGACCGCGCTTGTTGGCGTACATCCGCTCGTCGGCGAGCGTCAACGCCCGCGCGGTGTCGTCGGCCTCCTGGGGCAACAGGACGACGCCGAGTGACGCGGTGATCGTGAACTCGGGCCCGGTCTCGGTCAATGCGGCAGCCACGGTCGAGATCAGTCGATCCGGATCCGCGCCGGCGAGGTCGAGGTGCGCGCAGAACTCGTCGCCGCCCAGCCGGTAGGCGCGACCGAACCCGCGCACCGCGCGACTCAGCCGCTGCCCCAACCGGGTCAGCAGCTCATCTCCCGCGAGGTGACCGAACGTGTCGTTGTAGGCCTTGAAACCGTCGAGGTCGAACAGCAGAAGCAGCGACGGAGCAGCGGTCTCGGCTTTCTCGTCGAGGGCCGCTCGCAGATCGGAGGTGAGTCGACGGCGGTTGCCCAGGCCGGTGAGCGCGTCCGTCATGGCCTCCTCGCGGATCACGTGGTGGGCGATGATCTCGGCCGCCGCGAGCTCCGCCTTGCTGACGAGCTCGGACATGAGGGCGATCTCGTCCTCCTCGAACGCCCGGCCGGCGCGAACCAGCCAGAGCGAGCCGGCTAGCTCTCTCGGCGATGCCGCGATTCGCATCGGCACGCTCAGCCGCCATACCCCGGCCCGCTCGATCTGGACGGGACTGTCAGCGCTTGTGTCGCCGGCGCTTTCCGGACTCATCGCGTCGAGCCATCCGTCGACACCGACCGACAGCCGCACCGGTGCGGCGCCGCCGCCCAGTTCGAGCCGTCCGGCCGCGGCATCGACCGCCTCGATCGACCCATGGAGCAGGATGTCGAGGAGACCGCCGAGCTCGAGCTTGGCCGCGAAGGCGTCGCCGAGGCGGCGTACGGCGGACTGGAGTCGCACTCGCTCTTGCTCGACTAGCTTGAGGCGCTGATGAGCCTGGTCGATCCGCTGCGTCCGGTCGCGCGCCAGCAGCCACAGCAGGAACACCAGCGGCAGCACGAGCACGATCGCAGCCGGATGCCGGCGGGTCGACATAGCCGCCAGGAAGCCGAGCGGCGCGAGACAGACGTCGACCGCCCAGACGAGCGCGATGACGCGGATGTGCAGATCGAGCTCGGGCACCA
>Ga0070765_100001048_pt1 | contig 16541 bp, 13 predicted proteins | sample HubBroMetageWFT5_FD_71516 | JGI IMG/M metagenome (GOLD analysis project Ga0070765, IMG submission 71516) | Warmed and freeze-thawed soil microbial communities from the Hubbard Brook experimental Forest, New Hampshire - Hubbard Brook CCASE Soil... | ecosystem: Environmental > Terrestrial > Soil... | reverse complement strand
CACGTCCGGTACAACAACAAATATCTTGCCGCCTTTGTCGCGCTGGTGGGAGTGATCTTCATCGTCCCTTATTTGCAGTTGCAGCTCACCGGACTCGGAATGATCGTGGAAGTAGCCAGCTACGGGGCGATCCATCGCACTCCCGCCATGATCATCTCCTTTCTGATTGTTGCCGCGTTCGTCTTCACCAGTGGAATCCGCGGTGTCGCGTGGGTCAGCGTCTTGAAGGACTTGCTGCTTTTATTTTCGGCGGTCTTCGTAGGTGTGGCGATCCCGTATATTTATTTTGGCGGCATCGGTCCGCTGTTCGCGGAACTCGTGCACGTCAAGCCTGCACACCTGGTCATGCCGGGGGCCACCGCAAATCTTGGACACTCCTGGTATATCTCAACAGTTCTGCTGGTAGCCTTCGGGTTTTTCATGTGGCCGCAGTTTTTCGGTGCCAGTTTTTCGGCGAAGAGCAGCGACACCTTGCGCCGCAACGCCGTAATCATGCCCTTCTACAGCATTACGATGCCGCTGATGTTCTTCGTCGGCCTGGCCGCAACTTTAATTGTGCCCGGCCTGTCCAATGGCGACCTTTCGATGTTGACCATGGTGCGGCGCACATTCCCGGCCTGGTTCCTGGGCTTGATCGGTGGCGCGGGCGCCCTCACGGCCATGGTTCCGGCGGGCGTCATGATTCTTACCGCCGCAACACTATTCGCGAAGAATATGTGCCGCCCTATTCTCTGGCCTGGCATGACCGATCAACAGGTTGCTAAATTGGCCAAAACTACCGTCCTGGTGATTACCGCCATCGCCCTGTGCTCCGCTATCTACAGCTCTCCGACCCTGGTCGCTCTTCTCCTGGTAGGATATGGAGGCGTGGCGCAGTTCTTCCCCGGCGTGGTGTTGGGCCTGTATTCAAAGCGAGTAACCGGGCCGGGCGTCTTCGCCGGACTGGTAACTGGCGTTTTCCTATTTGTTGCTCTTACGCTCGCCAAGCGCGATCCCCTGATGGGACTCAGTGCCGGCTTCATTGCGTTGTGTTGTAACGCGGTCGTTGTCGCGGTAGTGAGTCTGGTTAGGCCTGCCGAACGTAGCGGATTTGACGCGCAACCTCAGGAGAGCATCGGAGCCTAGAGTTTCCATCTCCCCGATTGACCCACGCATTGCTCATTGGTTCTTGCTCGGCTTGCGTCCCCAATTCGCCATAAACGTGATGACGCTCGTCCAATAATGCGGGTCCTGATAACGCGCGTGGAACTCCGCAAGCAATTTTTCTGTTACATGATCTTGTTTCAGAAGCGAGGGCGCCAACTCCAGGATGGTCTCTGTCCAGTATCTTGCCCAATCTGACCCGCCATTGAAGAGCGCGGTGTGTCCTTCACCGGCGACATTCTCCAGGCCGAGCGAATCCATCCACGCGGGGATTTTGCGGCCAATAAAGTAATCGATGCCGTGTTCGGCCGACCACGTCAGCCATCCTTGCCAGAATGCGCGAATCGAATCAGGCTCGGTAACCGTGCACGGCAGCATGTCCGGCTCGATGGAAAGAAGCGCGCCTCCGGGCTTCAACGCGCTTGCCATGCGTTCCAAAGCCTTGCGGGCAGGGGAGAGATGGTGAAGCAGGGCTCGCGCGACGACGAAATCGTAGGAGCCCTCTTCTATCGCGTCTTGAAGGACGTCGATCCGGCGGACCTCCAGGCAAGGTGCCCGCAAGTCCGCGATGTAGGCGATGTCGATGTCGCTCGCGATCACGTGGCCCGTGGGGGCCACACGCTCTGCCAGCGCCAGTGAAATCGATCCGTTGCCACAACCAAGTTCCAGGCAGCGCCAGCCGGGACGCACTCCCAGCCGGTCAATGCAAGCCGTCTCGATGGGATCTAGTAACGATGACATGAGCGCCAGGCGTTGTCGTTCGCCCAGCAATGCATGCGGCAACGTGTATTCGCCCATCGCCTTCCTCTGTCACCAAAATAAAACCGAGGAAACTCTGGAGCGGATCATACGCCTCGATTAAGACGATGCGGCGCTCGCAGCACCCTTCAAAAATGCTAGCAGGTCAGCGTTAATCACGTCCGCGTGTGTCGTGGGCATGCCGTGCGGAAAGCCCTTATAGGTTTTCAAGGTGCCATTCCTCAGCAACTTCGCCGAGAGGGGTCCAGCATCGGCATAAGGCACGATCTGGTCGTCTTCGCTATGCATCACCAGCACTGGCACCGTGATCTTCTTCAGGTCTTCGGTAAAGTCCGTCTGCGAGAAGGCCACCACGCCGTCAGAGTGCGCCTTGACGCTTCCCATCATGCCCTGGCGCCACCAATTCCAGATCACGCCTTGAGAAGGTTTCGCGCCAGGCCGGTTGTAATTGTAAAAGGGTCCAGCCGCCACGTCGTAATAGAATTGCGCTCGATTGAACGAGGTCTGTTTCTGAAAATCGTCAAACACTTCTTTCGGCAGGCCACCAGGATTCGCCGCCGTCTTCACCATCAACGGCGGTACCGCGCTGATGATCGCCGCCTTCACCACTCGACTCTCGCCGTGGCGCGCCAGATAGTGCACCACTTCGCCGCCGCCGGTGGAGTGCCCGACATGTATCGCGTCCTTGAGATCCAGGTGTGTGGTCAGCGCCGCCAGGTCATCGGCATAGTGGTCCATGTCATGGCCGTCAGGCACCTGCGACGAGCGTCCATGTCCTCGCCGGTCGTGGGCGATCACTCGATAGCCCTGGTTGAGGAAGAACATCATCTGCGCGTCCCAGTCATCGGCCGACAGCGGCCAGCCATGGCTGAACACAATGGGCTGACCTTTGCCCCAGTCCTTGTAGTAAATCTGCGTTCCGTCTTTCGTCGTGATCGTGCTCATATTTAGGTCTCCTAACTGGCTATAAGATGGTCCTGCCGAAAAGGCCTTACAATCCCAAATTCGTCCGGCGTACGCCAAGGCTCTTGGCTGAAATTCCCGAGGGTCGCATTAAAGCGCAAAAGCAGCCCACGGTAAATGACAAAGTTTGGGGCGAAACTGCCATCGCCACGAATAACAAGTTCACGCCCCGGCCTGCTTACTCTCACCTGCGGCGGGAACGTACGGAAAAGTCTTCGACGGTTTCGAGGTAACCGATTCCTTCCCGATCCCGAGACGTACCGGAGTGTTCGCCGCCAGGGAGAACATGACGTCGGGCGCATTGTCTGTAAGGGAGCGACCATTCCACTCCGCGAACCCGAACACCGCTGCTGTGCCGACTTCATAGGGCAGCAGGTTGGGACAAAATCTACGCGCGACCTTCTCCCCGTATTCCCGCGGATCTTCGGCGGTTCCGTACGCGGAGACGACGCCGGCAATGGCCTTGGCGACGGTCGCTCCGTGAGTTGGGAAATCATCGGCAGGGCGTCCCGCATTCAAACGATTGCCGAGATCTTCGTTGAACTGGGTAAACAGCGGATGGATCATCGGAAGGCCCACGCGGTTGATGGGACGCCACCCACCTGCGTCGGTGGCTAACGTTGCCACTGCCCACACGCCGATTCGGCGATTGTCTCCTGCACCGGCCAGCAACTCTTTGTCAGGGACCTCCAACACGATGGAATACACTGTGTGGCCGGCAAAAAGATTTTTCGCGCGACTCGGATCCCATCCCGAACGATTTATGATCGTGCCGTCCTGAAGCGCGTGGCCAACTGCGTGCAGCACATCGGGTTCGATCCAGAATGGGTCACCCGCTTTGCCGGCCCAAACGCGCAGACCATTTGCCGTGCTGACGGTTTCGCCGGTTGTCCCCTGCGCAATCACCGTGCCAGCGGCTGCGGGATCAACAGCATCCGCGCCTGTGATACGCCGTACGGTGTAGCTCTGCTTCCCGTTCTTGTCGCGTTCGTTGAATGTAAATCGGTAGGTAACATCTTCGATCGCATCGCCATTTGAATCGATCTTGAATTCGTACATGCCTTCCGGATGGTAGCCAGGAACAGGGATGGGCCCAAAAATCGAATGGCACACATTGATAACAAACGCGGTTCCCGTTTCGCCGCGGAATAGATAGAGGTCCGTGATGTCGAGGCGAATGTCTTGCCGGGCGATTGGTGAATCAAGGTGATGGGACATGGCAGTGCTCCTTTGTTTGTGAGGCCATCCAAAGCGTGGACGAGAATGAGCGACAGCCCGCTTGGCGCACTCCAGGTAATGACGGCGCTTCCACTCTGATGCTGCTCGCCGTGAATGGATGCACTTTTTTCTGCACAGTCTTTCTGTCTAATTGAGGATTTCTCGGGAGATGGTCGCGGCTCGAACCGGGACTGTTAGAATGTCGTTCAGCGAGGAACCTACAGTGACAATCTCGGAAGAAGCGGCATGACGAGAGACGAGGCTTGGAAACTGGCTGAGCATTGGATTGCCTCCTGGAACGCCCATGATCTGGACCTGATCATGACCCACTATGAAGATGCAATCGAGTTGACTTCACCCGTTGCGGCCCAGCTATTGGGGACGTCTGATGGCAGGGTGGTCGGGAAGGCAAACTTGAGAGCTTATTTCCAGCGCGGGTTAGCTGCCTATCCGGAACTGCATTTTCGCCTAGAGGACGTATTCTTAGGCATAAGCAGCGTAGTGCTCTTGTACACAAATCAAAAGGGGACGCGCACAGCAGAGTTCATGGAGTTATCGGCGATTGGGAAGGTGGCACGAGTCGTGGCGAACTACCTTGCTCAGAAGGCGTGACCCTGCATGGCAAGTTCACACCAGCTCTCTTGACCATCGCACGGCTCTTCTGTACGCTCAGCCACAGCAAGGGGTAGTTTCCCACCGGTAGTCAGGCCCTTCCACCATCAGGTCGCGAAAAAAGGAGAGTCGAGAAGATGCGTAAATTCAGCAAGTTTGTATTGGGGTTGTCACTCGTAGGTGCTTGTGCGTGCGTGTCGGCCGCGCAGGATAAATCGATACCCAAGGTGTTGGAGATCCAGCGGGAATATCTCAAGCCCGGCAAATCGGGAGCGGTCCATCAGAAGGCGGAAAGCGCGTTCGTCTCCGCGATGCAGCGAGCCAAGTGGCCCACGCACTATTTCGCCATGACTTCGCTCTCGGGAAAGACGCGAGCGCTGTTCCTCACTTCCTATGACTCGCTCGAAGCCATGGAAAATGATGCCGCCGCAGTCGAAAAAAACGCAGCCCTTTCCGCAGCCCTGGACCGCGCCAACTATAACGATGGCGAGTTGCTGGAATCCGCAGATCAAGGCATATTTGTTTTTCGCGAGGAAATGAGTCTGCGCCCGCGTCCCGATCTTTCCCAGATGCGCTTCATGGAACTCAGGGTGTTTCACGTTCGCCCCGGTAAGGAGAAGGAGTGGAGCGAAGTGGTGAAAATGGCCAAGGCCGGTTATGAGAAAGGCGTGCCGGATTCGCACTGGGGCATGTTCGAACAAGTCTACGGCGGCGACGGCGGCACGTACCTCTTGTTGAGTTCGCACAAGTCGCTGTCGGAAATCGACAAGGCCTTTGCGTCCGACAAGAATTTCGTAGCCGCCATGGGCGAAGAGGGCATGAAGAAACTGGACGAAATGTTTGCCTCCTGCGTGGAGTCCACGTCGGAACAGTTGTTCGCCTTCAGTCCAGAGATGAGTTATCCATCGGACGACTGGATCAAGTCCGATCCGGGATACTGGAAGCCCAAGGCTGTGGCTCCTGCCAAAGCGCCAGCCGCCGATAAGGCGGACAAGCCGTAACTCCGCCGATTCCTCGCGGCTGTAAAGGTTCGCTAGATAGAAAGTGGGAGGGCGGCGTCAATCGTTGCTCTCCCACACAAAAACTCGGGCCCGGCTCCCATGGCACGTCCGCCTAGATCAGGAAACATCAGCTCCAGATTTTAAGTAGCGATTCGTTTTGTCCCGTCTGTTGCCCAATAAGAAAAAATCCGCGGAAGAGTTGCCCCTCCTGCTGCCGGGGAACTATCATTAGTTTTCGAGTAGTGGCCGCCATTTCTCCCCAGCCCTAGCGAAACGGCCAGGAAACAGCCACGGTGTTATCCGGCAGCACAACGGAAGCGCACCGCATCAAACAAATTGGCTCAGATCGCATTGCATCTCAAAACTCAGATTCATCACTCGCGCACAGACGGCTCCAGAAGCCAGTCAGTTGCCGCAAACCGTATAGGTCGAGGAAAGGTTGAAAAATGCTCTCCAGGCGAACTCCTATTTGCATCGCGCACATCGCCTTGCGCAGCTTAGTTCTTTGCGCATGTATTGTCACAGTGCTCCTTGCGGGCGCCGCTTTCGCTCGGGCCGAAAATAGCTCTTTCGATTTATTGGGGCCGCGCATCGAGATGAAAGTCACCCGCGCAGGCAAGCCGCTGCCGATCTCCGAAGTCGCCAATCTGCAACCCGGAGATCGCCTGTGGATTCATCCGGACTTTCCGGATGATCAATCGGCTCGCTATCTGCTGATCGTCGTCTTCCTGCGAGGCGCCACGAATCCTCCGCCGGAAAATTGGTTCATCAAGGCGGAAACCTGGACCAAAAGGGTGCGCGAAGAAGGAATCGTCGTTACCGTTCCCGAGGACGCGCAACAAGCTTTGCTGTTCCTGGCGCCGGAAACTGGCGGAGACTTTACGTCCCTTCGCAACGCCGTGCGCGGCAGGCCCGGCGTCTTCGTCCGCGCCTCGCAGGATTTGAACCAGGCAAGTCTCGATCGCTCGCGCCTGGATAAATATCTCGCCGATGTCCGAGCTATTTCCGACGCTGATCCGAAAGAGCTGCACGAACACTCCGTTTTAATGGCTCGCACGCTGGGCATTCGCTTGGATCAACAGTGCTTCGACAAGCCAGTGGAAGAACAAAGTTCCTGCTTGACGCGAAACACCGACAACCTCGTTCTGGATGATGGTCACAGCCAGTCGATCGTTACCGCATTGGCCTCCGGTCCAAACGCCGATTTAGCCGGCGCAGTCAGCGCCACGCCACTTGCCGGGGGCGGATTTTACAGCGCCTACGTTGGCGCGGTCGTCGATCTCGCCCGCATTCTCGGCAATCTTCACACCGCATCCTACGTTTACATTCCCGCTCTCGCGCTGCCGAAGGGCGAGAAAATGAATTTGAAGTTGAACAACCCGCCCTCCTTCCGCAAACCAATGTCGGTCATTGTCGTTGGCCTCCCGGCCGTTGAAGCGACGCAGTTGCCACCGTTGCGAGCCGTCGTCGCCGATCAAGTCTTTTGCCTGCAAAAATCCTCGCTGGTCCTGCCAGTCGAGGGCGCGCCTCTGGTCTTCTCCTCGGACATTGGCCACGATTTCTTTCTGCAAATCCCGACCGATGATGGCAAACAGATGAAGCTTCCCGCGCGCGCCGATGCCTCCCGCGGCGGATTTGTGATCGATACGCATGCCATCGAAGGCGCGAAGTTGGATTCCCAGGTCATCGGAACGTTGCACGGCTTCTGGGGCTTCGAGGCCTACGAAGGCCCAAACTTTCACCTTAGGACCTCGCGCCCGGCCCAATGGGTACTTCCTGCTACCGAACAGACCGCGCTCATCGTTGGCCGCGAAGACAGCTTTCACCTGCATTCCGAATCCGCCGTGTGTGTGGAAGACGTCAAAATTCAGGACGCTCACGGCAAAGGAGTCGTCACCACCTGGAAGCTCAGCAAACCCGATGAACTCGAATTGAAAGCCACGCTCAAAGATCAGCCTGCGGGATCCGTAACCGTGAAAGTACGCCAGTTCGGTTTGCCGAAGCCTGATGAATTTGTACTGCAGGCATATTCGGAAGCCGCGCGCCTGGAAGCCTTCACCATCAACGCCGGAGATCAGGAAGGCGTGTTGAAGGGGACGCGGCTCGACGAAGTCGCTCACTTCGAGTTGAATGGCATTCACTTCCTACCCGCGAAGCTGACCCGCGCGAATGAAAAGGACGAACTGCAATTGGCCGCGGCGCAGCCCGATTCCGCGACGTTCCACCCGGAACAATCTTTGGTCGCGCACGTCGCTCTGAAGGACGGCCGAACGCTGGAGCTTCCTACCAAGGTGCAACCGCCTCGCCCCAAGGTCACGCTGGTGAGCAAAAGCATTCAACTCGGCGAAACTTCGCCGGCCATTATCCTGGGCAGCCCGGAAGCATTACCGCTGGATGGAGAAATTTCGTTCCTTCTAAAAACAGAAATCCCCGACAAATTTCCACGCTCGGAACGCATCGAAGTGGCCACAGATGACGAATCCTTCAGCGTGCTGCTCAGCGTGGCCGATGGGACTCTGATCCGGCGCGACTCCGATAGCTTTCTTGCCGTCGTCGCTCCCAAGAAAGCACTTGGCCCGTCGGCATTCGGGCGCCTGCAATTCCGGCCGGTACAAGCGGACGGCGCCAAAGGAGACTGGCAGCCCTTGGCCACCTTGGTGCGCGTCCCGGTGCTGAAGGAGCTGCGCTGCCCGGACAGCGCCGACAAACCGTGCCAACTTAGTGGCACGAATTTATTCCTGATCGATTCTGTCGCCTCCGACGAACAATTCACCCGCACGGCGCCAGTGCCCACGGGGTTTATCGATTCCACCTTGAGCGTTCCACATCCTGCCGGGTCCAGCCTGTACATAAAACTGCGCGACGATCCTTCTACTACCAACACGCTGGTCCTTCCGGTGCTCCCGGAAAAGTAGGCAATCTCGTCATCCAGCGCTCCGCTGAAAAGGTCTTGCTCGTGCTCCCCCGGGACAATTAACATCTTTGGCGCTGTTCTGGGATGGGGTGAGTCATGAAACGATTCGCAGGAATGCTGGTTGCCTTCGTCGGAATTTTTCTGTGCGCCGAAACAATTGCCGCACAGGAATGGTCGCAGCCCTGGGCGCGTGAACGCATCGCCAAATCGCCGCGTCACAGCGAGTGGGTTACCGTAAAGCACGATGGCCGAAACGTGGAGACGCTGATCGTCTACCCGGAGTCGAACACCAAACGGCCCGTGGTGCTGATCATTCACGAGATTTTTGGCTTAAGCGACTGGGCGCAGGAGTTAGCCGACGAAGTCGCCGCAGCAGGCTACATCGCTGTCGCTCCGGACCTGCTTAGCGGCATGGGACCCAACGGCGGCCGCACAAAAGATTTTCCCGAAGGCGCGGTCACCGAAGCCGTCAGCAAGCTGAATCCCGATCAGGTAACTGCCGACCTGAACGCCGCGGCTGACTACGGTCTGAAGCTTCCTGCCTCCAGCGGCAAGTTGTACGTCGCGGGTTTCTGCTGGGGCGGTGGACAGACCTTCCGCTTCGCCACCAACCGCAGCGATCTTGCTGCAGCGTTCGTCTTCTACGGCCCGCCACCGGACAAAGCTGCCATGGTACGCATCAAGGCGCCTGTCTACGGTTTCTACGCCGGAAACGACGCGCGCATTGACGCCACGATTCCCGATACCATCGCCGCGATGAAGGCTGCCGGAAAAACGTACGACCCGGTGACCTACGACGGTGCGGGCCACGGCTTCATGCGCGCTGGCGAAGCTCCCGATGCCAGCGATGCCAACAAGAAAGCTCGCGAGGACTCCTGGAAACGCTGGAAAGACATCCTTGGCTCCGGCTCGGCTGCGAAACCCGATGCGCACACGTACGCTCAAGGAGATAAGCCGTGAAGCGCCGAACCCTGCTGAAGTCCATTCCTGTGGCTGCAATGTTTCCGGCGACCCTCTGGGCCGCTTCACTAAAGGAGGGCGCCATGCCCGCTGGCACGACCGTTTATGAATTGCGCTTCTATCACATTGCCCCAGGGAAACAGGCTGAACTGCTGGCCCGCTTTCGCGACCACACCCTGGCACTTTTCGCCAAGCACGGCATGAAGACCCTGTTTTTTAGTGTTCCGTCTGACGAGCCGCTGAAGAGCGATTCGCTGGTGTATGTGCTGGAGCATCCCAGCCGCGAAGCCGCCACCGCTAACTGGAAAGACTTTCAGGCCGACCCGGAGTGGCAGAGTGTGAAAGCGAAATCCGAAGCCAACGGCAAGCTGGTGGAAAAGGTCGACTCCACGTATCTCACGCCGACGGACTTCTCGCCAATACCGCGGTAGGCGCGGTCTATTTTTCGACGGATGACCTTCCGATTTTCCTGCCGTTCTTGCTTTTGTAGGGATGGCCTTCTGAGGCCGTCCGCTCAACTAACGAGTGCCAGAACCTTCGCCGCTCGGCGAGGTCCCTCTTCTCTGCGACCTCTGCGCTCTCTGCGGCCTCTGCGTTAATCCTATTCCTACGCGGCCCCGCGAACAGTTTCGCCAGAACCAGCGCCAATCTTGGCGCGGACCTTCTGGGTCCCGAAGTAAAGCGCAAACCCCGTCAATATAATGATGGCTCCGAACACCAGGCCATTCATCCCCAGGATCGTTTCCTTCTCGCTTTCCCAAATGGCGATGCCCAGCAATGCCAGGGGAAACAGCCCGCAACTAATGGCCCCGGCCAGTCCACCGGGCACCCGAAACTCCCGCCGCAACTGCGGCTCACGAATGCGCAAGGCCACCAGCGTCACGAACTCCAGGCTCAAGCTCGCGCCATAAAGCATAATGTCCAGGATCACCAGCCTCTTGAAGCCTAACCCAAGGCATAGCGCCCAGCCGGTCGCGAGCACCAGGACCGCCACCCAAGGTGTCTTATTCTTCGGCGTCACCTTCGCAAAAATCTTCGGCAACATCCCGTCCTTGGCCATTGCCAGAGGCAGCCGCGAATAGCTCATCACCAGCGCGTTGAACATCCCGAACGCGCTCATCATTCCGCCAATAGTCACCGCGAATCGCAGCCACTCGATCCCCAGGATTTTGCCGCCAAGCTGCCCCGCCACGGACGCCCATGAGCCATCTTCCGTAAACGCCGACGCCGGGATTCCGGTGAGGTACACGGCCACGAACGGCAGAACGTACGTCAGCGAGACCAGAATCACCGCGGCGATCATCGCTTTGGGATAGGTCCTCTGCGGGCGCTCCACTTCCTGCGCGATGGTCGACGCGTTGTCCCAACCCATGTAATTCCACATCGCCACCAGAACTGCGGCAAGCAGCCCAATGCCCGCTCCGGAAGCGGCCGCATGTGGCTCCGCCGCCAGCGATCCGGCCTTCACTGGGGACATCGCGACAATAATTCCAAACGGTAGAGACAGCAGGAAAAACAGCCACAACGAAGTGATGCCCACCACGCGAATGCCTGCCAGGTTCAATGCCGCGCAGGTCACGATCACAAACAATCCGGCCAGCACGCCATGATTGCCTTCGCCAAACCACGGCACCATCTGCTTCAGGTAAAAGACAAACAGTGTTGGGTAAATCGCCATGTCGAAAATACTAGCCGCCAGCGACAGCCAGGCTTCCTGAAAGCCCCAGAAATTGCCCAGTCCGCGGCGCACCCACGCGTAGTAGCCGCCTTCTTCAGGCAGCGCGCTGGACAATTCGCCGATCATGAACGCCGTCGGCAAACACCACAGAACCGGTAGAAAAAGCAGCACAAGAATTCCGCGCCCATAACCGGCGCCAGAGATGATTTCCTCCGTCCCATACGTGCCGCCAGACACCATGAAGAACGTCGCGGCAACAAGAGGCCAGAGCGTCATTTTCGCGACTCTCTTTTTTGTTGAAGGCAGAACCTGGGAGGGAATTTGTGCTGGAAGGGATACAGTGCTCAATTTTTACTCTCGTCCTCCTAAAGTGACTCTCGCTCTGAAGTTCCCCAAGCAAGCGCACTTTTTGAAGAATACAAGCTCTGCACCTGCATGCAAGAAAAAAATGAGCTTGCGCGAAAATTTTTTGGCGACGGAAGCGTACACAGGAGTGCAGGAAGTACTATACGCCGTGCGAAAATTTTGGCTTCGAACGGATCTTCGCCGGGTTGTTTTGCCTTTGTAGGGATGGCCTTCTGAGGCAGTCCGCCACTTCATGGGTATCGCGACTCTCAAGATTTGGCTTGGTGCCCTCGGATCTGAACGGCTTTCACGATGGGCTAGGCAGCCTGCATGCCTCTCCTGTGTTACACTCCGCGTTTATTTCTTCATCCCAATTTATCGGAGTCATCCGCATGAAGCTTCGCTTTGCTGTGCTGCTATGCGCTCTCGTATTCGCAACCTACGTCTCCCTCGCGCAGGTGCCCTTACCCAGACCAATTGGCATCGACGACCTCTTCGGGATGCAAGCGGTTGGCGATCCGCAAGTCTCGCCCGACGGCCAATTTGTCGCCTATACCGTCGAATCCACTTCCCTGAAGGAAGACAAATCCGAAACGCGCATCTGGATGATCCCCTACGCTGGCGGCGATCCCATCGCTTTGACCGCTACAGGCGTCTCCAGCGATCATCCGCGCTGGTCGCCGGACGGAAAGTTCATCGTCTTCCTCTCCGAGCGCAAGGATGCCAGCGGTAAGGACGACGGCAACCAAGACAAGAGCCAGGTGTACCTGCTCAATCGTCTCGGCGGCGAAGCCCAGCGCCTTACCGACACCATTCAATCCGTGAAGAGCTTCGTCTGGTCGCCCGACGGCAAGCGTCTAGTGCTTCTGCTTCAGGATCCGTCGCCCGAAGAGCTGGAAGCCGCCGCCTCCAAAGGCAAGGAAGAAGGCGAGGCTGCCACCGGCGCCTCCTCCTCCAAGAAAAGCAAAACGCAACGCCCGTGGGTCATCGATCGGCTGCGCTTCAAGGCCGACACCATCGGCTACCTAGATCGCCGCCGTAGTCATCTCTATGTGTTCGATATCGCCTCGAAGTCGCTCACGCAAGTCAGCTCTGGCGATTACGACGATGAAGACCCGGCATGGTCTCCCGACGGCAAATTCCTCGCCTTCGCTAGCAACCGCTCCAAGCCGGATCCCGATGCGACTTACGCATCGACCATCTGGGTCGTAGCCGCCGATAACACGGATAAAGGTGCGTCTCTACGGCAAATAACCACTGGTACAGGCGGCGATCATCATCCCACATGGTCGCCGGATGGAAAGTGGATCGCTTACACGACGCGGCTGGATCCCAAGCTCCTTGAGTACGGCACCGAGCACATTGCCGTCGTTCCGGCCGAGGGCGGCGCGCCAAAAATCCTCACCACGGCGCTCGATCGCAACGCCTCCGAGCCTCTATTCACTCCCGATGGCACGGCGATTGATTTCATCGTAGACGACGACGGCACTCAGAACGTTGCGCAAGTCAGCGTGGCCAATGGCAAGATTACCCGGCCCATTGCTGGCCGCCTTTTCGTCAACGGATTCTCGCTCTCAAAGAGCGGCGCGCTCGCCGCGACTATCTCTGCGATGGACCGCCCGTTCGAACTCTGCTCCGCTTCGAACGGCACGTTGACGCGTCTGACGCACGTCAACGATGCATGGCTCTCGCAATTCAAGCTTTCCACCGGTGAGTACGTCTCCTTCAAATCGAAAGACGGCACCACAATTCACGGCTACCTTTACAAGCCGCTCGATTACGTCCCCGGGAAAAAATACCCCACCATCCTGCGTCCTCACGGGGGGCCGGTCTGGGCTTACTACGCGGAATTTCAAGATCTCGGCCAGCTTCTCGCCGCCAATGGTTACGCGGTGCTACTGCCTAACCCGCGCGGCTCTTCCGGTTACGGTCTCGATTACGCGAAAGCCATCTTTGCCGACTGGGGCAACAAGGATTTCCAGGACGATATGGCGATCGTGGACTACGCCATCGCACAGGGACTCGCCGACCCGGACAAATTGGGCGTTGGCGGCTGGTCCTACGGCGGCATCTCCACCGACTTCATCATCGGCCAGACCAACCGCTTCAAGGCTGCCATCTCCGGTGCCGGCGCAGCGGAGTTCACCAGCCTATGGGGACACGACCAGTACGTTCTCGATTACATCACCGAACTTGGCTATCCCTGGGAAAACCGCGCCGTGTGGGACCGCGTCGCGCCCTTCTATAAGATGAAGAACATCCTCACCCCAACGCTGTTCGTGGGCGGCAACATCGATTGGAACGTGCCCATCCTTGGCGGCGAGCAAATGTACGAGTCGCTGAAAGCCCTGGGCCGCGAAACCGAACTCGTGGTCTACCCGGACGAATACCACGAGTTCACAACGCCATCCCACATCAAGGACCTGAGCGAACGCTATCTAGCCTGGTACGGCCACTACGTCAAAGCCGACGGCACCTCGGCCCGTCCAGCGGAAAAACCGGTTGTGCCCAAGCCGTAGGGCGCCAGGACCTAGGGTGCATGAAGACGACTCGTTACTTCCGCGAGCAGGTACTGCGCAAAAGACCGTATATTCAGATAGAGTGGCGTGAGCGGGTTATCGCGAGCCCCGTATCGCGGGTGGTTCAGTCCGACGGAAGGATTCGATTCTGGGGGCTGGTTCCGGAGCTCGACGGCCGATTTCTCAGAGTCGTGACGTTGGCAGACGGAGAGACCATTGACAATGCTTTTCCCGACAGGGATTTTCAGTTAAGGGTTCTCTAGCACGAGGGAATGATGAAGCTTCTATACGACCAGGAAACGGATTCGCTATACATTGATCTTGCCGCGCGACCCAGCGTTGATTCGCGCGAGATTCAGGATGGCGTGGTTGTCGACCTGCTACGGCGTCTTTTCGTGTTAACCACCATTTCCGCTCAATGTTAACCATAGTTAAGTAGGAAAGTAAATGTAGATTAATACGGAGAAGCAGCAGAGGCCTTATGACGCATCTTGGTTAGGGCGCGTCCCATGCGCCGATTTCGCGTGTGGGTCTTGGTTTCTCTTGCCGTGTGCGGCGCCGTTTTGTTTTGCCTGGGTGGACCCAGCCGCAAAGGTTCCGCAAAAAAACAACCCCCACCGTTGCCGGTGGGGGGCCTCGCAACGTCGAGTTTCTTGTACGGCGATCTACTTCCCGATCTTCTGCCCGATCACTTCTCCGGAAACGATGATCTCCACGCGGCGGTTCTTCTGCCTTCCCGCAGCCGTGGAATTGTCCGCTACCGGCATCGATTCCCCAAAGCCCTGCGCCGTCACCGTATCCGCAGATAGTCCCTGCGTGACCAGGTAATCCCGCACTGCATTGGCGCGCTGGCCGGAAAGTTTCATGTTGAATTCGGCGCCGCCGGTGCTGTCGGTGAATCCTTCCACCGCCAGATTAAGTCCCGGATGCGCGAGGATGATCCCGGTAAGCTTCGCTAACTTTATCTGCGCTTCCTGCCGCAGGTTGTACTTGCCGGTGTCAAACAGCACGTCCGCCATATTTACAACCAACCCGCGCGGCGTGTCGGTTGTCTCCAGCACGCGGTTAAATTGCTCCAGAAGTGATGCCCGCAACGCCGCCGCCTGCTGCCTTGCGCGTTCGGCATCTGCTTGAGCCGCTTCTTGTTTCGCTCGCAACGCCGCTTGTTGGGCTGCCGCGGCATCTGCAGCGGACTGCGCTCTCATCGCTGCCGCGTCGGCCTCCGCCTTCATCTGCGCTTCCTTCGCGGCCGTCAATTCCGCCTGGCGCTGTGCTTCTGCGGCGGCCGTTGCATCGGCTTCGGCCTTGGCTTTTGCCGCCGCTGCGGCTGCTGCTGCCTGGCGTTCTCTCGCAATGCGCTGGGCATCCTGCTTCTGCACGGAGAGCGCGCGCGAGTCCTCGGCAAACTGTATCGTCTGCCGCGCGGTGGACACGATGGTCTTCTTGTCCGCCTTGCTGGCTAGCTGGTTTTCCATCATCTTCAGGCTGGCATCCGCTTTCGCGTAAATATCCGGTGCATATTGGTCTGCGCGCTGCGATTTCGCGATATCCACCGCGTTGCGCGCTTCGTAAACCTCCAGCGGCGTGGTCTTCAGGTCCGGCGTCAGTGCCAGGGGATTGCCCAGCTTAGCGTACTGACCCCGCACCATCAGCTTGTAATCGCTGTCCGGATAAATTTTCCCTTTGGTGTTTTTCTTGGTGTCATTTTCCAGCACCACCTCTTCGCTCGGCAGGCGTACGGCACTATATGGTTCCGCCGTTACGATCATGGCGAACGTCTGAAGCTGCGTGGTCACCTTCAGCTTCCCGTTGCCGTTCTTGTCCAGCACGATCTCGCCAAGATTGCTCGTGCGGCCATCTGGAGAAATGGCCCAGAGAACATAAGTCAGAAACTCCGTTCCGATGGTGGAGGCCTGCGGGAGCCCCGTCACGTTGATCTCAATCTCCGTGATGCCGGTTTTCGCTTGCACCTTGGCCTCGCCGGAGGCCTGGCCCGCAAGGCTCGTGCCGGTGAACACCACCTTCGTGGCGCCGCCGCCGACTACATACCCGATGGCTTTAATCTTTTTGCTGGTAACCGCTGAAGCGGGGACGGAGGCTTCCTGGTCTTGGGCCATGACGGTTCCCGCCAGAGTCAGCGCTCCGAGCAGGACAATACCCAGTGCCGTTGTTGTGCGTCGCATTGTTTTCTCCATTGTCGTCAGCCAGCGGGCGGTTTCGATGTGACTGGCTGCGGGTGTGATTCTATAACAGATTGGCGATTCCGCTGCCCATAAATGGACGTAGCGGAAAGATACAGTGGGATCGCGGCTTTGCTAACGCTAATTTAACCGAATATTCGCACGGCCAGGCCGGCGAGGACGCCAAGTACGGATACGGCGCCGAAGGCGGCCCCTGCCACGCGCCACGAAATCGTCTTTCCGACAACC
>Ga0070765_100001047_pt1 | contig 16551 bp, 17 predicted proteins | sample HubBroMetageWFT5_FD_71516 | JGI IMG/M metagenome (GOLD analysis project Ga0070765, IMG submission 71516) | Warmed and freeze-thawed soil microbial communities from the Hubbard Brook experimental Forest, New Hampshire - Hubbard Brook CCASE Soil... | ecosystem: Environmental > Terrestrial > Soil... | reverse complement strand
TGAGCGGCGAGCAGCCGCAGCTGGTGAAAGAGGAACGGCTCGCCGGCGACCTCGAGTAGCGGCTTGGGCGTGTCGCGCACACGCCCACCCAGGCGCGTACCCAAACCCCCGGCGAGGATGCACACCGGGGGCAGGGCATCCTCCTCCATGCTTGCGGCGCCTATATGGAGGTCATCTTTTTTCATATCGTCATCAGGGGATCGTCCACGTGAGTCGGTAGCGCGCCCGGGCGCGTGTGCGCTGGGGCCTCCGTGCCCCGCGTCCGCGGCGAGCCACCCGTGCCGAGCGCCCCCGCGCTCACCGGAGCGCCGCCTCGCGCATCCCCGTGAAGGGCCCCGAGGCGTAGGCCGCCTCGACCTGCGCCCAGGCGTAGCGCGCGTCGCCCAAATCGCCACATACCAGGCCCGGATCGCCGGCCGCAACGGCCGCGGAAAAGCTCGCCCACTCAAGCTCCCAGGAGCAGTCCTCGTCCGGGTAGGCGAGCTCCTCGAGCGTGGGCGGACCGAGCTCCGGCGACATCCGGTAGATGCGCAACCGCTGCGGGCCGTAGGAGCGCACGAGCCCGTCGAGGCGAAGCTTCGCGGTGCGGCAGAAGACCTCCAGCGAGAAGAGGTTGCGCCACTCCGTCCAGCTGACGTGCAACATCGCCCATGACCCAGTGCGCGAGTCGCCACTGCCGAGCAGCAGCGCCGCGTTGTCCTCCACGGGGGTATTCCAGAAGTGCGTGCGCAGCAGCGCAGAGTGAAGCGGAAGGGGCCCGGCGAGCCAGTGTGTGAGGTCGAGCAGGTGCATACCCTGGTCGATCAGCTCACCGCCGCCGGAGCGCGCGGGGTCGGCACGCCACTCGCGCTCGTAGCCGGGACGCCCACCGTGCCCGTAACGCGCGCGCAGGTGAAAGAGCTCGCCGTGGCGCCCGGAGTGGATCTCCTCGGCGACGCGTGCGAGCCCGGGGTGAAAGCGGTGGTTGAACCCGACCTTGACGAGACGCCCGCTCTCGCGCTGAGCCGCACGCAGGCGGTCGATCTGCGCAACGGAGACACCGGCGGGCTTCTCCACGAGCACGTGCGAACCGGCGGCCAAAGCCCGTTCGGCGAGCGGCGCGAGGCGGTCGTGGACGGTCGCCACGACGACGACGTCGGGGCCGAGCGCAAGCAGATCGTCGAGCGTCGCGCAGGCGCGACCGCCGTGTCGGGCAGCCAGAGACTCCGCCGCCTCGGGGTTCAGGTCGTAGCAGCCGACCAGCTCGTCGCCCGGCGCGAGCGCCGCGGCGCGCTTGGCCCCGATCAGCCCGCAGCCGACGACGGCGACGCGCAGGCCGCTCACGCGTACTCGTCCACGTTCAAAGCCCACGCTCCATCTCGACAAGCGGAAGGCTATTGGTGGCCGGGCTGAGAGCGAGAGCGCTCGAACAGTCGCGCGACCCCCTCGGGGAGGTCGGCGGCGAGCAGGTCTGGGCTCGCACCGCCCAAACGCTTGTGGGCGCTGCCCGGGTAAGCGAGCAGCACAGTCCGGCACCCCGCGGCCGCCGCCGCCTCCACATCGGCGTCGGTGTCTCCAATCATCCACGAGGCGCCGAGCTCGAGTCCCAGCGTGTCCGCGGCCTCAAGCAGCATCCCGGGGGCGGGCTTGCGACAGGGGCAGGGACCGGAGAGCGCGGGAACGACCCCGTCGGGGTGGTGCAGACAGAGGTAGGAGGCATCGAGGCGCGCACCCTCGCACGCGAGCAGGGCGAGCACGCGCTCGTGCACCGCGAGCAGCTCCTCCACAGTCGCGCGGCCCTTCGCCGCGGCGGGCTGGTTGGAGACACAGACGAGCAGGAAACCAGCGTCCGCGAGCAGGCGCACGGCCGCCGCAACGCCCGGCAGCAGGCGCACGTCCGCGACCGCCAGCGGCGACTCGAGTGCGCCCGAGTCGGGGTCGGGGACGCCCTCGTTGAGGACCCCATCCCGGTCGAGGAAGATGGCCGTCCCCACCGCGCGCGCGACTAACCCATACAGGCGCGGGCGGCGCTCGGGTGCACCGCTCACGAAGCCGCGCGCGCCGCGAGCGACTCCCAGTGGCCGGACTGAACCGCCAGCGCCGGGTGCGAGACGAGCCCGTGCCAGACCACGGCCTGCAGGGACTCGACCAGCGGCGTGCGCAGCGCCGGCGGCGGCTCCAGCAGGATCGCGACGTCCGCGAGCTGCGCGAGCGTCCCGCCGGGCGCGCCGGCGACGCCGTAGATCGAGGCGCCGACCTCGTGCGCGGCCTCCATCGCGCCGACGAGGTTCGTCGAGACGTTGTGCTCGCGCGAGCCGCCGCCGACCGAGAAGACGAGCAGCGCGTCGCGCGCGCACAGGCGCGAGACGGCGAGCCAAGCGCTGAAGGATGTCTCCCACCCGTCGTCGTTTGTGCGCGCGGTCAGCTCCGAGACGTTGTCCGTCGGCGCGTAGCTCTCCAGGCCGCAGAGCTTGCGGAAGTCGTTGACCGCGTGCGAGGCGTGCCCCGCGCCCCCGCCGACGCCGAGGATGAACAGGCGCCCCCCGCGCTCGCGCACGCTCGCAAGGCCGAGCGCCAGGGCGTCGAGCGCGGCCGGGTCGAGGGCCCGCGCGAGGTCCGCCGCGGCGGCGAGGTAGACGGCGCTGTGGTCGGACTCGGGCATCTCGATCAGCCTAACCATCAAGGAGGGCATCCACAAACGGGCAAAGCCCGTAGAACCGTGTGGTACCTTCGGGCGCAAGATGGGGTGGCAGCGAGCGACATGGCTCCCGCGGCACTTGAGCCTGCACCAGCAGGGCTCGTCGTCACCCGCTGCGGGGAAGCCGTGAGCGACCTCGACAGCACGACCCTCGCCGACGGCATCCGTCGCACAGTGATCGAGCAGTCCAAGCGTGCGAACGTGGGACACATCGGCTCGGCGCTGTCGATCGCGGACATCCTCGCCGCGCTGTACGGCGGCACGCTCAACCTGCCCGGGGATCGGGCTCAGCGTGACCGCCTCGTCCTCTCCAAGGGCCACGCCGCGCTGGCCCTCTACGCGGCGCTCGAATTGACCGGAAACATGCCCCCGGGAACGACCGGCACGTACTGTGCCGACGGCACGCTGCTGGGCGTGCACCCCGAGCGCGAGCTGGACGGGGTCGACTTCTGCACCGGCTCGCTGGGCCACGGGCTGTCGATCGCGGTGGGGGCGGCGCTGGCGGCGCGGCTGGAGGGGACGCCGCGTCGCACGTTCGTCGTGATGAGCGACGCGGAGCTCAACGAGGGATCGGTGTGGGAGGCGGTGATGTTCGCCGCCCATCACGGCCTCGCCAGCCTGGTCGTGGTGCTCGACCTCAACGGGCAGCAGGCGATGGGCTACACCAGGGAGGTGCTCGACTTGAGCACTCCGGCGCAGCGCTGGCGCGCGTTCGGCTGGGACGCGCACGAGCTCGACGGACACGACCCGGCGGCCATGCAGGCGACGATCGAGGAGCTGAACTGCGAGGCAGGAGCACCGCACGTGCTCATCGCCCACACGACGTTTGGCAAGGGCGTCAGCTTCATGCAGAGCGTGATCGACTGGCATTATCTGCCGATGACCGATGAGCAGTACAGCCAGGCACTGAGCGAGCTGGAGGCCGCGGCGGCATGAGAGACGACTTCGTCGCGGAGCTCGCCGAGCTGGCGGCCACAGACGAGCGCGTCGTGCTGCTCACGGGCGACCTCGGCTACATGGTGCTCGATGTCTTCTCCAGCCGCTTTCCCGAGCGCTTCTTCAACGTCGGCGTGGCGGAGCAGAACATGGTCGGGATCGCGACCGGCCTCGCCGAGGCGGGGTACGTGCCGTTCGTGTACTCGATCGCGACGTTCGCGACGATGCGCCCCTACGAATTCGTGCGCAACGGCCCGGTGCTCCACAACCTGCCGGTCCGCGTCGTCGGCGTCGGCGGCGGCTTCGACTACGGCCACAACGGGATCACGCACTTCGCGCTGGAGGACTACGCGCTGATGCGAGCGCAGCCGGGTATGACGGTCCTCGCCCCGGCCGACAGCGCCCAGGCGCGCGCGGCGGTGCAGGCCACGCGCGAGCTGCCGGGGCCGGTCTACTTGCGGATCGCCAAGCAGGGCACGCCGGTGCCCGGCCTGAACGGCCGGTTCGCGACCGGCCGCGCACAGCTGATCGGCGAGGGCTCCGATGTGGCGTTGATCGCGATCGGCTCGATCGCCCGCGAGGCCCAGCAGGCAGCCGAGCTGCTCGCCGAAGAGGGCGTCGCCGCGACCGTGGCGGTCGTCTCGACGTTCAACCCTTCGCCGGTCGAGGATCTCGTCGAGCTGCTGAGCGGCGTGTCGCTGGCGATCTCCGTGGAGACGCACTACCTCAACGGCGGACTCGGCTCGCTGGTCGCGGAGACGATCGCCGAGCAGGGGCTGAGCTGTCGGCTGATCCGCGCCGGCGTGCAGGACACGCCCCGGGGACTCGCGGGCAGCCAGCGGTTCCTCGAGGACCGGTTCGGCCTCTCCGCCGGGCGGCTCGCAGCCACGGTGCAAGCGGCGCTAGACGCCGCCCCAGTGTGAAGCTGAGCGCCGTCATCGCCTGCTATCGCGACGCTCCGGCGGTGCCGGTCATGTACGAGCGCCTGAGCAAGATGTTCAAGGAGATCGGCGCCGACTACGAGATCATCTTCGTCAACGACGGCAGCCCCGACAACGCGCGCGAGGTGCTGGCCGAGCTCGCCGGCCGCGACCCCAGGGTGGTGGTCGTCAACCACACGCGGGCGTTTGGCTCGCAGAGCGCGTTCACCAGCGGCATGAAGATTGCAACCGGGGACGCGGTCGTGCTGCTCGACGGAGACCTGCAGGACCCGCCCGAGGTCATCCCCAAGTTCGTCGAGCAGTGGCAGGCGGGGTTCGACATCGTCTACGGCGTGCGCGTCGAGCGCGAGGCGACGGCGTTCATGCGCCGCGCGTACAAGCTCTTCTACCGCCTCTTCCGCCGTCTCTCCTACATCAACATCCCGCTCGACGCGGGCGACTTCGGGCTGCTCGACCGCCGCGTCGTGGACACGTTGAACGGGCTGCCAGAGTCCCACCGCTTCATCAGGGGCCTGCGCGCGTGGGTCGGCTATCGCCAGGTCGGGGTGCCGTACGTGCGCCCGGAGCGCATGTTCGGCAGAACGACCAACTCGCTGGTCAAGAACGTCGGTTGGGCGCGCCGCGCGATCGTCTCGTTCTCCTACGTGCCGCTCGACCTGATCGCGTGGCTCGCGCTGGTCACGGTTGGCGTCTCGTTCGTCGCGCTGGTGGCGCAGCTGGTGCTGCACTTCACCGACCCGAACCTCGCCCCGAAGGGCTTCACCACGTTGATCGTCGGCATGTTGTTCATCGGTGGCATCCAGCTGCTGTGCCTGGCGATCATCGGCTCCTACGTGGCGCACATCTACGAGGAGAGCAAGCACCGTCCGCCCTACCTGGTTGAGAGCGTCCTCAACGCGCCCGCCGAGGCCCTCCCGGAGAACGGGGCCGCCACCGTCGAGGCGGGGCCGCTGGAGGCGCCCGAGCAGATCCCGCGGGGCTCGCGGATCACCGAGCGGGTCCCGCAGCCGTGAGCGGCAGCGTCTCCACCTCCCCACGTCGGACCGACGTCGGCGACCAGCGCGACGAGCACTGGCAACCGCTGCCGTTCACCCGACTCGACGGCCCCACCAGTCGAGTCGTGGCGAGCGCTCGTCGCTTCTTCGACTTACAGGCCAGTACGATCTGGAGCGATCTTGCCGGCGAGCTGAGGACCGTCCGCGGCACGCTGCTGGACGTCGGCTGCGGCGCGCAGCCGTACCGCACGCTCGTACCCCCGGGGGTGAAGTACATCGGCATCGACACGGCCGACGCAAAGGAGCGGTTCTGCTACGACATGGCCGACACGGAGTACTTCACAGGCGACAGGTGGCCGGTGGAGGACGTCGTTGCCGACACGGTGCTGTGCACGGAGACCTTGGAGCACGTCCTCGACCCACCGGGCTTCCTCACAGAAGCGAAGCGCTCGCTGCAGCCGGGTGGCCGGCTCATCCTCACAGTGCCGTTCGCGGCACGGTGGCACTATGTCCCGTTCGACTACTGGCGCTTCACCCCTTCCGGAATCAAGCACCTGCTGAGTGAGAGCGGGTTCACGGACATCAAGGTGTACCGACGTGGCAACGCCCTGACTGTCGCCTGCTACAAGGTGATTGTGCTGATCCTGCCGCTGCTGATGCCTCGCAGAGAGGGGCCGCTGCGGAGGTTGGCCTCGCGTGTCGGCGGCCTGGCCTTGACGCCCCTGCTCGCAGCGAGCGTCGTCGTCGGCAGGCTGTCCCTGCTGCGCGACGGTGGCGAGGACTGCCTGGGCTACACCGTGCTCGCCAGACGGCCAGCCTGAGCAGGGCCGGCCCGGACAGCGCACCCATGGCGCGCCTGCGAGCTGAGCTACCGGGGGCCCTCGCCGCAGCGGCGCTCGCGAGCGCGATCGCGGCCGTCCTGCTGAAGGTGTGGCAGGCCAAGTTCAGCGTGCCGCTCTACTCGAGCCCCGGCGGCGACGGGCTCTACGGCCTCGCCGTCATCAAGGGCATCCTCGAACACGGCTGGTATCTGACCAACTCGAGCCTCGGCGCGCCGGCCGGCCAACGCCTCTACGACTTCCCGGTGTTCAGCGGCGACAGCCTCTACCTGCTGATCGTCAAGGTCATCGGGATCCCGTTCAGCAATCCCGCCGTGGTCGACAATCTCTTCTTCCTGCTCTGCTTTCCGGTGATTGCCCTAAGCGCCTACGCAGGGCTGCGGGTGGTGGGAATCTCGCTCGGCCCGTCGGTGGTCTGCGCCGTCCTCTTCACCCTGCTGCCTTACCACTTCTTCGACGGCGAGAGTCACATCTTCCAGGGCTCCTACTTCACCGTCCCGCTCGCGTGCCTGCTCGTCATCGCCGTGCTATCCGGCAAAGCCCTCTTCACTCGCAACACGCAGCGGAAGGGTGTGAGGAGGTATCTGACGTGGCGCTCCGGCGCAACCGTGCTGGCCTGTGTCGTCGTGGGCTGCTCGGATAACTACTACGCATCCTTCACCGCAGCCCTGGTGCTCCTGGCGGGAGCAGTGACGGTCCTCGCCAACCGCAGGCTCCGCGGACTGGTGAGTGGGGCGGCCCTCGCCGCGCTCGTGCTCGCCACGGTGACACTCAACGGGCTGCCCACGCTGATCTACACCTCCCGGCACGGCGGAGACCCGGCCGTCACCCAGCGCAAGCCGAAGGAAAGCGACATGTTCGCGCTGTCGCTCGCCGACCTGGTGCTGCCGATCGCGGGAAACCGCATCGCGCCGCTGTCGCGACTCGCCAAGGAGTACCAGACGACGGCCACCGCGCCGATCGGCGAGGGACACAGCGCCAACCTCGGGCTGATCGGCACGCTCGGCCTCGTGGGGCTGGCGGGCGCGTTCGCGGTGCGCGGCCTGCGCGCCGACCGTCTGCGGGTCGCCGATCCACGCTGGGCGTACGCCGCGCTCGGCGCCGGTCTTGCCTTCCTGATCGGGACGGTCGGCGGGTTGGGAACGATCTTCGCCTACGTCGTAAGCCCCCAGTTGCGCGCGTGGAACCGCATCTCGGTGTTCATCGCGTTCTTCGCCCTGATGGGAGTCGGGTTGGGGCTCGATGCGCTGCGGCGGCGCATCGGCAGCGGCTCACCCCGCCGGCGCTGGGGCTTCGCCGCGTGCCTCGCGGTCGTGCTGGCCGTCGGCGTGCTCGACCAGACGGGCTCGTCGGTGGCGCCGCCGTACAGGGCGCAGGACGCCGAATACGCCACCGACGCCCGCTTCGTTCACGCGATCCAGCAGCAGCTGCCGGCCGGTGCCGACGTGCTCCAACTCCCGTACGTGCCGTTCCCGGAAAACCCGCCCGTGTACCGGATGGAAGATTACGCGGAGCTGATCGGGTACGTGCACTCCAACAGCCTGCGGTGGAGCTACGGCCAGCTCAAGGGCCTGCCCGCCGAGTGGGAGTCGGCGGTCGTCAGGCAACCGCCGGCGCTGATGCTCGCCGAGGTCTCGGCAGCGGGGTTCAGGGGCGTGTATGTCGACACGTTCGGCTACGCCCACCGCGGGGCGGCGCTGATCCCGGCGCTGACACGCGCGCTCGGCGTCAGGCCGCTCGTGAGCTCCGACGGACGCCTGTACTTCTTCAACATGGCCGCCTACAACCGGCGGTTGCGCCAGCGCTGTTCAGGTACACAGCTCGAGCAGCTCGCAGCGCTGGCGCTGCACCCGCCGCGCTTGCGCACCTCGTCGCGTAACGCACCTCTCCCGGCGCGGGTATCCTCAGCCGCAGTGGCTGTGTGCAAGGTCAACGAGCGGTCCCCGCGAGCGTGAGCGAGGCGCTCGACACGACGCTGCCGCAGATGCGCACCACCCGCTGCGCGATCTGCGAGCGCGAGGGCGGGGCCGCGGAGCGCTGGCGCGCGACGTTCGACCCCGAGGCGTTCAACGCCCGCGTCTTCTCGGCGCGGCGCCTGCCCGACCGGGTGCACTACCGGATGGTCACCTGTGACACCTGCGGCCTGGTGCGCTCAGACCCGGTCGCCGATGAGGCGCTGCTCGCCGAGCTGTACGCGTCCAGCAGCTTCGACTACGGCGAGGAGGTCGCCTCGATCCAGGCGACCTACGGCCGCGCGCTCGGCTGGTTGGAGATGCGCTCGCCGCGGCACGAAGCGCTGCTGGAGATCGGCTGCGGCAACGGCTTCTTCCTACAGCAGGCGCGCCGGCAGGGCTGGAGCGAGGTGCGTGGCGTGGAGCCGAGCGCCGACGCCGTCGCGAAGGCCCCGTCCGAGCTCGACGGCGCGATCGTGCAGGACGTGATGCGCCCCGGGGTGTTCGCCCCGGAGAGCTTCGACGCCGTGTGCCTGTTCCAGGTGCTCGACCACATCTCGGGCCCCGTCGAGCTGCTCGAAGAGTGCCTCACAGTCCTGCGGCCCGGCGGGCACGTGCTCGCCCTCAACCACAACGTCAGCGCGTGGTCCGCGCGGCTGCTCGGCGAGCGCAGCCCGATCGTCGACATCGAGCACACCTACCTGTACTCGCCGGAGACGATGCGCCGCCTGTTCACGAAGGCGGGCTTCGTCGATCCGCAGGTACGCAGCGTGCGCAACACCTACAGCGTGGCGTACCTCACGCAGCTCGTGCCGCTGCCGGCCGGCCTGAAGTCCCGGCTGCTACCCGCGCTGCGCGCGGGCCCAGCGGGTCGCCTGCGCGTGACCGTGCCGCTCGGCAACCTGTGCCTGATCGCGCGCAAGCCGGGTTGACCGGCGCGGTGCGGGCGCCCGCCATCGACCCTATGGGCTTCCTCGACGCACACAGGGTGCAGCCGTGGTGAGAGCGCTCGTCACCGGCGCCGCGGGCTTCCTCGGCGCAAACCTCGTGCGCCACCTGGCCGCTGCCGGGCACGAACCGATCGCCCTCACGCGCTCGCGCGAGGGCGCGTGGCGACTGGAGGACCTCCCGCCCGAGGTGCGCGTGCTCGAGCTCGACCTCCGCGACACCGACGCGATCGAACGGGCCGTCGAGGAGACCAAGCCGCAGTGGGTCTTCCACCTCGCCGCCCACGGCGCGTACTCGTGGCAGACCGACCTCGAGGCGATGGTCGCCGTGAACGTCGCCGCCACCGCGACACTGCTCGCGGCCGCGCGCGCCGACGGCGTGGAGGCGTTCGTCAACGCCGGCTCGTCCTCGGAGTACGGCCTCAAGAGCCACCCTCCGCGCGAGGACGAGTGGCTCGCACCGAACAGCCACTACGCCGTCACCAAGGCCGCCGGCACCCACCTCACCGCGCTCGCCGCGGCGCAGGGCCTGCCGGCGGTGACGCTGCGCCTGTACTCGATCTACGGCCCCTGGGAGGATCCGGGCCGCCTGATCCCGGCGCTGGTGCGCGAGGCGACTCGCGGGCAGCTGCCGCCGCTGGTCGGCCCGCAGACGGCCCGTGACTTCGTGTACGTGGAGGACTGCTGCGCGGCGCTGCTACGAGCGGCAGAGCGCGGTGCGCCCGGAGGACCCGGCGCAACACTGAACATCGGCTCCGGCACCCAGACACGCCTCGACGAGCTCGTCGAGGTGGCCCGCCGCGCCCTGGGTGTCACAGCAGCCCCGCAGTGGGGCACGATGGGCCAGCGCAAGTGGGATACGAACGTGTGGGTCTCCGACCCGCGCGCCGCAGGCGAGCTGCTCGACTGGAAGGCGGCGACCCCCCTCGCCGACGGCCTCACCCGTACAGCCGAGTGGCTACGGGAGAGGCCGCAGCTGTGGGAGCGCTACGGCGTGCGGGAGGGCGACTAAAGCGCGCATCGATTGAGTCGCGTACCTCGCGGTGTTACCATGCGATACAGATGGCCGCGGTACCAATCAGCATCCGCCTCCCGGAACGGACCGTCGGCCGGCTCGCCGACCGCGCCGACCGCTCGAACATGCCCTCGCGCACGCTCGCACAGCGCTACGTCGAGGAGGGTCTGCGCATGGACGAGCACCCGCTGATCCGCTTCGCGGACGGCCCCTCGGGTCGCCGCGCGCGGCTCCTCGGCGGTCCGGACGTGTGGGAGGTGATCGCCGTCGCACGCGATAACGACGGCGACCTCGCCGAGACGGCGGCGTACCTGGAGCTTTCGCTGGGCCTTGCGCAGGCTGCCGCCTCCTACTATGCGGCCTACCCGCAGGAGGTTGACGAGCGTGTCGACCGCAATCGTCGTGAGGCTCGCGACGCCCACGGCGCTTTCCTCGCAGCCCGCGACGCGCTCGGCGGTTGAGACTGCTGCTCGATGAGATGCTGTCGCCCACGATTGCGCGGGAGCTGCGCACACGTGGTCACGACGTCCAGGCAATCCAAGAGCACCCCGAGTGGTGCTCCTTCGATGACCGTCGTGTCGTTGACCTCGCGCGCGATGAGCGTCGAGCGATCGTCACCGACAACCTCGTCGATATGCGTCCCCTGCATTACGAGGCGATCACGCCCGGCGGCCCGGGCGATCACGGCATGATCTTCATTCCCGGAGGACGCCCCCGCACCCGTGCCGACACGGGGAGAATTGTCGCCGCCCTGGAGCTGAAGCTCACAGCGCATCCCGGAGATGACGACCTCGCAAACAGCGAGGACTGGTTATAGGACCTTCGTGAGGCAACTCACCACCACGGAGAAAGAGATCGCAGCACCCTCGTCCCCATACCCGGTGGCCTCCCGATGGATGAATCAGACTCGCTATATGCTTCCGGCCCCCGACCCGATCGCCAGATGAGTACAATCGTCTACGCGAAGGTCCGCGACCAACTATATCGTCACCGCGAACAGGACCAAAGATGCAACGCGCACGGATCCTCTATGCGATGGCGGAGATCGTCGTCGAGAACGGGTATGCGCGCACCAAGTTGAAGCTGGTGACCTCGCGGGCGGGAGTGTCCACCCGCGCCTTCTATGAACACTTCGGGAACCTGGAGGACTGCTTCACGACGCTGCTGGACCTGGGGACCGAGCGCGCCAAAGAGCTGATCGCGGAAGCGTTCGAGCGAGAGGACCACTGGCAGGACAGGGCGCGGGCCGCGTTGGCGTCGCTGCTCGTGCTCTTCGACTCCGAGCCATTGCTGGCGCGGATCTGGTTTGTCGATGCGCTGGCGGCCAGCTCCTGGGCGCTCGAACGGCGCGCGCACAACATCGCGCTACTCAGGTCGATGATCGTCAAGCGTCTCTGGCCGACACCGCGCGATAAGCAACCCGAGCCGCTGATCGTCGCCGGCATCATGGCATCCATCCTCGGGCTCATCCACACCCACCTGCTCACCAAGCAGCCCACGCCATTGATCGACCAACTCACGCCACGCGGCGAGGAGATCGCGCAGGCGATGTCGTCGGCCGCGGTGACGACCTCGTCGAGCTGCTCCCGGGGCAGAGGGAGACGTGCTGATGCGTGAAGTTCAGCAGTCGACGGCTGTGTTGAGCGCTCTGCAGAGTGCGATGAGCTTGGCCGGTCCGAGAGAGGTGATCCGAGATCCTCCTGGGGTATCCGGGTGTATGACTCGATGATCGCGGCATCGATCTCGCGTCGCTGCTGGTCAGAGGCGTGCCCGCGCTCAACGGCCCGCAACGCGACCTCGGCGTCTTGCTCGCTCCAGCGTGGCGCTTCCTGCAGCAGCAGCTCTTTGGCTCCTCGAGACCAAAGGCGCAACGCGCACGGATTATCCCAGCTGACCGTACGAGTCCTTACGAGTTCTTACAGACTTCTCGTAAGAGACCGTAAGAAATAGTAAGCTCGGGCGCGTGGCACGCAACCCGTACCAGCCGGGCGTCGGCACGACCCCGCCGTACCTGGCCGACCGTGAGGAGCAGCTGCAGCGCTTTAGCGGCTACCTGCGCGACTTCCCCGAGAAGCGTCGCAACGTCCGTCTCAGCGGCCTGCGCGGCGTGGGCAAGACCGTACTGCTGAAGGAGTACCGAGCGGCGGCACGCGAGCGAGATTGGGTCGTCGTCCGCCGCGACCTGGCCGCTCGGCTCTGTCAAGAGGAGGACTTCGCGATCGCGATCGCCGAGGACCTCGACACCGCGATCAGGGCCTTCTCCACCACAGCCAAGCTGAAGGCGATGCTTGCCAGCGCTCGCGCGGCGATCGGCGAGATCGCTATCGGGCTGCCGGGCGGGGCGAGCGTGAGCGTGAGTGCAGGTAGCCCGAGGAGCTCCTCGATACTCGAGGATCCTCTCGCCAAGGCACTGATCCACGTGGGGCAGCTGGCAGCCAAGGCCGGGCGCGGGGTGGTGTTCCTCTACGACGAGGCACATACGCTGCACGACCAGCCGCGCCGCCGGCAATACCCGCTCAGCGCGTTGCTCGGCGCCTTCGTGCAAGCCCAGGACGAGGACGAACCCCAACTCCCAGTGATGCTGGTCGTCTCAGGCCTGCCACCGCTCGTCCAGAACCTGCAGGCGGCACGCAGCCACACCGAGCGACTCTTCCGCGTCGAGGAGCTCCGCAACCTAGCCCTCACACCCGCACATCGCGGCGAGCCCAGTCCGGCGGCACTGGCGTTGATCAAGCCGGCCGCAGACACCGGGATCCGCTTCGAGCGCACCGTCGCCGAGCAGGTCGCCTCCGATCTCGATGGCTACCCCTACTTCATACAGAAGTATGGCGAGGCTCTCTGGGATGCAGCCGACGCCGCCAACCTCAACTCAGTCAATGCCAAGCTCTATGCCAACACACGCGCGCGCGTCCAAGAAGCGCTCGATGCCGAGTTCTTCGAGAACCGCTACCTGGACGCTCCGCGCGCGGACCAACTCACGCTCCGCGTCGCCGCCGCGCTCAGCGGCGAGCAGTTCGAGATCGCAACGCTCGCCGCCCAGTTCAAGAGCCGTAACGCCAACGCCACCCAACAGAGCACAAACCGCCTGCTCAAGAGCAACCACATCTACCGCGTCAGCCAGGGCGTCTACGCCTACACCGCCCCTCTCTTCGGCGACTTCGTACGCCGCAAATACCCACGTCAACCGCTCGATCGCTGACCCACGTCAATCCACGCGGCGCGCTTCATCGCACCAACGCGACTCGGCGAGCTCACGCACGGCGTGCCGGCGGCGTGGGCCGCGGAGCCCATCTCGACGATCATTCACCAGCCCGAGAGCGAGCCCCCGCCAGTCTGGCCCGACCCCCTGGGCGCGGTACGCGGCCAGGCCCTCCAGCCACTGCACCCGGCCGCTGCCCTCGCGAGCCGCGACGCACCGCAGCTCGCGAGGCTCCTATCGATCATCGACTCGCTGCGCGCCGGCGATCTCCGTGTCCGCGAGGCAGCCGCAACAGCGCTACGCGACGCACTCCGCCAGCCCGCGCCACCCCATCGGACAGCCGCGTGAGCACCGAGCCGGCCCTGACTACCTGCCCGGGCCCGGCCCGGGAGTCGGCCGCGGTGACGATCCGCCACGGCCCTCCTCAATACCGATCGATGTCGGTGGCGTTTTGAGCTGGTCGGGAGGTACAGGCTTAGGGGCCATAGCCTTAGCGTACCGCCAGGGCAGCCAGCCACGCAAGCGTCTGCACGATCATGACCCTGCCCAGTGCGCCCGACAGCCGCGACATGCGTCGCACCTTTGCCGCGTTCTTCTTGCGCAGGGCCTGATATCCATAGCCGGCTTCCGCCAACCAGCCGAGGGTATCTGCCGGCGCTTCACGTGCAGCTTGCTCGTAAAGCTCGTCGTATAGCTCGCGTGCATCAATCGCGAACTTCAACTTCCAAGGGGCGAGCAAGATCGCCGCGGCAACAAGTCCGGCAACGAGCGCCGCGAGCGCGACCCAGCCCCACGCGTGCAGCCCTTGAGCCCGCACCGTGGTGGCGCCCAAGAACGACGCCACAAGCGCATGCGCCGCCAGCAACGTACCAGTTCGCTGACGCACCCCTGCGACGAGCGACTCCTGGTCGGCCAACGCAGATCGACCTGCCTCATAGGTGATCTCCTCGAGCGTACGCACCAAATAACGGTACGATCCGGACCGGACGGCACAGTCGGGCTCAGGCAGCCGTCCCCGAGTAAATCCAACGAGCCCATCACCTCCAAGAACAGATCGACACGATCATCGCGGCATCCACCCAGCCTTGAGCACTCACACCACGCGGCGAAGAGATCACATGCGCCCTTTCGGAGCAATGAGATTCACTCCCAGCGTGTTAGCCAAAGGCGCAACAAGAGACGGGTGCCTGAAGTAGGGGATCGTCCGCGTGGGTTGGCGGCCGCCACCGCGCGATGTGCGCGCGGAGCCTCCGTGCCCCGCGTCAGCGCGTAGCACGCCGGCGCGGCGCCTTCACCAGCCGTCCCTGAGCGCCTCCTCAAGCCGCTGCGTCGAGCCGTCGGACAGCAACGGCGGCAATGTGACCAATAACTCCGGCTCCATCCCAGCAGTTGCCGAACGTGAGCCGCCTTCGCAACGTTCCATAGAGGCACAAGAACCAATTCGCGCCAGGTTTCGAGCCACTAGGCCCGGAAACATGGCCGATCCGGGTCACGGCCGAGAGTTCCATCGCCGTCACTGCATAGCGTTCTCGACATGCCTGCAAGAGCGATCACGCCGCGGCTCGCCAACAGCCTGCGTTCGCTGGCCGAGAGTCAGCTGCAGACACAGGTGGCCCGCTCCGGCACGTTCGACCTCGGCGCGCTCGGCGTCGTGAGCGCCTGCGCGGCCATCGCCGCGATCGTCGTGGACGCCAGATCCGCCCACCACCTTTGGATCGAGACGCTCATGCTGCTCCTACTCGCCCTGGCCCTCGGCCTTGCCGTGCGCGTCCTGCTACTCCCGGGGGCAGCCCAAATCGGTCCACCCGTGGTGGGCCTGCTCGAGGCCCGCATCGGCAACGACGACGAGACCATCGAAGCGTGGCTGCTCGAAGACCTCGCCTCGGAATCGCTTTCCAACGAACGAACCCTCGCGCGCAAAGACACGCTGCTGGTTGGAGCGGTGACTCTGCTCGTGCTCGCAATCGCTCTCGAGCTGATATGAGTACAATGAGCAGCATGGAGCGACCCAACGACAGCCAGCCGCCATCCATAGCCACACGTCTCATACGGATCGACCCCGATACCGGCAAGGAGGAAACCCTCCACATCGAGCCGCTCACGCTGCCCGAACTGTTTTCGGTCCCGTCCTTCATCTCATGGCTGCGCAAACCGTTCCAGCGCGGCGCCAAGACCTGACGCATTCAGGCAGCGCCTCGCAGCTCACTCGCAACGCCGATCAGATGGCGCTTGGCGGGCGGGCCTGATCACCTCTGCCGTCCCGAGCTGGAGATCTAGGGACCCGCAGCGCCGATGGGCGGGACTAAACCCGAAGGCCGAGCAGTCCGCCACGCCCAGACGTGCCGGCCGCTCGGGCCGGGGTGGTCGGCGACATAGACCTAGCAGGACCCGGTTCCCGCCGATGCCGGCGGGCCGACCTTCGCTGGCCGCTCCTTCTACCGGGAGCGGAAGCCGACTCCGGCCCGTAAACGGCATTGAAGCCAGCCACTTGGAGCCCGTTCATTAGGTGCAGGACATCTCTTTCCTAGCAACCCTTGATCTTTGCTACGCCGTCGGATAGAAGTTGTCTGCGGCGTTTTCGCCAGTCAAAGGACCAGCACCGGGACCGCCTTTGGAAAGTCGGTATCCCGGCGCCAGACCGATACGACGGGGAGGCAGGGATGTCAGGTCAGGAGCTTGCAGCATCGACAGTCCACGGACGCGAGTTGGCTAGAGGGCTACGGCTACGTTCCGTCCGTCGGATCGCGGCCTCCTTGGCAGTCCTATGCCTGAGCTTCGCTTACGTGAGCGCCTCGGCGCAGACGGCCAGTGCGGAGTGGACAAGTGTCTCCCTGACTCCATCCACGACCGAACCTTATTACGCATGCCCACCCACCCCGGGCCATTTTTCTTGCCAGTTGATCGTCGATCCGAACCCTAAAACGCTTGTGTCTGGTCCGGTGCGCGTGGGGGCCAACGGGTTGGCCGATAGCCCCGCTTATGAAGGTGGCGGGATCGGCGGCGGCTTCTCCCCGGCAAATCTTCGTTCCGCTTATAATCTGCCTTCGACC
>Ga0070765_100001045_pt1 | contig 16556 bp, 12 predicted proteins | sample HubBroMetageWFT5_FD_71516 | JGI IMG/M metagenome (GOLD analysis project Ga0070765, IMG submission 71516) | Warmed and freeze-thawed soil microbial communities from the Hubbard Brook experimental Forest, New Hampshire - Hubbard Brook CCASE Soil... | ecosystem: Environmental > Terrestrial > Soil... | reverse complement strand
TCACGTCATACACTACGTCAATATCCAGGCTGCGCGGCGTGAAAACTCCCAGGCGGTGCACTTCAAAGAACATGGGCTTGGAAACAATTTTCAACGCGGCGGTGACGGCCGGATTGAAGCGCTCCAAATGCCCAATCTGCAGGATGCGATTCTTGCGTTGCGCCGTGGCGATCAGGCCGTCCGCATCGCGCAGCGACGAAGCCATCGGCTTTTCCACGAGCACGTCCATGCCTGCGTCCAGCAAGCGGCAGCCGATGCGCGAATGATCTTTGGTCGGGACGGCGAGGCTGACCGCATCAATTTTTTCGCTCGACAACGATTCGAAATCCCGAATCACGCTCGTCTTGAATTCCACGGCCACGGCGGCGGCGCGTTCGGCGTTGGTATCCACCACGCCGACCAATTCCACGCCTTCCATCTCCGACCACACCCGGACGTGGTTGCGCCCAAAATCGCCGACGCCGACCACCGCAACGCGTATGGGTTTTTCAGTCACGATTTCCTTTTGGCTGCTGATTTCTGCGCGTCGTTGCCGCCAGCGACGCGTTCCGGCGCGATTGCTTCGATCGCGATGCCCGCTTCGTCCGCCGCGCGAATCATCGCCTCGCGATCAAACAGCAGAGTTCGTCCCGCATCAATGGCCAGCGCCGTCGCGTTCGAGCGTTTCATCACTTCAATCGTCTTCAATCCCACCACCGGCACATCAAAACGCATATCCTGCCGCGGCTTGCTCACCTTCACCACCACCAACCGCTGCCCGCCGGCAATGCGCGCTGCGCGCTCGATCGTTTCGTCGGTGCCTTCCATCGCTTCGATCGCTACGCACGCGCGATCGCGCACCACCACCAACTGTCCCAAGTCCAAGCCCGCGATCTGCGTCGCCACGCCGCGCCCGTAAGCGATGTCCGCGGCTTCGGATTCATCCGGCGCGCGCCGCGTCAGCACGCCCGCCGCAGGCAGCAGCGGCCCCAGAAATTTCGTGGAATCCACCAGCTCGATGCCTTCATCTTCCAGTACGCGCGCCACCGCGCCAATCAGCGAATCCGTATTTTTCGAAGGCAGCGAAAATAATAATTTCGCGAGACGCCAATCCGGGCGTATCGCGCTGAAAATTTTGTTGTGCTTCACTTGCCCGGCCATCACCGCGCGCTTCACACCTTCTTCGTGCAGCAGTTCGATGGTCCGGCTCAGTTCCCCCAGGCTCACCCAGTGCAGGCGTTTCGCTACGCGCTCCAGGCTGGGTGAAGCTTCTTCCTTGATCGCGATCACCGTCATTTCGATGCCGCGGCTGCGCGCGCCTTCCAGCACCAGAAATGGAAAATCTCCGTTCCCGGCTATCAATCCCCAGTTCGCGGAATTCGCGGAAAGCGCGTCTGCCGCATGATTGTCCGCGCCACGCAACGTCATGCTATTTCGTCAGACCTCGGTCGGAGGAGGCCGCTTCGATGAACTGCACTAGAGTTAAGACGTCCGGCGAGTCCGCCAGGGTTCCACGCATCTTTTCCAGCGCCTGCGAAGTATTCAGCTTCGAACGCAACAGCAACCGATAAGCTTTTTCAATCGCCGCAATGCGCTCGGCGGAAAATCCCTGGCGCTCGAGGCCCACGCGATTCACGCCAAAACAGCGGGTGCCGCGCGGCGCCACAATTTTAGAAAATGGCGGCACGTCCTGCGTGATCACCGTATGCGCCGCGATGTAAGCATGCTTGCCGATGCGGCAAAATTGATGCACCGGGCAGAACGCGCCGACCTGCGCATGGTCTTCGATGGTGACGTGCCCGGCGAGCGTCGCACCATTTACCAGAATATTGAAATCCCCGAGCTGGCTGTCGTGCCCCACGTGCGCGTAAGACATGATCAGATTGTTGCTGCCTACGCGCGTGACGCCGCCGCCCTTCACCGTGCCGCGATTCACCGTGGAAAATTCGCGAAACTCGTTGTGGTCGCCCACTTCGATGGCAACGCGCTCGCCTTTGTAGGTGAGGTCCTGCGGATCGCCGCCCACCACCGCAAACGAATACACGCGATTCGCACGGCCCAATCGCGCCGGGCCTCGCACGATGGCGTGATCATCCAGAATGCAGCCGTCGCCCAATTCGACTTCGTCGCCGACGACGGCAAAGGCGCCGACTTTTGCGTCCTTGCCGATTTTCGCGGTGGACGCAACGACCGCGCGGGGGTCAATCTCACTCATGGATATCACTCGACAGTCGCACTCTCGCCCGGATGCGGCGGCCGCTTCCGGCGATCGCATCCGAAGATCGTGTCCATCGGCGCACCCCACGATTCCACGCGCCGCGCCTACTCATTCGGCTTCGTCACCACTGCCCGCGCGACGGAATTCGCCGAGCGTTCCGGTTTGCCATCGGCGTTCAAGTCCACCATCGCACACATCACCGTGGCTTCGACGGCGAGTTCCCCATTCACGCGCGCGAATCCCGCGACCTTGCAAAAAGGTCCGCGAAAAGTGAGGACGTTCACTTCGACGCGCAGTTGGTCGCCGGGTATTACGGGGCGACGGAAGCGCGCGGCGTCCACTCCCGCCATGTACAGCAGCTTGCTGTCGCGATCCTTCACGTCCAGCAGAAGCAATAGTCCTCCGATTTGCGCGATGGATTCGATGATCAGCACGCCGGGCATCACCGGCTTGCCGGGAAAATGGCCTTGGAAGAAATATTCGTTGATGGTGACGTTCTTGATTCCCACAATCCGCTTCTTCGGTTCCATTTCTTCAATGGCATCCACCAAAAGGAACGGGTAGCGGTGAGGCAGGATCTTCTGGATCGCTATGCTATCGAGGAGCATCGTGTGTTAGCCTCTGCTGCAAGTTGCCTGCGAGTTGCCCGCAAGTTGATTGTGTAAAGATTGCGTATCGAACGCCGACTGATCGCCTACTCGTCGCCAACCCATCAATTGTCGAACTGAGCCCACCGCTGGACTGGGCAGTCTTCACCGTGCGCTATTTTCCCAAGCGCACAATCGAACAATTCTATACGAAACGCAGGCAGGTGGGAATCAGCGACGGACAATCAATTCGTCGGCTGGGTGTCTTCAGAGCAAGCTGAGGACTTGGCTGCCAATTTAGCGCTGACGGCTATACCGCGAGCGTTTGCTTTCTCGTCGAAGGAATAAACGTCGGGGACGAGTCGGTTTTCATCCGGCAGAACAATCGGCGACTTTTCACATTCGGCATTGCAGCCAACTACAAGGCACGGGATTTTGACGTACGCCGTCGTAAATTCGGGCTTGAGAAACTCCGGGCGTCTCCAAGGCCTAGTGTGCTCGCTGGAGATTTCTTCGTGATAGTGCTTGTTCATTCGCCAGTCTTCTTCGCTCAGAAAATAAAATGCCTCCACGCGCAATCGTCCACGTACCGGTATTTCACGACGAGTTTCTTTTTTCAGATCGACCACGGCTAACTCGTGGAGAAAATCGTAATCGTTGTGGACGGTTGCTCCCGGTGCGATCGCTGCGGCCCCCCACGACACGAGGTCTGTCAAACCATAGATATTCACCCATCGTTCGTCATGGCTATTTTCGGTTTTGGTCGCCTCCTCTTTTACAGCTAAGGAAATGTACGTTCCCATGGCCGGAAGATAAAGCGGAGTAGAAGAGTGGTTGATACGGTGAACGCTAAACTTCAAGTGGCCGTTTTCCCACGAAGGCGTCGTCAGTCGAACTTCCAGGGCAGTCTGGTTCGTATGCTCCGGAACCTGTTGGCAAACGACTGGCGCGGCCGCGAAGCCGAGCAGCAGCAATATTAGAAACCGCGGAAGGCTTAACTGCGAGAGAGGTTGCCTTCGAAGAAAGCAACGGCATACCGCGCGTGTTCGACTTCGACAGCCATTGCCAATCTCGCTGCTCATCACTTCGGGGCCAATCACGGAACGCTCTGCAGAGAAATGGAGATGAGGTTGTGGACCCAGCGTGCGGGGCGCTTGTCTTCGGAGATGATTAGCTGGAAGGGCCCGGATTTTCCCAGCGGCTGGCCGTCGCGCGTATCTGCCACCAATATTTCGCCTCCATGAAAACTGGGATCGGCTTCGACAATAGACAGCACCACGGAGTATCCGTCCGAACCGGAAGCCACGATGTAGGTCGCCAGCGCTTTGCCGCGCAAATGCTCACCGAGCGGCGCATCGAGTTTGGCGAGCAACACAGCGAGGGGCACGCCCGAGTACGTTTCCTCGGCGTTGGCGTGCGCGTTGTGGACCGTAATCGTCAAACGCGGGAGCGCGCGAAATTCCGCTGGCGATAGTGCCACTGGAACGTGGAGGCCATCGGCCGTGAGCACCAGCGAGTCCGTAGGAAAGACCGGCACGGGCGAAATAACATCAGCGACGCGAAGTACAATCGGGACGAGCTGGGTGGTGTTCGCCTCCCCTTCCGGCGTAGCGATCTCGATTTGCGGTGCAACTTCCTTGAACCCTTGCGCGGAAACGAACAAGGCGTAGGTCCCAGGCTTCAAGTTCAGCGACAGGTGGCCGTGCGTATCGGTCTCCATCTTCGCCGTAGGCGTGTCGGGAGCAGGCACCAAATGAATCTGCGCGTGCGCGATTCCAGCTCCGGTCTGATCGTTCACGACGACGGTAACTGGCCTGGTCGTCGCCTGTTGCGCCAGCAACGGTGAGTGGACAAGTAACGCAAATACCAGCAGGCCGATGCTGAGGATTCGCAGTCGCATCGCCGAAGCATAACGCGAAAGAGTATTGCTGTCAGCCTCGCAACGTGCCGCAACTCGGCATCTCTGCTAGCATGGCGGCGGGTGAAACTCAAATGGCGAGTTCGACGCATTCAGAAAATGTGCCGATGAAACAAATCCTGCGCGAATTGCGGGGGCGGCAGGGCGCGATGCTGAAACTGCTGGGGGAATTTGTGCGCTGCGAATCTCCTAGCCACGTGAAGAGCGCGGTGGACGAATGTGCGGCGATGGTGGCGCGGGAATGGCAGCGCCGCGGAGCGAAGGTGAGGATTTTGCGGCAGGGTCAGCGCGGCAATCATGTGCGGGCGGAAAATTGGGATGGGGTGGGGCGCGCGAGCGGGCAAATCATGGTGCTGGGGCACACGGACACGGTGTATCCGCTTGGCACGCTGGCGAAGATGCCGTTTCGCGTCGGGCAAGGGCGCGCGTGGGGTCCGGGAACGTTCGATATGAAGGGCGGCATCGTGCTGGCGCTTTTTGCCGTGGACGCATTGCGTGCACTGGGCGTACAGCCGACGAAACGCCTCGTGTTCCTGTGGACTTCGGACGAAGAAATCGGCAGCGAAAGTTCGCGGCGGACGATCGAGCAGGAAGCAAGGCGCAGTGATGCGGTGCTGGTGCTGGAGCCATCCTTCGGGCGCGAGGGGCGCTTGAAGACGCAGCGCAAAGGCGTGGGCGGCGCGGAAATAATTGCGACCGGCCGCTCGGCGCACGCGGGGATTGATCCGGAGAAGGGCGTGAACGCAGTGCACGAGCTGGCGCTGCAGATTGCGCGGTTGATGGAGATGAACGATCCGCGGCGCGGAATCACGGTGCAGACGACCGTGGTGAGCGGCGGGTCGATCACTAACGTGGTCCCGGAACACGCGCGGGCCATGGTGGACATTCGCTACGCGCGCGCTGCAGACATTCCGCGCATCAATCGCTGCCTGCACGCGTTGCGGCCGATCTTGAAAGGCGCGCGCGTGGAAGTGCGCGGCGGAGCAGCTCGTCCGCCACTCGAGCGCACCGCCGCCGTGAGCAAATTGTTTGGTGTGGCGCAATCGCTGATGCAGGAGATGGGATTGCCAATCGGCGAAGCATCCACCGGTGGAGGATCGGATGGAAGTTTTACGGCAGCGCTCGGCGTGCCGACTCTCGATGGCTTGGGCGCGGTAGGCGATGGCGCGCACAGCCCGCGAGAGCACGTGGTGATAAGCAAGCTGCGGGAACGCGCTGCGCTGATCGCCGGGTTGCTGGCCACGCTGTAGTGACGGTGCGCCTTTGCATTCGTAGCGGCGCACTTTAGTGCGCCATCGGTGCCACGCCACAGAACGATCGCGGTCCGAAGACCGCCGCTACAAAACCTTCGGCCGGCGCGTGCCCAACAAAAACTACCGCACGTCCTGCTGGTGCAGATACGTCAGCGCTTGCTGCTGCAAATCAGCGTAATCCTCGTGCAACGCATCGCGCAACGCTTGTTCGGTGTGCGGCGCGCTAGAAATGTCGTCGAGCAGGCGCGTGATGTCTCCCATGCCGCTCGTCTGGATGATGGATTCGACCACCGCGAGCGACCAGGCGTAAGCGAACGACGCCTCGCCGCCACCGAGGCCCATCCATGATCCTTCGAGGCCAGTCAGCGGCGGAAGTTCCCCCTGCGCGGAAGCGTTCAGCAAAGCGCCGGCGGTGCCGGAACTGCGCCGGCCCTCCATATATTGGGCGACGCCTTCCTGTAACCAAGTCGGCGCGCGATTGTGCGTTTTCTGGCCGATGAAGCTGTGTGTTAACTCATGCTTTAACACGCGTGCCAGCTCCGGAGTGACGGCCGTCAGGCCCTGCACCGGAATGCGCATCCGCCCATCGTTCAAAGCGCCCACCCAACTCGGCGCGCGCGTGATATCCGCGAAAGATTGCCCGGTATAAAGGATCACGCCAATCGAATCGGGCGGCGCGAAATCCAGCTGCGATTCCAGGTCGCGAAAATCGTCTTCCAGCACGCGCAGGATTCCACGCGCCAGGTCCGGCGTCGCGCTGCCGTTATATTTTAAATTGAAATGCGCGGTCTCGCCTTCACGGTAACTTTCTTCCTCGGCCTTATCGCGCTCAGCCTTTTCCAGCGCGCGCTCCACTTCCGCATCCGGCCGCAATTTTTCCGCGCGATGCCATTCGGCGACGGCCAAATCCATTTTGTTCGCGCCGTAGTAAGCCCAGCCGTCGAGCTTGGCGACGTCCGGCGAATCCGGCGCAATCCGCCGCGCGCGTTCCAGCGGCTCCAGCGCCGAAGTGAACTGGCTCTGGTGCAGATACATGACCGCCAGATTCAGCAGCAACGCCAGATTTTCCGGCGCGAAGGTCAGCGCTTCGCGGTAATGATCGATCGCGCTCGCGGTGTCGCCCTTGCTTTCCAGAAATTGTGCGGCAGCGTAATGCGCGGCAGTCACTTTTTCGGTGGCCAGCGGCGCATGCGAACGAGCATCTGTTTCCAGCTGCGCGATATAGCTGAAGTCAATCGCGTTGTCGTGAATTACCAAGCGCGATATGTCGTCGTAGCCGCGCACCGGGTCTACATGCGGCGCGGAAACAGGAGGTTCGCTGGAAGCGCTGGAGCCCGAGGCGTAATCGAAGCCGTTGCGATCAATGCGCGCGACGATGGATTTCGGAATGGACATGGTGCCGGCGGGAGTTTCGTAGCGGACGCGGTCGCCATCTTCGGTTACGCTGGACGCTACGATTCGCCGACCATTTTTAAGCACGATGGTATCGGCGGCCGCCGAAGACACGGCCAGTAGCAATAACGACGCGATGGGCGCTGCGTGACGCACACCTAAATTTTACCAAGCGCGCCAGACGCCGCGGGCGCTCCTTGCCCGCTGATGCCCTAAGTAATACAACCTGTCCCAGCGAACAGGGCGGCCGGCGCAAATTCGGCCCGGACCGCTTCGCGCGCAGAACACACCGATACAACCCGCCTTTTACTCGGGGCAACCAAAGCTATACAGTGAATCACGTGCGCAGCTTCCTGCGATTTTCTCTGACCATTCTCCTGCTGCTCGGCGCCGATTTCATGGGCATCGCCTCCCGCAGCACAGCGGCGCTGCAAGCGCCGGCCAATGCGACGCAGAATGCCGCGCAGACCGCCGCGCCATCACCAACCGCGACACCGCAAGCCATCGCAACCGCTCCCAGCGATCCCCGCGCACTCTACGATGCGCTCAACGCCCTGCGCCCCGACGGTGCTCACGTGTACACCGTGAAAGACCTGATGCTGCGCCGCGACGTAGTCAGCTTCACATTCACCCAAGGTAAGCTCGCATTTCTCGAGCCTCTGGGCGGCCGCATCACCGGCGCGGTCTTTTCCGGCCGCGGTCACGTGATCGCCACGCCACACGAACGCGGCGAGCGCCGCTCACTGGCGCAATTCATCGGCAGGCCGATCCTCGATGAACCGTTTTCAGACGCGTACATCCGCTTCTCCGACGACACCGCCGCCGAACTGCAGCGCGAACTCACGCACGACGGCGACGAACCCAGCAGCGATCCCGGTTTCACCGCGTACTGGAATTCGGTGGCCGCAGGCCTCGCGCCCACTCACTCGCTGCGCACCATGGTGGATTGGCTCGCCGCGGAACCCATTCCCTATTTTTATATTTTGCTGCAAACGGCCACAGCGGGCCCGGTGGAAGTCTCCGTGGATTACCGTCGCGACGAGCAGGTAAACATCGGACAGGCGCACTTCACCGATGGAGTCCGGTCCTACGACATGTGGGCTTCCTTCCGCACCGAAAATTCTCCAGTGGAAAAAACCGAAACATTCCTGCCGCTGGATTACCGCGTGGACTCCACAATTGCCGAGGATCTTTCGCTACAGGGCAAAACCACGCTGCACCTGCGCGCAGGTCGCACGGGCGAGCGTGTCGTCGCGGTGGAACTCTCACGCCACCTGACCGTGGACGAAATTCAAGGGGAAGACGGGCAGCCTCTGCCATATTTTCAAAATGACGAGCTCAGCCGGCGCGAAGCCGCCCGCCGCGGCAACGATTTCATTCTGGCCGTGCTGCCCGCGGGCAAACCAGCCGGCGCGGATTTTCATTTACAAATTTCCTATCACGGCAGCGTGATTACCGACGCGGGAAACGGCGCCTTTTTCGTCGGCGAACGCGGCGCCTGGTACGCGCACATCGGCGGCGAGCATTTCACGCCCTACGACCTCACCTTTCACTGGCCGAAGCGCTTGACGCTGGTTGCCACCGGCATCGAATCCGAAACGCGCGAGGACGCCGAATCAAAATCCGGCCGCTGGCGTTCGGAAACCCCGTTCCCCACTGCCGGCTTCAACCTGAGCCAATATCAAATGGCTAGCACCACGGGCCAACCGAAAATTCAAGTTTATGCAAACAAAGAACTCGAAGAAGCGATCATGGCCCGCCTGCAGTACCCCAATCCCAGCGACCTTCCGCCGCCCTCAATGCTCGATCATTACAAGGACACCGACCACTTGTCCGGGGCCGCAGGCCAGCCGCCTGCGCCCAGTCCTACGTCCGCGCTGAAACAACTCGGGGCGAGCGTGCAGGATTCCATCCATTTTTTTGAGAACGTGAATGGCGCTTTTCCCTTCGATCATCTGGACGTCACGCAGATTCCCGGTTCGTTCGGGCAAGGCTGGCCGGGACTGGTCTATCTCTCCACACTCGCGTTTCTACCGCCCGAAACCCAAGAGCGCGCCGGCCTGAACGAGTGGGCGCAAAGCGAAGCGCGCGACCTGATGCCCTTTCACGAAGTGGCGCACCAGTGGTGGGGCAACCTCACCGGCGCGGCCAGTTATCGCGACGTGTGGATTCAGGAAGCGATGGCCAATTACCTGGCCCTTTGGTATGCGGATACCAAGAAGCCCACCCAGCACCGGCTTTCAAACTGGCTGGAACATTATCGCGCCCAGCTTACTGCCAAAATTCCCGGCGCGGATCACTCCATCGAAGATATAGGCCCGCTGGTACTGGGGACGCGCCTCAGTTCGTTGAAAGTCCCGGACGCCTATAGCTTGCTGATCTATGGCAAAGGCACATGGGTGATGCACATGCTACGCGAAATGCTGCGCGATCCGAGTGCGTCGAGCGGCAAAGATCCGGACGCGCGCTTTCGTGAATTACTCCGCACGATTCTCGCTGAGCACCGCTTTCGCTCGCTCTCCACCGCCGATTTCCAGCACGCCGTCGAGCAGCACATGACTCCCGCGATGGACCTGGACGGCACGCATCGTATGGACTGGTTCTTCGATCAGTGGGTGCGTGGCACGGACCTGGCGCGCTACACCGTGAAATTCGAAGTGAAGCCGCGCGGAAACGCGTTCGTCGTCACCGGCAGACTCGAACAGTCGGGAACAGAAGAAACATTCATCGCGCGAGTGCCGCTCTATGCAGTACGCGTGGCGGGAAAACCAGAACGCCTCGGTGTGGTGGTCACCACCGGCAGGGAGACACGATTTCAGTTCGAGTCGCGCATTCGCCCCACACGCATTGTGATTGACCCCAATCTCACGCTGCTCTGGAACAAAGGCTAAGTGCGAAAGGCGCCACAGATGGACGCAGATGAACACTGATAAATTCAGAAACGAAAGATAGTTCCTTCCCTCCGCTAAGCACGACGCCATCATTCAGAATTGCAATTCGTTCCCGCGCGCGCCACGCAAAATCTTCGCCGAAAAAAATTTTCTTTCAACTTGCGTCAGCGCGCCTCCGGTCTTATCCTATCGAGTCTTAAATGTGTTCCGGGGCGGTCGAGCTTTCTTTTCGCCCCGCGAGTGTCCCGTTTTTTTTGCTACTCATAGAATCTGTCAACCGTAAATCGCCGGTGTCCTGGGGTCGAGCAACCGGTGATTTCGTAACTTTATTGCCCCTTCTTTAAGCTCGCAAGCATCTATACGATGTTCTGAGGCGACCGCGTGGACCCGGAAGGCTCTCAAACTCCCATCGAATCGACATCGGCTCATCCGATTATTGAGCCGGGTTATACGCTGGGCACGGTAACCGACAAAATCAGCTCCATCGTGCTGGGGCGCGGCACGTCCAAGGGCTGGATTTTCGGCTTCTCCATCGCCTTCTCGCTGTTGATGCTTCTGAATTTCACCGTTGGCTACCTGCTCGTCAAAGGTGTGGGCATATGGGGCATCAACATTCCCATCGGCTGGGGCTTCGCCATCGTCAATTTCGTTTGGTGGATCGGCATCGGTCATGCCGGTACGCTGATCTCCGCGATTTTGCTGTTGTTGCGGCAGCAGTGGCGCACTTCCATCAATCGTTTCGCCGAAGCCATGACGCTCTTCGCGGTCGCCTGCGCCGGCATGTTCCCGCTGCTGCACATGGGCCGTCCGTGGCTTGCTTACTGGCTCGCGCCCTACCCGAATCCCATGTGGCTGTGGCCGCAGTTCCGCAGCCCGCTGGTGTGGGACGTCTTCGCAGTCTCAACATACGCCACCGTATCGTTGCTGTTCTGGTTCGTGGGATTGGTTCCAGACCTGGCCACCCTGCGCGACCGCGCCCGGAATCGCCCCGCCAAAGTCATTTACGGAATCCTGGCGATGGGCTGGCGCGGTTCCGCCGTGCACTGGTCGCGCTACGAGACAGCATCAATCCTTCTGGCCGGGCTCGCGACGCCTTTAGTGGTTTCCGTGCACACGGTGGTGAGCTTCGACTTCTCCGTCGCCCAGCTCGCCGGCTGGCACACCACGATTTTCCCGCCCTACTTCGTCGCCGGCGCCATTTATTCCGGCTTCGCGATGGTGATGACCCTCTCGATTCCGATCCGCAAGTTCTACAACCTGGAAGACTTCATCACCATGCGCCACCTGGGCAATATGGCGAAAGTGATGCTGGCCACCGGCCTGATTGTCGCCTACGGCTACATGATGGAAACTTTCATGGCTTTCTACAGCGGCAATCCTTTCGACAAGTTCCTGATTATCAATCGCATGACCGGCCCGTACGCGTTTTTCTACTGGATGCTGATCGCCTGCAACATAGTCATCCCGCAATTCATGTGGCTGCGCAGCGTGCGCAATAACGTAGCGATACTCTTCGTGATTTCGCTCGTCGTCAACGTGGGCATGTGGCTGGAGCGCTTCGTCATCGTGGTCATCAGCCTGCACCGCGATTTTCTGCCCTCTTCCTGGGGCATGTACTACCCCACGCGATGGGATTGGGCCACTTACGTCGGCACCATCGGACTATTTTTGACTCTGCTGTTCCTGTTCATCCGCTTCCTGCCGGTGATTTCGATTTACGAAATGCGCACGCTGGTGGAAGAAACGGACGAGGAGAACCCCAAGAAATAAAGGCAGGCTCGGGAACCGATGCAAATCTTTCATCACAGCACGAACACTATCTCGCGGGTGAGCATTTACGGCGCCGTCTTCATCGCGGCGCTGCTGGGTGGCGTGCTGTACGCGATCGAGCTTTCACCCATCTATACGCGCGTGAACGAAGCGCGCGAGCAACCCGTGCCGTTCAGCCACAAGCATCACGCCGGTGAGCTGGGCATTGATTGCCGTTACTGCCATACAACGGTGGAAAAATCTTCGTTCGCGGGGCTGCCGCCGACGCAAACTTGCATGACCTGCCATTCGCAGGTCTGGACCAACGCGCCGATGCTTGAGCCCGTCCGCGCCAGTTATCGCGACAACAAATCCATTGCCTGGACGCGCGTGAATGCGCTGCCTGATTTCGTCTATTTCGATCACAGCATCCACATCAGTAAAGGAATCGGTTGCACTACGTGCCACGGACAAGTGGCCGAAATGCCTCTCACGTGGAAGGCCAACACGCTTTACATGGACTGGTGCCTGGATTGCCATCGCGAACCGCAAAAATACGTGCGCGAGAAGGCCAAGGTATTCGATCCGGGGTACGTGACCCCGCCGAATCAGCTGGAACTCGGCGCGAAACTGGTGAAAGAGTACAAAATTCACAGTCTGACAAATTGTTCGACGTGTCACCGCTGAAGGCGAAAAAAAGAAAACGATGAGCTCCGACCTCAACCCGAAAGTTCCGCAGGCGATGGACCTGGCAGCACTGCGCGCGAAGCTGACGCAGGAAGACGGCAAACGCTTCTGGCAGAGCCTGGAAGAATTGTCGGAAGCCAAGGAATATCGCGAATTTCTGGAGAATGAATTCCCGCACGACCCCGCCAAAGATCCCGAGGGTCTGAATCGCCGCGACGTGCTGAAGCTGGCCGCCGCTTCCGCCGCTCTCGCCGGACTGAGCGCCTGCACTAAACTGCCCACGCAGAAGATTGTTCCGTACGTGAAGGCGCCGGAAGAAATTGTCGCGGGCAAACCACTCTTCTACGCCACGTCCATGCCGCTCGCGGGAGTCGCCGCGGGCCTGCTCGTCGAAAGCCACATGGGCCGCCCGACGAAAATCGAGGGCAATCCAGAACATCCGGGCAGCCTGGGCGGCACGGACGTGTTCGCACAGGCCGCGACGCTGGGTATGTACGATCCGGACCGCTCGCAAACGGTGATGTTCCAAGGACGCATCAGCACTTGGGCCGCGTTCCTGACGGCGATGGGCAACGAGAAAGCCGCCATGTCCGCGGATGGCAGCGGCCTGCGAATTCTCAGCGACACTGTGACGTCGCCAACTTTAGCGGCGCAGATCAACGCAATTCTGAAGAAATTGCCCGCGGCAAAATGGCATCAGTACGAGCCCTGCGGCCGCGACAATTCGCGCGAAGGCGCGAAGCTCGCGTTCGGTAAGCCGGTGAACACGGTCTATCGCATGGACCAGTCGGACGTGATCGTCTCGCTCGATGCCGATTTCGTTTCCTCCGGGCCCGGCCACGTGCGCTATGCCCGCGAATTTGCTTCGCGTCGCGTGATCGAAGGTAAGAACGCGAATCTGAACCGTCTGTACGTGGTCGAGAGCATGCCGAGCAGCACCGGAGCAGTGGCCGACCATCGTAAGGCACTGCGCGCAGGCGATATCGAAACGTTCGCGCGCGAACTGGCAGCCGCGTCGGGAGTTGCGGGCGCCAATAGCAGCGCAAGCGGCGCCGCGTCCGGCAGCAAGGTCCCGGCCGAATGGACTCGCGCCGTAGCGAAAGATCTCGGAGCCCATCGCGGCGCATCGCTGGTGATCGCCGGCGAAGAACAGCCGCCTGCCGTGCACGCCCTCGCGCACGCGATGAACGCCGCGCTCGGCAACGTCGGCAAGACCGTGTACTACACCGAGCCGCTCGAAGCGAATCCCGTGAACGAAATGGAATCGCTGCGCGACCTGGTGAACGACATCAACTCCGGAAAAGTGGACCTGCTCGTCATGCTCGGCGGAAATAATCCCGTGTACGACGCGCCGGTGGATTTCGATTTCGGTCCCGCGCTGCTGAAAGTTAAAACGCGCGTGCATTCCGGCCTGTATTACGACGAAACCGCTGAGCTGTGCCACTGGCACATCCCCGCCGCGCATTTTCTGGAATCCTGGGGCGATGCAAGAGCGTTCGACGGCACGATAAGCGTGATTCAACCTCTAATTCAGCCGCTTTACGACGGCCATACCGCGAACGAAATCGTGGAAGTGCTCGCCGGTGACGCCGGAAAGTCCGGGCACGATATCGTGCGCGACTACTGGAAAAGCGTGCGCCCGGAAAAAGACAAAGCATTCGATGCTTACTGGGAACGCTCCCTGCACGACGGCATCATGGCCGGAACCGCGCTGCCCGCAATTTCCGTCGCACCGCGCAGTGATATCGCGCAGCAGATTCAGAACACGCCCAGCGACCAACTGCAAATCGCCTTCCGTCCGGACCCTACAATTTTCGACGGCCGCTTCGCCAACAACGGCTGGCTGCAGGAATTGCCCAAGCCCAACACGAAATTAACGTGGGACAACGCCGCGATGCTCAGTCCCGCGACGGCCCAGCACCTCGGGCTCGCCGACGGCGATTACGTAAAGCTGCAACTCGCCGGACACGAAACCAAAGCAGGCGTCGTAATCGTTCCCGGCCACGCGGACAACTGCGTCACCCTGCACCTTGGCTACGGACGCCGTCGCGCCGGAAGCGTGGGCACCGGTCCCGGCTTCAACGCCAACTTCATCCGCACTTCCGCCGCGCCCTGGTTCGCAGCGGGGCTGAAAATCGAAAAGACCGGCGAAAAATATTATTTCGCGGTCACGCAGCACCAGTACGTGATTGACCGGGACGGCCAGCAAGTGTCGCAAGAAGGCGTGGAAGCCGTCGAACGCGCGCGCCGCGATCTGATCCGCATCGCCACGCTGGAGGAATGGCAAAAAGATCCGAACTTCGCGAAAGACGAGCACGAAGAATCCACCAAAGGCCTCACGCTTTATCCCGGATTCAAATCCGAAGGCTACGCCTGGGGCCTGGCGATTGATCTAAATAAATGCGTGGGCTGCAACGCCTGCGTCGTCGCCTGCCAGGCCGAAAATAATATCCCTGTGGTCGGCAAGGAGCAGGTGATGAAAGGCCGCGCGATGCACTGGATCCGCGTGGACACCTATTTCCGCGGCCCCATAGACAATCCCGAAACCTATTACGAGCCGGTGCTCTGCATGCACTGCGAAAACGCGCCCTGCGAAGTGGTCTGCCCCGTCGGCGCGACCGTGCACAGCCCCGAAGGCCTGAACGAGATGGTTTACAACCGCTGCGTGGGCACGCGCTACTGCTCGAACAACTGCCCATACAAAGTCCGCCGCTTCAATTTCCTGCTGTTTTCGGATTACACCACGCCCAGCCTCTACGGCATGCGCAATCCCAACGTCACCGTGCGCAGCCGCGGCGTGATGGAAAAATGCACCTACTGCGTGCAGCGCATCAACGCCGCGAAAATCACGAGCGAAGAACAAGACCGCGAAGTGCGCGACGGCGAAATCGTCACCGCCTGCCAGGGTGCGTGCCCGGCGGAGGCGATCATCTTCGGCAATATCAACGACCCCAACAGCCGCGTGGCCAAATGGAAAGCGCAATCGCGCAATTACGGCTTGCTGGACGATTTGAATACGCGCCCGCGCACCACGTACCTGGCACGCGTGCTGAATCCCAATCCGGAGATTCACGGATAGTTTTATGAAGCGCAAACCACTTTACGGATTGCTGGCCGAGTTCGAGACGCCGGACGAACTTCTGAAAGCCGCACAGCGCACCCACGACGCCGGCTACAAGAAGATTGACGCGTTTTCGCCGCTACCCATCGAGGGTTTGGCCGAAGCCGTCGGTTTCCACGGCACGATTTTGCCCGTGATCGTATTCATCGGCGGTTTGCTCGGCGGGCTCACCGGCTTTTTCATGCAGTATTACGCGAACGTGATCAGCTATCCGCTGAACGTCGGCGGCAAGCCCTACAACAGCTGGCCGTCGTTCATTCCGATCACCTTCGAGCTCACAGTGCTGGGCGCCGCGTTGTGCGCCGTCTTTGGCATGCTGGCGATGAACGGGCTGCCCACGCCGTACCATCCGGTGTTCAACGTGGCGCGCTTCGCCCTCGCGTCCAACGATCGCTTTTTCCTGGTGGTGAAAGTGCGCGACAAAAGTTTCGACCTGGCGAAAACGAAGAAGTTTCTGGAAGGTTTAAATCCACACGGAGTGTTTGAGATTGAAGTGTAATTTCCAATCCGGCCACGCAATCGGCAGGACGGCGCGCAGCGCGACGCGTGCGACCATGCGCGCCGCGCGTATCCTCGGCCTCGCCGCGCTCGCTCTGTGGCTCGCAGGCTGCCGCATGGACATGCACGAACAACCGAAATATCTGCCGTACGAGCCGACCACGTTCTTCGACGACGGCCGCAGCGAGCGCCCCGTCGTCCCCGGCACCGTCGCGCGCGGCCAATTGCGCCTCGACGAACTGCTCTACACCGGAAAAGAAAAT
>Ga0070765_100001044_pt1 | contig 16562 bp, 12 predicted proteins | sample HubBroMetageWFT5_FD_71516 | JGI IMG/M metagenome (GOLD analysis project Ga0070765, IMG submission 71516) | Warmed and freeze-thawed soil microbial communities from the Hubbard Brook experimental Forest, New Hampshire - Hubbard Brook CCASE Soil... | ecosystem: Environmental > Terrestrial > Soil... | reverse complement strand
CTTCATCATTTATCCTCAGAAGGACTAGCTAGACTAGAAGCCTTTTTATGAAAACTGGCATTATCGGCCTACCGCAGGTAGGCAAAACATCTCTCTTCGGCATCCTGACCAAGGCGCATCTGTCTGAGCAGACTTACGCCAACCCGCGCGAGGCGCATATCGGGGTAGCTAAAGTGCCCGACGACCGCCTTGACCGCCTGGCTGCGCTCTACGATCCCAAGAAGTTGACCCACGCTTCGGTGGAGTATGTGGACGTCGGCGCCATCGGGCAGGACGCCCTGAAAGAGACCGCCTATCTCGCGCATCTGCGCGGCGTGGACGCGCTCGCCCACGTTCTGCGAGCGTTTGATGATCCTGCGATCCCTCATGTCGGCGGCATCGATCCCCTGCGCGATATCAAGAATGTGGAATTTGACCTCATGGTCAGCGATCTCGGGCAAATCGAAAAGCGTTTGGAGCGTGTAGAAAAAGATCTGAAGAAAATGCGCACCGCGGATCTCGAAAAAGAATTCGACCTGCTCAAGCGCGCCAACGCTCATCTGGGATCGGAACGACCGTTGCGAGAAATGGAAATGACGCCGGAGGACAAGAAGCGTCTGCGCGGCTTCATGTTCCTCAGCGAGAAGCCGATTCTCTACGTGTTGAACGTGAACGAAAGCACGGAACTCGGGAAAGACCTCGAAGCCGCCGGCGCTAAATATAAACTCACGGAAGTGGCCTCTCGTCCCAACGCAGGCGCGGCGGCCATCTGCGGGAAGGTCGAGGCCGAACTCGCCGAAATGAGTGACGCCGATGCCGCCGAATTCCTCTCCAGCTACGGCCTGCGCGAGAGCGGATTGACCCGCTTGATCCGTACTACCTATGTTCTGCTCGGGTTGATGTCATTCTTCACCGCCGGGGAAGATGAGTGCCGGGCCTGGACCATCCCGGTCAATACCCGGGCCCAGGAAGCGGCGGGCGCGATCCATTCCGATCTGCAGAAACATTTCATCCGTGCCGAAACTATCCGCTGGGATCAACTGCTGGAAGCGGGATCAGAAGCCAACGCCCGCGCTCGCGGAACCCTGCGTCTCGAAGGCAAAGACTACATCGTGCAGGATGGCGACGTGATGCACATCAGGCACAGCGGCTAATCACTGCTCTGAACCCCCTGATCCATTGGAGCGCGGGATTTCTCGCTGCAATCTTGTAGCCTTTGAGCTTCTCACTTTGGTTATGATCGAGTAAATGCTATGCAGACATTGCAAGAGAATGCGATAGCCGCCAGCGAGAAAGAGTCCGGGCTTCGCTTCTATCTCAGCCGTGAACCATTGATCCTGGCCCTGCTCTCCGCGCTGGCGGTGGTTTCCTTCCTGGCTGTCGGCGGGTTGTCTCGCATCTATCATGCGCAGCGGGAATCTCTCGGGAACCGATGGTTTATGCGCGGCTCCGGGGACCTCCAGCAGCGGCATTTTGAGCTTGCCGTTAACGAATTTCGAACCGCGCTGCTTTATTCACGCAACAACTACGCTTACCAGCTCGATTTGGCCGAGGCATTAATCGGTCTGAAGCGCACCAACGAGGCTTATGCTTACTTGATTAATCTGTGGGGCCGGGAACCAGAAAACGGGCTGGTGAATCTTGATCTGGCGCGCATCGCTGTACAAAAGGGAGAAACAGACCAGGCGCTTCGTTATTACCACAATGCGATCTACGCCATCTGGCCCGGCGATCAGGAGGCAGAAGGCCGGAACGCGCGCCTCGAGCTCATCCAATACCTGCTAGCCATCAAGGCCATGACGCCGGCGCAGGGAGAGTTAATTGCGCTGGCAGCGAACTTGGATGACGATCCAGCGATGCATGCACGGGTGGGGGATCTTTTTTTCCAAGCACACGACTACGAGCACGCTCTCGCCGAATACCGGCTCAGCCTCAAGGTGGACCAACACAACTCGGCGGCATCGGCGAGGGCGGGAACCGCGGCTTTCCAGTTGGGCCGCTACGATCTGGCTCAACGTTACCTGGAGGAGGCGGTGACGGCGAATCCTGATGATCTGCAGAGCGCGGATCGACTCAAAACCACGGAACTGGTGCTGAAGATGGATCCGTTTCGCCGACAGATTTCGGTTGACCAGCGTCACCGGATCGTCATCGAAGCTTTCACGGCGGCAGGAGAGCGGCTCAATTCTTGCGCTGCCGTGGGCAATTCGGCAGGGACTGCCTCATCGGCAAAACCGCGTCTCGCCGACGAATGGGCGCAGATGAAGCCGCAAATTACCGAACAAGGTCTGCGGCGAAATCCCGACTTGGTCGAGACGGCGATCAGCCTGGTATTTGATATCGAGCGGCAAGCGAATGCGGCGTGCGGCTCCTCGACTGGAATCGACATGGCATTGCTCCTGATCTCGAAGTTGCACGAAGGAAACTAGCGTGGACGACCTGCCAATCTCGCAGACGGTAATATTGGCTGAGCCCACGCAGGCCGTGCCGACGGCGTCTGCGCCCATACGATCGCGTGGAGCCTTGCTGCGATCGGTTTTTCGCGAAGAGCGCCTGTTTCTCGTGCTCTCGGTCTTCATCGGAATTTTTTCCGGACTTGCTGTCGTATGCTTTCGTTTCGCCATCGATTGGTGCCGGATCTATTTATTGGGATCGGGATTCACGCTCTCCCCAACCCGAATGTTGCTGGCGCCCAGCCTTGCAGGCTTGGTCATCGCGGCGCTGGTCATCCATGTGTTTCCGCTCGCCCGCGGCAGCGGCGTCAACCAAACCAAGGCGGCACTTTATATCTACAACGGCTGCATTCCGCTTCGTACTGCCATCGGCAAGTTCATAACGGCTGCGCTGGCCATCGGGTCAGGACACTCCCTGGGACCCGAAGATCCGTCTCTGCAAATCGGCGCCAGCCTGGCATCGGCTTTGGGAAGGCGCATGCGGTTGTCGCGGGATCGAATGAGGTTGATCGCTCCCGTGGGCGCAGCGGCGGGGCTGGCTGCGGCGTTCAATGCGCCCATCTCGGCGGTGCTTTTCGTGATCGAAGAAGTGATTGGACGCTGGACCGCGGGGATTCTGGGTTCAGTCGTGCTTTCCGCGGTGTCCAGCGTCGTCGTGATGCGATGGTTTTTGGGTTCGGAGTCTTTGTTCCGGATTCCTGCAGTGCAACTGGAGCGGCCCTCGGAGCTCGTTGCATATTCCATTCTTGGGGTTGTGGGCGGCTTTGCCTCGGTGGCATTTTCGAGCGGGATTGAAACCCTGCGTCCGTGGTGCAAGGCGCTCCCACGCTGGACACAGTATTTCCAACCTGCAATTGCGGGTTTGCTCATCGGAATCATCGCAGTCCTGGGCGCGCCGCAGGTGATGGGAGCGGGATATGTGTACATCGACGAGGCCATGCACGGTCAATTCACCTGGCAAATGCTGGGCATCCTCGCGGGACTCAAAATCGTTGCCACTCTGCTTTCGTTCGTCAGCGGGACTCCGGGCGGAATGTTTGCTCCAACGTTATTTATTGGCGCCATGCTAGGAGCGGCGGTCGGCGGTGCGGAGCATATCCTTCTTCCGCACCTCAGCGGGTCGCCGGGCACCTACGCACTGGTAGGCATGGGAGTTCTGTTTGCCGGCTTTCTGCGCGCCCCCATGACTTCTGTATTCATGGTGCTGGAGGTCAGCGGAAACTATTCCATCATTCTCCCTGTGATGGTGGCTAATACCTTTGCGTATGTTATTTCACGCGGACTTCGACCGGTTCCCATCTTTGACGTGCTCACGCGTCAGGACGGGCTGGATCTGCCATCGATGGAAGAGCAACGGGAAGAAGGCATCCTGCGAGTAGAGGATGCCATGCGTGCGGCAACGGGTCCGATTTTGGACGCCGAGGAAACATTGGAGCGTGCGTTTCAGCGTGTGGATGAGAAAACGCCGGATGTGCTGCTGGTTCGCTTGCGTCCGACTGGATGGAGCAGCATCACCAAACAAAATCTTGAGACCATGATCAAGGAGGGTAAGAGCGGTCAGACCTTGAGTTCGGTTCTGGCCGGGCGCCAGATTCCGTACCTCCATCCCGATCATTCTCTGGACATGGCGTTGCGATACGTGGATCGCTGGCCGCTCGTCCCGGTTGTGAACCGCGCCGATTTCAGCAAACTGGAAGGAGTAATTTCCGAGCACGATGTGCTCACCCGGTACCGGGATTTTGGCGAGGGTTAAGATGACTGGGCTACTCCGGTTTTCCGGTGTAGTGTTGCTCATGGTGAACATCGGCGTGGTCTTCCAATGACTCCAGGTGGGTGATGACCTCGGCGGGCATCCCCAGGTCAGTCGGCAGGCGCTCTTCCAGGACGGTTGCCAACCGATGAGCCTCGCTAACCGATGTCGCACGCGGAAACAGTAAATGCACTTCGATGATCTGACGATAGCCGGTGGTTCGGAAGCGCACGCCGTGATATTGGATGGATAGTTCAGAACAAATTGCATCCAGCTTGTGACGAATTTGTCTGCCGGCCTGCGGATCGGAATAATCCATCAACCCGACGGCCGACCGCCAGACCAAACGCCCCCCGGACCAAAGAATATTTGCCGCGACCGCAATCGCGACCAGGGGATCGAGCGGCTTCCAATGTGTCAGCAACACCAACCCCAGCCCTCCCACAACCCCAAAACTGGTCCAGCTATCGGTGAGGACATGTTTGCCATCGGCTTCGAGAATCAGTGAATTGGTCCGCCGTCCGGTGCGCAGAAGATAGTAACCCAGACCCGCGTTGACCACTCCCGCCGTCAGAATCAACAATGCGCCTGCCCCCAGGTGCTCCAGTTGCAGCCCAGCGATCCACTTCCGGATCGATTCATACAGAATAGCGATCGCGGCCACGACGATCATCGCCCCTTCAAATCCAGCGGAAAAGAAGGTGATCCGCTCAAAGCCGTAGAGGAATTGCGGGGAAGCTGACCTGGTGCTGAGCCGCAGACTAAACGTGGCAAACCCGACGGCGATCACGTGCACGACCGACTCGGCCGCGTCAGAAAAAATAGCAGCCGAATGCGTCATGAAGTAGACGGTGGTCTTCGCAAGCAGCATAGCCAAACCAAAAATCAGGGATAGCCGCATGGCGAAGCGTGCATCGTGCAACTCTCGTTCGTCCCTCCGGGTTGCGGAGCCAACCATGCCTTGCACGGGAACGCCTCATACGAGTCAGGATTTGTGATATTGGAAGATGATCCCACGAAATGGCGCCCCGCGGATGTGACGTGGCTCACGCTTCCAGAGCAGTAAACTTTTTCCGGCAGAGTACCAAGGCGTGGGCTCATGATCCGAACAATAAGGTTCGAGTCGCAGGACCAACGATGCCGTCCGCTGGCAGTCCGTTTTGTTGCTGAAAGGTCCGGACCAACATCGCGGTGGAATCGCCGTAGACGCCATCTTGATTGCAGCTCAACCCTTTTTGCTGCAGGGCCTGCTGAACCTCCGCCACGTCGGGTCCCGAGAGGAAAGGCGACGCGACATACAACAACCGCTGAGCCGAGTCATCCGCGCTCACGCGAATCGCCTGATTTCCGTGGAGAACCGCCTGGTCGATCACTTTCCCGACGACAGTAATAGGCAGATCCAAACTCCATTTACTATTCGCGATCAGATTGGTGAAGGCATCCATTCGGTAGGTTGTTTTCGCCAGCAGTGCCGATTTGGCAGTGAGCCAGGCCTTGCGGTTGTTGATGTACGCAATGATCCATGGCTGTTCCACCACGCCCGCGTTACCAATGGTTCCGGCGCTCGAGTTCGTCTTCTGCACAATCGTTACCCAGCTTCCCTGGATGTGGCTGTCATAAGCCACTGCAAAGCTCAATGGCAACGTGAGATTCAATTGTGCGCCGGCTCGAACCGCGGGAACCCAATACGTGTCGTCAAAGAAAGTGTCTTGCGTTTCCTGCATCACCGGATCTTGGCCGCATTCCTTTAACAATTGGCGGAATGGATTATCGGTGTCCAAAGTAAGGTCGCAAGCACGAAGCCTCTCAAGATAGGGGACAATTTGCGAAGAGTACTGACCGTTGGGGGCAGTCGTGTAATTGCGGAGAAGCAGATACAAGTTGCCGCTGGCAAGCGTGGTTTGGGAACGCCCGTAGGTCAAATGGCCGGAATCTCCAGCCAGTAAAGTGACAGCACCGTAATCGCCGGTGGGCTTACCGGTCTCGAAAACGTTGACTATGGCCTCGATCGTCTTCTTCTGCAGTGCAGAAATCTGCGGCAGCGCCGACGAGGTGCCCATAGATTCCTAACAATCTTGCCCGCAAAATTAATCGGCCGCGACTTCTCGGACCTCCGACTCCATTTGCGCGCGCAGTCGGTTTTCGTAATCGGCGAGTTGCGCTTCGATGTCCTGCTCTGCCTTGCGCTTCTTGATGACTTCCTCACGATACCGCCGCAGGAAGTAATCGATGGTTTCGACGCGAATTCTGATCGAGCCCGAAGGTTTGTTCTCGTCCAGATCCTTGAAGCAGAAATAAGGCGTGCCGGATTGCTCGATGATGCCCTCGACCACACCGTAGATCGGAGCGTCATGGCCGCACTTGAAACTCGAAACCTCCAGTGCGACCAGATTCGGATGCCGCGCGGTAAACTTTGCCGCCCACACTTTATGATTCGTGCTGCAGGAATATGAATTCTTCCACGCGTCCGTAATATCGAGCGGGTGGCTGATCAATCCAGCGCGAACTTCGTCGCCGAACAGACGCTCCAGCATGTCCTCGTCCAGCGGCAGCGTGTTCTGCGAGAAGATGGGATAGCCCAGCTTCTGGAATTCATCCATAATCTCGTGATTCAAGCCCGGATCGTGGTGATATGGCCGGCCCAGCATGACAATGCCGATGCGGTCCTCGCGCTCAAGTTGGTCGAGAACCTCGCGAGCCCTGCGGCGAATGCTACTTTCGTAGTCGGCCAGGGCGTTGTATCCCACTTCAACCGCGCGGTCGTTTTCCTCTTGCGAAAGTCCGAGGATAGGCTGCCACGCCTGCAGCATCTGGTGAGCGAACAGTTTGCGATCTGCAAAGTTCAGCACGGGGTCCAGATACTTAACGTTGTGCTCGGCGAAGACGTCGTTCTCTTTGGTGAATGCTGCCTTCACCGTTTCTGGGGTCGCGGTCACGGTCGGACAGGCATTGGCGCCCACGATCTTCACCAGCGGCGAAGTCAGCACATCGTACATTGGGAAGAAGATTACGTTCAGTGGCTTCTTGCGATGCTTCTCCTGAATCAGGTTGTAGACATGGGAAATCCCGATCTTTGCCGGGAAGCAGGGATCGATGGCGCCACGGCTTGCTCCGGCACGATAAAGATCGGAACTGGTGTAGTCGGAATAAATAATATTCTCCGGCTGCACGCCCAGACTCTCCAGATATCCGTTGAACAGCGGCGCGTAGGTATAAATATTTAGCACGCGTGGAATACCGACGCGAAGCTTCTTGCGGTTTTCCATCAGCGGAATGCGCTCTTTTGCCGCCTTGTTCCAAAATTTCGTTGCCGGAATGGGGTCGGCAATAGTTTTTGGATTAACCGGACGGAAGACTTCGCGGGCAGCGATATCCACAAAGTTCACATACTTTTCTTTGATCTCGTCAATGCCGGCCTTGATGTCCTTCATCTCGTTGACATCTTCGACCAGGCCCTTTTCACAAGTGGCGATGATCAGCCGCTGTTCTCCGTGCATCAAAGGAACTTTCGTGACCTTCTGAATGGGAACAACACTCATTTCATCTTTGGGAGCGGTTCTGATGTCGATGAATGTGCGCAGGCAATTGTTCTTGCAGAAATTGCAGCGCGTGGATTCATTGCGGGTCGTGCGATATTGAATTTTTCGAACCGCATCGAGGCCGACGAACGAAGTTTGCAGCCCATTGCGCCACAGGCGCAGGGACTCAGCCGCCGCGCCGATCGCGCCCGATTCACCGCAGAACTCGTGGACGATGATCTCGGGCTTCTTGCCCGCGGCGCGGAAGCTGTTGTGGATGAAATCCACTTCTGCTTTCACCACTGCCATATTGTTCTGGGTTCCCCCCTGCAGAACGAACCGCGTGCCCAACGCCGCCAGATTCGGGATGCTGGCCACGTACAGGAAAACGTTCTTGGGAAGCACCGCCGCCAGACCGGCAAGAATTTCTTCTGCCCTCCACCCTTGGCGTTGGAAGTTCACGATGTCGGATTGCATGAACACCGCACACCCATAACCGAAAACCGGCATGGATTGGGCTGAGAAAGCCAGATCGGCATATTGCTCAACGCCCAACCCAAAACCTTCAGCGGTTGACTGCAGGAAATATCCATTGCCCGCCGAGCATTGGGTGTTGAGTTTGAAATCTTTGACCCGTCCGTTGTGAAGAATAATGATCTTGATATCCTGCCCGCCCACGTCGACGATGACATGCGGATCCTCGTAAAACTTCAGCGCCGATTCAGTGTGGGCCACGGTCTCGACCAGCGCCACGTCTGCGTGCAGGACGTCTTTCAGAATGTCTTTCGCGTACCCGGTTGTGGCTACGCCCAGCACTTCCAACTTGGCATTCTGCGCTTCCACCTGTCCGCGCAGATTCTCGAACATCTCAATCGTGTCCTGGATCGGGTTTCCGTTTGAAAGCTGGTAGGCTTTGCACAGAATGTCGCCACGATCGTCCAGCAGAACGGCTTTCGTGGATGTCGATCCTCCGTCGATTCCAATAAAGCCACCTACCGTCTGACCCTTCTGGAAGATTGCAGGGTTGAATTTTTTTCGGCGGTAGGTTTCCTTAAACCCGTCGAGTTCTCCATCTCTCGAAACCAGTCCCTTGGCGCCCGACTTCGATTTTTCCTCCTGCCGGCCGACATCAATGTAATACACCAGCTTTTCATAGCCCTGGTAACAGCCGACGCATTCTTCTTCGCTCTTGCCAAATTCAATCGCGCCCATGGCCGCGAAATATTGCGCATTACTGGGAACCTTGATCAGATCTTCAGGCTTGGCGCCATCGGGGACGGCAACTTTGCGCTCCTGCCACATGCGCGGAATGTTCGCCTGCCACGCCTCGCGCATGCCCTTGATGAAGCTGTTGGGCCCACCCAACAGCAAAACGTGCGGCCGTAGCGTGTGTCCACGTGTCAGGACACTAAGATTCTGCAGCACGATCGCCTCGAACAACGATGCCATCAATTCATCCGGCGGCGTTCCAACTTTTTGCAGACTGTTGATATCGGTTTCAGCGAACACACCGCACTTGCCGGCCACCTTGTGCAGTTTGATTCCGCGGTAACCCTGCAGCGCGAGCTCGGCCGTAGGGATCTTCAACTTGGCGTTAATCTTGTCGATGACTGCGCCCGTACCGCCTGCGCATTTGTCATTCATCGACGGAATTTTTTTCTTGCGCCCGGTCTCATCATCATCTTTAAAAACAATGATCTTGGCATCCTGCCCACCCAACTCGATCACTGAATACACTTCGGGATGCAGTTTTTCCACGGCCAGTGACACAGCCGTCACTTCCTGCACAAACTTCGCGCCAATCTGTTCCGCGATGCCACCGCCGCCGGAGCCGGTCATGAACATGCGGGTGTTGTGCCGGTTGATGCCAACCTCGGCTTCCATGCGGCGCAGAAATTCCAACGTTTTCTCCGGCTGTTTGGTTTCGTGCCGCTGGTAGTCCTGCCAGAGAATTTGGTCGGTCGCGGCATCAACCACGGTTGCCTTGACGGTGGTCGAGCCCACGTCGAGCCCTACCAGAAATTGCGTGTGATGGTCGTGCGGCTTTTTATAAGGAGCAGGCGCAATCTGAAATAACGGGGGCACCGGCTTTTCATGTCCATTCAAATGGTCGTGCATTCGATCTCTCCGATCCGGTCGGTCAGAAAAGTAAGGACCGGCAGACGCACCCTGCGCTGCCGGTCCGATCGGTTAAGCGGCGTTGGGAAGCGCGATCCCCGGCACACGGGCGCGACGCAGCAACCTCGTGCCCTTGTTCATGCGATCATTCACATGCAGGATGAACTGCGCCGCCGTGCCCGCAATGCCCTCGCGATGCGGCACGTGATAGAACGGCCGCTTCAGTTCGGAATGCTCCCCGATGTATTCACGAATTTCAGCAAGACTCTTGCCGGTAGACTTCAGGCACTGTTCGAACTCGGTCTTGGCCTTTACCTTGGCCTCGCCCAGCGCCATCTGTACCCGGCTGTGCGCGTTCACCTCGCCCTCGCCCGAGGTTTCAATTGGCAGGAAGATCATGTCCTTAAACTTGTTCACCACCGCCGATTGCACTCCGTCGGACTGCGACGATGGCATACACCCGAACGGCTTCAGCGCAAGCACCATGTGGCAGAGGTGGTGCACGGTGTAGTAAACGTTCTTGCCAACTTCCAAGTGTCCTTCCCCACCACGCGCAAACTGGTTATAGAAAGGATGGGCCATCTCGGCCAGTTCCGTCTGCGGAACCAGATGATGCGTAATGCCGCCGAGATTCTTGATGGTCCGGTGATAGAGGTAATTCCACATGCCTTCGCCGGCGCCAATGCCCATCAGTTTCTTGCGCAATCCCAGATCGTTCGCCAGATGCTTTTTCAATTCCCACCACTTCGGGTTCCGGTGTGGGCGGTTGACCGGCCACTTCGCCTTCGCGTGCGCCTTGGCCTGATACATGAGGTAGGCAACCCAGGTCGCGATCGGCTCGACTACCACCTGCGCGCCTTCCCGTTCAAGGAAATCGAACATGTGGAAGTTGCCATCGCCCTCGGTGATCTGTGCCCAGAATTCGCCAGTGATCTTGACCACCGGCTTTACCTTGGTACGATCCACTTCGATGCCATTCATCTTTTCTCGCGCCACGGCAAGAGCATTGAGATAATCTTTTCCCCACAGATGCTCGTGCATCTTGCCGAAGACGTTGAAGGTGTTCCGCAGAATCTTGTTGCTCTTGAATTTCGGCTTCGCCCAGTTCGGCGCCCGCTCCTCAATTTCAAACGAATCCCGATTTCTCAAGTCATCGCAAAGCCCGTCCACGGTTTCGCGAAACACCCGATCAGTTTCGCCCTTGTTCACTTCAAAGGGACGAATCTGGTAAATCAAATCGTTGAACACGTCGCCCATGTGCATCGCGTTCAACATGCCGAATCCGAAATCGATGGTGAACTTCAACCCCGGCTCTCCCGACGCCGCCTTGATTCCATCGCTGTCCTTGAAAAGCAGGACGCGGAAACCATCGAAGCCAGCATTCTTCAACGCAAACCGGTATTCCGCCTCATACATGCCGAAGCGGCACGGCCCACACGAGCCCGCCGTAAAGAAAACGTAATTGTCCAGAATGTCTTTGCGGGGAATGCCTTCCTTCTCCAGGAACTGCAGATACTGCACGAGGTTTCCCACAGTGAAATAAGTCGGGTTGCACTGCCCATTGTTTCCGAATTCCTTGCCAATCTGAAACGCCGGCACGTCCGGCACCGGCAGCTTCTCACAGCGATACCCGCAGCCCTGGAAAACGGCACGAATCAGGTCCTCGTGCTTCCAAGTGAAGCCCCCGAACAGAATCGTCACCTTACTCCGTTCGTCGGCCGTAAACGCCCTCTCGATCGGGCGGTGAAAATGGGTGGGTTGGTCCAAACCAGCGATCTTGCGCAGCCTGGCGCGCTCCTCTTGCAGGCGCTGTTTGATTTCCTCGTCAGTGTTGATCTGTATCAGATTGGTCGCCATTATCTTCCTCCGGCGTGTTCAGTGTTTTGAATTTTTTCTCGAGAATGCGGACAATAAGCGGAAACAAACGCGTTACACACTTCAGAGCGGCAGATGTTGAAACTGCAGAAGTTAATGCGGCAGAGGAAGGGCGCAGACCCCTTCCCGAACTTGGATTGAGTACTTTGAAATCCGCAATGTAAAGCCACCAGAAACTCCTACAAACGAGCTACAGGAGGTTCAAGTTTTACGCCGGCGAGAAACTTTCAGCAAGGATCTCGGGGCGCCGGACAAAGGGCAAAAACTTCGACTCCGGCTTTCGCAAGCGGGAGGTGCTCAAAACTGGATGACCCCACTTCGTTAATCTATTATGGTTGTAGCAGAAACCTACGCCGAGATTCAAGGCCGAAAAGAAAAAATGGCTCGGCACATCTCTTCGTCTCGTCTACATGTGAGATGCTGCGCACCGATGTTCGGATACGGTGCATCTCGGATTTTTATAGCACTGCCCATCGGTGGGATAAACCAGAGCGTGGGAATGAACAACGCTTACTCCGCAAAATGACGCCACGAGCGAGTCCAAAGGCTTCGGTAGGCATCTAAAGTCCGGTTGATCCCGCATGATCTCATTTCGCACCCCCGCACGGCAGGTCTGTTCATTCTCTTATTGCTTGTCGTTCATCCCGGTTATGCGCAAGCAGATCCTTCCCAGAGGCAGCCTCGCAATTGGGACTTCAGCGTCTGGGCAGCGGGGGCGACCGGTGAAGAGAACACCAACTCTTTCTCCGAAGCGCAGATTTTGACCGCAGGAGTCTTTGCCGGCAAGGTACTGACAGATGAAATCGGCAGGGGTTGGAGGCGCGGCCGCTTCGAATACGGAGTCGACGTCATTCCATTATTTCGGCAATTTCGGCCACAATCTATTTACGGCGGAGGTTTCGAACCCGTTATTTTGCGGTGGAACTCCAGCCTGCATGCTGATCGTGTGGCACCCTACATCGAATTAGCGGGAGGCGCGATGCGAACGAACACCAACTTACCCGCGGGAGATACCTCTAACTTCAACTTCACCGCGCGGGGCGGCGGCGGAATTCAGATATTCAGAAAGCCCGGTCGATCGGTTGACATTGGCTGCCGCTGGTCACACATCTCCAACGCCAACCTGGGCGTTCGGAATACCGAGTTCAACGGAGTCCAAGTGGCCCTGGGCTACCACTGGTTCCCGTAGCGCCAGGGTCCGGTTGGAAAAGCGAGGTTGGTGCGGTGGTCGAGAAAGCGATAGAGTGGTCGGACAAGGGAGTGGTAATTAGGCATGGCGAATAATCTGATCCAGAGCGAAGAAAAAGTTGATCTTGAAAAAGCAGCAGCTGCCCGCGCTAGTTTGCAGTTTGTGCGTAACGGCAACATCGTCGGTCTGGGGACCGGCTCAACTGCGGCTCACGTTGTGCGGTTCTTGGGTGAGCAGGTCCATGCAGGATTGAAGATCCGCGGCATCCCCACTTCTGTTAAAACTCAGGAACTGGCCGCGAGTTTGGGGATTTCCCTTACCACACTCGATGAATTTCAGCAGATCGACGTCGACATCGACGGGGCCGATGAATTCAACCCGCAACTGCACCTGATCAAGGGCGGCGGCGGCGCCCTCCTGCGCGAAAAGATCATCGCCTCGGCATCGCGGCAAGTGGTCATCATCGCTGATTCCAGCAAACAGGTCCAAGTGCTGGGAAAGTTTCCGCTTCCTGTCGAAGTCATACCTTTCGCACAGCGACTGGTTACCGAGAAAATCGCTGCCCTGGGAGCTATTGTGAAATTGCGCCAGGACGCGAAAGGAAATCCTTTTGTAAGCGACGAAGGTCACCACATCCTGGACTGCAGCTTCGGCAAAATTCCTGATCCGCCCGCTCTGGCGCGCCAGCTAAGCGATATGCCCGGAGTGGTCGAGCATGGCTTGTTCATTGACCTCGCGACCGTAGTGCTGGTCGCGAAAGGCGAAAGCGTCACGGAACTTCGTCGTCGCACGTGAGCGGGCGCACGCTAACTGATAATTTCTCGTAGCGCTGCCATAAATCGTTCGACTTCTTCCGCTGTGTTGTAGTGCGCCAGACCGATGCGCAGGAACCCACCGTCTTTTTCTACGTCGAGGCGCTCGGTAAGGTTGAGGGCGTAATAATTTCCATCCCACGTGAAGAATCCACGCTCACCGAGCCGACTCGCGAGTTCGAGCGGCGTGTAACCTTCAATACGTACTGCGACAGTTGGACAACGCTTGTCGAAGCGCTTGGGATCGCTGATGCCGTAAAGCTTGAGTCCAGGAATCGCGAGCAAGCCTCGGATCAGGCTTTCCATTAATCCGCGCTCGTGTTTTTGAATCGCGTCATGGGCCGCGAGGACAGCCGCGCGGCGAGAGCATGCCGCTGAATTCATCCGCCGTCCAAGATCAGCCAGATACTCGACGCAGGCAGTGACCCCGGCGATGCATTCATGATTCAGCGTGCCCCGCTCCCAGCGATTGGGAATCGCGTTGGTGTTGGCGCGTACCTTGTAAGGCTCAAGCCGCAACAAGTGTTCACGCTTGCCGTAGAGCACACCCATATGCGGGCCAAAAAACTTGTAGGTCGAGCACACCAAAAAATCACAGTCGAGCACCCGCACGTCAATAGGACCGTGCGGCGCATAATGGACCGCGTCAAGATAAGCCATCGCCCCATGCTGGTGGGCGAGGCGGACAATCTCTGCCACGTCATTGATCGTGCCCACCGCATTCGACGCGTATCCGACCGCAACCAGTTTGGTGCGGTGGGTGATCTTGCGCGCCAAATCGTCCATATCGAGAGTGCAGTCGTCTTCGTGGATCTCCGCCATGCGGATGGTCACGCCGCGCTCCTCGAGCGCGCGCCATGGAGAAATATTGGCATCATGATCGAGGTGGGTGAGCACGATTTCGTCTCCCGGGCCAAGTTCGCGCCGTATGGAGCGGCTGATGGCGAAGGTCAACGCAGTCATGTTGGCCCCAAGAACGACTTCATCCGGATCGCCGCCCAGAAAGTCGGCCATTGCGGAACGCGCGCTCTCAATTATGGTGTCGGTATGCCGGCTGGTCGCATACGCGCCGCCAGTGTTGGCGTTGTCGCGCTTCAGGTAATCGGAAATGGCGTCGATCACGCGCTGCGGAACCTGAGTCCCACCGGGACCGTCCAGAAACGTCGCTGGACCTCCATTGACGGTTTGGCAAAGAGAAGGAAACTGAGCGCGCACCCATTCAATATCGAGAGCAGTCGTGGTTACGGGTTGCATTGTGCGCAAGGCGTGTGTGTCCGTTTCGTAGGAAATGTGTGGAGACGCGTCTTTGACCCGTCTCATCGCGCGCAGACTTCATTCCGTTACCGCGCGAACGAAATCAGCCAGCATCCCGTAAGCCGTGGCCTCCAATCCGGGATTGTTCTCCGTGATCGCCAAGCCCGGAAAGATGTCTGTTTCAAAATACACGATCGACGATGTTCCCGCGACCCAAGCCATCGGATCGCTCAACGGCACCTGCTCCGGCCGGACGCTGGCAGTAACAGTCTGATCGGCCCGCTGGGCGCGGCAGACCAGCTTGTACGGCCTGTCCTCGCTGCGCGCAGCGCGCACCGCCTCTCCGCTCAGTTCGCCGATGCCCTCACGCTGGATTTCATCCAACCGTATCGGCGCACCCATCAGTACTCGGACCAGAGCAGCAACCTTTACCGCCGCATCCCAGCCCTCAATGTCATTACTCGGATCGGTTTCGGCGACACCGATGTGCTGCGCCCTGGCCAACGCCTCATAAAAGCTGAGGCCGTCCTCCATGCCGCCGAGAATGACATTTGTGGTCGAGTTTAGAATGCCGCGAAATCCGCGCAGATGAAGCACCGGCAGGTTGTCGCGGAACAAAGAGAAAATGGGCACGCCATCCATCACTGTGGATTCAAATAGAAATCTTCGCCCGTTCGCAGACGCAAGCGAATTCAGCTCCACGTATGCGTGCACGATAGGGCCTTTGTTGGCGGTAATAGCGTGCGCGCCCAATTCCAGGGCGGCGCGAATATGATCGATGGCGGGTTGGCCGTCGCGCGGGCTGAGCGATGTGGCTTCGAACAGAACATCAGCGTTCGCTAGTCGCAGCCACTCCCGAACATCACGCGGTGAGTGTGTCCCGAGCGCCCTCGCCTGCGATGGTGCCGAAAAGCCGTTATTCAGAGCCTCCACATCCAAGCCCTCGGGATTTGCGATCCAGCCCGTCCTCCGCGTTGCCACCCCTGTGATCCGCCATGTGATGCCAAGCGCGCCCAGTTCACGATCCTTTTTCTGGAGTAGGCGAAGCAGCGTCCGGTTGACGTTGCCATAACCCAGCAGGCAGAGATTGAAAGTGCGAATGACTGATCTCCTGAAGTCTCCCAGGCCACGATGCGGACAACAGATAATGTGAGTTCGGGCGTCCCCGCCCGGCTGGATGGGCGAGATGCTAGCGTTACGCTCCTCAGCCCATCGTGTTCGTGTGTTCGGGCTGAATCTTGTAGATGACGCGGGTTTCCGACGGCTGCCGATAGGGATACTTGTCGACGCCCAAATACTTCTTAGCCATTTTATCGATGTGCGCGTCGGCGCCCTGCTCGGTGATCTCCACCACGCGCCCGCGGATCTCCAGGTAACGGTAGGGATTCTCAGGATCGACGATTGCCATTGCCACGCGCGGATCGCGGCGCACATTGCGGTCTTTCTGGCGGCCCTTGGCGGAGTTGAAGAGCACGTGGTCACCTTCCAAATCGCACCACACTGGGGTCACCTGCGGACTGCCATCGGGCATCAGAGTGCTCAAACTGGCAAAGGCGCGCTTGTTGAATAGATCACGATATTTCTCCGGAATAGCCTCAGGCATCACTTCCTCCT
>Ga0070765_100001043_pt1 | contig 16581 bp, 14 predicted proteins | sample HubBroMetageWFT5_FD_71516 | JGI IMG/M metagenome (GOLD analysis project Ga0070765, IMG submission 71516) | Warmed and freeze-thawed soil microbial communities from the Hubbard Brook experimental Forest, New Hampshire - Hubbard Brook CCASE Soil... | ecosystem: Environmental > Terrestrial > Soil... | reverse complement strand
GGCTGGTACGACTACGAGGCCAAGTACACGCCGGGCGGGATGCAGCTGATCGTTCCCGCGCGCGTACCCGACCACGTCCGCGAGCAGATCAAGGACGTCGCGATCCAGGCGTTCCTCGGCGCCGACTGCTACGGCCTCGCGCGGGTCGACTTCTTCGTCGAGCGCGATCGGGTGCTCCTCAACGAGCTCAATACGATGCCGGGGTTCACGAGCACGAGCGTGTACGCGTCGCTGTTCGAGGCCAGCGGGATCCCGTACGCGGAAGTGCTCGACCGGCTGGTCCAGCTGGCGCTCGAGCGCCACACGGCGGAGCGGCGCCACCGTCACTAATCTGCGCCGTAGATGACCGAGATCGGATCTGTCGCCATCGTCGGAGCCGGATTCATGGGAACCGGCATCGCCGAGACGGTGGCGGTGGCCGGGCTCCCGGTGATCGTCCGCGACGTCGACGCTGCCTCGCTCGCTCGCGCGGCCGAGCGGATCGACATCTCGCTGGCGCGCGCGGTACGGGGCGGCAAACTGGACGCGGCCGCCGCCGGGGCGGCGCGCGATCGGATCGATCTGACCACGCGAATCGAGACCATCGGCGAGGCCGACCTCGTGATCGAGGCCGTGCCCGAGGACGAGCGGCTGAAGCTCGAGGTCATGAGCGCGATCGACGAGGTCGTGGCGGACGGGGCGATCGTCGCCTCGAACACGTCCTCGATCCCGATCGCCGAGCTCGCGCAGGCGATTCGCATGCCCGAGCGAGTGCTTGGTCTGCACTTCTTCTCCCCCGTGCCGGTGATGATGCTGGTGGAGGTCGTCGTCGCGCTCGACACCAGTGAGGGCACGGTCGACCGCGCCAAGACCTTCGTGCATAAGCTCGGCAAACGCCCGATCGAGACGAAGGATCGCTCGGGCTTCATCGTGAACATGCTCCTGGTCCCGTACCTGATGGCGGCGGTCCGGATGTACGAGGACGGCTTCGCCTCGCGCGAGGACATCGACAACGGGATGAAGCTCGGCTGTGGTCACCCGATGGGGCCGTTGACCCTGTGCGACTTCATCGGGCTCGACGTCCTCTACGCCGTGTGCAACTCGCTGTACGAGGAGTTCAAACGCGACGAGTACGCGCCGCCGCCGCTGATGAAGCGGATGGTCGCGAGCGGCCGGCTCGGGCGCAAGTCCGGGCGCGGCTTCTACGACTACGGCTAAGCCCTGAAGCTCTACCGCGAGAGCTTGTAGAGCGCGATCTCGTTCAGATCGACGAGCTGCCTGCCGGCCGGCAGTCCGGTGATCCACACCAGGTAATACCGGTAGCCGGTCTTGGGAGTGGCGAGCGAGACCGCCTGGGTCTGCTGGACGCTCGGGATCTGCGCGAGCTGGAACCAGCCGCCCGGACCGTTGGTGAACACATTCGGATCGGGCAGCGAGTTACTGCCCCAGATCTGGCCGCGCCAGCCGGGCGTCCCGGTGTAGATCACGATCTTCGTCGCGCGGACGGCGGAGCCGGCGTCGACGTACAGCCCGACACCGGGCTTGCCGAGCTGACCGGTGTAGTAGTGCTGGGTCGGCCAGTAGGTGTTGCGGTTCCCGTCGATCGCGAGCCCGTCCTGAGCTGGGTTCTGGGTCTTCGGTGGGGTGAGCGCGTCCGGGTTGTAGTCGTGCGCGGCCGCGAGGCTGATGGGCGTCAGATGCGCGCTGGGGGCCGGGGCCGAGAGCTTCGGGGTCCCGTGGTGCGTCCTGGTGGCGATATACGCGATCCCGCCGCCGACGAGCGCGAACAGCAGGACTACCAGCAGCGCGGCGCCGACCCGGTGGCGGATCTGGAACGGGATCCGGTTTCGGGTTTGGGACGGCAGCGTCCGCAGCACGCTCGTGACCTCGCCGGTGGCGGTGCCGGAGCGCGCGGTCTCGATCGCGAGCGCGTCCTCGAGGTCGGCGATGAGCTCGGCATCGTCGGCGTAGCGATCCTCCACGCGCTTTGCGGTCGCGGTATCGACGATCGCGGCGAGTGCGGAGGACACCTCGGGGCGCTTGCTCTGGACGTCTGGGATCTCCTCCCGGACGTGCTTCATCGCCACCGCGACCTGGTTCTCGCCCTTGAACGGCACCTCGCCGGTGAGCATTTCGTACAGGACGATGCCTAACGAGTACAGATCCGACTGCCCGGTCACCGGCCGGCCGAGGGCCTGCTCGGGCGAGACGTAGTCGGTGGTGCCGAGGACACGGCCGTCGGCGGTCAGGCCCTCCTCGTCGAGTGTGCGGGCGATCCCGAAATCGGTGACCTTCGCCGACCCCTCGTCGTCGATAAGCACGTTCTGGGGCTTGACGTCCCGGTGAACGATGTGGCGGGCGTGGGCCACGCCGAGCGCCCGGGCGATCTCGATCGCGTACGCGACGGCCTCGGTGGTAGGCAGCCGCCCGGTGCGGCGGATGCGCTCCTTGAGGGTCTCGCCCTCCACGTACTCGAACACGATGTACGGCCGGCCGTCGTCCTCGCCGTAGTCGATGACGCCGACGATGTGCGGGTGCGAGAGCTGAGCCACGGCGCGCGCCTCGCGCCGGAAGCGCTCGAGCTGATCGGAGTCGGTCGAGATCTCCCGGTTCATCAGCTTGATCGCCACCTGGCGCTGCAGGGTCTCGTCGGTGGCGCGATAGACCGTCGACATCCCCCCCGATCCGATCCGGGCCTCGAGCCGGTAGCGGTCGTTGAGCGTGGTACCGAGCAGCGTGCTCATCGACTGCATCTTCTTGTCGGACTCACGGAGCGGACCACTGACCCTCTATTTTGCGCGACATCGCCGTCGTCCACACCTATTACTACACCGATCCGGCCTGTCCGTGGTCATGGGCGCTCGAGCCCGCGATGCGGAAGCTCCAGCTCGAGCTCGGTGACAGCTTCGAGGTGACCTACGTGATGTCCGGGATGGCTCGGGAATTCGGCGATCCGTTGCCGGTCGTGGGCGAGCTGCTCGAGGCTGCCGACCGCAGCGGGATGCCCGTGGATACGCGGCTGTGGCTTGTCGCGCCGCCACGAAGCTCGCATCCCGCGTGTATCGCGGTGAAGGCCGCCGCCGAGCAGGGCGATCCGTCGTCCTACCTGCGCCGGCTGCGCGAGGGATTGATGTGTCGCCGGCGCAAGCTGGACTCGACCGACGCGCTGATCGAGGAGGCGCGCACCGTACCGGGCCTCGACATCGACCGGTTCCGGTCCGCGCTGGCCTCGCACGCGGCGCTCGAGGCGTTCGCCGCCGATCTCGACCGCGCCGCCTCCGTGCCCGCCGAGCATCACGCCCCGGGCACTGGGCGGGTCAAGCTGCCGTCGCTCGAGTTCCGAGGTCCCGACGGGGACGTTCACGGCGTCTATGGCTATTCCGACTACGCCTCGCTGGCCGTCGCGGCGATCGCTGCCGGGGCGACGCCGGGGAGCGGCCCCACGACGGCGGTCGAGGACGCCCTCCGGAGGTTCGGCTCGATGGCGACCGCCGAGGTCGCGGCGATTTGCGACCTGCCCGGGCCGCGGGCGCCGGCCGAGCTGTGGCGGCTGGCGACGGAGTGGCGGGTCCGCGCCGACCGCGTCGGGAGCGGCGAGCTGTGGACGCTCACGTGAGCAGCTCACCGGCGTTCCGAGCGTTGCAGCAGCCGGCGGGCGATCAGCCCCGCCAGGCCGATCCGGTACAGCGCGTAGGGCAGTAGCGAGCTGTCGCGCTCGAGCGTCTGGATCAGCCGGGTCGAGCCGAGCGTCGAGACGAACGCGGCGCTGAGGCCGGCGGCGAACGGCAGCGCTGAGCCGGGCGGCAGGCCACGGTTGCGGAGCCGGATGCCCTTGAGCAGGGTGGCGCCGGCGATGATCGGGAGCGCCGCGTGACGGGAGAGCCGGTTGGCGTCCACCCGGGTGAAGCGGCGGAACCGGGCAGCGGCGAGCGTCGCCCCGTTGCGCGAGACGCCCGGGAACAGCGAGCACGCCTGGGCGACCCCGAGCCACAGCGCGTCGAGTGCGCCGGCGTCCGTGTGCGTGCGCTCCTGAGGCGCTCGGTCGGCGAGCGCCATCGCGATCGCGCCCACCACCAGCCCGGCCGCGACGGTCGGCGGAGTACCCAGGTGTCGCTCGATGGGCCGCTCGAACCGGTAGCCCACGAACGCCGGCGGCGCGAACGAAAGCCCGATCATCATCAGGCGCCGCGGGTTCAGTCCGCGTACCGCCTCGTCCACTTCGCGGCGCAGGCTGATCAGGAGCGCAGCGGCCGTGCCGGTGTGGAGCGCGACCTCGAATGACTTGCGGAGCTCGTCGTCGAGACGGGAGTAGTCCCAACCCGCGAGCCACGGTACGACCGCGATGTGACCCGACGATGAGATCGGCAGTAGCTCCGCCGGTCCGTGTAGCGCGCCGAGGACGATCGCCTGCCATACCGGCAGATCGTCGGCCACCCCGCCTCTCCTAGGCGACGGCGGTCGGGTCGCCGCGCCGGCTGCGGGTGATCCGGACGATCAGATAGACGATCGCGACGACGAGCAGGGCGGCGCCGACGTAGTCGACGTACTCGAGGTTGTGGCGCCAGCTCTGCCAGCTGCTCCCGACCGCGTTGCCGAGGACCCCGAGCGCCGTGATCCAGACGATCGAGCCGATCGTCCCGAAGATCAGGAACCGGACGTAGCCCATCCTCGCGACCCCGGCGGCGTATGGGAACGCCGCCCGGGCGAACGGGATGAAGCGCGAGACGACGATCACCGGAGCGCCGTAGCGATCGAACCAGGCGTGGGCGCGATCCAGCCGTCGCTTCGAGATGTGCAGCTTGTTGCCGTGCCGTTCGACCAGCTCCTCGCGCCCCCAGTAGCCGATGGCGTAGGCGATTGAGGCGCCGAGCATGTCGCCGAAGACACCGGCCACGATGATCCCGAACAGGCTGAGATGGCCTTCGGAGACGTTGAAGCCGGCAAACAACATCGTCGGCTCTGATCCAGGCGCCCCGATGACGCCCGAGGTCATCGTCAGCAGCGCGACGCCGGCGAGGCCAAGATCGCGGATGATGTGAGTCGCGAGGGTGACGAGCGAGTCGGTCACCGAGGCGTAGACGAGGAGCACCGCGGGCAAATGTAGCGGCGCGGTGGGGAATCGGGCGATCGCCGGCGAATTAGGGTTTACTCACCGGCCGACGCAGGATGAGGATTTGGGTCGACCTGACGAACTCACCCCACGTCCTCGTGATGCGACCCGTGATTGCGAAACTGCGGGCTCGCGGGCACGAGGTCGAGGTCACCGCGCGCGATTTCGCGCAAACACTTGGCCTGCTCGAGCGGTTCGGAATCGAGCACACGACGATCGGGCGGCACCGTGGCGGGCGGGTGGCGGCCAAGGCGGCGGGCCTCGCCGCGCGCTCGTCTGAGCTCGCCGGCTGGGCCCGGGGGCGGCACTTTGACCGGGCGCTCGGGCACGGCTCGAACGACATCACGATCGCCGCGGGGCTGCTGCGGATCCCGTCCTCGACGATGTTCGATTACGAGTGGGCGACCGTCCAGCACAACGTCAACTGCCGGCTCGCGAGTGCGGTCGTCGTCCCCGATGCGATCCCACCAGAGCGCCTCTACCCGTACGGGGCGCGCGGCAAGGTACGGGGCTATCCGGGGCTGAAGGAGGAGTACTACCTCGCGGACTTCGAGCCGGACGCCTCGATCCTGTCCGAGCTCGGGCTGGACTCGCGACAACCGATCGTCGCGGTCCGGACGCCGCCCGAGGTGTCGCTGTATCACCGCTTCGAGAACGACCTGTTCGCGCAGGTGCTCATGCGGCTCGGCTCGAGCGACGTCCAATCGGTCGTGTTCCCCCGCACCGCCGACCAGCGCGACGAGCTCCAGCGTGCGGGCGGCTTCATCGTCCCCGAGGGCGCGATCGACGCCCAGTCGCTGATCGCGTTCTCGGACCTGGTGGTGTCGGCGGGCGGGACCATGAACCGGGAGGCGGTGGCGCTCGGAACCCCCGTCTACACGGTGTTCGAGGGCCGTCTGGGAGCGGTGGACGAGCGCCTGATCGCGGACGGGCGGCTGCGGCGGCTGACCAGCGCGGACGAGCTCGAGCCGGTCAAGCGAAACGCGTCCGCGCCCGACGCGGCGCGGATCCGGCGGGACCCCGCGCTCCTCGCCGAGTTGCTCGTCATCAGGTGAATCGCGCCTTGATGGAGGGCGCAACCTTCGCCCGGTGGGGCGTGTTAGGGTCGACGACTCGCTCGAGGAGGCTGCCTGTGTTTCGCATCATGCTCAAGTTCCGCGTGCCCGCCACGATCGTCGCCGCGCTCGCCTGCGCACTGACGCTCGGTGCGGCCGCCGCGCAGGCCGCGCCGATCGGTACGTACTCGACCAAGGGCGCCTGGAGCTTCAAGTCCGCGCCGAACCTGCACCCGCCCGTGTTCGGCGTCACGCAGAAGACGCAGTTCTCGAAGCTCGCACCAGGCTATTTCATGGTCGCGAACTTCAAGAACCTCGCGTCCAAGCAGCCGTTGACCGGCCAGAGCGGTCCGCTGATCCTCGACCACAACCTCCGACCGGTGTGGTTTGACCCGATCGGAACGAACGCGCTCGCGGCGAACCTGAAGGCGCAGAGCTACAACGGCAAGCCTGTGCTCAGCTGGTGGCAGGGTGTCGTGAGCCCGGCGGGGGTCACCACCAGCGGCGAGGACATCGTCGTCGACCAGCACTACCGGCATGTCGCCACGCTCAAGGGAGCGGACGGCTGGGTCATCTCCCAGCACGAGATGGCCATCAGCGGCGGCAACGCCTGGGTCACCGCCTACAAGAACGTCCCGATGAACCTGACTCCGTACGGCGGCTCGGCGAAAGGCGCGGTGCTCGACTCGGCCGTCCAGGAGTACAGCCTCGCGAGTGGCCAGCTGCTCTACACCTGGGACGCGCTCAACCCCGGGGGCACGCCCAACGTCCCGCTGTCGCAGTCCAAGCAGAGGGCCTTCCCGGGGATTCCGTGGGACGCGTACCACATCAACTCGATCCAGCTGACCGGTAACGAGACGTTCCTTGTGTCGTTCCGCAACACGTGGTCGGCGTATCTGGTCAACCGACTCACGAACGCGATCGATTGGACGCTGAGCGGAAACCCGAAGGTGAGCACGTTCGCGCTGCCCGCGAGCGCCGAGTTCGAGTGGCAGCACGACGTCGAGCTCCACGGCGGGAACGTCGTCAGCCTGTTCGACGACGCCTGCTGCGGTTTCTCCTCGATCACCAGCACCGCCTCCAAGTTCGCCAAGCCGAACGGACCGAGCCGCGGTCTCGTGCTGAAGCTCGACCTCGCCAACCACACCGGCAGCTTCGTCGCGCAATACCCGCGCGCCAAGACCTTCAGCGCCTACTTCCTCGGCAACGCGCAGCTGCTTCCGGGCGGCAACGTGTCGCTGGGCTGGGGCTCGACGCCGTTCTTCTCCGAGGACAGCAGCAAGGGCAAGGTGCTGCTCGACGCCTTCTGGCCCGTTCCCGACGTCAACTACCGCACTTACGTTCAGAAGTGGGTCGGGATCCCGTACTTCCCACCGAGTGGCGCGGTCCGCAACAATGGTGGGAAGGCCACGGTGTATGCGAGCTGGGACGGCGATACCCAGGTCGTAGGCTGGAGAGTCCTGGCGGGTACAAGCGTCCAGAGCCTGAAGACGGTGGCCACGAAGGCAAAGAACGGCTTTGAGACGACGATCCCTCTCAACGGCACCTTCAAGTCCTACGAGGTGCAGGCACTCGGCCCCAAGAACAAGGTGCTGGGCACGTCCAAGGCGTTCCCGACGACGAACTCGAACAACGGCCTGCCCGGGGCCTACTAGGTTGGCGGCGGGTCTCCGGGGGCGGACGCGGTGACCGGGCCGCGGCGGCCGATGCTGGCCGTGGTTGTGGCGGTTCTCCTGGGCCTGATCGCGGCCGGGGGCGCTGTCGCGGCGACCAAGAAGAAGCACCCGGCGCCGGCGCCGAAGCCGACCGGCCCGCCGCCGGTATACGTGTTCCCGGTCCCGGGCGGTCATTTCGCCTCGCCCGCGACACAGATCACGTTCCGCGGCATCCCGATCTCTCAGTTCGGGACGATCACCGTGACGGGCTCGTCCAGCGGCGCCCACAGCGGCTCCGTTGAGGCCGATTCTGACGGCGATGGGGGTAGCTTCATCCCGACGACGCCGTTCGCACCGGGCGAGACGGTGACGGTCAGTACGTCCCTGAACATCGAGGGGACCAGGAACGGCACGTTCCAGTTCCAGATCGCGACGCCGGCGGGGACGATCCCGCCGGGCAAACGCCCGGCCGCGCCGCGGGTTCGAGGTGACCTATGGCTGTTCCGGTCGCGTCCCGATCTCGCTCCGGCGGCGGTCACGATCACCAGGCGAGACCCGGGGGCCACCGGCGACATCTTCCTCGCGCCCCAGATCGGGCCGATTCAACAGGGGCCGGAGCTGCTCGGACCGAACGGAGGCCTGATCTGGTTCGACCCCGTCCCCCAGAACGACGCCGCGACGGACTTCCGTGAGCAGTCCTACCGGGGTCAGCCCGTGCTGACGTGGTGGCAGGGCAACGAGGCGGCCGGAGTGGGCTCGGGCGAGGACATGATCGTCGACAGCTCCTATCAGGTCGTCAAGGTGGTCTCGGCTGGGAACGGCCTCACCGCCGACCTCCACGAGTTCCAGCTGACCCCGCGCAACACCGCGCTCATTACCGCCGCGTTCCCCGTGGTCGTGAACGCGTCGTCGGTGAAGGGGTCCCCCACGGAGATCGTGCTCGATTCGGTCGTGCAGGAGATCGATGTCGCGACCGGGCTCGTGGTGTTCCAGTGGGACAGCCTCGATCACGTGCCGCTCACCTCGAGCTACTCGGGGCTCCCGACCAAGGCGCACACGGCCAACGGGCTCGGCGACCCCTACGACTATTTCCACGTCAATTCGATCGCGCCCGACAAGGACGGAAACCTGCTGGTCTCGGCCCGCAATACATGGGCGGTCTACAAGGTCAACCGCAGCACCGGTGCGGTCATCTGGACCCTTGGCGGAAAGAGCTCGAGCTTCAGGCTCGGGCCGGGGGCGTCGTTTGCCTTCCAGCACGACGCCCAGGTCGAGGCGTTCGGCGACCAGTTCCTGACGGTGTTCGACGACGGCGCCGGGCCGCCGTACGTGCACTCCCAGTCCCGGGCGCTCAAGCTCGAGCTGGATCTCAAGCACATGACCGCCGACGTGGCCTCGCAGCGCGTGCACTCGCCGCCGCTGTTGTCGAGCTACGAGGGCGACGACGAGCAGCTACCCGACCGCGACGACTTCGTCGGATGGGGGCAGGCGCCGTACTTCAGCGAGTACAACGCGCAGGGGAAGCTGGTGTTCGACGGCCGGTTCGTCGACGACAACATCAGCTACCGGGCGTACCGCTTCCAATGGAGCGGAATGCCGGCGACGCCGCCCGCGGTGGCGACCGCCCGCCACGGCGGCAAGATGACCGTCTACGTCAGCTGGAACGGCGCCACCGGTGTCTCCTCCTGGAGGGTGTTCGGCGGCGGCACCCCCACGACCCTCAGGCCCGTCGCCACCGCGCGCAAGAGCGGCTTCGAAACCGCGATCACCGCGCGGGCGCGCGGCTACGTCTCGGTCCAGGCGCTCGATTACAAGAGCCGACCCCTGGGGAGCCGGTCAGCCGCGGCGCAGGTGCCTCCCCCGCCCCCGCCTCCTAAGCCCAAACCGAAGCCGAAGCCGCCCGCCAAGCCACCCACTAAGAAGATCGCCAGACATTCCCCCTAATCGGCTCTTACCCAGGGTTTACCGGGATCCTGATTACAATCCCGGCCGCATGCGCCGGCGGATCAGATCCGCGGCCTTCCCCGTTCATCGGCACTCCGTGCCCCAGTTGGTCGTCGACGGGCTCCTGGTCGCGCTCGCTTACTACCTGGCTTTCCGGCTGAGGTTCACCGATGGCTTCCGCGGTTCGAACGACCGCTACGGAGACCTGCTCACGCACACGATCTGGTGGGCCGTTCCCGTCGCGCTCGTGGTGCTCGCGGCGTTCGGCCAGTACCAGCGGCTGTGGACATTCGTCGGTCAACGGGACTACGAGGCGGTAGTCAAGGGGGTGATCGTCGCGACGCTCGTGATCGTCGGCGCGATCGCGTTCCTGCATCCGGTGACTACCACTGCCGACTTCCAGGCCACTCCGGTGAATCTGCCCGGCAGCGTGATCGCGCTGTTCTTCCTGCTCGCGCTCGCGTTACTGATCGGCGCCCGCTTCCTGGTCCACCTGGTGGTGGAGGGACGGGTGCGGAGCTTCCGAACCGCCAAGGGGGCGCGTGACGTGCTGGTCGTGGGTGGCGGCGACGGCGGCAGGTTGGTCGTGCGCGAACTGGCGCGTAACCCGCAGCTCCGGCTGCGCCCCGTCGGCTTCGTCGACGACGACCCGCGCAAGGTGGGGATGAAGGACGAGCACGGCCTGAAGGTGCTCGGCACCACGGAGACCGAGGATCTGGCCCGGATCCTCGACGAGGTCGAGCCCGACGAGGTCGTGATCGCGATCCCGTCGGCTCCCGGCACGCTCCGCGCTCGGGTCGTGGTCGCCTGCCGGGACCGCGGCATCCCGGTACGCACCACCCCGACGGTGTTCGAGCTGCTCCAGGACGGCTCCGGCCAGCTCAACGTCACCCGCCAGCTCCGCGAGGTGCGGGTCGAGGACATGCTCGGGCGCGAGCCGGTGCGAATGGAGATCGAGCGGGTCGGCGCCTACCTCGCCGGGCAGGTCGTGATGGTGACCGGAGCCGGGGGATCGATCGGCGCCGAGCTGTCCCGCCAGATCGCTCGCGTGGCCCCCAGGACGCTGATCCTGCTCGATCACGCCGAGGACAATCTGTTCGAGATTCTGCGTGAGCTCGAGGAGGATCGTCACATCCGCACGGCGGTACCGGTGCTCGCCGATTGCAGGGAAGAGGAGCGGATGCGCGAAGTTCTAACCGAACATCGGCCGAGCGTGATCTTCCACGCGGCCGCGTACAAGCACGTGACGATGATGGAAGTCAATCCCGTCGAGGCGATCCGGAACAACGCGCTCGCCACCCGGGTGGTCGCGCGGATCGCCGCCGAGACCCAGGTGGGCACGTTCGTGCTCGTCTCGACCGACAAGGCGGTCAAGCCGGCGACTGTGATGGGCGCGTCCAAGGCGCTCGCGGAGTGGGCCGTCGAGGCCGCCGCGCTCCGGTATCCGCACACGAAGTACGCGACGGTGCGGTTCGGGAACGTGCTGGGCTCCTCCGGATCGGTGGTGCCGATCTTCCGTCGCCAGATCGCGGCCGGCGGGCCGGTGACGGTCACCGACCCGCGGATGACGCGGTACTTCATGACGATCCCGGAGGCGGTACAGCTGATCATCCGCGCCGGATCGCTCAGCGAGGGCAGCGGCGAGGTCTACGTACTCGAGATGGGCGAGCCGATAGCGATCTTCGACCTCGCGGAGACGATGATCCGGCTCTCAGGGCTCGAGCCCCAGCGCGACATCGTGATCGAGATCGTCGGCGCACGCCCGGGAGAGAAGCTCCACGAGGACCTGTTCAACCCGTATGAGCGCATGCAACCGACACCCGCCCAGAAGATCCTGCGCGCCGCCCGCGAACCGCTCGACCCACAATCGGTCGAGCACATCTTCGGCGAGATCAACCTGCTCGTGCTCGAGGGCGATGCCGCGGCGCTCGCACAGCACGTGTCCAAGCTGTCGAACTCTCGCTTCTCCGAGCGCGAGTCAAGTCCCCGCCTCCCCCGCCTTCCCACGTAGACTGGCGCGCGCGACATGGTCACGATTCCGTTTGCCCTCTCAGTGCACCATTTCATCTCCTCGGTGGGAGCGGACGCCGGCTTTGCCGCGTTCATCGCCGTGGCGTTGCTCGTGCTGCTGTATTTCTCGCAGGCGCGAGAGACCGCCACGCTCCGCCGTCGGGCCGACGAGGCGGGGCAACGGGTCCAGGAGCTCGAGACCGAGCTTGCCGCCCTGGCCGACCACGTCGCGGCGCTTCCGGCCGAGATCTCGGTGCGCGCGGCCGGGCCCCGGGCAACGCCGGCCTATGCCGGCGGTGTCGCCGCCGCGCCGGCCGGCGTGAGCGCGGGCGGCCCGAACCTGCCCCCGGCCGCGCCCGCCGGAGTAGGGGGCCCGGCGCTCGCGGCGGCGACTCGTTTGATCCCCGACCCGACCCGGCCGATCGCAGAGCCTCAGCCGACGCCGGTCGGCCTCGTCAACGGCCCGGTCGATGACGCCACTCAGGTCGACGGCTCGTCCGTGACCGTCGGCGGCAGCAACGGCTCTTCGCACCGTCCGGTGGCGGCGCCGGCCGCCACGATGCCTCGGCCGGTCCAGGCCAGGACCGGTGGCCCATCACGTGCGGGCGGACCGCCGCGCGGCGCTCAGGGACGCTACCCCGGCGGTCAGGGCCGTCCTCGGGCCTCCCAGGGCCGTCCCCCGGAACCGCCGCGCACCATGATGGCGGTCAGGCCGGGCCAGCCCCGGTCGGGCGTCGGACGGGCGTTCGTGATTCTGGCCGCGCTCCTCGGCGTCGGCGCCGTCGTGGCGGGGGTGCTGGTCATCAAGAACATCAACAGTTCGTCGAGCAAGAGCAACTCCACCTCCGCGTCGTCGGCGGCAGCCCGTAGCACGACTGCCGGACGCCGGAATGCGCCGGTGGCGGCGGTCAATCCGCGCACCGTGACCGTCGCCGTGCTGAACGGAACCAACACGAACGGGCTGGCCGGGAAGGTGTCGGGCGAGCTCGACGCGGCGGGATACCAGAAGGGCTACGTCGGCAACTTCACCCCGAACCAGACCCAGAGCTCGACGCTGGTTCAGTACATGGCGGGCGACAAGCGCGACGCGAGTGCGGTCGCGACCAGTCTCAAGCTTCCGCCGAAATCAGTGGGGCCGCTCGATTCGGCCACGCAGCAGATCGCCTGTCCGCCCTCGCAAGGCCCGTGTAAGTCCGCTGTCGTAGTCACAGTCGGCAGCGACCTCTCCAGTCTCGCCACGCAGTAGTGGTCGCCGACCACTGACGCACTGCAGATGCGCGAACTGCTCAACCTCCCGGAGCGGAGCGGGAAGCCGCGGTCAGCCGGCATCACCCACGTGATCGACCGAGGCCTGTCGGCGGCGGAGATCGACGGGATGATCGAGGTCGCGGGGGAGTTCATCGACATCGTCAAGCTGGGGTGGGGCACAGCACTGGCGACCCAGAACCTCGAACGCAAACTCGAGCGTTATCGCCACCACGGGATTCCCGTTGTGCTCGGCGGCACGCTCACCGAGCTGGCGATTCAGCGCGGTCGGCTGGACGAGCTGACCGCGTGGGCGCACGAACTCGGGCTCGAGCATTTCGAGATCTCCGACGGGACGATCGCGCTCGAGCACGAGCACAAGCTGGAGATGATCGAGCGCCTCGCCCGCGAGTTCATCGTGCTCTCAGAGGTCGGCTCCAAGGACGACACGGGCGCGATCACGCCGCCCTATGTCTGGGTCGAGCAGATGCGGGCCGAGCTCGGTGCGGGCGCCTGGAAGGTGATCGCCGAAGGACGTGAGGCGGGCACGGCCGGCATCTTCCGGCCTTCCGGCGAGGTTCGCGAGGGCCTGATCGGCGAAATCGTCCACGAGATCGCGCCCCGAGAGATCATGTTCGACGCCCCGCGCAAGGATCAGCAGGTGTGGTTCGTACGCCGGTTCGGACCGGACGTGAACCTCAGCAACATCCCCGCCGGCGAGGTGCTCGCGCTCGAGACCCTGCGGCTCGGGCTCCGGTCGGACACGCTCGGCATCGGCGGGTCATGAGCGCGCCGGATCCGTTTGCGGGGATCCTGCTTGCGCGCCACGGACAGACCAACGACAACGTTCCGCCGATCCGCTTCCAGGGCTTCCGCGACACGCCGCTGAACGACACTGGACGCGAGCAGGCGCGCGAGCTGGCCGAACGGATCGTCGCCGAGCCCGAGCGGATCCGGTCGCTGTGGTCGTCTGACCTGAGCCGGGCGAGGGAGACCGCGGAGATTGTCGGGTCGGCGATCGGGCTGACGCCTCGTCTCGACCCGCGTCTGCGCGAGGCCAATCGCGGGGAATGGGAGGGGCACCTGTTCAGGGACATCGAGCGCTCGGACCCGGAGGACTACGCCAGGTGGATGCAAGGGGGCGCGTCGTTTCGCTTTCCCGGGGGTGAGTCGCTGCAGGATCAGCTTGACCGCGTGAGCGCCGCACTCGAGGACATCGAGCGCACCGGCGAGCTTCCCGCTCTGGTCGTCTGCCACGGAGGCAGCATTCGCGTGATTCTGTCCAGCCGCGATCCGCGGGGTCTCGACGCCTTCCACACGTTCGAGATTCCGAACGTGGCAGTCTTGAAGCTGTGAGCAGGCTTACGACCAGCGCGTTCGCGGTGCTGGTCGCGGCGACGATCGGGGCGTTCTTCTTCACCCAGCACCTGAAGGTGACCACGCCCCTCCTCGCTGGTACGCCCCGACCTGTTCCCGGCGTGATCGATCCGCTGCACGGCGTGCCTTGCATGCAGGGCCGTAACAGCGCCTCGACGACGATCTCGTTCTACTTGCTGCACCGTGCCGACACCGTTGACGTGTACATCGTCAGCGCCGGGACCGGTTCGATCGTCCGCGCGGTCGCGACCGGTCGCCACATGCGAAAGGGTGTGCGCAACCCCGACGGCGTGTTCCACTGGAACGGGCGCGAAGACAATGGGCAGGTCGCTCCGGACGGCAACTACTACTTTCGCGTGGCGCTGATCCACCAGGGGCGGACGATCGATCTCGACGCTGCGGGCCAGACAGTCAAGGTCAAGACGACGCCGCCCCACCCGGTGATCGCGAGCGTCACGCCCTCTCTGATTTCCAGCGGGAGCGGGACGAGGGTGACGATCCGCTACGCCGGTAACGAGGGCCGCGGCGGGACGATCCGGATTTATCGCACCGACGGTCCCGGCGGGCCGCGTCTGGTCAAGAGCTTCCTGACGCCGTGGAACGGGCACACCGCGATCTGGGACGGGACGATCAACGGCCGGCCGGCGCCGGCGGGGACGTACCTGGTCGGGCTCGACGTCACCGACGCCGCGTGCGACACGGGTCACTTCCCCGTGCGGATTCCGCCGCCGCCCGGAACCATTCCGAACACGACTGTTACCGTCAGCTAGCTGAGGTCTTCGTTGCGCAGCCACCGTCAGTTGCTGATCTTGGCCGCCGCCGTGGCCGCGAGCGCTTGCGTGGTCGTGCTTGCGGCGCCGGCCGCCGGCGCGTCCGTTCCCCACTGCCTCTCGGCGCAGCTCCGTCTGAAGTTCGTGGGCTTCCAGGGCGCCACCGGACACCGGTACTGGCAGCTGGCGTTCAAAAACGCCGGCCGCCCCTGCAGCCTACGCGGCTTCGCCCGCGTCCAGCTGCTCGCTCAGGACGGACACGTGATCACCTCGGCGTTCCGCCACGAGACGGCGTTTCCGGTGACGTCAGTCGTGGTCGGTCACGACAAGCGCGCGTTCGTCGCGTACACCTATGTCGACGGCGGTTTCTGCAACAGCGGGCAGTTCCACGCTCCCAAGGCAAGGTTGTTCCCGCCCGGTGCCGCCGGGGGCTTCACGTTCAACATGGTGCCCAGGAACATGGGTCCGCCGTATCTGTGCCCGGGGACCGAGGGCGTCTTCCCGGTCACCGCCAAGCCCGGCCCCTAGGTCGCTGCCGGGTTCTCCGAGCCGTACCGTTTGCCGTCGTGACCGCGTACCTGAAGCGCCTGGCGAGCTCGCTGGCGGCCTACCAGGTCGCCGACATCGTCTCGAAGTTCATGGCGGTCCTGCTGCTGCCGGTCTACACGCGGTACATCAATCCGGCGGGATACGGCGTCGTCGAGCTGCTTGGAAACGGGGTCATCCTGATCAGCATCCTCGTCCGCTTCGGGACGATCGAGTCGTTCCTGCGGTTCTACTACTCGGATGACGATCAGGAGCGCCGGGACGCGTTGGCCCGGCGAACCGTCGGCTTCCTGCTGGCGTCGACGACGATCGTCTCGATCGTGCTCGCGGTATTCGCCGCGCCGCTGTCGCGCTTGGTACTCGGGTACAGAGACCCGGCGATCTTCCGGATCGCGGTGTTGGGGCTGTGGGCGTTCACGAACCTCGAGATGGCCTACGCGCTGCTCCGCGTCGACGAACGGCTGCGGGCCTACGCCACCGCCACGCTCACCAATGTCGTGCTCACGATCGCATCTTCGGTGGTGCTCGTGGTCGTGGCCGGGAAGGGGGCTCGTGGCCTGCTGCTTGGCAACTACGGCGCGTCGACAGTCGTCCTGCTGGCGCTGTGGTGGACGATGCGGGACCGCCTGCGCCCGCGCCCCCACGCCGGAGTCGAGACGCATCGGGTGCTGTTCAGCTTCGGGCTGCCGACGGTCCCGGCCGAGGCGTCGGTGTACGCGCTCAGCATCGTCGATCGGTACTACATCTTTCACCACGGAGCCACCGGCCCGAGGCTTGCGGGCCTCTACTCGATCGCCGTCAAACTCGCGGGTGCCGTGGCGTTCATCGTTCGCGCATTCCAGTACGCCTGGCCGCCGCTCGCCTACTCGGTCCGCGATGATGCCGAGGCG
>Ga0070765_100001041_pt1 | contig 16585 bp, 15 predicted proteins | sample HubBroMetageWFT5_FD_71516 | JGI IMG/M metagenome (GOLD analysis project Ga0070765, IMG submission 71516) | Warmed and freeze-thawed soil microbial communities from the Hubbard Brook experimental Forest, New Hampshire - Hubbard Brook CCASE Soil... | ecosystem: Environmental > Terrestrial > Soil... | reverse complement strand
CGCTCTCGGTCAGCTCCAGCTCGTCTCCCTCGGACAGCCGCAGGTTGTCGATGACCTTTTTGGGCAGCAGCACTCCGTAGCCGCTCCCGATCTTGCGCAATTTTGTCTTCATCTCTCCTCGCGAACGGATGCAATTTGAGCCCAAAATCACATTATAATTAACGTTATAACAGTGGTTAGTGGATAGTGAATAGTGGATAGAAAAGACCTCCGGATTTCCCTGGTCAACCCTGAGCCGAGCCAAAGGGTTCCGCTCGTTTTGACTATCCACCAGCCACTATCCACTAACCACTTCCCGCCCTTCCCGGCATAGCCCAAACTCCTCCCAATTTGCTGCACCGCATCCTCAGCTTTCCTCATCTAACACCTTGACACTAAGACACTCAAGTCTTATAGTGGGGCTGTTATAAAGTGGCTGCTGTCAGCCAATGCCATGAAAATCAGCAACTTACGCACTAATCAAGTTTAGGAGGCGGGCAAATGGGTAAGATTATCGGAATTGACTTGGGCACCACGAACTCCGTGGTCGCTGTCATGGAAGGCGGCGAGCCTAAGGTCATCCCCAACGAAGAAGGCGGGCGCACAACGCCCTCCGTGGTAGGATTCACCAAAAATGGCGAGCGTTTGGTAGGGCAAGTGGCCAAACGCCAGGCTATTACCAACCCCGAGAACACCATTTTCTCCATCAAGCGCTTCATGGGCCGTCGTTATGACGAAGTCAATGAAGAAATGAAGATGGTTCCGTACAAAGTGGTGAAGTCGGGCGATCACGTGGCGATCGTGGCGCAGGGACAGGAATTCACTCCGCCGCAGATTTCCGCGTTGATTCTACAGAAGTTAAAGAAGGCTGCGGAAGACTATCTCGGCGAAAAAGTGACAGAAGCCGTCATCACCGTGCCGGCGTATTTCAACGACGCGCAGCGCCAGGCCACCAAGGACGCGGGCCAGATTGCCGGACTTGATGTAAAACGCATCATCAACGAGCCGACTGCGGCCGCGCTGGCCTACGGCCTCGACAAGAAAAAGGACGAAACCATTGCCGTGTATGACTTTGGCGGCGGCACCTTTGACATTTCGATTCTTGAAGTTGGCGAGGGCGTCATCGAGGTCAAATCGACCAATGGTGACACGCATTTGGGGGGCGACAACATCGATCAGCGCATTGTGGATTGGTTGATTGCCGAGTTCCAGAAGGACGAAGGTTTGGACCTGCGGGCCAAGGGTAACGAAATGGCACTGCAGAGGTTACGCGATGCGGCCGAGCGCGCCAAGATCGAGCTTTCGACCACGATGCAGACCGAGATCAACCTGCCATTTATCACGGCGGATGCTTCCGGTCCGAAGCACCTGGTGAAGACGCTAACTCGTTCAAAACTCGAGGAAATGGTGCGGGATTTGATCGATCGCTCGATCAAGCCGTGCGAGCAGGCGATGAAGGATGCGGGTGTCACCGCAGAACAGATCAACGAAGTGGTGCTGGTCGGTGGACAGACCCGTATGCCGGCAATCCAGGCGCTAGTGACGAAGCTCTTCAAAAAAGAGCCGCACAAGGGCGTGAATCCGGACGAAGTGGTCGCGATCGGTGCGGCGATTCAGGGAGGCGTGCTGGGCGGCGAGGTGAAAGACCTGCTGCTCCTCGACGTGACTCCGCTAACCCTTTCGATTGAGACACTTGGCGGCGTTGCGACTCCGATGATTCAGCGCAACACCACGATTCCGACGAAGAAGACGGAGACGTTTTCGACGGCGGCTGACAACCAGGATTCGGTCGAGGTGCATGTGCTGCAGGGCGAGCGTCCGATGGCGAAGGACAATCGCACGCTGGGCAAGTTCCACCTGACGGGCCTGCCGATGGCACCCCGCGGCGTGCCGAAAATCGAGGTTACGTTCGATATCGACGCGAACGGCATCCTCAACGTGAATGCCAAGGACATGGCAACGGGCAAGGACCAGAAGATCACGATCACGTCGTCTTCGGGGCTGAGCAAAGAGGAAGTGGAGCGCATGGCGAAGGAAGCCGATGCGCACGCAGCGGAGGACAAGGCACGACGCGCGGAGATTGAGTCGCGCAACCAGCTCGACGGCATGGTGTACCAGATCGAAAAGATGCTGCGCGAGCATGGCGACAAGATCTCGGGACAGGAGCGCAGCGACGTAGAGAACGCGCTGGCTGACGCGAAGAAAGCGCTCGAAGGGTCTGACGCGAAGGCGATGGATTCGGCACGCGAGCGGCTGACGCAGGCTTCGCACAAGCTGGCGGAGGAAATGTACAAGGCGCAGGCTGCGCCGGCTGGTGCGGCGGGCGGTCCGGCTCCGGGAGGAGACGGCGCTGCCAGCGAGCCGCAACAGAAGAAGGACGAGGGTGTCATCGACGCCGAGTACGTGGACGTGGATGAAAAGAAGTAATGAACAATTAGCAGTTAGCAATTAGCTTGAGGCGAGGGGCGCTGACGCGCCCCTTGTCGCAAAAGTGGCATTCAGAGGTAGGTGTTGAATCAGGACATGAACGAACATTCTTTTTTGTTGACCTTCAACGAAGCCGAGCGGCGTTGGTATCTGGTGACGCCGACCTACGGACATTTGCAGGCAATCCGAGTGATCAACGATGACGACGCCGTCGCGACTGTTGACGTCACCATGGATGGCGAGGGACCGACGATCATCAACTAAGTTATCGTTATTCGAGCGCGACGCGCGCTCTGTTAGAGTTTCATTGTCGGCAGTCCCTCCCCCCTGGAGGGACTCGCAGCATAGAGTTACGAAATGGCCACCACGGACAAGAAAGACTATTACGCGGTTCTCGGGGTGAAGAAGACGGCCTCGGCGGAGGAGATCCGCAAGGCCTTTCGCAAACTTGCGCGCAAGTATCACCCCGACGTGAATCCAGGGGACAAGTCGGCGGAGGAGAAGTTCAAGTCGCTGTCCGAGGCCAACGACGTACTGAGCGATGCCAAGAAGCGCAAAATTTACGACCAGCTCGGTTTCTATTCCGACAACATCGATCCGGCGACGGCGGAGGCCTATGCGCGCGGAGGTGGCCGTCCATCCGAAAATGGCGGACGTGGCGGCGAGGCGCAAGAAGTCCCATTCGACTTCGGAGGATTTGACTTCAACGACTTCGCGGAGGGCGCTGGCGCGGCGGGACGCCGTGCTGGTGGCGCGGGAGGGTTTCGCGACATTTTTTCCTCGATGTTTGGCGGTGGCGGACGCGCTCAGGAGGAACTCGAGCAGGAGCCGGGCAGCGATCTCGAATACCAGATGAACGTGGGATTCTGGCAGGCGATCCAGGGGGCGGAGTTACAGCTCAGCGTACCGCATCTGGAGAGCTGCGCGAATTGCCATGGGCGCGGCTACTTTGAAAGCACCGAGCCCTGCCCTCAATGCAAGGGCAAGGGGCAGATCACGCAGAAGAGCGGCAGCATGAAGTTCAATATCCCGTGCCCGCGCTGCGGTGGCAGTGGACACAGCCGGACGATCTGCAATGTGTGCCATGGCGCGGGACGAGTGGAACGGAACGAGTCGCTCAAGGTGCGAATCAAGCCAGGGACGCGCGACGGTCAACGCATCCGTCTGGCCGGGCGCGGCAATGCCGGGACCATGGGCGCGCCCGCCGGCGACCTGTACATCATTGTGCGCGTCGGGGAGCATCCCGTGTTTAAGCGCGATGGCGATGACATTTATCTCACTGTGCCGGTAACGGTCACAGAAGCAGGGTTGGGCGGCAAAGTGGAAGTGCCCACCATCGACGGGCGAACGCTGCTCAAAATTCCTCCGGGCACGCAAAGTGGGCAAAAGCTGCGCTTGCGGGAGAAAGGCGTTCCCTCAGCAGTGAAGGAGGGCGTGCGCGGCGACGAGATCGTCGAGGTGAAGCTGGTGGTGCCCGCCGTGCGCGACGAAAAGTCGAAGGAGATCCTGCGTGAGCTGGCCAAGCTGAATCCGGAAGATCCCAGGGAAGAACTTTGGAAGCAAGTGCAGCATTAGCAATAGCGATAAGCAATTAGCAATTACCAACTAGACGTCGGTAACTGGTGACTGGTAACTGGTCCTTCTACATTGATGACGGTCGAGACACAAAACACGGCCCAAGACTTAGTCCTCGAGACATCGCGGCTGAGGTTGAGGCGGTTTCGGCACGACGATTTGGAGGCGATTTTTGCCATCATCGGCGATGACGTTGCTATGCAGTACTATCCGAACACGTTCAACAGGGGCGATGCCGCGCAATGGATTCAGCGCAATCTGCGACGTTACCGTGAGCATGGCCATGGGCTCTTCGCGGTGACATTGAAAGATAACGCTGAGATGATCGGCGATTGCGGCATTATCCGGCAGGACGTCGAGGGCGAAGTGCAGATGGAAGTCGGCTATCACTTCCGCCGCGACCAATGGGGGCACGGTTACGCCACCGAGGCGGCGCGCGCCTGCATGGGATTGGCGTTCCATGCCTTCGGAGCCGGCAAGGTGATCTCGCTGATCCGGCCAGAGAACGTGCCTTCACGACGGGTGGCCGAGCGCAATGGAATGACGTTGGAGCGGCAGGTGACGCACTACGGTCTGCCGCACCTGGTGTATGCGATGGGGCGTGAGGAGTTCGATAGTCGGTACGGGTGAGGCCCTGCCCTAAGCCGATTTCAGTCGCAGAGGTGAGCAAATGCATGAAGCCTCGCAAGGCAGTCGAGCTGGCAGTTATGCGAGTCTGATTGCATCGCTGCTAGTGGGTTTGGCTTTTTTCTCGCTGTGGTTTTGGCTGTTGCCCGGCTGGCTCGGGTTTCGCGTCGAAGCGGCGGATGCGGAGCGATGGCGATGGATCGCTGCGATACCATCGGTCTTAGGATTCGCTGTGGCGCTGCGGTGCGTGTGGGATTTTGGCTGGACGGGACATGGAACTCCGGCACCGATTGCGCCTCCGCAGCGGCTGGTGGTTACCGGGTTTTATCGGCACGTGCGGAATCCGATGTACGTGGGATTCGCGGCGGGGTGGATTGGATTGTGGATCGTGTTTGGGCATGCCGACCCGGTCGCGATCGCAGTGGTTGCGGCAGTCGCGTTGGGAGTGCATCTGTTCGTCGTGTTCTACGAAGAGCCGACGTTGCGGAAGAAGTTTGGTACGGATTACGAGGCCTATTACAAAAATGTGCGGCGCTGGTGGCCAAGGTGGCGAGGATGGGATTTGCCTTACACGCACCTCGCGGACTGAAGTCCGTGCCAAACGAATGACTTAGGCAGTGGAACTACGGATGAAGGCCGGCTCTATGGAACAGGGAGCATATGGGGAAGCGTAAGAAGCAGGGCGCGTACATGATCAGCTCGGTGGCGGAGATGTACGGCATCCATCCGCAGACGCTTCGCCTGTACGAGCGCGAAGGGTTGCTCAAGCCGTCGCGTACCGAGGGCAACACCCGCCTCTACACGGATGAAGACCTGGAGCGGCTGGAGCTCATCCTGTCGCTGGCGCGCGACTTGGGCGTAAACATCTCTGGCATCGCGATCATTCTGCAGATGCGCGAGCGCATGGACGAAATGCAGCGGCAGATGTCGGAGTTCGTGAGCTACGTGCGGACCGAAGTCATGAACCGTGCACATAACGCCGAAGCCTCGCGCGGCGCGATTGTGCCGGTTAGCCATTCCATTGTGGTCAAGACGGAAAAGAAGCGCTAGCGCAGATTAGGAAATGCCGCGACTGTGACAGAGCAACGGTGCCGCCGGCTCAATGATCGAGAAGCGCGCTTGACGCCGTGCTGAAGCCCGGCACTACCCTACGCAAGAGTGCCTGCCTCGGCACTAGTGGCTGGCCAACATCTGTTCGATGGCCTGCAGCCTGTCTTTAAACATCGAATTATCTGGATCCAGATGCAATGCCCGTTCGAGGCACGACTTTGCTTCTGGCAGTTGGCCTAGCTCAGCCAGCGCCATACCAAGACTGGCCTGGGCTCCGGCGTCAGATGGATCGAGACGGACGGCTTCCCGAAACTGCTCTACTGCCGCGCTCATATCGTTGGTCGAAGCCAGAGCGATACCCAGGTTGTAGTGCGCGTCGAAATAGTCAGGTCGGGCCTTTAGCGCGGCATTGAAGTAAGGCAAAGAATCCTGCGGATGTCCCGCAGCGAGCAGGACCGCGCCGAGCGAGTTGTTTGCCACTGCGTCTTCCGGATGAATCTCGAGCGCCTTTGCATACTGCTCCTGCGCCAGTTGCAGATTGCCTCGCGTCTGCGCGACCGCTCCAAGGTTGTAGCGCGCTTCGAAGTCCATTGGGCTCTTCTCGACGTGGTGCATCATCAGCGCTTCTTCTAATGCCAACCGAGGATCTCCCTGATCGGCGGAATAGTTCACCGGCAGAACCTGCAACCAGAAATGCGCCATCTCATCACTGGCGCGATTGCCCGCCTTCACCCGCTGGGGCGGATGGTTGGGATTGGCGACGTTGTCGTCCGAATTGTCATACGCGTACCTCATGATGATTGCGGTACCCTTCGGCAGCCTCACTGGCTCAACGTAGCGGAATACCTCCTGCCAGTTCAGGTCCCACTTCTTGATTTGGAGCAGCGTCTTCGACGATCCATCCGGCAAGGCGGCGGTGGCAAGAATGTCCCGTGCGAGATAGTGGGCATGCGGATACACCGCCAGCAAATCCACATCGATGGGGAGCGTGAAAGTATCACTTACCACGAAATTTTTATCACCAGGCGGGATATCAAGCTGCTGGTCCGCGTCGAGCTGAAGCAGCATGGGAACAAGAGTCGCCGGCTGGTCGGTGAAAAAAATTCCGACACTCGGCTGGATGACTTCGGCCTTGCCCGACGGTTGCAGGTGCACATTGAGCACAAAATCAGTGCCGGGATTGAGTTGCAGCGCCATGCCGTCGGGAAATGGTGTGACTACGGTGCCGGGCTTTAAGAAAAGAAAGTGACTGTCCGGTTCGAAGTGCTCGGAATCGATCTGCAGTTCCATTCCGCCAAATCCAGCGCCGGCCTCGGCTTCCTTGCGGCGCGACGAGCGGTAACGATCGATAATCACGTTGGCGTGATGAATGAGCTGCTGGTTATTGGTGCGGATTTCCACGGCTCGCACCCAACGCACGCTATCCAAGGGAATTGGCAGGATGAAATTCCAGTAGGAATCGCCGCCGCCGGCCGGAACCGTATATGGCTTCGCCGCCGTTACGATCAGGTCCGGCGTTCCAAGTTGCCAGCCTTCCACGAAATGAGGTTTCGGCGGAAGGTCGCGGGGATTGCCTTCGACTGCGCCCTGCTCAACCCATTTTTTAATTAGAGCAATCTGCGCATCCGACAAGCGGCGTTCCTGCTGCAGCTTCAGGTCTCCGGGTTCAGGAAGCCAAGGAGGCATGAAATGCGTGTGCGTCACCGCGACAATCTGATTGGCATGTTTCTTGACTTCGCTGTAGGTCAGAAGGGGAAAGGGCCCTGATTCTCCGGGACGGTGGCAGCTTGCGCAGTTCTGGTAAATGATGGGTGCGATGTCGCGAGCGAAAGTTACGTGGCTGGGAGGGGCTGGACTTACCGAAGAAGCCGGCTGTGGACTTGCATGGCTGCCAACTAGAAGCGCCATCGCGGGGAGCATCAACAGGAGCGTGATTGCTCCAGATCGCAATGTCTTCCTCATTGCAGTTCGGATATGCAGCATACAAGCACTTCCGCCGAGTCTACTGGCGAACTCTGGCCCTCCGCAATGCGGCGGAGCGAGTCACCGTGAAGCGCCCGTATAACGGCGGTCTGATATATTCCGGATAACTTTTGTGCCTTGGGGTGACATTCATGAAGCGCGCTCTGCAACTGGCGACGTTCGGCCTGATGCTTCTCTCTACCGTTTTTTCGACAAGCGTATACGCAGAGGAGGCCATCGCCTCGCGCACGGCAGATGTCGGCGGCGTCAAGCTGCACTACCTGACAGCCGGCCACGGGACCCCGTTGATTTTGTTACATGGCTATGCAGAGACTTCGCTGATGTGGAAGCCCATCATCCCGCTTTTGGCCACGCGCTTCACGGTAATCGCGCCCGATCTGCCCGGCATCGGAGACTCGGGCATTCCCGCGGATGGCCTGGACATGAAGAGTGCAGCTGTGCGCATTCATCACCTTGCGAAATCGCTAGGCGTGCAGAAGGCCGAGGTCGTGGGTCACGACATCGGGCTCATGGTTGCTTACGCCTACGCTGCACAGTTCCCGTCGGAAGTGACGAAGCTGGTGCTGATGGATGCATTCCTGCCGGGCGTGCCGGGCTGGGAGCCTATCTACAACAACCCAGGTATCTGGCATTTCCGCTTCAACGGGCCAACCCCCGAGGCGCTGGTGCAAGGCCGCGAGCGTACCTACTTCGACTATTTCTGGAACGACTTCGCGGCTGATAAGAGCCACTCGGTTCCGGAGGCAGACCGGAAAGCGTACGTGACGGCGTATTCGCGCCCGGGACGCATGCATGCGGGATGGGCTTATTTCGTTTCGTTCCAGCAGGCCGCCAGGGATTTCGCTCTGCTCTCGCAAACCAAACTGACGATGCCGGTGCTGACCATCGGCGGAGAGAAGTCGCTGGGGGAACCGCTAGGGCAACAAACCAAGCTGGTGGCAACCGACGTGACCGTGGTCGTGCTGAAGAACGCCGGGCATTGGGTGCTCGAGGAGCAGCCTAAGGAGACCACCGCAGCATTGCAGAATTTCCTCTGAGGTCCACCGCGACTTAAGCGCGCGAGCAGAGTTGGACGCGGATCTTCGCGGTGACCACCACCTCACCAGTATGGTTAGTCGCGATAAATTGTTCCCTTGCCAGCTTCGATGTGTGACAATCGCCGGACATCGATTTCAAGTTGCTCGATACGATTTCGACAAGGCAGGTACTGATGTCCGATGTAGCAGTCGTGCGCACTCTTACAGTTATCGTTGACCGCAGCGGCAACGTCCCCGTAGTGCGATGCAGTGGCAGGCTGGTGGCGGGCGCGACAGACCGTTTCTACGCTGAAGTGAAGCAACTGGTTCCGGAATACAAGCGAGTCGTGCTGGACTTCACGGAGGTCACGCACATGGACAGCATGGGTCTGGGCACGCTGGTGCGGCTGTACGTTCATGCGAAGTCGGCAGGCAGCATTCTGGACCTGGTCAACGTTGGCAAGTCGGTGCGGCAACTGCTTGGCATCACCCATATGATGTCGGTGTTCCAGGTGATTGGGGAAAATAACATCAGGATGGGGTGAAGAATAGTGGCTAGTGGCTAGTGGTTAGCTGCTAGATCGGATGCACCCACGGTCTTTCCGCTGAAGGAAATTAACGACTAGCCACTGACCACCAGACACTAGCCGCTTATTGCGCGCGCTCCCATACCAGTACTCGCTTCTGGATTGCGGTATCGGAAATACCACGGGTGGCCGTGATAATGAGCCGGTTGCCTTCAAGGCGAAATGGGCGCGGCTGGGTTGAACCGACGTAGGCCGGCGTCCAGGCAACGGAAGGATAGTGCGTCACGGTCGAGGTGTCGCTGTCGAGTTTGAAGGTCCCGCAATAAGCGATGAAGGTGTCGTAGTAAGCGATCTTCTCGGCGTCGGTCGGCTTGGCCGCGTCTTTCCAGGCCGGGCGATCGCCGTTGGCGATGGTGGCGCACATGTGGCCGTCGGGTTCATACATGAGGAAGCCGTACGGGTGCGGCCCGAATTGAGCGGAGGGCTGCGCCTTCCCGTCAGTCATGGTGTCTTCGATGGAGACCAGCTTCCAGGTTCCGACTAACTGCGCGACTGTGGGAGCGGGCGTGGTGGTCTGAGCCAGCGAAGAAGCGGCCAGCAGCAGGATCGAGACAAGTACCTTCATTGAGATTCCTCCGTTTGAATGGCTAGGGCTCCCAGGTTAGCGCCCAAGAGACGGGCGCGAACCTGGGCACCCGAATCTTTCACTTGATGTCGTACACGAACATCGAGCGATCGATCATCTGGTTGGGCGTATAGTTCAGCAGCCATCGATAGCTGTTGGGGTCGGGCAATACCTGTCCCGATAATGCGCTTGCTCCCACCACAGCCTTTCCGGTCACGCGCTCTTCCGGGGCGAGAGGTAAAGCCTTCACACCATACAGTGCGGGGTTGACCGAGCCAAAATACGCCAGCCGCAGATTCTCATCCGGATGTTTCAATTCATAGTCACGCAGCGCAATCAGGCCCTGTCCCCAGTCGAGGTTGCTGTCGGTCAGGTAACGCCAACTATTGGCCGGCTTCACCAGAATGTTGAAGTAGGTGAGGTAGTCGGGCGCGGCGCGCAAGGCATCGGCGGCGTTGAACACCAACAACACGAGAAGCACGACAATCGCGCCGCGACGCGCTTTCACCCGCTCCCAGATCGCCCCAGCAATCAGCAGCGCGAAGGGGTAGAGCGGCAATATGTGGCGCTCACCAATGTCGTATTTCGACTGAATCGCGAAGAACAGGAAGACTACGGCGAACGAACACATCGCCAGCAGATCGCCGGAAGCGCGGCACACCCTGTGGACTCCCATCAGAAAGCTCGCGAGAAACAGCGCCAGCAGGATCATTGGCCACTTGAGCACGATGGCGGTCGGGTAGTACGACTTGATTCCGCCCTTGGGATAGATATTCCCGAGAAACCATGCCGGACGCCCGTGTTTGTTGCTGAACGCCACCTCGCGCAGGCCTTCGAAAAACTCTCCGGCGGGAAGAAAGGTGCTGATGTGCGCGTTCGATCTCGTTGCCCACGTCTTCTCGCCGCGATTGGGAAACGAGGCTACGACTTTTCCTTCGCCAACTTTGAGGTGCGAGATGTGAAAAAAGTATCCAGACCACAGCGTGACCAGCGCCAGGGCCAGTGCCGCGAGCATGGGTTTCCAGTTCAATTGCGACGGTCGACGCGATACGCCTTCGGGCTTCAGTATCAGCATCAGCGCCAAGGCCAGCAGCACCAATGGAGGCGAGTAGAACTTGGCCAGCAGCATTCCGCCGAGCACGAGGCCCATGAGCGAGGTTTGCGGCCAGTTGGGACGATGGCGCCATCGCACCAGTTGAGACGCGGCGAGAAAAATGAACAGCGCGCCGATTCCGTCGGTCGTAACGACGGAGAAATGGGCGATCAGCGATGGTGTAAACGCAAACAGCGCCAACGCGACGTTGGCCGCTCCTTCGGAGAACAGCCTCCGCGTCGCGAACCACAACGTCACGCCCAGGGCGATACCCAGCAAGGTGTTCATGGGACGCGTCCGTAGCGCGATCTCTTCGGGGCCCGGTTGCATGGCCTCGACGCGATAGCCGCTGGGCAGCTCCCGCCACGCGTATTGGCTGTCGATGCGGGCGATGGGCAGCGTGAGCCAGAGGCGCCCCAGCGGTGGATGGTCGTTCCAGTGCTCGAAGCGCCCGTGCCGCCACGCGTCGACGCCGGCGATGATGTGTGCCGGTTCATCGTAGGTGAGAGATTGCGCCTGAATGAACCACAGCGACTGCAGCGCGAACAGCGACAGCAGCACGAACGGAATCGCCGCGCGCGGGTGGAGGTTGCGGCGGCGAGCGAGGAGTGCCTTCGGTTTCGATGTGGAGGATTTCTTCACGCGATGCACCCACCATATAGGAGTGCCCGCGTGAGACTCAACCCACGATCAGCTTGGTTTGGGCGCGGGCGGGGCTGTAGTGGCGCCGGCCTTGGCTTTCACCCGGTCGATTCCCTGTTGCGCCTTGGCAGCGTATGGTCCCTTGGGCAGTATTTTGATGTAGTCCTGGTAGTTCGACAGCGCGGCCTTGAAGTCGCCGTTCTTTTCCTGTGATTCACCCAATTTGTAGGTGGCTTCGGCGTCCCTGGGCTTCCAGTCCAGAGCCTCCTGGTAGCGGCTAATCGCACCCCGGTAGTTGCCCTCCTTGTAGTAGTAATCGCCGACTTCGATGCACTTGGCTGCCTTGTGAGGATCAAAGGGATGGAACTCGCCGAGTTCGCTCTCGTCAGCGCCGGGATACTTCTCGTCGCCCGCGGGGGCCGACACGTCGACCTGGGTCTGCTTGCTGGAACTTTCATCCGGCGCCAGTGAGTCGGAGCGCGGTGGGGCCTTGCGATTGTCCTTGGGCGGAGGAGCGGACTTGTCGACCGGCACGCGCGTGATGGGTCCATCGTCGGGACTCTGCGCCACGACAGCGCCAGTCAGGCATAGACAGAGAACCGCGAGAATCAAGACACACAACCGCACACTCATATTCTATTGCAACCCGAAATGACATGTGATGACTCGTCTACTTGTGGGTAGGAAAGCACCAAAAGGCCGGAGCCTTTATTGCTCCGGCTGGTCGCTGCTGCTGCTAAAGGGGATCTAACACCGCATTCTGCGCTTCAACACTGCGGCCAGGCCCAGAATGCCTGAGCCGAAAAGCGCGATACTGCTGGGCTCCGGCACACTCGATACCGAGTAGTTGTCCATATATCCGGAGTCGTTACCACCGCCGAATGTGTCGAAGAAGCCCGTCCCGTACGACGAGACATGCTCGCCAAGGCACGGGCCGTTATCGCCGCAGAAGGGCACGTTTGTCCCGAGTTGAGTGCCATCCAGCCAAAAGTTGTACTGCTGCGTGGTGAAGTCAAATACAAAATAGACGTTGTGCCAAGTGTCCCTGGAGAGCGTTCCAACCACGGGGAAACCCGCCGTGATCAGGGCGATATTGTTGGTGCTGGGATTGGTGTCGATGCCCCCAATGAACGGGAACAAACCCGATCCCAACCCAGCGAATTGCCACGAACTCTGCGTACTGCTGCTGCCGAGGTAGATATAGGCAGAGAGGCCGACTAGCGGGCCGGTAGAAAAATCACTGTGGTAAGGGCCAGATTGGCTGGCTGCGGAGCCATCCACCCAGACGGCTTGGGATCCCGCATAAACCACGTTGCTTTGCACATCTACAAAAGTCGGACCGAAGACTTGCCACCCGTCCTGTCCAGCGAGGGGACCCAGCGTGAACGGTGGATTTTCGAAGCCTGTTGAATAAATTGTTCCCGCATGCATCGCCGGAGTTGCCATGAACATGACGATGGCAACCAGAAGTGCGGGGAGTGCGCCCGCCAAGAGTTGGGATTTGTTAAAGGAAGTCATGGTTGATTCTCCTTGCGCGCAGGTGCTAACTTGACGTTTTTTGCTCGATCCCAAGGCAGGTCATGAACCTAGAGCCAGACTTTCGCGCAGACAATATCACGGCTTTACGCGCGACTTCAAGCCCATGAACGTGTCTGGTTCGCTGGCACAGCCGTGCTTCGGCTGGCGCGATTTCCGGCGCAAGCGTCTCAAATACCGCGTCTCGGAAGAGTGCAACAAAGAGAAAGGCCGCCCGCGGAGCGAACGGCCTGAGGAGTCGCGGACGTTAGTCAGGTGTCCGCATCTGGAGGAAATGCAGTCCCGGCCTATTGCCGGTCGGAAGGAGTCTGCGACTGCGACGGTGACTTCGCCTCAGCCGATGCAGATTCCAGCGAGTTGGTCATCAACTGCACGTCAACCCGGCGATTCTTGGCGCGGCCCGCACGATTGGAGTTCTCCGCGACCGGTTTTTCCATGCCCAAGCCAATGATGTAAACGCGATAGGGCGGAACATCATGCTTCGCCGCGAGGTATTGAATCACGGCATCAGCGCGCCGCCGGCTCAACTGGTCGTTATACTCGACCGAACCGACGCCATCGGTGTAGCCCTGCACCTGAATGATGTAGTGCTTCTGGCCGGCGATCTGTTGAGCGAACTCATCAAGCGACTGCTGGTCTGCCTTGGTCAACGTCGCCTTGTTGGAGCCAAACAGGATGGTCGTATTGGCGGTTGGCTTGTAGTTGTCGAGGTTCTCGACCGTTCCCGCCAATCCGTTCAAGCCGCTGGCCACGTGTCCGGCTTTCTCGTTGGCCTGCTGGGCAGACTGTCCCGCTGACGCAGCTTTCTCGTCAGCCTGGCCAGCCGCTTGAATGCCCTGCTGTGCCTTGCCATCAACATCCCTGATATCGCGAGTGTTCTTCGACGTAATTTCGTCGAGCTCGCCGATCTTGTTGTTGATGGGCGTTACCTGGCTCTGTACATATTTCTTGGTTGCGCAACCGACAGTCGAGAACAGACTGCCTGCGACCAGCACCGCGACAAGAGAGATTCTGCTCATTGCATTGACTCCTGCAAAGTGGCTTCCACGCCAGTGAGAAGGTGCAAGTTGGTTGCCAATTGAGCGGAGCCCGGCGTCGAGGTTGGTCGCACTGTTTTCAATCACTTGGCCAGGAGGCGGCGAAGTTGTCTCAGAATGCGCCGGATAATCCTGACGCAGTAGTAAAATTTTTACAGGGTAGTAACGTCGAGTTATCGGTCTGCTAAAACGGTATCTCGAAGTCTCCGTCTTCGCCTGCATGGATTTACAGCAGAAAATTCGCACCTTGCCGACGTCTCCTGGCGTGTATCTGTACAAGGATGCCGAAGGTCGTGTCATTTACGTCGGCAAGGCGAATAACTTGCGCTCGCGAGTGCGTTCGTATTTTCTCGAAGGCGCGGCAGAGAACGCTAACACCGGCACGCTGGTGCGCGAGGCCGTCGATCTCGATTACATCGTGGTCGACAACGAGAAGGAAGCACTCGCGCTTGAGAACAACCTGATCAAGCAGAAGAAGCCGCGCTACAACATCCTGCTGCGCGACGACAAATCGTATCCGTACATCAAGCTGACGATGGGCGAGCGCTATCCGCGAGTGTACGCGACGCGCCGGTTGCGCAAAGACGGCTCCCTTTACTTCGGACCTTACTTCCCCACCAGCCTGGCGTATCGGATCGTCGATCTCATTCATCGCCACTTTTTGATTCCGTCGTGCACCGTCGACTTGAACCGCAATCATCCGCGGCCGTGTCTGCAGTACTACATCGGACGCTGTCTTGGGCCGTGTGTTGCAGGGCTCACCACGAACGATCGTTACACCGAGGCCGTGCACGATGTGAAGCTATTTTTGGAAGGCCGCGGCGCTGACCTCACGCGCTCGCTGCACCAGCGCATGAACGCAGCCGCTGAGCGCGAGCAATATGAACTGGCCGCCAAGTACCGCGACCTTATCTCGACGGTCGAGTTGCTAGGGCAGAAACAGCGCATGCACGCCGTCGAAGGCGATGATGCCGACGTCTTCGGTTACCACTACGAAAACCACATGCTGGCCGTGAATCTCTTCCACATGCGCGGCGGCAAGATTATGGACAAGCGCGAATTCTTCTGGGAAGACATGCAGGAGATCGTGGGCGAAAACGGATTCAATCCCGGCGAGTTCTTCTCGGCTCTGCTGAAGCAGGTTTATCTCGACCAGCAGTACATCCCGCACAACGTTTACGTGCCCGTCGATTTCGAAGACCGCGCGATGCTGGAGGAAGTGCTCTCTGAGGGACGCGAGCGCAGGGTGCAGATCCATGTTCCACAGCGCGGTGAGAAGCGCTCGCTGGTGGACCTGGTTGGGCAGAATGCAAAACAGGCTTACGATCAGCGCTTCCGGGTGATGAAGCCGGCGGCGAAAGTCATACAGGAAGCGCTGCAGGATGCGCTCACCCTTTCTGAGTTGCCGCGCCGCATCGAGTGCTTCGATATCTCGCACATTCAAGGCGCCGAGACGGTGGCGTCGATGGTGGTGTGGGAAGACGGCAAGATGAAGAAGTCGGACTACCGCAAGTTCATCATCAAGACCGTCATCGGCGTAGACGACTTTGCCTCCATGCGCGAGGTGGTGACGCGCCGCTATTCGCGCCTGCAAGCCGAAGAGAAGCCTCTGCCGAGCTTGATCCTGATCGACGGCGGCATCGGACAACTGCACGCCGCCGCCGAAGCACTGGAGGCGCTGGGTATCGTCAATCAGCCGCTGGCGTCGATTGCGAAGCGCGAGGAGATCATCTACGTGTACGGGCAGGAGGACGATCCCGTCGTTCTCGATCGGCACTCGCCCGTGTTGCACCTGGTTCAGTTAGTGCGCGACGAGGCGCATCGCTTTGCCGTGACCTTCCATCGCAAGCGGCGCGAGATGCGCGACCACAAGACCGAACTGCTGGACGTCCCGGGGATCGGTGCGCAAACTACCCGTCGCCTATTGCAGCACTTCGGCAGCTTGGAGGCAGTCAAGCAGGCGGACGCAGCCGCGCTGGCGTCGGTGGTCAGTCGACCGCAAGCGGAGGCGATCCTGCAGCATTTTCACGGGAAACCAGCAGTCAATGAGGCAATGTCCGATTCCGATTGAGGCCCGGTGGTGGTCCCGTCTTGCGCCGAAAATGCCGATTTTTCGGAATTATACCTTTGGCAAACCCAATGGTTTAGCCTGTGAGCCCAGCAGACTGCGAGGTTGATTCTGAGCAGGACAAGATGGGTGTTGATAGCGTGTTTGTGTCTCTCCTTTGGAAACGCCTTCGCGCAGTCGGGCGAGAAGAAGCCTGCCGCAATCGTGGAGCTCGGGGGAGCTGCCAACTGGAATGTTAAAGACGGCGGATCAAGCTTCGGCCCGACCGCCGCGGTTGAAGTTACGCCGATCGAGAACTGGCTGGAACTTGAGGCGGGGGTTACGCCGCTTTTCACGCGTCACTCAACAGAATGGGACATCGACCTTCTTTTCAAGAAGCCTTGGACCCTCTCGAAAAAAG
>Ga0070765_100001040_pt1 | contig 16593 bp, 11 predicted proteins | sample HubBroMetageWFT5_FD_71516 | JGI IMG/M metagenome (GOLD analysis project Ga0070765, IMG submission 71516) | Warmed and freeze-thawed soil microbial communities from the Hubbard Brook experimental Forest, New Hampshire - Hubbard Brook CCASE Soil... | ecosystem: Environmental > Terrestrial > Soil... | reverse complement strand
CATCCTGGCGCAACGATTGCCCTCGGTGCCGGACAAGCCCGCGGGCAATGCCGCTGCTCTAGCAACGCCACCGGCAACCAGTGCTGCCAGCGCGTTGGCAACCGAACTCAAGCCCGAAAACAAACAGCCACCAGGGGCCGTCGCGAAGCCGGCGGGGAGCACGGCGCCGACAAAGCCCGCGGTAAAGACTCCGAGGGGGACGGGGGCCTCTCCTGCCGCCGCGGGACAGGCAAGCGGCACGAATCCGTCTGGCGCAAACACCGTTCGCCGCACTTCGCCGGCGCCAGAACCCAACAAACCTCCAGGCACGGATTCCCCCGCGCCGAAGAAATCTGACAATGGTGGCGTCGCGATTACGGAAACGGACACTTCCCAAAACAAGTCCGCTGGCCCACAAAAGAAATCGGCCGAGCCTGCCACACCACCACGGGACAATTCGCAACCGCCCCCCGACGAAAGCAAGCCACAATAGCGTGCCGATCACTTATACATCCGGGGAGCAGGTTGAAGTCTACCGATTCAGTATTCCGGTAACCGTCGGCGTCCCCTTGTTGGCTCTCTTTGTGCAGGCTTTCGTGCCGTTACGGTTTCCGCGTTTCGCAGTTTACTTAGACCTGCCGCTACTGGTCACGATCTTTTTTGCCATGGCGCGGCGGAATCCGATTTCAGGTCTCTTGACCGGAGCCTTCATCGGGCTGGCCGAGGACATGCTGGGCCACAATCCGATCGGAATCTACGGCATCGCCAAAACGGTTGTCGGCTACGGCGCTTCCTCGTTAGGTGTGAAACTCGATGTGGAAAATGCTGGCGCCAGGCTGCTCGTGACGGTCGGGTTTTATTTCGTCCATGCCGCGGTCTACTTCACGGTGGCGCGTGGAATGGTCAATATGACTCAGACCTGGAGTTGGTCGCACGGGCTGCTGGCGGCCTTGGCGAACGCCGTGCTCGGAGTGATGCTGTACTTCTTGCTTGACAAGTTTAAGCAGAGAACGTGAAACGCAGTTACAAGTATCAAGTACCTAGTACGCGGTACCGTGGGCCGAGAGTCCTTTGTCGGACCAATGATGCCGGAGGTCGTGACTTTCGTCATCCCGCCGTAGTTCGTACTCTCTTCGCGGGCATTACAATGAAGCTACGCCCTGGGAGATTCACCCAAAACTGCCACAGTGAGATCCATCAGGCAACAGCCACTGGGTACTGGGTACTCGGTGCTGGGAATTAATTATGTTTGGCCGCGACGAAAAAGTTTCCGCGATACGCCTTACCGCGGCGCAGTACCTCATCCTCGGCATCTTCCTGGTGCTCGCATATGGGTTATGGCGCCTGCAGGTGATGCAGAGCGACTATTACTCGCTGGCTGCCGAGAAAAACCGCATTCGTAATGTGCCTGTGCTCGCGCCTCGCGGCAGAATCCTTGATCGCGAAGGCCGCACAATTGTCGATAACTATCCGTCGTTTTCCGCTCTGCTGCTGCGTGATTCCTCCCGCGACCTGGTCGGCGACGCGGATTTGATTGCCCAGGGACTGCATCTCGATCCCACCGAAGTACGGGCTCGCATCCGGCACTTTGCTTCGCTGCCGCAATACCAGCCGATTTTTCTGAAAGAAGACATTACTCCTGACGAGCTGCAGTTCATCGAAGCGCATCGCAATGAGTTGCCGGAACTGGATACGATCATGGCGCACCGCCGCCTGTATCCGCGTAACGGATTCATGGCGCACCTGATCGGCTATGTCGGGGAAGTCAGCGAAGACATGCTGAACCAGCCGCAGTTCGAGCTGTATAACGCAGGCGATGTCGTCGGCATATCCGGAGTCGAACGTCAGTACAACACGATGCTGATGGGCAAGAACGGCTCGCGTCAAGCTCTGGTCGACAGTCACGGCCGAGAAGTAGGGCGGCTAGGCGAGACTGAAGCTGTCCCCGGCAAACAACTTAGGCTCACGGTTGATATTGATTTGCAAATTGCTGCCGAGGAGGCTCTGGCGGGGAAGAATGGAGCCATCGTTGCGATGGACCCGCGCACCGGAGAGATCCTCGCGATGGTGAGTGGGCCGACGTTTGATCCCAACGATTTCGCGGTGCACGTGTCGCGCGATCAGTGGAACAAGCTGGTCACTGATCCCGACAAACCGCTGCTGAACAAAGCGATTCAGGCGCAGCTTGCGCCCGGATCAACCTTCAAGATCATTATGTCGGTTGCCGGCTGGCAGGAGGGAATTGCCCAGACTTTGCATGTGAATTGCACCGGTGGCGCGGAGTTTTACGGTCGCCGCTTCGGTTGCTGGGTGAAAGGTGGCCACGGATCCGTCGAGCTTGAAAAAGCGATCTACCAGTCCTGCGACGTTTTCTTCTACACGCTGGCGGAAAAACTGGGCATTGATCGAATTGCGAAGTACGCCACCATGCTGGGGCTTGGACAAAAAACCGGGATTGATCTGCCCAACGAAGTGAGTGGGGTCATGCCTTCGGAAGAGTGGAAGATCCGCAACTACAAGCAGAAGTGGTTCGCGGGCGAAACGATCTCCGTGGGTATCGGACAGGGTGCGGTTGCCATTACGCCGGTGCAATTGTTGCGCGCCATCAGTGCGATTTCGATGGGCGGGCGCATGGTCGTGCCGCACGTCATCAACCCCACAGATATGCCACAGGGCTATGTCGAGGCCCAGCATTACACGGAAGTGAAAAACGTTGCAATCGATCCCAACGGATGGAACCTCATCACCGACGCCATGTCGAGAGTTCTGCTGCCGGAGGGAACAGCTCCCTCCGCTCATGTCATAGGCATCGACATTGCGGGCAAGACAGGTTCCGCACAGATTGTCTCGCTGGCCACGCGCGCGCGGTTCAAGAACAGCGAAGAACTAGCGCAGAACGGATGGTTCGTCGGATTCACCCCGCGTCGCAACCCGGACATCGTCGTGTGTGTCCTGTTCCAGGGTGGCGAGCACGGCAGGCTGGCAGCGCGCCTGGCGACGCAGGTGATCAAGGCCTATGTCGACAAGCAACGCCGCGTGCCCACGAAGATGGTGGAGCAACCCAAGAGTAACGGAACAGTAGAGATCGGCGGTCTCTGGACGGACCCCGATTCCGATGGACATGATGGACATAAGGAAACGTTGAACGGCGGACGGTTCGTGCTTGATTTGTCAAAGAAGCCCTTGGCGCTGGCGACTTCCGCGCCTGGAATGCATCCATGATTGCCAGTCAATCCAGAGACTCGCGGATTGCCCAGAGTAGGGAAAGCTAGGAGCTAAGAGCTAGAAGCTAAGAGCTGTTTTATGTCACGCTACGTTTCATACCGCGATTTTGACTGGCTGCTCCTGACCTTCGTGCTCATTATTTGCGGCATGGGGGTGATGGAGATCCAAAGCGCCACCGCTCACACCAAGTTTGCCGGGGCGCACATCCGCCAGGTTTATTGGGTATTGGCGGGTGTGGGCGCGATGTTCCTGATCAGCCTCGTCAACTATCAGGCCCTGCTCGATCAGATCCACTGGTTCTACATTGCCTCGGTCGGCGCGTTGATGGCCGTCCTGGTTTTCGGGCAGAAGTACTTGGGAGCGCGACGCTGGATCAAAATGCCCGGCGGCAACCACTTCCAGCCGTCGGAGTGGGTCAAACTGATTCTCATTCTCGCCGTCGCGAAGTATTTCGCCGACATGCGCCAGAGGGAACTTTCCTGGTCTGATTTCATGAAGGCCGGAGCTATCGTCGGTGTTCCGATGCTGATGGTCCTGGCCCAACCCGATCTCGGCACTGCCCTCACGTACGTCCCGATCGCAATCATGGGCATCTTCCTGGGGGGATTGCAGTGGAAGCAGGGATTGACGGTGGCCCTGCTGGCGGCCATCGGGATTGGGGCTGTGTTCTTTACGCCCAGGGTGCACGTACTCAAGTCCTACCAGAAACAACGGCTCACCAGTTTCATCGACCCTGAAATGGATCCTCAGGGCTCGGGGTACCAAGTTGAGCAATCCAAGATTGCCGTGGGTTCCGGCGGGCTTTGGGGCGGGAAGGGCTCGCAAACACACGGTGCTTTCCTACCTGTTCCCCAAACGGACTTCATTTTTGCGGCCTTCTCGGAGGAACATGGATTCGTAGGCGCGCTTGGGATTCTGCTGCTATACTTCATTGTGCTGATGCGTTTGACCCAGAACGCTCAAACAGCGCCCGACCGCGCTGGAACGTTCGTGGTGATGGGTGTGGTAGCTGTGCTTAGCTTTCACATCCTGGTCAATGTCGGCATGGTGGTTGGCTTTATGCCAGTCACTGGAATACCCCTGCCGTTAATGAGTTATGGTGGGTCTTCCGTGTTGTTCATGTTCCTGGCGCTGGGGATGGTAATGAATGTTCGTATGCGCCGCTTCGTGAACTAGCTGGGTGAGCCAGTTAGGACGAACAAGCTTCAGAAGCAACGGGTTCAGGGACGGGGAAGACGGCAGGAGAGCAGTTTGCTGCGCTTGGAGGCGCAGCCCCAAAAATATCGATCGCCCTCGCGTTAAGGGGGCATTTCACCGGTCAGTGAGCAGTCAAAGACCGGGCAGGATTGAAGTTAAGCCGGGCAGGGAACGGCCCCCCGACCCAAATGGGTCTGAGAGTGCGGTCACAAACCCCGGCAGAAGTTAAAGCGATAAGTGCAAAAGATTCCCAAGCTTGCGCAGCGGACTTGGCTCAGAGAAGAGTTCTCTGGACCAGTCTGTCCCCGGTTCGGGGCAGCATCGCGACGCTCAATCCTCCTGTATCTTTCCTGACTCCACCCCGGCGAAGCCCGCCCGAAACGGCGGGACCGGAGTGTTCGATGAACAAAGAACTATTTGTCTCTTCCACCCCTCACGAAACCAAAGTGGGTCTGGTAGAAGACGATCTGCTCGCCGAGGTTTATCTTGAGCGCGAGAATGAATACACCCTGGCCGGCTCAATCTACAAGGGACGCGTCACGCGCGTGCTCCCTGGGATGCAGTCAGCCTTTGTCGACATTGGCCTTGAGCGCGACGCCTTCCTCTACGTTTCCGACTTCATGGAGTTGGAAGAGCACGACGACGATTTGACCGACGTCGTTCCGGCGAGCCGCGCCGTGCCGGATTTGCGCCAGCAGCCTGGTCGGGCAGACGCTGACCCCGGCATTGGGGGCGCAACTGAGATAGCAGACGCGTCGGATACCGACCTGCTGCCGGAAGCGGTTGAGGGTGCCATTGACTCCGAGGGCGAGACCGACGCTCAGCCTGCGACCTCTGTCGGTGCAGTGTCAGAGGGTGGCGATTCGCAGAACCGCGAACGCGGAAGTTGGCGCGGACGCCGCCGTCGGCGTGGTGGCCGTCGGGACGGCCGCGGTGACGGTCGTGATCGCGGGCCGGAACGAACCCCGGATCGGGCCGCCGATCGGGTTCCAGATCGCGGTCCTGAACCGCGCTTCTCGCGTCCTGTCGAGGCATCCTCCCGCCCATTCGATTCCGGCCGAAGCCAGCCCGGTGGACCGCCACCCGGGTATCAACCGATCTTGCTGCCGGGGGAGTCCATTTCAAAATACCAGCGCTGGGCGCAGCAGCCGCCCGCGCAGCCAGTGCAGGAGCCGGCGATTGAGTCAGCAACCCGACCGGCAGAGGCAGTAGTTCCTCTTGCCGCCGCGTTCCCTGACGATGAGCCAATCTTTGCGGCGGGCAGCGCCATCGCAGAACCCCTTCACGAGCAGCACGAAGACACACACACCATCCACGAAGAGCCAGCCGAATCGGCTTCGACTACGACCGACTGGAACAGGGAATTTCGACGGGAAGAAGTAGTTCCTGCTTCTCGGGAGTGGAATGGCAACGTCGCCGAAGCAGTCGAGCATGGCCGGGTTGAGCATGAAGAGGAAGCGCACCAACCGGCGCAGCGGGAAGCCCCCGAAAAATGGAATACGCTTTCAGAACACGAGGTCGCTCGAAAGAGCGAGGAGCCAACCCCGGTTTTTGCCTCGCCGGGCACCATGGAAGAAGAGATCATCGACGAGGAAGAGGCGGATGTAGTGCAGTACGAGGCTTCCTCCGACGAAGGTTACGAAGAGTTTGAAGAGGAGACACACGCTGCAGGGCAGCCCGCTCACTTAAACGGCGATGCTCGCGAAGCCGTGTCGGAAATCCACATGGCGTCGATTTCTGAAGCGAGTGCGGTGCATCCTTCCGAGGCCGCTCCCGCGGAAGTTGAAGAGGACCCGGAGGAACTGGAACTCGAAGAGGCCCAGGCGGAGGCGGAAGCGATGCTCGACGCCGAGGCCCGTGGCAACGGCACAGTCGATGCCCGAGTAGAAGTTCGTGCACCGGCAGCCACAGCAGGTTACACGCAGCGCGCTCAGCGCCCGCGCCCCGGTTTCGACCGCGACCGCCAAGGTGGCCAGCGCGACCGTCAAAGGCGCGGTGGAGGCGGACGCCGTTTCCGTCGCCGCGAGAACGCTCCTGTTCCCCTGATCAGCGACTTGCTCAAGGAAGGGCAAGAAATCCTGGTCCAGATCGCCAAAGAGCCAATCGGCAAGAAAGGCGCGCGCATTACCAGCCACATCGCGCTGCCGGGCCGGTTCCTGGTTTATATGCCGACCGTGAACCACACCGGTGTTTCTCGCAAGATTTCTTCCGAGGAAGAGCGCCAGCGTCTGAAGCGGATCATTATGAGCGAGCGCGAGAATGGGCACGGAGGTTTTATCGTCCGGACCGCCGCGCAAAGCGCCAGCGAAGAAGAACTCCGCGCCGATATCCGTTTCTTGAAGGGTTTGTGGCAGGACATCAAGAATCGCACGGAGAGCTCTAAACCGCCCGCACTCATTTATCACGATCTCAACGTGGTGGAGCGCGTGTTGCGCGATCAGGTCACTTCCGACTTCAGCGTGATCTGGGTCGACACGGAACCGGAATACGAGCGCGTCCTGCGCTTCTTCAACCGCTTTCAGCCCGCGATGGTGAAGCGGGTGAAGCTTTACACGAAAGAAACGCCTCTGTTCGAGCAATTCGGCCTCGCCGAAGAGATGAACAAGGCTCTCAAGTCAAAGGTGTGGCTCAAGAGCGGCGGGTACATCGTCATTAATCAGACGGAAGCGCTGGTCGCGATCGACATCAACACCGGCAAGTATGTCGGTAAGACTGCGCGCCTGGAAGACACCATCGTCAAAACCAACGTGGACGCGATTAAAGAGATCGTGCGCCAGATACGGCTCCGCGACCTCGGGGGTATCATCATCATCGACTTCATCGATATGGATGAGCGCCGCAATCGCCAGCGCGTGATGCAGGCACTGGAAGAAGAACTCCGCCACGATCGCGCTCCTTCGAAGACGCTGCAGTTTAACGATTTCGGGCTAGTCGCCATCACCCGCAAGCGCGTGAAGCAGTCGCTGGAACGCACCATCGGCGCGCCTTGTCCGTATTGCGAATCGACCGGGTATGTGAAATCTGTCACCACCGTGTGCAATGAGATTTACGTGGAGATGCGAAAGATCGCCAAGCACCTCGAACACGAAGACGTCATGTTGCGCGTCCATCCGGATGTGGCCAAAGAGTTGAAGTCCAACAACGGTCGCTTGCTGAACGAGATGGAAGAACTGACGAAGCGCACGATCATCGTGAAAAGCGATCCGGCCGTGCATCAGCAGCAGTTTGACATCAACTAGCTATTTTTCAGCGATCGGTAAAGACGAGCGGAAGACCGCTCGTCTTTACTTTTGGAGCGATATTGGATCGGCGCGGGAGTGCCATGACCGAGGATCTGAGGATGAGAAATCGAGAACGGGCATGCTAGCTGACGTTAGCTAGAGTCTTCACGGCGACATCGGCCTGGTTGCGCAGCTTCTGCACCGACTCGTGAATGGTTCTGGCGTCTGCGCCCGAATCGCTCTGCTCGGCCATCTTTGCCACGCTGCCCGCATCCTCAGTGGACGTACTGGCCATATCCAGCAAAACGACCACGGCGTCGGCATGCAGCTTCCATAGCGATGACATCTTCTGGCTGCGCTTCAGCTCTTCCAGTTCAGTGCTGATGCGCGCCGAGATCGACACCATTCGAATCAACGTACGGGCCACATCAGCGCGCAGGCTTTTTTCCTCTAGGTAAGAAGCACCATACGCGTCGGCCTCCGGGGTCGTTAATGTCAAATTGAAAAATCGCATGGGCACGACTTGCCGGTATTTCGGATCGGCGACTCGCACGAACACGCGAATGGATTCCTCCACGCGACGCAGTTTGCTTTCCTCAGCCGAGAGTTGTTGTGCTGTAACGGCAGGCGGTTGGAACACTGGAACCACAGTCGGAGCCTTCGTCGTTTCCGCCTTGGCGGCTTTCGCGGCCGCGGCGGAACCAGCTGCTGGGCGCGATGTCTGGCTAGCCGGGGTCAGCAACGAGCGGCGAATCGGGGGACGGCGGTCCAGTTCTTTTTTCAGTTTCGAAACCCGGCGGAACTTTTCAAACGCGCTGCCATAGTCAGCCCGAAGCATCTGCTTCCCTTCAATCGCCGCCACATGGTCGACCGTTACCTCCACGCCATCGACCGTGGTGAGAATCGTTCCGCCCATTTCTTCCAGCGCTTGCCCAAAGGTTTTAATCTCGCCGAGCGCCTTGGCGAACAACTCGTCAAACTTCTTTCCGAAAGTCGCATTGTAGGCAGAAACCGTGGCCAATACCCCAGGGTGATAAAACGACGCGTCCAGCCACTGCTTCAGTTCTCGCACCCGCTCGATGATGCCGGAATCGATGAGCATGTTGAAGTCCCGAAAGCGGCCAATCTCTTCGCGCAGCGGATCAAAACGCCTCAGGAGTTGCACATGTTCCTCGGGAAGCGACGGCACATCGGAATCGGCGAGGATTTCGATCAGTGCGATTTCAAAGGGCGAAAGTGGCAATGAACCGTCGAGCCCGTAGCCGCTCTGCTGCCACTGTCCCGGCACTCGCGGATGACGGTAGAGGAAGGTCGCAATCAGATCGGTCTTGTCGCGGTTGACGTCGCTCGGTTCGCGCCGCCGCACAAAATATCGCAGCAGAGCCTCCGCAACTTCGGAATCCGTGTCGGGAGTCAGAGCCTGCCGCACCATCGCCGGCGTAATCGCCATGTCCAGCATGTGCAGCCAGAGATACATCCGCGAAAGAGTGGTCGGCAATTCGCGATCGGAATGGCGTAGCGCATCCTCGTCGAGACCGCTCGGAATGGGGACATCCCCACCAAGCACATCCCGCATGAGCTTCTGGTAGAAGCCCTGAACCGTCGCTAAGATAGCCAACTCAAACCGAAGATCTTCGGCCAAACGTTCCCCCAAGAGGAGAAATTCCCTCTAAAGCTTTACGATGTCTTAAGTAAAGACGAAAAGTAACTTCGGCCGCAAGTTACTACCGGAGTGAGATTGCCCCGCAATGAAACCAGCCCTGGAAGTACATGGACTTCGGTGCAGACGAGAAGTGATGACGAAGTGTCAGAAGACGACGGTCTTGTTGCCATAGAGCAGCACTCGGTTTTCGACGTGCCAGCGCACCACGCGCGATAGCACTGCCTTCTCGAGGTCACCACCCTTCCGGATCAGATCCTCGACCGTGTCACGATGGGACATTTGTACCACATCCTTCTCGATGATGGGGCCGTCGTCGAGCACCTCAGTGACGTAGTGGCTGGTGGCGCCAATCAGCTTCACGCCGCGCTCGAATGCTTGGTGGTATGGCCGAGCGCCAACCAACGCCGGCAGGAACGAGTGTTGAATGTTGATGATCTGCTTTGGCTGCGGGTTGACGAAGTGGTTGGATAGAATTTGCATGCACCGCGCGAGCACCATGAAGTCCGGTTTGTCGCTCGTCGATCAGTGCCTGAATTGTTCACCCCGGCCTCAATCTGGCTGTCTTTCGCCACGGCTACGATCACATAAGGAATGTTATAAAAGTCGGCAATTGCCGGATTGTCGGCCCGATTGGAGGAGATCTGCGGGATCAGACAGGCAAGTTCGCGGCTCTGATGACGATAAAGCAGATCGACCAAGCAGTGGTCGTAGTTCGAAACGATGCGCCGACTGAGCCCGGCGCCAGTTCATGCCGAACGCATCCGCCACGGGCGAAAAATATTTACGGAAGTCAGCGAGATCGACGTCGAAATCTTTCGGACCGAACTCGACGCGCATCAAGAGAGACCTGATTCCGCATCGGCGTGTTCGTCGGCGTGCGGAAGGTTGCCATTGTGCCGGTAGACGAAGTCCGCAATCGGGGCGAGTTCGCCTTTAGGTCGGGACCGCTGGTCAGGAGAATAGCACTATTCTTCGCCTAGCCTGCGCGGAGCGGTCCTCATGCTGAATGATGCTGAATAAACTCGGGCAACGGACAACGACGCGGTTGATCTAACGCTTCAGGTCCTTCAAAATCTCTCGCGCAGCGTTGGCCCCGGAGCCCCCGGTCAAGCCCGCTCCGGGGTGCGTGCCGCTGCCACATAAATACAAATTCTGGATCGGTGTACGGTATCGTGCCCAATCGAGCAGCGGCCGCATGGTAAAGAATTGATCAAGCGCAAGATCCCCATGAAAGATTTGACCGCCGGTGAGCCCGTATTTGTCTTCCAGATCGCGCGGCGTAATGATCTTGTGCGTCAAGATCAGTTCGGGCAGATTCGGAGCATACTGTGCCATGGTCTGCACCACGGTTTGGCCGAGCGCATTACGTTGCTGATCCCAATCGCCCTTCAGCTTATAGGGCGCGTACTGCATGTAAATCGACATGACATGCTTGCCCTCGGGCGCTAAGGTTGGGTCGGTCAGCGACGGAATCGTCGCTTCGAGATAGGGCTGTCTGGAGAAGTTGCCGTACTTCGATTCGTCGAAGGCGCGCTCCAGATAGTCAATCTCGTGGCCAATGTGAATGCGCCCCATGAGCGCGCTAGCGTCGGCATTGTTTAACGCCGTGAACTTCGGGAGTCCAGAGAGCGCCAGATTCACTTTTGCAACGGTGCCGTTCCCGCGATAGTGCTGCAGCTTTTGGACGAAGTCCGGCGAAAGGTAGGTCGGATCGGTAAGCTTGAGCAGCGTACGCTTCGGGTCGGCGTTGGAGATGACGGCCCTGGCGTGAATCTCTTCGCCCGTGGAAAGAAAGACGCCGGTTGCGATTCCGTCCTGCACCCGAATTTCAACGACTTCTGCGCCGGTGCGAATCTCCGCGCCGGCGGCCTTTGCCGCCGACGCCATTGCCTGCGTCACTGCGCCCATGCCGCCAGCCGCGAACGAAGCTGAACCTGCGGGATGAGCATCTCCCGCCGCACGGATCAGCAAAACCAGTGCGCTGCCCGCCGACCACGGACCCAAGGGTGTCCCAAAGACGCCGCGGGCCGCGATCACGGCCCGCAAGAGTTCAGTTTCAAAATACTCTGACGCCAGGTCGGCCACCGCCATCGGCCCCCAGCGCAGCAGTCGAAACATGTCTTTCTTGCCCAGTTTGCGGATGGCACGTCCAGTTTGCAGCATGCTCCACAAATCGCCGCGGCTGGGATGGTCGATGTCAGGCGGCGTGGTTCGAAGCGCTTCCCCAATGACTCTGGCAATCTTTTCCAGCGATTGCCGGAATTCAGGGTACTTCGCAGCATCTTTCTGCGAGAACGCCGCGATTTCCTGCGCCGACTTCTTCGCATCCTGATAAAGCGAAAGCGCTCGCCCATCGGGCGACAGCGCGGTTACGCTCAATTCCGGCGTGATCCAGTTCAAGCCGTGCTTCTCCAACTGCATATCGCGTACGATGTCGGGACGGATAGGTCCGGCCGTGTGCGCCAAAGTGGAACAGCGAAAACCAGGATGGAACTCATCTGTAACCGCGGCCCCGCCAACTTGCGCACCACGTTCGAGCGTCAAAGGCTTGTACCCTGCCTTAGCCAGGTAGAATGCGGTGACCAGCCCGTTGTGGCCACCGCCGATGATGACCACGTCGCGCTGGTCATTTCCCGTTTGCCCCGCCATGGCTAAGCCGCTCCCTTGTCTTTCAGAATTTCCAGCGCTGCCAGACGTCCATTCGCTCCCATGATGCCGCCCCCCGGATGCGTCGCCGATCCGCACATGTACAGATTTTTAATTGGCGTCCGGTACTGTGCCCAGCCCGGCACGGGGCGCAAGAAGAAAAGCTGCTCGAGCGAAAGCTCCCCCTGAAAGATGTTGCCCTCGCTCAGCCCCCACTCGCGTTCCAGATCGAGCGGTGTGATCACCTGCTTGTGAATGATGAGGTCTTTAATATTCGGGGCGTACTGCGCGATCGTATTCACCACGGTGTCGCCGAACGCTTCTTTCTGATCGTCCCAGTTAAGCCCCGGCCGCAGTTTGTAAGGCGCATACTGCACGAAACACGACATCACATGCTTTCCCGGAGGCGCGACCGAAGGATCGGTGAGCGATGGAATCACCATGTCGATGTACGGACGCCGCGAAAAGTTCCCATACTTCGCATCGTCATAAGCGCGCTCCATATACTCGACCGAAGGCGAGATCGAAATCGCGCCGCGCAAATGCGCGCCCGGTCCAGGCATGCATTTGAAGTCCGGCAACCCATCCAGCGCCATGTTCACCTTGCCGGATGAACCACGAAACTTGTAGCGATTGATCTCCTCCAGAAAATCGCCAGGAAGGTGTTCGGCTCCCATGAACTTGGTGAAGGTAAGGCGCGGATCAACACTGGAAGAAACCACCTCCGCGTAGATTTCATCACCATTGGCGAGAACCACACCCTTTGCCTTCCCATTTTTTACGATGATCTGCGAAATTCCCGCCTGCGTACGGATCTCGACACCAGCTTCACGTGCCGCATCGGCGATCGCATTCGAAATCGCTCCCGTTCCACCGCGCGCAAATCCCCATGCGCGAAACGCGCCGTCAATCTCTCCCATGTAGTGATGCAGCAGCACATAAGCCGTACCCGGAGAGCGCACACCCAGAAACGTCCCTATGATTCCGGAGGCCGACATCGTCGCCTTGAGCACGTCCGTCTCAAACCATTGATCCAGAAAATCAATGGCGCTCATGGTCATCAACTGCACCTGGTTGTACTTGTCGTAGCTCGACATCCCCTGAAAACGTCGCCCAATGAAAAGCAGCTTCATCAGTTCGCGCGGATTCAGCGTGGTCGGATCCGGGGGAACCATGCTGAGAATCGGCTTCACAAAGCGGCACATTGCCTGCATCGCCTTGCCAAATTCGTCATATGCTTCGGCGTCAACCCGCGAGTGACGGGCGATCTCGCGATGTGTCTTGCCGTGATCGTTCACGCGCCACAGGTAATCACCGCTGGGCATGGGCGTAAACGTACCGTCGAGCGGAAGAATCTCCAGGCCGTGCCGGGGAAGATCGAGATCGCGAATAATCTCCGGCCGCAGCAGCGACACGACGTAAGAGCACACCGAGAACTTGAATCCCGGAACGATCTCTTCTGTGCAAGCCGCGCCGCCCAGCACGTGCCGCCGTTCCAGCACGAGCACTTTCTTGCCAGCGCGCGCCAGGTACGCGGCATTGACCAGGCCGTTGTGTCCGCCGCCGATGACGACTACGTCGTATGAATTAGCCATGTACTCTTAGCCTTTAGCAGTTAACCTGAAGCTCCGGAAAACGAAATGATACTCGCGACGAGAGCGGTGCGGACAGCTGGATTAGAGTCCGCTAGGAAGGACCGTCCAGCTTCTGAGGATGCTGCAAAGCGTTGGCGTGAATCGGCGCATCGTTGATGTAAAGGCGAACCGACATTCTATCGGGAAGCGGAGGTTTTGTCTGTATCCTGGCCACAACCGCGTGCTTTCTCAACAGTTTTATTGGGAGGGCCAAGGGTACGCGGTTTGTCGCGAGCGCGTGCGGATGCTTATAATCCGGTTTCGCACTTAATTGTCCTAGAGGTCCCACTTGCCCATCGGAACCGCATTCCACGAAAGAACGTTCCCGCTTTGCCACAGCCTGAACTATCGCGAATGGTCCGGCTATTACGCCGTCAGCGTCTATGAGGTTCACCACGAGCACGAGTACAACGCCATTCGCAACGCGACCGCTCTGATTGACATCTCGCCGCTCTACAAATATCTGATCACCGGCAAAGACGCGACCCGGCTGGTGAACCGCGTCATTACCCGCGACATCAACAAAGTCAAAGTAGGCCAGGTGATTTATTGCTGCTGGTGCGACGAAGAAGGCAAGGTCATTGACGACGGAACCATTTCGCGCCTCGAGGAAAACGTCTATCGCTGGACGGCCGCCGATCCCAGCCTCCGCTGGTTTCGTCAGAACGGCCTGAACCTGGGTGTCCACATCGAAGACATCTCCGAGAAATTGGCTGCGCTCGCCCTGCAGGGACCGATGTCGGCCAAGCTGCTCAAGGCCGTTGCCGAAGCCGACATCGCGAATCTGAAATATTTCCGCGTTACTCGCGGCAAAATCGGCGGAGTGCCCGTCGATATTTCGCGCACCGGTTATACCGGCGATCTTGGATACGAAATCTGGATGCCATGGAACGACGCTGTAAGGGTTTGGGACGCGCTTGCCGACAAGGGCAAGCAGTTCGATCTGCACGCCGCCGGCATGCTGGCGCTCGACGTTGCTCGAGTAGAAGCTGGACTCCTGCTCATTGAGGTCGACTACACGAGTTCCAAGAAGGCCCTGATCCCGTCCCAGAAGTTCTCGCCCTACGAACTCGGTTTCGGAAAAATGGTTCACCTGGACAAAGACAATTTCATCGGCAAACGCGCGCTCCAGCAGGACGCGAAGAAAGGCGTGCCACGACAACTGGTGGGCCTCGAACTGGATTGGACCGACGTCGAGCAACTATACGAACGCTACGGCCTGACCCCCGCGGCTCCGACGCAGGCCTCGCGCGTCGCAGTTCCCGTGTACTCGGGCGACCATCAGATCGGCAAAGCGACGACCACAAGCTGGTCGCCCATCCTGAAAAAGCTGATCGCGCTGGCAAGCATTGAAGCTGCGTACGCCAAGCCGGGCAGTTCGCTCCAGATGGAAATTACAATCGAAGCGATGCGCCTCAAAACGAACGTAAAGGTTACGACCCTCCCATTCTTCAACCCGCCCAGAAAGACCGCTACGCCGGAGTAGTCGAAAAAGGGATGCTGCGACCAACGTCTTTATCGCCAATCAATCGAAGAAACATAGCTGGCTAGGTCTGACTCCGGCCTTCAGACCGGAGGCTAGGTGATGCCGCCGTACGCTCCCGAAACAAAGCCGGGCCGGTCCCAGAACGTGGCATGGCATTCCAGGCATATCCACTGGAAGCCATTGCTGTAGCCGACGCCGTGGTGGTCCTCTGACTCAAACAAGTCCCATCCGCAGATCACGCCATGATCTTTCTTCCAACCGACCTTGATGACCTCGAAATTGGCGGAGTCGTCATCCAGTGTCAGCTCGAACGACCGCTTACCGGTTTTGCGATTCACTGCCATGTCCCGTGGTTGCCAGAGTGCTCTCTGCCAGTGCCAGTTGTGTTTATGGCAGCGTTTGACAGCATCGCGAGTGTCCTTTCCGTTGCAACCAGCGTCCAACTTTATTGCGAATCGTGGCAGGTTGTGCCTGGGGTAGCCAGCGGCTGCACAAGAGTTTTTCCCCGCACCAGTCCTGGCAAGAGGTGTCCGGCACCGATCACCGGCGACCCAAACTGGCTCGCCTCGTAGCGCGCGAAGAAAATTACTCGCCGCGTTTTCTCGCTGTACGCCTCAAACATCGGCTACTCCAGCGCTGCAGCCTTCCGGTTGCTCCGCTTCCAATACAAATATCCCGGCACACCGATCACAACGATCGCGGTTCCCCAGAACGCCTGCGTGGGTCGTGTGATAATCGTATTCAGCGTCCACGCCGTACCGATCAGTACGTAGATCGCCGGCAGCCACGGATAGCCCGTGCATCGATACGGCCGCGGAATCTCCGGCCGCTTCCATCGCAACAGGAACATGCCGATCACCGTCAGCGTGTACGACAGCACCATGCCGTAAATCACATACGTATAAAGCTGGTCGTATCGCCCGCTCAGAGTGAGGGCGGCCGCCCAAATTCCTTGTCCGATCAGGCTGAAAGCCGGAGTCCGCCACTTGGGATGGATCACCGCCATGCGTTTGAAGAACACGCCGTCCTGCGCCATCGCCAGATACACGCGAGCGCCCGAGAGCGTGCACGTGGCCGCCGCGCTGAAACACGAAACCGCGATCATTAGCGACAACCAAACCGCCGCCTGTGGCGAGAACAGCGAAGCAGCCGCCGTGTACACAATAGCCTCGTGGGCTGCGATTTCCTTGAGCGGCAGCGCGTACATGTAAGTCAAATTCATCGCGATGTAGATCACTCCGACCGCGACCACGCCCAGCACCATGGCTAAGGGAACGTTCCGACGCGGTTCCTTCACTTCGCCCGCGACCCACGTGATGTATACCCATCCGTCGTAAGCCCAGAAGACCGCAATCAAGCCAACGCCGAGCGTCGAGATCAATTGCCCTGGCCCGAGTCCCATCGTTAAGCCCACGCCGTGTGGCCGAAAGTTGGACCAGTGCCCGTTTCCGATAGCGAATCCCAGCACCACGAAGGCCGACATGGCCGTAAACTTCGTCCACGTGGAGATGTTCTGCAGCAGGGTGCCCCACCGCAGCCCCA
>Ga0070765_100001037_pt1 | contig 16611 bp, 15 predicted proteins | sample HubBroMetageWFT5_FD_71516 | JGI IMG/M metagenome (GOLD analysis project Ga0070765, IMG submission 71516) | Warmed and freeze-thawed soil microbial communities from the Hubbard Brook experimental Forest, New Hampshire - Hubbard Brook CCASE Soil... | ecosystem: Environmental > Terrestrial > Soil... | reverse complement strand
CTTGGTAAACGAATAGAAGAAGACAAGCGCCAATGCAACCGGCGACAAATAGTACGAAAGCGGATTCAACTGCCACGCGGCAAAGATCAAAATTGCCGATGTGACGATCACAAATCCCATCACAAATTGCTTCGACAATTTGCCCGCGGGCAGCGCGCGGATTTTCGTGCGCGGATTTTCCGCGTCAATGTCGGCATCGACCAGACGGTTGAAGGCCATCGCGGCCGAACGCGCCGCCACCAGCGCGACAATGATCCAGATCGATGTATGCAGGTTGGGAATGCCGCGCGCCGCCAGCACTGCGCCAGTCAATCCAAAGGGGAGCGTCAGCACCGAGTGCTGCCACTTGATCATCTCCAGCGTTGTGCCGGTACTGTGGAAAATGCTGCGAAGGACGGCCACCTGCTCATTTTACCGTCTTACCCGCTACCCTGCGCCAGCGGCTGCTGCGCCCACTTACGCTCCCAGGCGGGCACGGTAACCGCTTCGGCGACCAGCACCGGCTTGAGTGCCCAGCAGACAACGCGCGTTCCGAACGGAAGATTGATGTAGTGCATCAGGTGGCGCTCGCCATCAAGCAGAGTAGCCATGGCGCTGTTCGCAACGCGCGAGGGATGAGGATAGTGCTGGTGACGGCTGATGGATTTGCGGAAGATATCCTTGGCGGCGCGCCCCACCACCAGCGGCAGGAACGCGCTAGCCACGAAGTACGAAGCGCGATGAATCTGGAAGCCGCAGGTGGTCAGCTTGCGCCGGAGCTCGCTGACCGTGTAGCGCCGCTGATGTCCGCGGGCCTCGTCATCCTCGCCCCAAAGAAACGAATACGCCGGCGCGGTCAAACACAACAGCCCGCCTTCTTTCAGCACGCGGCGCATCTCGCGTAGCGCGGCCATGTCGTCGGCGACCGACTGCAGCACGTCGCCCGCCACGATTGCGTCGAACGAATTCGAATTAAACGCAAGCTCTTCCGGCCGCGAACAAACCAGGTTCCTGTCTCCCTCGATCTGCCGAAACGCCAGCGTGCGCAGAGAACCTTGGACGTTGCACACGCGATACAGCGCTGGATCGTCGAATTGCAACTGCGCCGCACAGCCGAGGTCGAGCACGCAGGTTTCCCGCTTGCCACGAACGGCCTGGGCGGCCGCCTCACGTAGCAGCTTGCGGCGCGCGGTGTACCACCACGATTCGTTGTCGCGGCGCAATTCGTCGAATTCGAGGTGAGGACGCATCGCGAAACCTGTTGCCTGTGACACACGAATTGTACGAGACGGCCAGTCGTGCGGCTGTCTATTTTTGGGTAGGCTCGGCCTGGCCTTGAACAGCTGCGCGGAAGTAGTCGAGCGACAGTTGCAGGCCAGTGTGCAAATCAATTGTGGGCTCCCAGCCAAGCAGCCTGCGGGCCTTCGCGATATCGGGACGGCGCTGCTTAGGGTCGTCCTGGGGCAGCGCTTCGAAGCGAATCTTGCTCTGCGAGCCTGCGACCTCGAGTACTGCCTCGGCGCATTCCAGCATCGTAAATTCCGCAGGGTTCCCGATGTTCACCGGAAGGTGCTCGTCTGATTTCGCCAGAGCGAGTATCCCCTCGATCTCGTCGCTCACATAACAGAAGCTGCGCGTCTGCAGGCCATCGCCGTACACGGTAAGTGGCTCACCGCGCAGCGCCTGCCGCATGAAGTTCGAGATCACGCGTCCATCATCGATCTGCAGTCGTGGGCCGTAGGTGTTGAAGATGCGCACAATGCGAGTGTCCACGCGATGGTAGCGGTGGTACGCCATGGTGACGGCCTCGGCGAACCGTTTGGCTTCGTCGTACACCGAGCGCGGCCCAACCGAGTTCACGTGCCCCCAGTAGCTCTCTTTCTGCGGATGCTCCAGCGGATCGCCGTAACACTCCGAAGTCGACGCCAAAAGGAACTTCGCGTTGTACTCCTTCGCGAGTTCCAAACAATTGATCGTTCCCGCCGAACCGACTTGCAGGGTTTCGATACCGTGCTTTAGATAATCCACCGGACTGGCAGGCGACGCGAAATGAAATACGTAGTCGATCTTGCCGGCATCGAAAGCCCGGCAGACGTCCTGCCGCAACAACTCGAAGCGCGGCTCGTGCGCCAGGTGCGCGATGTTCTCGATGCGACCGGTCAGCAGATTGTCGGCACACACCACGGAGTGGCCCTCCGCCAGCACCGCGTCGCACAAGTGCGAGCCCAGAAAGCCCGCTCCGCCGGTGATCAAGACACGCATGTCGTCGTCCTAAAGTTTGCGCTCGCCAGTCAAGCTTACACTTCGGCTACACCCCGGGATGTGCCGGTAGTCACAGCTTGCGTGTATACCCATCCGTATAATCAGGCGTTCACCCCGGGTAAGTAATCATGGCTGATCGCCAGGCAGATCTGCTCATCATCGGCGCCGGCATCGTCGGGCTCGCAACCGCCCTCGAATATGCCCGCCGCTTTCCTGGCAAGCACCTGCTCGTCGTGGACAAGGAAGACCACGTCGCCGCCCACCAGACCGGACACAACAGCGGTGTTATCCACTCCGGCCTGTACTATCGCACCGGCTCGCTGAAGGCGCGCAACTGCGTCGCCGGATGCGCCTCGATGAAGCGCTTCTGTGCCGAACACAATGTTCCCTACGAAGAGTGCGGTAAGTTGGTGGTCGCGACAGCGCCGGAAGAAGTTCCGCGCCTGAAGCAGCTACACGAGCGAGGCGTAGCCAACGGCGTAGCGCGGCTGCGATTGCTCGATCGCGATGAGTTCCGCGAGATCGAACCGTACTGCGAAGGAATTTGCGCGCTGCACGTTCCCTCCACTGGAATCGTCGACTACACTGAGGTCGCGAGAACGTACGCTGAACTCGTTAAGCTCGCGGGAGGCGAGATTCGCCTCAACGCCAAAGTCATCGGGCTGCGCGACGATGGTGACGCCAACGTCGTCGAGACCAGCGCCGGTGCCTTCCGCGCGAGCCACGCCATCAACTGCGCCGGCCTCTACAGCGACGCCATCACCCGCATGGCTGGATGCACAACCGACCTCGAGATCATCCCGTTCCGCGGCGAGTATTACGAACTGAAACCGCAGCGGCGCTTCTTGGTCAAAAATCCCATTTACCCCGTGCCCGATCCGCGCTTCCCCTTCCTTGGAGTCCACTTCACGCGCCACGTGAACGGCAGCGTCGAAGCCGGACCGAATGCGCTGCTGGCGTTTCGCCGCGAAGGCTACTCCGGCAGCTCATCCGACATAAGCGAAGCTGTCGAAATGCTGCGCTATCGCGGCTTCTGGAGGATGGCGCGCAAGTACTGGAAGATGGGAATGGCCGAGCAGTATCGATCGTGGATCAAGCCGGCGTTCACTCGCGCGCTGCAGCGGATGGTCCCTGAGCTAACCGAAAACGACCTCGCGCCCGGCGGCTCAGGCGTACGCGCGCAGGCCGTCGACAAGAACGGCAACCTGCTCGACGACTTCCACTTCGTCCACAGCCGCCGCATGATTCATGTTTGCAATGTGCCCTCACCTGCGGCAACGGCCTCGCTCGAAATTGGACGCGAGGTGGTGGATATGGCGGCAAACTGCTTTGAGTTGGTGGGCCAGCAGGCTTCCCGAGCTTCGACAAAATAACGAGGAGGACAACCTACGCTTGCGCGGACTCACCCCAGCCGTTGTCCACGGTGGTGGGCGTAGCGATAACCATCAGCGTTCCGCCAAAGCGTGGAAATAGCCTGAGGATGCTTTTCCCGGCCCGAAAAGCAAGGCTGTTATGCGCCTCGGCAGAGCGGGGCTGAAAGCAGGTGTGCGATTCAGCAACGGCGTATCCATGCCGCTGTAGCAGCGTGACGAGATTCTGTTCGTTGAAACTCATCACGTGCTCCGCGCCCTCGCGAAATTTGCCGGCTGAATATCGCAGGTAATTAGGCGCGCCAAACGCATTCGGGGTCGTGATGATCACCCGCGTGCCAGTTCTACAAAACCTCTTGATGCCATCCAACATCCGCCCGGGGTTGGACAAGTGCTCGATGATGTCGCCCGCTATTCCGATGTCGAACTTCTGATTCACCGGCAGTTCGTCCAATCGTTCGACATCTCCAGCAACCACATTGTCGAAGATCCCGAGCTTGCGCATCTCCTCGATTACGGCACCGCTGCGATCGACTCCCACTACCTTCGAACACTGGGTGAGTTTCCAATGCAGACTCTGTTTGGCGAACTTGACCCGGTCTTGGCCGTCGAGGTCCGTGAACCCCACGCAACCCAGGTGAAGAACGGTCAACCCGGAACTGATTCTCACGATGAAGTCTTCTTTAGCGACGTACATTCCAACCTTCTTACATTCCAAGGTGCGGAAGAGTTTCAAAGTGCCTTGCCACCAGGAATCCGCGCGCGGGCATCATTCTTGAGCACCATCCCGCCCTTCATCACGAACACGACGCGCCGCACGGCCGTGATGTCTTTCAGCGGATCGCCATCGAGCGCTATGATGTCTGCCTGCAGGCCCGGCGCAATTGAACCAATCTGATCCGACATGCTCATCGCCTCTGCTGCGAGCGAGTTGGCGGATACCATCGCCACCATCGGGTCAACACCAACATCCCGCACTCGGTCGATGAACTCCTCGGCGTTGCGTCCATGCGCACCCGCCACGGCGTCTGAACCAAACACAATCTTCAGGCCCGGCACCTTGTACACACGCTTCATGAACGCGTGATACATCGGGATCAAGTGCTCCATCGATGCAAAACCGTCCAACGTAGCCGGATAGCCTGGCGTGCCAACGAATTTCTCCTTGTTCAGCAGATAGTTCTCCCACACCAGTCCGGCCTGAGGATCGAGGTAAGTTCCCTTCTCCACCATCAACTTCAGGTCGTCGTCGGTCGCCAAGACACCGTGCTCCACCTGGGTGCAGCCGGCGACCGTCGCTGCGCGCACCGCCTCACCGTATGCGTGAACCAGCGTGCGCAGTCCCAGTTTCTTCGCTTCGTCGCAGGCCGCGTACAGTTGCTCGGGCGACAGCATCATGTCAGGCTTGCGGATGCTGTAATTGGCGAAGACCTTGATCAAGTCCGCGCCCGATTCCTTCTGCTTCCGCACAAACGCGCGAATTTCTTCAGGACTGCCCGACTTCTCACCCTGTCCCATCAGGGGTGCGGCAGAGGTGAGAATTCGTGGACCAGGTAGCTCGCCTTTCGCGATGACGTTGCGCAAGGGAACGTCGGCAGGTGATCCAACGCTTTGCACCGTGGTGAAGCCAGCGATCAGTGTCACCCAGGCGTTCGAGGCGACTTGATACGCGACCTCTTCCGGCGTTCCGCCGGGACTGCCACTCTTCCCATCCTTGCCGAAGCTCCATGCAATGTGCACGTGGGAGTCGATCCAGCCCGGCATGACCGTGAGGCCACGCAGGTCATAGTCAACCGGCCCTGCCTTGGGATCGATGGCAACAATCTTCGCGCCCTCGATCACAATGTGTGTGTCGCGCAACACGTGGCCCTTGCCGTCAAGCAGTGTGCTCGCGGCGATTACGACGCGCTTCTGCGCAGCTAGGTATTGTTGGGAGAACGGTTGTCCCATGGCGCTCACTAACAGAATACTAAGGACGGATGGAACAACCATCGCAATCCGCATGCTTGCAAGGATAAACCTTAGAAAGATGTCACACCCTCAACGCCGAAGTGCTTTCCAAGCAAAAGAAGCTTTGATCTGGCAACCGGCCAAGCAGGATGCGTGGCCGAACCGCGTCAGGTTTTGTTCCAAGGCTTGTCCGACTGCTTGCTGAGCATCGAGTTGACCAGTTGACGTAGATGCTCGTCGGCCTTTGCGATCGACCCAAATGTCGAAATCATTGCTTCCAGAATCCGTTCCCGATCTTCCGGCAATGTCGTGGCCGCATGCTCGACCGATCTGAACTCGTCCTGAAAACGATCCGCCAGGAATCCCAAATCATAGGCCGAGCCGTTCGCTTCATACATCTCAAGTTTGGCATCTGCAAGATGAGCGCACAGAAGTTCCCACAGACACCAAAGGCGTGAGAAAGGGACAGAATTGATCATGGGGATGCCCACCCGACCTACCGAAGCGATGACCGCCCTCATGTCTTCGGCAACACATTCAACGCGGTGTTGGTTGTAGCACGCCAAATCAATCCAAACGAATTTCCTGGGCTCCCACGACCGCAACGGTGAGTCCAACGTATAAAGCGTCGAAAAGGCACCCCAGCACGCCAAAGGGTTGCTCCAAGCGTGCGAGACAAAAACATCGGGTTTACGTCTGCACTGCTCCGGCACGCGAACGTATAACGGCGCGCCGACGACCCTGGTCATTGGCCGAATGACGTAGTTGACTAGAAACACAGCGGACATTCTCAGGTCAGGAGCGAACGGTAGCGGATCCGGCCAAGGCGCATCGAAATAAAGGCTCGCCTTCCTGTCGCGCTCGTGTTGTTTGACTACGTCCTGCCACGCACGATCCACCTCATGAACGAAGTCGATCAGCCACGAAACGCTCACGCCCCGCTTGTGCAGTGGGATGTCGTTATCGTTCCAAGAAAGCTTGTCCTCTGCAATCAATCCGGTCTTCTGTGCAATGGAGTCGAGGTCGAGCATGGAGATCGAATGAACCAGACCGATTGCTGCGTTCGAAATGATATCGCGGACACCCCGGGCCGCACCCTATCTGAAAACCGGCCGGATGCGGGAGGCAACGAACCTTACCGCACCACGCCTTCCAGCGGCGAACTCGCCGTCGCGTAGAGCTTCTTCGGCATGCGGCCCGAGAGGAACGCCTGGCGGCCTGCGATCACCGCGTTCTTCATGGCTTCGGCCATCAGCACCGGGTCCTGCGCACCGGCGATGCCAGTGTTCATCAACACGCCATCCATGCCCAATTCCATGGCGAGTGTCGCGTCCGACGCGGTACCCACTCCCGCGTCCACAATGAGCGGTACGTCGGTAATCATTTCGCGCAGAATGCGCATACTGGGCTGGTTCTGGATACCCAGTCCGCTGCCAATCGGCGCACCCAGCGGCATCACGGCACTCGCTCCGGCATCAATAAGACGCTTTGCAACTACAATGTCATCAGATGTATAGGGCAAAACAGTAAAGCCTTCCTTTACCAGTACTCGTGTAGCTTCGACGGTGGCTTGCACGTCAGGAAATAGCGTTGCCTGGTCGCCGATCACTTCGATCTTCACCCAGTCCGACAAGCCAACTTCGCGACCCAGGCGCGCGGTGCGGATGGCCTCATCAGCGGTGTAGCATCCCGCGGTATTGGGCAAGAGAAAATATTTCTGCGGATCGATGAAGTCGAGCAGCGATTCCTTACTGCGGTCGAGGTTGACGCGCCGCACCGCGACCGTCACCATCTCTGCGCCCGAAACCTCGATGGCGCGCGCGGTCTCTTGTCCCGACTTGTATTTGCCCGTGCCCACGATGAGGCGCGAGCGAAATTGCCTTCCTGCAATGATGAATGAGTCCATGCGGATATTGTAATGAATGGCGCGCGACCGGGATGTGATTTCGCGCACGTCATCCCACGGCGCTTGGCATTCGCGCCGCCGTACCGTATGCTCGGTGCGCTTCGTCGCAAGCCGCTGGCCGCAATTCATTCCCGGAGAAACCATGAAGACACTTCTCGTCGCGCTGATTCTCTGCTGTTCCCTGCCCATGCTCGCCGCCGACAAGGCGAACGGCGACGTCCTCAACCGCTGGGTAGGCGGCAAATGGCCGCTCGAGGGCAAGATGCTCGATTCCGATTACAGCAAGGCAATGACGGTCACCGGCGTCAGCAACTGTGCCTGGTCGCCCGATCACGTCTTTGTGGTCTGTGATCAGTCGATCAATGAGGAGGGCAAACCCAGTCGCGAACTTTCTGTCTACGTCTACGATCCCGAAACCGCCGCCTTCCACTTCTATGGACTGTCGCCCACCGGCGAGCGTCCGCATTCGACCGATCTGACGATTAGTCCCGACGGCAACCATTGGGAGTATTCCAGCAAAAACGAGATCAAGGGCAAGACGGTTCAGTTCCGCACCATTAACGAGTTTCGCAATCCTGACCACATCGACTGGTGGTCGGAGTATTCCACAGACGGCGGAGCCAATTGGGTCAAGATGGGCGGGGGCTCAGAGACGCGGCAGAAGTAAGCGAACGCGCGCCGAGTTGAGCGCGAAACGCGCCCGGACTGGTTCCGGTGATGGCACGAAAGGCCCGCGTGAAGTGGCTCTGGTCGGCGAAGCCCAGATCGAAACTGATTTCCGCCAGCGACGCTTCGGGTTTCAGCATGCGCTCGCAGGCTTCGCGGACGCGCAGCCGATGCACGTACTCTCCGATGCCCTTACCCGTGATACGCCGAAACACCCGCGACAGGTGCACGGGATGCACGCCGGCCTCGCGCGCGAGGTCGTCCATCGTAAGCCGCTCGCAGAACTCGGCGCGCAGCTTCTCCGTGATTCGCCGCAACCAGAACGGGGCCGCGCTGCTTCGTTCAGGTTTGCAGGCCACACAGCCGAGCAACTCCGACACCAGGCTCTCTACCTGCAGGTCGTGAGCATCGAGCGGCGTGCGCGTCTCCGAATAAAGTTTGAGACCAAGCCACAGCAATTCCCCGCCTTCAAAGTCGTAGGCGATGCCAAGGTTGCCGGAGCAGCTCTGCAAGCTGCATTGCCAGCCGCGCTCGACTTCGATGCCGAACATGCGTGCGCCCTTGGGACCGACTTCGTCCTGGTGCGGCACTCCCGCGGGACGGAACGACAGTGTGAAAGGCCGGAACTGCACATCACGGCGGCCGTATTTTTCCCCGTAGTCGCCGCCAAAGAACAGGCAGAAGAAAGGGAGTTCGTGCGAATGTGCCGGCAGCTTGCGGGCCTGAGCGTGATGCAGTTCGGTGAAGATGGCTCCGCCCACGGCCTGCCGTCCGGCCACGCTGCCATAAAAGCTTCCACCCGTTAGCCGCTGTTCGCTACCCGCGCTTTGCGCCGACGCTGCCATTTCCCGCCCTCAACATAAGGTTGATTTTGTTCAAGACGCCAATACCTGAATCCCTTAGACTCGTCCCATCTCGGATGGAAAGCATCCCGGTGAGGTGAAAAATCATGCGTGCCTGGTTATTTCTGACCCTGACTCTGATGTTGCTGGTAATGCTGTGCCTCGTACCATACAGCGCGCGGCACTCCGTGGTGCAGGCGGCTCCGCCCTCGCAGTCAGACCTGCCCGGTTTTACGGCGGACGGCAAGCTGGAGTTCCCGGAAAATTACCGCCAGTGGGTTTATCTGACCAGCGGCCTCAACATGAGCTACGCTCCGCGTGCCGCGGGAATGGCTGGGCATGACATGTTCGACAATGTGTTCGTCAACCCACCGGCCTACAAGGCATTCCTTGAGACCGGGACCTGGCCCGACCAAACCATGCTGGTGCTGGAAGTCCGCGGCGCGGGCAGCAACGCGTCGATCAATAAGTCAGGACACTTCCAGAACGGCGACGTCATGGGGCGCGAGGTCCACATCAAAGACAAGCGCGTACCAGGCGGATGGGCCTTCTACAGCTTCGAAGAAACCAAGCCCAACACGCCATTTCCCCACGAGATGGACTGCTACAGTTGCCACGAGCAGCACGGCGCAGTTGACACGACGTTCGTGCAGTTCTATCCCACGCTGATCAAGCTGGCAGAGCAGAAGGGCACGCTGAGTGCGGCGTATAAGAAGGAAGAGGGAAAGAAGTAGGAAGCAACCGCCGGTGACTGATGATCAGGCGGGTGACCCACTTACGCCGACCGTGATGGAGTGGGGCTTGTTCTTCCGAGAAAGCGGCGAACCGGGAGCGCAGTAGTGGGTCCAGCCGAGGCGTCCTGCACTCGCGATTCCCTCCACCTTCGATATCTTCACACGCTCCGTAGAACCTCAAGCGTGGACCGTGCCGAGTTGGCCATGTGCATGATGTCGGTGCCGACCGCCACCATTCTTACGCCTGCCCCGATCTCATTCCGAGCCTGATCGGCATTGCTGCAAAAGATTCCCATCGCTGAATTCGTTCGCGCACATGCCGCCCGAACTTTGTCGATCACAGCCACCACATCGGGGTGACTGACTTGACCGACAAGGCCCATGCTGTTGGAAAGATCATAGGGGCCAACGAACACTGCGTCGATCCCCGGCACCGCCAGTATCTGGTCGACGCTGGCAATAGCGTCACGATGTTCTATTTGAACAATCACCGCCGTTTGAGCGTTAGCCGACGAGAGATACTCGCTGAAACGCAGGCCATATCCCTGGGCTCTTCCGAGTCCCACGCTTCGCTCACCCAGCGGGGGATACTTCGCCAGCACAACAATCTTGCGCGCATAGGATTCCGAACTCACCATCGGCACAATAATCCCACTGCACCCTGTATCCATGACCCGCTTGATATTTTCCGGCGTGCCGTCGGGAACTCGCACCAGCGTAAAGCTGCGGGTTGCGACAGCCTGTATCGCCGCCTGGGCATCCTTGATAGACAAGCTTCCGTGCTCAAGATCGATGAACAACCAGTCGAAACCCAGCAAGGCAAGTGCTTCGGCAACTTCCGGTGACGCGACTGTCAGCAGAGTCCCGATCAGCGGCTTGCCAACCTGCAGTGCATCCCGAAATGTTGTGATCATTGGGAAGCTCCTCTCACTTCACCAGCCGAAAGAACCTCTGCGCCCTCTTTACGTCTCGCCCGATCTGTTCGCGCAGGGCTTCCACCGACTCGAACTTGATCTCCTCACGCAGGCGCTTCAGGAAGATCAACTCCACTTCCGTCTGCGCCAGCAACTCGATTTCGTGGAAGTTCAGCAGATGGCTCTCGATGGCGAATGAATCAGGCCCGAACGTCGGACGCACGCCTACGTTGGTCACAGCGTCGAAGCACTCACCATTGATGCGCACCCGCGTGATGTACACGCCGTTGGCCGGAACCAATTCGTCGTAGCGCGCGAGGTTAACCGTTGGAACGGTGTAGCGCGTCCCATATCCGCGTCCGCGTCCAGGGTTCGACAGGATACTGAATGGCCGTCCCAGCAGGGCGCGCGCGCGGTCGACCCGACCTGCTGCAATCAGCGCGCGGATCTCCGTGCTCGACACGTGATGTCCGCGCAGCATGAGTTCGGAGTAGGTGTGCACGTCGAAGCCCATCTCGCGTCCGAAGGCGGCGAGAGTCTCGACGTTGCCCTGCGCCTTGTGGCCGAAGTGGAAGTTGTAGCCCTCGTGAACTTCGCACGCGTGTAGCGTGTCGACCAAAACCTGCTTAGCGAAATCGTGCGCCGACACCAGTGACAGGTCGCGCGAGAACGGCAGCACCAGCACCGCATCCACGCCGGTCTGTTCCAACAATTGCAGTTTGACCGGCAGTGGCGTCAGCAGCTTGGGTGCAACGTCGGGACGCAGGATGCGTAGCGGGTGCGGCTCGAAGGTCACTGCCACCGCTTTGCCGCCGATAGCGTGTGCGCGCTCAACCATGCGCCGCACCACCGCCTGGTGAGCGACGTGCACGCCGTCGAAGTTGCCCACGCTCACGACGGTTGGGCCCAGTTGCTGCGGAACTTCTTCAAGCTCGCGAAATACTTGCATCGTCAGTCGGCACCCTAGAGTTCGAAGTCGAGCTTGAGCCCGTCGTAGGAGAGGCGCACGTTCTCCGGCAGCGAGGCGTTCGTCGCCTCGTGCGGCATGTCGTGCGACATGTGGGTGAAAAACGCGCGCTTCGGCCTGAGCCGCTCCACGATCTGCAGCGAGTTCTCTACCGACGAATGCGTGGGGTGCGGCTGATGCCGTAGCGCATCGAGAAACAAAATGTCGAGGCCTTCGAGCTGCGCGATGGTTTCGTCCGGCACGGTGCTGAAGTCGGTCAGGTACGCCGCCGATCCGAACCGATAAGCCTCGATGGCATAGTCGCCGTGATTCACCACCAGCGGCGTGAACGTCGCGCCAAACAATTCAATCGGGCCATCGACATTTCGAATCTCGACTTGCGCGAGTCCTCCATACTTATAGTCACCCTCGAAGATGTAGCGGAAAACGCTGCGCAAAACCTTCGCCGTATTCTCCGTCGCGTACAACGGAATCTTCCCGCCACCGGTTACGCGCGGAAAGCTCAGTGGGCGAACATCGTCGAGTCCCAGAATGTGATCAGCGTGGCCGTGGGTGTAGAGCACGGCATCGACGCGCTTGATGTGCTCGCGAATCGCCTGCTCGCGAAAGTCGGGCGAGGTGTCGATCACCACCGTGTGGCCGTCCCACTGCACCATGATCGAAGGCCGCGAGCGCCGGTCATGCGGATCGCTCGAAGTGCAGACCGCGCAATCACAGCCGATCGTGGGCACGCCCATCGAGGTCCCGCTGCCCAACACGGTGAGCGTAGCCTTCATCGTTTCTCGAACGGAGCGGGCACTCGACCCTCGGGCGGATTCGCGATCAGATTGGTCACTTCGAGGTACGCCATGCGCAGCTCGTAAAGCACGTTCTGCAACATGTTCTCCTCCGCCGGCGTGAGGTTGCCCTTGGTCTTCTCCTTCAGGATGCCGAGGATGTCGATGGTCTGCCGCGCTCCCATTAGGTCCACCTGCGGCTGTCCGCCCTGTGGAGCGGCGAGCCCGAGCTGCATCAGCGCGCTCATGTAGAGCGATGCGGCGAACTTCTCGAAGTTCATCTCGAAGTCTTTGGCGCGATGCGCCTGTCCCTGCTTGCCCAGCTCACGCTGAATCTGCGCATCGACCTCGCGCGTGGTTTCCGCGTAGGCATCGGCCGATGCCTTCTGGTCGGCGGCGGAAGGCGCTTCATGCAACTCCTCCGCCGGCGGAGGAGCATCAGTCGCGATGACGCCGGGCACGGTCTCGCGTTGCGCGGCCCGCTCCTCGTTAATGCGCTGTGCTGCTTCGCGCTCAGTCTGCTCACGCTCTTCGCGTCGCTCTTCGGCTTCCACTATGTCCTGGCGTAACTCGCCTTCCATGTTGAACAAGCGACGGTCGTTGACTACAAATCCTGACTGCTTCTCTTCTTTGTCTGACATATGTCCTTTGCTCACAACTTGAATGGAATCGATTGCACCGTGGCCTTTTGTTCGCCGACTTGCACGGCCGTGCCCGGCGCTTCAAACTCGCTGCGCAGATAACCGAGCGCCACCCTGCGCTCGCCGGTTGAGAACGGCACGAGCGCGGCACTGGTAATCTCGCCTATATTCCTGTCGCCGTCTTTGATTTTCGTTCCCGGCTGCGGCGGCTCGCCTTCAACCACGAAGCCGGTGAACGTACGATGGAGGATGGCGCGGGCGCGAATGCGCTCCACAATTTCCTGCCCGATGTAACAACCTTTGGTGAAGTTCAGGGCGTGCTTCTGCTCGGTCTCTTGCGGCAAGTCGCGCTGGCTGATGTCGATTCCGTAGCGCGGAACGCCACGCACGATGCGGTACAACTCCAGCGCCTCGCTGCCCACCGGCGTCGCACCAGCGGCGACGAATGCGTCCCACACTGCGTCAGCCTGCTCGGCGGCAAACCAGATCTCATAGTCATCTATGTTTGGATGAGTGCCGCGCGCAACGGAGATGCCAACGTCGTGCCACACAAGATCGACGACCTGTCCCGGCTCAAGTTGCGTGGGTGGCCCATAATTGCCCTCCCTTGGCAATCGTGGGATCTGAATGCCGGCTTTCTGCAAAGTGTCTGTCGCCTGCGGCCCCGCGAGTCCCACCGCCGACAGCTTGTCGCTGATGTCGGCGACTTCGACGTCGTCCATGATGATGTAGCGGTCAAAGATTTCCGTGATCGCAGCCGCCTGCGCGCGATCGGTCGTGACCAGCAGGAAGTCTCCGCGATTGTAGGCAATTAGATCACCCACGATGCGCCCTTGCGCCGTCAGCACAAAGTTGTACACGCCATGCCCTACGGCGAGGTCTCGGACATTGTTGGTGACCATGCCATTCAGCCAGCGGACGCGGTCTTCGCCGGTCAGCACCAGGTTAGCCTGCCAGCTCATGTCGAACAGGCCGCAGCCTTCCAGCAGCGCCCGGAATTCAGCAGGAGTGTCGCCGAACGAGGCCACGGTCTCGGCCCCGCGATAGTTCTCCTGCCGCGTTCCGGCGGACGCCAGCTTCTCTTGAAACGTAGTGACAGCCATACAGAACCTTTGATTATAAAGGAGGAGGAAGGGTGCAAGGGCCCGCACCTTGTTGTACGTTAGCTCAATGCGTTGGTGGTCCGGTGTTGCGCTGTGCCTCGTCGCCCTTTGTCCGGCGGCCTTTGGGCTGGGACAGCAGCAATACGTTGTGAGCTCGCCGCGACCCGGCAGCTTTGCGATCGCGCACGGCGGGGTTGCATCTTCTTTGTGCGTCGACCCGGCCGATTACGCCGGCGTTATTCGCGCGGCGGGCGACCTCCAGAGCGACATTGCGCTGGTCACCGGCGTCACCCCTGCGATCATGCACACCAAGGATGGCCTTGGATCGCAGGCCATCCTCATCGGCACCATCGGCAAAAGCCCGCTCATCGACGGCCTGATTCGCGACGGCAAAATCAACGTCAGATCCATCGCCGGCAAATGGGAATCCTTTCTGATTCAAGTCGTGTCCAATCCGCTTCCCGGAGTCGCCAGCGCACTAGTCATCGCCGGCAGCGACAAGCGCGGAACGATCTACGGCATCTACGATGTATCGGAACAGATCGGCGTCTCGCCCTGGTACTGGTGGGCCGACGTTCCGGTACAACACAGAGACGCATTGTTCGTAAGACCGGGCGCGTATGTGCAAGGCACGCCGGCGGTGAGGTATCGCGGCATCTTCCTCAACGATGAAGCGCCTTCCCTTTCCGGGTGGGTGAACGAGAAGTATGGCAACTACAACCATGAGTTCTACACGAGGGTCTTCGAACTCCTATTGCGTCTGAAGGCCAACTACCTCTGGCCCGCGATGTGGAACAACGCCTTCAACGAAGATGATCCGCTCAACGCCAGGCTCGCAGACGAATACGGCATCGTCATGGGCACTTCGCATCACGAACCCATGCTGCGCGCACAGCAGGAGTGGAAGCGCCACGGCACCGGCGCGTGGGACTACTCGACGAACTCGGAGACGCTCAACAAGTTCTGGACAGAAGGCATCGAGCGCAACAAAAACTACGAGAGCATCGTCACGCTCGGCATGCGTGGCGATGGCGACATGCCCATGACGGAGAGCGCCAACATCGCGCTGCTCGAGAAGATTGTCGCCGACCAGCGCGCGATCATCGCCAGCCACATGAATAAGGACGTCGCCACGGTGCCGCAGGATTGGGCGCTCTATAAAGAGGTGCAGGAATACTACGAAAAAGGCATGCGCGTCCCCGACGATGTGACCTTGCTCTGGTGCGACGACAATTGGGGAAATCTGCGGCGACTGCCAACGCCGGAAGAACGAAAGCGCTCCGGCGGCGCGGGAATCTACTACCACTTCGATTACGTCGGCGATCCACGATCCTACAAGTGGCTCAGCACTGTTCCCATCACCAAGGTTTGGGAGCAGATGAACCTTGCCTACGAATATGGCGCTGACCGCATCTGGATCGTGAACGTCGGCGACCTGAAGCCGATGGAGTTCCCCATCGAATTCCTTATGACCTTCGCCTGGGACCCGCACCGCTGGCCCAAAGAAACGATCGTGGAGTACACGCGGATGTGGGCGGAACGCGAATTCGGGCCCGAACACGCGACCGAAATTGCCCACATCGTTTCGCAGTACACAAAGCTCAACGGCCGGCGAAAGCCTGAACTGATCGATCCGGACACATTCAGCCAAATCCATTATCAGGAGGCGGACCGCGTACTGGCTGAATGGCAATCGCTCGTCGACCAGGCAGAAAAGATTTACGAAAGCCTACCTCCAAACATGCGCGACGCGTTTTACGAACTCGTGTTGTATCCGACCAAGGCGTCGGCACTCGTCACCGAGATTTACATCACCGCGGGAAAGAATCATCTCTATGCGCTGCAAGGACGCGCCAGCGCCAATGATCTCGCCGCCAAAGTCCGCGCGCTCTTCCAGGCTGATGCCGACCTATCAGCCGAATACAACCACAAACTGGCCGGCGGCAAATGGAACCACATGATGGACCAGACGCATCTGGGCTACACGTCATGGCAGGAGCCGCCGAAGAACGTCATGCCTGAAGTGCACGAAGTGCAGGTTCTCAAAGGTCCTCACTTGGGCATCGCCGTCGAAGGACTTGCCTCGCCGTGGGTGAATGGCTCTTACATTCCGCCTCTTCTTACCTTCGATGTCTTCAATCAACAGCGGCGATACCTCGACGTATACAGCCGGGGAGACGCTTCGCTCGAGTTCTCTGCAACCACCAGCGCGCCCTGGGTTCTGGTTCAACCCCAGCGTGGCACGGTCGCTAAAGATCAGCGCCTCTGGGTAACGATTGATTGGGACAAAGCACCTGGCGGATCGGCAGATGGCTACCTTACCATCACCGGATCTCAGGGCCAGCCATTCCACATACCGCTTACCGCTTTCAAGCCGTCGGAGCCAACTCAATCTTCGCTCCACGGTTTTGTCGAGACAGATGGCTACGTGTCAATCGAAGCCGAGCATTACACAAAAAAAATAGACACCGCACAAGCGAGTTGGCAGAAGATCGACGACT
>Ga0070765_100001035_pt1 | contig 16640 bp, 5 predicted proteins | sample HubBroMetageWFT5_FD_71516 | JGI IMG/M metagenome (GOLD analysis project Ga0070765, IMG submission 71516) | Warmed and freeze-thawed soil microbial communities from the Hubbard Brook experimental Forest, New Hampshire - Hubbard Brook CCASE Soil... | ecosystem: Environmental > Terrestrial > Soil... | reverse complement strand
CGGTGCGTCATCACAGACGATAACCAACCTCGACCACGACGAAAAAGGACAGCGAACCCTAGTGGAGTATGGGAACGGCGTCAGTACGGCATACACTTACGACACCAAGACGTTCCGTCTGATCCGTTTACTCACGACGCGTAAATCCGACGGCGTCTCGTTGCAGGACCTACGGTATTACTACGACCCGGTTGGCAACGTCACTCACATACAGGACGATGCGGACGTTCAAAATGTCGTTTACTTCCAAAATCGACGAGTCGAACCAAGCGCGGATTACACTTACGACGCGATCTATCGTCTGATCCAGGCCACGGGGCGGGAACATCTCGGCCAAACCGGTGGAGTAGCAAACGCGCCAACACCACAATCCTACAACGATTGGCCCAATATCAACTTGCCGCATCCCAACGATGGAAATGCGATGGGGACCTATGCCGAGAACTTTTCGTATGACCCTGTCGGAAATATCGGGCAACTCCAGCACCAAGGTTCCAGTCCGTCCAATCCGGGATGGACACGCACCTATGCTTACAACGAAGGCAGTCTGCTCGAAGCCGGTAGGCAAAGCAATCGCCTAAGCAGCACGACCGTTGGTGGAACGACCGAATCTTACAGCGTTGCGGGAAACGGTTACGATTCGCACGGCAACATGTTGCGAATGCCTCAGCTGCAAATCATGCAATGGGGTTTCAAAGACCAGCTTCAGATGACCCAGCGTCAAGCTGTCAATAGTACCGATCAGGGTGGGACCCAACATCAGGGCGAGCGGACCTATTACGTTTACGACGCGACCGGCGAGCGAGTCGTTAAAGCCACCGAATCCTCCACTGGCGTTCTACGCAAACAGCGCCTGTACCTTGGCGGCTTTGAGATTTACCGGGAATTCGATAGCACGGCTAACGTTACTCTAGAACGGCAGACCCTGCACGTCATGGACGACAAGCAGCGTGTGGCCTTGATCGAGATGCTCACTCAGGGAGCAGAAGGCTCGCCGCAGCAGCTGATCCGTTTCCAATTCGGCAACCAGCTTGGCTCCGCTTGTCTGGAACTGGACGACCAAGCACAACTTATCACTTACGAGGAATACTTCCCCTACGGCAGCACCTCTTACCAAGCCGTCACCCAGGCCATCAGCCCGGCCGCAAAACGCTACCGCTACACCGGCAAAGAAAGGGATGAGGAAAGCGGACTTAACTATCATGGCGCCCGCTATTATGCGCTTTGGCTAGGGCGGTGGGTGGCAGCCGATCCAATCGGGATTGCCGGCGGGTTGAATGCCTATGGGTATGTTAGTGGCAACCCCATCCGGCTTATCGATATCCAGGGAACAGACGGAGTGCCGCCCCCGGTGCCGCAGTCGCCCCCGGCGCCGCAGCCACTCCCTCCGCCCTCTCCGCCGCCGCAGTTCCAGGTACAATTCCTCCCGCTTAGGTACAGTTCCGAAGGATCACAAGTCGGGACAGACACTGGCGCGCTCGCCCTCGCCGCCGCAAAAGCTCTCGAGAAGACACCCGGGGTCCAGGCGCTCGAGAAGAAGGTCCTCGACACGCTCAAGGATCAATTTTTGTTAAGCCTTAAGTCCGACCCAGTCGGAACGGTAGCCGGTGTCGGACCTTTCGCCCTCGATTTAGCGGCCCTCGGGGTCGCATTGGCCGTCACGAATATCAAGCTGGACCTTCCGATTGCGGGACCGACATCCGGGAGAACGATTGTCGCGCCGCTTGTTTCAGCGGGGTTGGAGGGGGGGACCGGGGCGCTCACCGGTGGCCGGTTCAAGTTAGGCGTCGGTTACACGGAGGATCCGCAGGGCAAACCGACCTATAGCGCCACTGTGACAATCCAGGATCCGGACAAGGGCGACGGCAAGGACAAGGGCGGGGACAAGGACAAGGACAAGAAGAGCTTGAAAGTGGAGGCGGACATCGGAGCTCATCCTGGAGTCAAGAGTAGCGTGACCGTACCCTTCCACGTCGGCGCCGTTAAAATCGATATCGTCGGCAAAGTCGCTATTCCGACCGGGCCGGAAACACCCCCGGGTAGCCCGTTCAAGCCAGATTTTACTAAACGGGATCCATTCTTGGAGGCCGGCGTAGTCGACATCACGCCTCCCCTGGGGAGAACAATTACTATCGGGGTGGTTGTACGTTGGGGCAGCGCTGCGAAGCCCAAGCCCCAGTACACCCTAGAACACCAATAAGACAGTGATCGTTGAATGAAGTGATGCCTAAAGGAAAACCGATATGCCAAGATTAACTCCAATCCTGGTGCAAAACGCTCAAGGCGACCAGGTAAAAACGGTTCAAACCAATCTCACTAAAATCGGGGCGGCACTTCCGGTCACTGAAACCAGTGCCAGCAGCTATGGCGCAGGGACTGTGGATGCAGTCGAACGGTTTCAAGCCAGTGCTCATTTGCCCGTAACCGGGATGCTTGATGCTGCCACACTCGCTATGTTGAACAACGCCGCCACTGTCGCAGGAACTAATCAGTCGGATGTGAGCGGTCGCTTGTTCATGGACTACGGACTGGCCGCCAACAGCGTCACGGTGCGACTTTATAACATTGGCTACGGGGGTGCAGCGACGAAACTCGCAGAGGCTAAGACGGACGCAAATGGAGTCTATTCCCTTCCTTACACGCCGCCAACCGGCGGAGCGAATATCCAAGTCCGAGTGGTGAATGCGCAAGGTGCGGAGACCACCATCTCCTCAGTTATTTACAATGTTCCGGCGCAAAAGGTGATGAACCTCGTAGTTCCGGCAAGTGTGCAACCGGTAACGCCGGAGTTCGGGCGGCTATCGGCCGATGTCCAGACTGTCGTAGGCGGCAGCGGCATTCAGAATCTGGCCACAGCGCAAGAAACCGACAGCCAGCAAGATCTGACATTGCTCAATCAATCCACTGGCTGGGACGCACGGTTGCTGGCGCTGGCTGCTACTGCTGCTCAACATGCAGCCTCGACGGGGCTTGGCTCGGATGTGTTGTACGCGCTCTTCCGCACCGGTCTTCCTACTGATCCGCAAAGCTTGGCCTTGATCCCTCCGGCCACCATAGGAACCGCTCTGGCCAAGGCAAATCAAACCGGCATCGCCAGCTTTAACGCCCAACAGATAACCGCAGCCCAGTCCGCCTTCACTGTCTTTGCCAACAAGACGAACCTCAGCATAAAAGTGCCCGGGGCGCCTTCCAGTTACAGTGACCTTCTCGGCAATATCGTCACTGATTCCGGACAGCAGTCTGCATTTGTCGGAGCCTTTCTTGACCCAACACTTTCGGGAGCGGACTTGTGGACAAAGGCAGCGGCGGCCGGCATCTCGGCGGATAAGATAGCCCCGTTGAAAGTCCAAGGAAAACTCGCCTACCTTACTATCAACAACGCTAGCCTGATCCAAAAGGTCCAGCAAGGGTTGGGCTCGGCGACGGACCTCGCCGGTTTGGCAGACGCAGACTTTCATTTGCCTGCGACTTGGACAAACACCATCAATTCCATCGCGGGAACGGATCCACAAAAGCTTCAGTCGCTGATCCCATCCACTTACGGCGGCGCCACCCCCGCAGACCAATTAGAAGCCTACTCAGCGGACATGGCTCGTAAGGTGCGCGTCAGTTATCCGACTCATGTAGTAGGGCGCATGGCGGCGACGGGAGCCTTAGCTCTGGACGCCACGGCAGCCCCAAAAGTGGGTACGTTTTTGAAGGCAGCGGCTTCCGCCGGCTATGAATTGGGGCGCACGCCGCTGAATGCTTTCCTGCACAGCCGGCCCCAATCCGTTCCCGTTCCGGACCAGGAGACCATCGCCTGGGTCAAGACGTTGCATCGGCTCTATCAGATTACTCCCAGCAATGAATCGCTCCAGGCGGCGTTAAGCGCGAAATTCACTTCCGCTCGGGATATCACGGCCTATACACCGGACGAGTTTCGCGCGCGTTTCGGGCCATCCTTTCCTTCCTTACAAGAAGCGGAGTTAGTCTACCAAAAGGCTCAGCAGGTCTCCTCGGTCACGTTCAATCTGTTCACTTTGGCCAAGCAATTGGATGTTCAGCCGCCGCTCTTTGCGTTGTCCGGCTCAGCACAGGAACGCCAGAGTTCCAGAAATGCCATCGCTCAACGGTTTCCCAAAATGGCGAGCTTGTTCGGATCGTTGGATTTCTGCGAATGTGACGATTGCCGTTCCGTGCTAAGCCCGGCGGCTTATTTCGTTGATATCCTTCATTTCTTGGATCCCGATTTGAAGGATTGGCAGTCTACAATTGCCGCCTGGCAATCCGAGCACGGCAATCAGCCGTACCCGTTCGGTACCCCGTTCGCCGCGCTGACCGCGCGCCGGCCCGATCTGCCGAATCTCAATTTGAGTTGCGAAAACACAAACACGGCCATGCCCTACATCGATGCCGTGAACGAAATCCTTGAGTATTTCATCGCCAAGACTGGGAGTCTGCAGAATTTGTCCTATGATACCGGTGCGGCGAACAGCGCGGATCTCGTGGCCGAACCGCAGAATATCATTCCGGCGGCCTACTCCATCCTGGCCAATTTCGTCCCCGCAACTCCCGCGATTTATCCATTGGATCTGCCATTTGATCTATGGATCGAGACAGTGCGCGGCTTCTCGAATTCTTTCAAACTTCCTCTATGGCAAATTCTTGAGCTCTGGCGTCCGGCCGACACTTTGGAATTGCTGACGGATGGAAACAGTTATCCCTACTATCGGTCGTCGATTTTCACGGAATATTTAGGCTTTTCCCCGGCCGAATCCGCGCTATTCGCACATGCCGGCGCCTATGCGAATTGGTTTGAGCTATACGGCTATGGCAGTCAGCCGGCTGCGCTAGCCGCATTGGCTTCAGCCGAAACGCTCGCCGACAGTCTCGACATTACCTATCAGGACTTGGTCAATCTATTGGAGACCGGTTTTTTGAATCCTTCCCTGGTCCCCTTAACCATTCCATTACGGAAATTCGGACTAAGCATCCACGATGTATTCACTTACACTGGGCAGCCAGGCTACAATTCTCCGGCCATTTCCGCCGCTCAGAAAGCGAGTTTCGAAGCGAACCTGCAAAGCTTGATGCAGCAGTATTACCCCAAGAGCGATCCCAAGACGATGCAGAACTGGTTGGGAAGCCTGCTGACAGCCGGGTATTCGAACTCGGTTTTGGTCTTGAAAGCTCCATCCGAGAATGCCTGCGACTTTGAACATACCACGTTGCAATACGCAGGTGGAAGCGCTGCGACCAGTCTGGATCTGCTGAAACTCAATTTGTTTGTCCGCATCTGGAAAAAGTTGGGTTGGTCAATTGATGAGGTGGACAGGGCCCTTCAGCTGTTTCTGACGCCATGGCTACCTGCAGCAACCGATCCGAACATGGGTGCGACTCTTGCCAACGCCATGCCCCGCGCGCTGATCTATCTGGCCCATTTGCAAAGCCTTTTTACAAAACTTCAATCGGGGCCCTTCGGAAGAATTGGTGTCCTGCCCATCTGGTCCGCCGTTCCGACGAATGGCGAGAATCCGCTTTACGCTCAACTCTTTCTGACCGCCGCGGTGTTGAATAACGACCCGATTTTTGACCATCCGGCCGGACAATATCTGTGTTATTTCGACACGACTCAGGGAAAATATCTTCCGTTCCGTTGGCAATCGACCCAGACCGCAGAGGATGTACCCAACGGATTTGTTCTGCTCGCTAATCATATTACTGCCATTCAGGGCGCGTTCGGACTGACGGCCGCTGATGTGCAGTCGATTCTCACCGATAATCAACTGGACATCGCCTCTGCTCCCTTGACCCTGGTTAACGTCTCCCTGCTTTACCGCTACGCGTTGCTCGTGCAAGGGCTGCAGCTTTCGGTAGGAGACTTCATCGCGCTGAAGCAGATGAGCATTGATCTGATCAACACACCGCCAATCAATCCGGTAAATCCGGTTGATACACTGCTCACGACTCCGATGGCCGTGCTCCGGGATGATCGACCCTGGGGGGAGACGCTTCAATTCTGCGACCAGGCCACGAAAGTGCAGGCAAGCGGGTTCTCGGTACAGGATCTCCAGTACATTCTATGCCAGCAGATCATCGATCCTGCCGGTCCTTACAAACAAGACCCGGGGGTGCTGTTGCAACAAATCAGGTCACTGGGCGCCGTCATTCACGCCATCCAAAGCCAGACTGCGGTGCCATCCGATCCTACGACATTCACCGACGATGTGATCCGGCAAAGGATATCCCAGGTTTTCCCCTCGAACGTAGCGCAAACCTTCATGGGAATGTGGACGGGGGGCATCCAATACACGGCCACGCCGGTTAGCGCGGCAATCCCTGTTCCTGCAACCATCTTTGCCGATCAACCTTCGATCCGACTTGTGTATGATCCAATACTGAACACCCAGGCTGCCATTCTGGAGGGTGTCCCGGTAAGTGCGGTCATGAACACGCTGACCACTGAATTGGGGACGCTCGTCCCCCAAGGCAAAATCACCGCAGCTCAGCAGACCCTGGTGCAAGGCTTGTTGGATGACGTTCACACTCAGGCTCTGACATTTTTCCAGAATTATTTGCAGCAATCTTCGGTAGGCGGCCAACAGACGGGATTCCTTCAGGCGAGCGACTTTGACACGTTATTCGCGTCTCCACCCGCGGGGGCAGCGAGCAGAGCAACTCTGGCAGCCAAGTTTCTGCCCTATTTGCAGAGCCAACTGATCAGTCAGGCGACCATTCAATCCGTGGTCGCCCAATTGAGCGCTGATCCGTCTCTCGTTAAGACCCTGTTGACCAATACGGCAGTCCTCTCAGACCCGAGCCAGCCAGCCGCGTCTCTCGCCCCGCTTCTGGAAGGTTTTATAGCGGCCGCCGATATCGGAGTGAGTGTCACTTACTTTTCCGGAAGTTCGGAGGGCGGCGCCACCGCGGTTGGTTCCGCAACAGTAACGACGGCCAACACAGATCACGTCACCAATCCAGCTAAACCGACGCCGGTCAACAGCGCTCGTTTTGAGGGATATCTGGAGGTTCCCGCCGACGGCCCTTACCAGTTCACCGCCATCCTCCCGAACAATACGGCCTCCGTGTCGCTTCAGTTTGATTTCATCGCGGCGCCCCTCACGTTGAACCCGGGCGCGTCCAGCGGGAATCCGGCAACTTTTCCATACAGTGGTTATACGCAATTCAAGGCAGGCATACCGTACCACTTCACTCTGGACTTCCAGGGTCTGGCCGGCGGCGATGCGAAGCTATTGGTGCAAGGGGAAGCTCTTGCCCAGGGACCTTTGGGACAGCTCACACTTTATCCGGAAACATCTGTCCAGCGTTTTAACCGCTGCCAGATCTTGTTAGCCAAAAGCTTGCAGTTGATCCACGGATTCAATTTGGACGAGAGTGAGGTGGTCTATCTGGTCACTCACCCTAGTGATTTCGGCAACATTAGCTTCAACGCCTTGCCGACGCAGACCGCCGACCACTCCCCCCTAAACGCCCAGAAACTTTTTGGGCAGTTTCTTCGCCTCGCCAGTTACGCGGCCCTAAAAAAGGGGCCGGCCGGCGGTACCGATGGCCTGATCGGCGTTTTCCAGAACGCGCGCCAAACCATTCCGGTCGCACCGTTGCCGCCCGGGGTGACCACTCCAACCCAATTAGCCACCAACAATCTCTACCAGGCGATCGGAAACCTAACCCGACGCGATATACCAACGATCCGATCCGTGATTCTGCAGTTATGGGGAGCAAGCGCCATACAGACAGCCACAACCGGCGGGCAGTTGCAGTTCACCTGCGCACCGCTCGTAAATGAGATCGGTTTTGCGCGCCTATGGGAAGCGCTCCAGATGGTGCAAACCCTGGGGGTTCAACCTCAAGTCTTGAAGCAGACGACGGGAATTGTGTATCCGTCTCGAGCCACCACCAATCCGGACCCGGGCTTCGTCATCGCGTCGACCCTTCGGAACGCGGTTAAGTCCCAGTATACCCCCGATCAATGGAGGCCCGTCGCCCAATCCGTGTTTGACCCCTTGCGCCAGAAAAAACGAGACGCCCTTTGCGCGTACGTTCTCACTTTGAAGCAAATCGAACAATTCGGCGCCACAGATACCAACGGCTTGTTCGAGTATTTCCTGGTCGATCCGGGAATGGAACCGGTCGTCCAAACGTCCCGCATTCGGCTTGCTCTATCCTCGGTCCAGACCTTCATCCAACGCTGCCTGCTAAACCTGGAACCACAGGTGAAACCTTCCATCATCGATTCCAGTCGTTGGGAATGGATGAAGCGCTACCGGGTCTGGGAAGCCAATCGCGAAATCTTCTTGTGGCCAGAGAATTGGCTAATTCCCGAGTTTCGGGAAAACGCCACCGACCTGTTTCAAGCCATGCAGGGAACTCTTTTGCAGGGCGACATCACCCAAGATTTGGTTGAACAAGCCTACACCCAATACCTCCAGGACTTGGATGCTCGCGCCCGTTTAGATATCGTGAGCATGTTCAACCAAGCAACCGCGCCTGGAGACTCCTCCTCAGCGTACACCCTTCATGTGATTGGGCGCCATCATGGTAAACCCATGAAATATTTCTATCGGACATTTTCTAACGGTATCTGGACGGGGTGGATACCGATCACGCCGGACATCGAAGGGGATCATATCGTTGCCGTGATCTGGCGAGGAAGACTCAACATCTTCTGGTTGACCTTTGCCATACAAGGCGCGGCGGCTCCCACGCCCGCATCTCAAAATAACGCCGATCAGACGACTCCTGCATCCAAGTTGACGGACCTAAGTTTCGCCGACCTAACTAACATCGTGGTCACCGCCAAACCGCCCAGAACCGTACAAGTTCAGTTGAACTGGAGCGAATACTATCAGGGTAAATGGACCCCTCGTAAATCCAGCGACATCAATCGGTTCAGTCCGATTCCGGTCCCTGACGATTTCAAGCCTGCCAGCGGTGTTTATGTCCGCGCCTCTATTGATACAGACCAAAATGGGGATGAAACCGCCGTCCGAATCCACATGGACGGGATCAACCAGGCTTTTCGTTTAACCGGCAAGAATAGCGAACCGGCGTGCGGCCAGAACTATTGGCAATACACGAATTATGTTCCCTATACCACCGCCGGATGGGACGCCAGCAAGGTAGTCGGGTACGTTGCGGATCCGCCAGCCGAGGGAGCGCCAGAGTTGCAAGTAAACTATTTAAAGACTTTGACCACGGCTAATGGCGTATATCAATCATCCTCATTCAGCTCGGGATCGATTTTGCTAAATGTTAACTCGTTCAATCTGTTGCTTTGTAACAACCTCCCACCGCTGGATTGGTCTGGAAATGCCTACTCACTTTTGATGAGCACACTGGGAGCTGCCTCCAGCCCCTTCTTCTATGAAGACACCTCGGATTCAAAAACCGACAAAGATCTAACCTTCTTTGTTCAGCCTACCCTCACGGAGACGTCTGTAAGTCGGTGGGAATGGTGGGCGATACTGCCTTCATTTCCGGATTCGAGCATCAATGATAGTAAGTACTGGAATACAATAAGTCTCACCGCCCAGGTCCCTGCTATCTACGAGGCTGCCATTCCGGACGCTGACGTTATTTTCCGATATCGGCCGAATGCGGATTGGATCGCCAATGAATCGACCCTGATTCACTATGGAACTAGTGTAATCGGCAGTCAGGGCAGAACTTTGACCAGGGGAACGCTCGCCGGGATTAAAACCATCGGCGTTCTCTCAACAGCGGGGCGTTTGGCGGGGTTCAGCAATACAGGTGACCAGGCCAAGCTCATCTCATCTACCGGATTGGATTTCTCCGGAGTCGTGGTGCTTTCCCGCGCAGCATCGGCTCAGGCAGGAGGCAATAAAACACTTGGAGACAACGCACGACGATGAATCCGACGCTAAACAACTTTCACAATGGAATTGATACCAATATCCATTCCTTCCAGGCGTTTCAAAGCCAGGCGGGCTGGGGACCGATTAAAGCACCGATTCTCACGACTTATAACATCGGCTTAACGTACCAGTTCTATCCCCATTTTCACCCCTACGTCCTGCAACTGGCAAGGGAGCTGAGCGATACCGACTCCGTTTTCGATTTGCTGGGGATGAATGTTCTGTACCAGACCAATTCGGATGGGTCTTTGCAGGCCATCCCCAATAGCACCCGGGCGGTGTTGTTCAACCTCCCTGCAGGCGCCCAATTACTCGATGCCAATCAAAACCCGGTCCTGTCAGGAGCGCCTTTGACATTATTAGATTCAAACACGCCCCTTTCGATCAGCATCCCGGGGTCAACCGCCTTCGTCAACGCCGACGGATCAACCTCCACTTTGTCCGGCGCAGTAACCGTTTCCCTGCCCCTGCCGATTTCAATTCCCAACTCGATTACGAGCGGGGTTCAAGTCACCCTTCCGGCCGGGACGGGGGTTATCGCGTCCGGTTCCACCGCTTCCACCCCGCTAACGACTGCGGTTTCCGTGATCCTACCGGATCAAACTTTGATCGCCCTTGTAAGGAGCACTTCCGCCTGGCTTTCGGATGGCGCCCCTGTCACCTTGCCCAGCAACACTCAAATCCTGCTTCGCACCGGTTTACCGCTCCCGCAACAAACCCCGGTACAGCTTTACCAGCAGATTTTCTCGGCGACTGCTTATAACCCATCCACCCAATTCGTCCGGGCGCCTTATCCAGTAAATGATCTGGATTTCTCAACCAGTGGAGCCTATTCGATTTACAATTGGGAACTCTTCTTTCATGCGCCGTTGCTGATCGCGATTCACCTGAGCCAAAACCAGCAGTTTCAGGACGCGCAGAATTGGTTTCATACGATCTTTGATCCGACCGATGATAGCAACGGTCCCACGCCCGCGCGATTCTGGAAGGTCCGACCCTTCCAGTACACCGATGCTGAGCTCATTCAGCAAATTATAGTCAATCTTTCGAACGGCCAGGACCCCCAGCTGCAATCGGACACGATCAATTCCATCAACACGTGGGCAAAGACGCCCTTCCAGCCATTCGCGGTGGCCCAATATCGCCCCACGGCCTACATGCTTAAGACGGTCATGGCCTATCTCGATAACCTGGTTGCCTGGGGGGATAGCCTGTTCCAGCAATACACCATCGAGACGATCAACGAGGCGACGCAGATTTACGTCCTGGCAGCCAATATTCTCGGGACCAAGCCCCAAGTGGTCCCGGTACAAGAATCGACTGCCCCCCAGACCTACGCCACCATTCGCCCGAATCTTAACCAATTCAGCGACGCCTTGGCGGACATGGAAGTCGACATTCCATTCGACAGCGGGCCAAGTCCCGCGCCGGCGGTGGATCCCACCGGCATGAACACCTTAAATAGTGTCGGCCAGAGCCTTTTTTTCTGCGTCCCTCAAAACACGACGCTTTTGGGTTACTGGGATACGGTTGCGGACCGTCTCTTCAAAATCCACAATAGCCTCAATATTCAGGGCGTTTTCCAGAAACTGCCCCTTTTCGATCCACCAATCGACCCCGCCCTTCTAGTGCGGGCCGCCGCGGAGGGTCTGGACGTGACTGCCATTGTCAACGGCCTGAACCAGCCGCTACCCCTGGTCCGCTTTCAACTGTTGGTATCCAAAGCGACTGAAATCTGCCAGGAAGTGAAATCGCTCGGCGCCAATTTGCTTGCCGCGCTGGAAAAAGCAGACAACGAGGCCTTATCACTTTTGCGAGCTCAGCATGAGTCCATCATTCTTGGCCTGGCCGAAATGGTTAAATATTCGCAATGGCAGGATGCGATCAAATCTAGGCAAGGCCTGGAGCAATCCCTAGCCAACGCCAGTCAACGATACACCTATTACCAGCAATTGTTGGGGAGGACCGCCGCCCAGATCAACATTCCCTCGATGAATCCGATCGATACTGCCGGATTGGGGACTCTCAATTTCAGTCAAACGGATAGTTCTGGCGAACCTGAGATGGGATTCGACAACATCACGGTGGACATAGCCCAGAATTCTCCGTCGGTCAGCGACGGAGCAATCAAGACTTTAAGCACTAATGAGGCCGAGGATCTCGCCACTATGGCGATGGCACAAGATCAACAGGCAGCGGCCGGCGCCGTAGACCTGGTGGGCAAGGAACTCAGTCTAATTCCGCAATTCGGCGGCAAAGTCCAGCCGATGGGAGGCGGTGTCGATGTAACCTTTGGCGGCGTACAGCTCGCGACGATGATGTCAATGATAGCAGGTTCCATCCGGATGGGCGCGGACCAACTCTCCTATCAAGCTCGCGTTTACGAAAAACTGGGGAACTTTTCGCGCCGAGAACAGGAGTGGACCTTCCAAAGCAATTTGGCCGCCGGGGAAATCAACCAAGTGATGAAGCAGTTGCGCGGGGCGCACATCCGGGAAGCGATTGCCCAAAAAGAGTATGAGAACCACCAGACCCAAATGCAGCAATCCGCGGATATCGAAAACTTCCTGAAAGGCGCCCAGCTTGCCGTAGGTGACCAGGGACAGTACCAGAAAACCACCACCGTGGGTTTCTATTTATGGATGAAAGGCGCCCTCCAAGGTCTTTACTCGAACGTTTTCCAGTTAGCTTTTTCGGTGGCCAAGAAAGCTGAGCAGGCATTGCAGCGTGAGTTGGGGAATTCAAGTTTGAGTTACATCCAATCGAACTATCTGGATGGGATGGAGGGCCTCCTAGCTGGGGAAAAGATGCTTTACGACATCAAACGCATGGAAATGGATTATCACGATCTTAACGTGCGTGAATATGAGATGACCAAGCAGGTCAGTCTCCTTCAGGTCGCTCCACTCTCTTTGATCGAATTGCGCACCACCGGCAGCTGCCTGGTTAGCCTGCCTGAAGAGTTATTCGATCTGGACGCCCCTGGGCATTACTTTCGCCGCATCAAGTCGATGGCTCTAACCATCCCCTGCCTTACCGGTCCGTACACGGGTGTGAACTGCACTCTCTCATTGCAAAACAGTTCCATCCGCAGCAGTTCCCAAGTGCAAGGTTCCGGTTATTCCGACGCTAAAAACTTGAGCGCCTATTACGGCGCTATTCAGGCGGTAGTAACCAGTTCGGGACAGATGGACAGCGGCTTATTTGAGACTAACCTGCATGACGAACGCTACCTGCCTTTCGAGTATTCGGGTGTCATTAGTCAATGGCAGCTGACACTTCCTGCGGATGTGCCCCAGTTTGATTTTGACACGATCACTGATGTCATTCTCCACATCCGCTACACCGCGCGCGAAGGTGGGTTATCCCTAAAACAGGCGGCCCTCGGTAATTTAACGAAAAAAATCCAGAAGGCTCAAACTGTAGGGTCAACTCGTCTATTCTCAATGCGGCACGAGTTTCCGACCGAGTGGGCCAGATTCAAGAGCGCGGCCAACGGGACCTCGGCGGCACTTTCATTTAACCTCCTGCCCCAGCATTTCCCATTTTGGGCCGTAAAACTTGGCTTAAAACTTGGCTCCACCAACGGCCAATCAAACGGAGTGAGTGGGGTGGAGTTTTTTGCCGAAACGACTAATGCGGTGAATTTCTACGACGGTGCGAACCAGGCTACTGCCAAAACGGATTACCTCAAACTCGACCCGTCGCTTGGGCTCATGACGGGTGGCCTCGTCAATATCGCGTTGCCCCCGGTGATGGACCCGGCTAATCCGCCGGTGGCGCCTTACACCCTTTATTGCGATAACAATGGTATGTCGGACTTATGGATGGCTGTTTCCTGGCCTAAATAGGTGAAGAACAGCTCTAACCATTAGGAGTTAGATATGAGCGGTACGCTTCCGAACCAAAACCTACGCCTAATCGGTTACTTTCCGGCCGGCGCCATCCGTGCGCAGAACTACCACGTCGGCGACATTCCAGCCGGCCTGTTGACCCACGTCATTTACGCCTTTGCTAAGGTGACGGCAACCGGCGACTGCGAATCCGTGAATTCGGAGGACGACGCTGTGAATTTCCCGCAATTGCTTAAATTAAAAGCAGCATATCCGAAACTCTCGGTTCTGATTTCGGTCGGCGGAGCGTCGCACTCAACCTATTTCTGCCCGGTCTGCGCCGACAGCACCATGCGCCAGCATCTCGCGCAATCCTGTGTGCAGTTCATGATCCAGAATGGCTTCGATGGCATCGATATCGATTGGGAATTCCCTGGAGCCACAGACAGCGAGAACTTGACCGCGCTGTTGGCTGAAATAAGGAGCCAGTTGGACGCCCAAGGCGAAGTTGATGGCCGCCATTATCTGTTGACCATCGCGGCTCCCGCCGGACCCAGCCATATCGCCAATCTTCAGCTCGCGCTTATCTATCCGCAACTGGATTGGATCAACCTGATGACCTACGATTTTGCCGTCGCTTCCCGTCCGGAGACGAATTTCGTGGCACCCCTGTTCACCGGCCAAGGCGCTCTCAACGTCGATTCGGCGGTAAACAGCTATCTGGGGGCGGGCGTGCCACCCGATAAGATCGTCATGGGCGTGCGTTTTGTAGGCACCGGCTGGCGAGGAGTAGGGTCTACTAACAACGGTCTTTATCAGCCTGATACCGGCCCCGCGCCAGGGACCTGGGATCTGCCGGCAGCGTCACCGAGCGGCAGTTTCGGCTATCAGGACATCGAAGACAATTACCTCCCCAGCTACACGCGCAGCTGGGACCCAGAAGCACAAGTCCCTTGGCTCTATAATGCCGGCACCGGGATCATGATCAGCTACGAAGATCCCCAATCGCTGACTTCGAAGGTAGACTACGTCCTGTCCAAGCAGCTCGGCGGTATTATGATCTGGGAGCTGGGCGCCGATGACAATAAGGGCACGCTGCTAAGCACCATCGCGTCTGCGCTTCGATAGGACGCCCGGCTTGAAGGGGCCGGCACCGGCAGCTGCGTGCCTAATGGCCGCTAAGCTGTTTCAGTCGGCCAACTGCTTCCTGCACCAATTCGAGCGTGAGCTCTCTGGCCGGTATTTCTTCCCAGCGGCGAGGCTTGGCCTGACCAGAAAGGTGTGAAATGAAGAAACCGTGACAAGCCCCAGCGCACAACTGGTCGCACCTTCGCCGGATGTTAGCATTTCTGCACCTGCTGAGGAACTGCTGGATGCCGTCCGCGCCATTCTAATGCGTGTGTTGACGAAAGCCGCTAACAAAAAAAGAAGTCGCTGAGCTTCTTGGCGTCCAGTCCAATCAGGCTATCACATGGCTAAACGCGCTCGTAGAGCAACGAGCTCTGACAATTATCGAACGGCCAACACGTTATGTCGTTAGCAGAAGTGAGACGAATGGAGGATGACCACGCATGCTAGTGGGTCATGGGACAATCCCGCAGTGCTCGTATCCAAGATGATCTTTTCAATTCCGATAGGATCCTTTATCGTCAGCTCCGGCCTAATCGACTGAAGATGAGGAAAACTGTGTTCCTCTATTCCGGCAACGGTCGGTCGGTAGGCCAGTGTCGTCTTTCCGAAGGCCGTCGATAGCATGCCAGGGCGAACACATGGTTACCATCTTTATATCATCCGCGTTCGGAAGCGGGATCACGTGATGGCTGAATAGCTCCACCGCGCTATCAAGGTTGCCCCGCACTACAGTGTGCCCTGCCACAAGCAGCCGGCTCTAATGGAGTTCGCCAGACGCGACCTGCCGGTCACGGAATCGTTATGTTCCGAATTGCTCTCGCTTCCAATAGAGATCACGAACGACCAGCAAACAAGGGTTATCGAGGAACTGGAGGCGATAGTTTTTAAGTTGGGTGGATAGGATTACCACGACTACCGGAGCATTTCCCCACCAACCCGAGCGACCGCTAGAACGGTGGCCGCCAAAACCTTCTATTTCTTCTTAGTTTCTCTTACGCTCGATTCACGATTCTCGCTAGACCAGACGAGTGGCGCAAAAAGTTCGAACCCCAAAATGCCTTGCCAATAACCTGCCTCGCATGGATTCGAACCATGACAAAGTGATCCAGAGTCGTGTTGCTCGGATACGGAAACGCCCCACGTGTTCGCCGGTTCTGAAGGGTCAGATACGAGCAGCATTTCATGCGTCCGCGTGGCTTTCCATGAACGAGTCGATCGACTCTCTGTCGATGAGGCGAACCCCACGCTGTGCTCCCTCCTGTGACCTCACGCATATCGATCGGATTCTTCCGTCAGAGAGCAATTCGTAGAGTTTAGATCGAGAGAGGCCCGAATACTTAACGGCGCCTGGGACTCGAAGCCATCGTGGAGCCAACGTTACGGGTCCGCCGTGAGTGTCCAACTGGATTTCTCTGGAAAACATGAACCGAAACTAGCAGATCGGAGTGGGTCATTTTCGGCCCCTTTTTTCTTCCGCGGAGATTGCTTATGAGTATTTGTCTACCTCCTTGAGCTTATGATTTGTCCCGAAATCAGCGAAAAAGCCTGTCAAGCGGAATTAGCCATCGAAAACTAAAAAATGCGAACACGTCTCATCAAGAGTGATTCAACCCAATTGGCCGATTCTGCATTCGTTGATTGGAAAGCGCGTTCTTTCCCGTTCCTACCCAGATCGCTGCACGGAGATTAGATCAAGCTGGGATCGAAGGAAGGCTGGCCAACAGTTCCAGAAGTGGCGTGATGCTCCCGCTGCCGGCGGCCCTTAGTACGTTTTGTTGGTGCGGGCAACAAGCTGGAC
>Ga0070765_100001033_pt1 | contig 16645 bp, 10 predicted proteins | sample HubBroMetageWFT5_FD_71516 | JGI IMG/M metagenome (GOLD analysis project Ga0070765, IMG submission 71516) | Warmed and freeze-thawed soil microbial communities from the Hubbard Brook experimental Forest, New Hampshire - Hubbard Brook CCASE Soil... | ecosystem: Environmental > Terrestrial > Soil... | reverse complement strand
AGCGGTCCGCTTCGTATCCCCCCAGCAACTGCGCGCGATAGGCAATCCATTTCCCATCGCGCGAATAGGCAGGGCCCCAATCGTTGCCGGGATTCGTGGTGATGCGCTTCGGTGCGGACGCGCCATCGGCGGGAACGGTGAAGAGGTCGCCGTTTGTGCTGAGCGCCGCGTCCTTATCCGTGTTCGCGGTGAAGCAGAGCTCTGCGTTATCCGGCGAAAATGCGATGGCATCAGGTTCGCCCATGTTAAAAGGCGGGACGTCGTAATCCGCGCCGGGCGTCAGATCGCGCGGCGTGCCGCCCTGGACAGATGCGACGAACAGATGGCTGCGCGTCCCGTCAGACCATGCCGTCCAATGACGGTAGAGAAGCTTTTCGTAGATGTGCGCCTTCACTTTGCTTTTTTCTTTTTCGGCGGCGCGCGCGCTATTGCAGGCATCGTCTTTGCAATCGGGATAGACGCCGGAGACGAAAGCCACAGATTTTCCGTCCGGGGACCATATCTCGTTGTCGGCGCCGGTTGAAAGGGAAGTGAGCTTCGTGGCCTCGCCGCCTTCGATGAGGATGATGTAAACCTGAGGCGCGCCATCGCGCGAGGAAAGGAATGCGATCTTCATGCCATCAGGAGACCATCGGGCGCGCTCGTCGCTTCCGCCGCGCGTCAATTGTCGCGCCGCGCCGCCCGCGGTCGGAACAACCCAGATGTTGCTCACGGCATGATTCGCGTCCAGGTCAGGCGTCGAGACGGTGTAGGTGATCCACTGGCCGTCGGGGGAGATTTGCGGGTCGCTCACCCGCTGCATGGAAATCAAGTCTTTGAATGTGACGGGGCGGCGGTCAGGGGTCTGTCCGTTTGCCACCAGCGCACAGGCGAGCAATGCGAATCCGATTCCGAATTTCCGCGCTCTGATTTTCATGAAGCCTCCGCAGGCAAAAGGATGTGACTCCCGGCACAAAGAAGTGTGATGATTGCACTTCCGGTTCTGATTTCCAAGCGGTACCATGTGCAGCTTGGGGACGCTTTCGCCAGGAATGAGTTCCTGGCGAGACGCCTGACTTGCAACGCCCCTTCCCCGTTTCCATCAAGATGATATTTGTCGCCAGCCTTGCGCTGGAATGGAGAGTGGCATGGAAGAAGCGCTGACAGTTCACCGCCTGCAGTTCGCCTTCACCATCACGTTTCATTATATTTTTCCGCAACTCACGATGGGCCTGGCCCTGCTGATTTTCGTCCTGAAGTCACTCGCGCTCAAGACGAAAAATGAACACTGGAATCGTGCGGCACACTTCTGGGGAAAGATATTCGGCGTTTCGTTTGCCATCGGCGTGGTGACGGGAATTCCAATGGAATTTCAGTTCGGCACGAACTGGTCGCAATTTTCGAAACTAGCCGGCGGAGTGATTGGCCAGACCCTTGCCATGGAGGGTGTGTTTTCCTTTTTTCTGGAATCGTCATTTCTAGGGCTGTTTCTTTTTGGCGAAAAGCGGTTGGGAGCCGTGGGTCACTGGTTCTCTTCGATGATGATGTTGGTGGGGTCGTGGCTATCGGGGTATTTAATCGTGGCAACCGATGCGTGGATGCAGCATCCGGTCGGCTACGCGATCGTTTCGGATCACTCTTTCGGGCTGCAAAGTTTCTGGGCGCTTCTGCTGAATCCGTGGGCGCTCTGGCAGTTTTCTCACACGATTCTCGGCGCCGTTCAGACGGGCAGCTTTACCATGGCCGCGATAGGCGCTTACTATTTGCTCTCGCGAGAACATGAGGAGTATGGCAAGACGTTTCTTCGAGTGGGAGTGTCCGTTGGATTGATTGCGGCAGTGTTGTCTCTATTTCCCACTGGCGACGGCCAGGGGCGCATGGTCTCGATTCATCAGCCCGCTACGCTCGCCGCGATGGAAGGATTGTTTCAGACGCAGCAGGGCGCGCCGCTGGCAATTCTGGGGCAGCCCGATGTGCAGCGACAGCGCCTAGACAATCCGTTGATTATTCCGGGAGCGCTGAGCTTCCTCACCTACAAGGCCTGGGCCGCGCAGGTCTACGGGCTTGACCACTTCGAGCGCGCGGACTGGCCGGACAACATCTCGCTGCTTTATTTCAGCTATCACATCATGATTGGGCTCGGAACAATTTTCATCGCCATCCAGGCGCTTTCGGCGCTGCTGTTGTGGCGGAAAAAATTGTTCCAAACGAAATTCATGCTCTGGATTTTGATGCTGGCGCTCCCGTTTCCTTTCATTGCCAACACGGCCGGATGGATCACGGCTGAGGTGGGGCGACAACCGTGGCTCATCTACGGCTTGATGCGCACGCGTGAAGGTGTATCACCGCTGGTCTCCGCGGGAAACGCGTGGTTCACGCTAATCGGCTTTCTCGGCATGTACACGGTGCTGGGAATACTTTTTCTTTTCCTGGTGTACCGCGAAATCGAACATGGGCCAGGCCCGGATCAAAATCCTTCCGCCGCCGCGCGCTCGTATGCGGCGGCAGGCTGAGGAGGCGCGCGATGGGGACCATCTGGTTCTGCCTGGTTGCGATCATGCTCGCGGGCTACGTGATTCTCGATGGCTTCGACATCGGCGCGGGCATCCTGCATCTTTGGGTTGCGCGCACAGACGTGGAGCGGCGCATCGTGCTGCGTTCGATTGGACCCGTCTGGAGCGGCAACGAAGTGTGGCTGCTTGCCGCGGGCGGGACACTCTATTTTGCGTTTCCCGCGCTTTATGCGGCGGCCTTCAGCGGATTTTATCTCCCTCTGATGATAGTTTTGTGGCTGCTGATTCTGCGCGGCTGCTCGCTGGAATTCCGCAACCACGTGGGCGGCCACATCTGGTCGGTGTTCTGGGACGCAGTCTTCGCTTTCTCGAGCATACTTCTCGCCATTTTCTATGGGGCTGCGCTGGGGAATGTGGTGCGAGGCGTTCCATTCAGCTCCGAGGGTAACTTTTTCGAGCCACTGTGGACAAATTTTCGGCCTCGCGGACAAACGGGCATTCTCGATTGGTACACGATACTGGTGGGCGTGGCGGCGCTGGCGACATTGGCGCTGCACGGCGCGACATGGCTTGCGTTTAAGACGGAGGGAGAATTAAACGCGCGATCGCGGCGATGCGCTTCCGTCGTATGGTGTGTGGTGGTGGCAGGCACGGTCGCTATCACCATCTCGAGCTTTCGGCTGCCGCCGTTTTTGTCCCTTAACTTTCGCGCACACCCCTGGGGATTTGTTTTTCCGGTGCTGGCGATCGTGGGGTTGCTAGGGACGAAATGGTTTCTGCGCGCGCACGCAGATGGGACGGCCTTTCTCTTCTCCAGCCTCTACATCGTAGGAATGCTGACCAGCGTGACGTTCAGTCTTTATCCGAATGTGCTTCCCTCGAGCATGAATCCATTTTCGGGGTTGAATATTGCGAACGCGAAGGCCGCGGATTATGGCTTGAAAATTGGACTGATCTGGTGGGTGATTGGAATGGCGCTCGTCGCCGTTTACACGATCTACACGTTCCGCAGCTTCGCGGGAAAAATCTCCGCGGAAGAAGATGAAGACGAGAAAGTTTACTGAGTGCCGCGCCGCTATTTGCGCAGTCCGATGAAAATCAGCAAGACGCCCGAAACCACCGCGCAGCCGCTCCACACCGGCGGGACTGTAAAGAACCGCTTCGATTCGAAGATCACCTTGTGATTTTCAATCTCGACTTCTGTTTTCTTCGCGGGCGTGGAAATTCGAGGATGAACCAATGCCGCCACGCCCGCCAGCAAAAGCAGCACTCCGATAAACGCAAGCAGTCCTTTCATCGCATCACCTCCGCCGTTCGACCGCGCTTTACTTCACCACCCAATTCGCAAGGGGGTGAATGATCTCGCTCAAATAATCCGGTTTGCTTTCGTCCCGCTCCAGATGCGGATAGCGCGGGCCGCCGTGATACTCCACCGAAAATGTCTGGTATTGCGCTCCATTGGCAACGATAAATTGCATGGGAGCAGACGACGATTTGCCCGCTTCGATCGCTTCCGCAAGCGATTCTGGTGAATACTGCTGCCCATCCACGGCCACGATTTTCACGCCGGGCCCGATTCCGCTCGCGTAGGCCGGCCCACCGTGGAGCACGTCAATCACGGTTCCCTCGTCACCGACCACCATGCCAATTGTAAGACTCTCGTCACGCAGCCTGCCGACAGCGGCTTGATTTTCCTCAATCTCATTTGGTTCGTCGTTGTAGACGATCTTCCAGCCGCTGTTTTCCACTGACTCGATGGGAGTCTTCGTGGAGGTTCCGTCCAAATGCGCGCGGAGGAATCCGCCCCAATCGTACGGCGCGATTCCATTGAGTCCTGCGACGACGTCTTCGAACGAATAGGTCTTCAACGCGGGTTCGCCCCCGGGCCCGCCGTGAAAGGCGCGGCAGAAATCATTCAAGGATTTTTTGTCGTTGGTCAGCCGCCGGATCGTAGAGTCCACATCGAGCCAAAGCAGCTCGCCCTCTTCGTAAAAATCGGTGCCCCGCCGCCAATTCGCCCAATCCGATCCGGCGTTGTAGAGGAAAGGAGCACCATCCGCCGTGTCCTGCAGCGGACGCCAATCGCGCCCGGGGCGGTGGTCATACGTGGAAGCGAGAAGCGCAAGCGCTTCGTGCGATTGAGCGGTATTCACCAGGCCGCTGCGTGCGGACAACACTTCGCCGAGATACTCGGTGAGCCCTTCGTAAACCCACAGAAGATCGTCCTTCATCGGCTGCTGATAATCCGGCGTGGCGAGTCCGGCAGGGCGGCGGAATTTTCCGTTCCACGAATGGACGAACTCGTGCGGCAACAGGCCGGCAAAACTGATGCGCTCGGCATCGTCAATCAGGCTGCGTTCAGACGCTCGGTCATCGCTCGATTCGTGATGCTCGAGGCCGAAATGCGCAACGTCGTCGCTGAGCGTGACCAGAAAATGATACCCGCGGTAATGACGCGTGCCGAAAAGCGCGCCCGCTTCGTCCACAAGCTGATGGAAATGCGCCTCCATATCGGCGGGCATGGCCAGCGCCGCGGCGCTGTCTGCGGCGATATCCATCTCGTGCGAAACATCCTGTCCGGGCGTGAGCTGAATCGCGCGGAAATATTTTCCCGCGATCACGGGCGAATCCACCAGAGTGTTGAGTGCCACGGGCGAGAATTCAATCGTGTCGCCTTCGCGCTTCGCTCCGGGAAGCGCCGTGCCGAATTTCCATCCCGCGGGCAGCCGCAGGCTGGGCTGAAACGTCAAATCGGTAATTGGGAAGCCTGACGGGTAGAGCAACACCGTATTCCAACTCAGCACATTGAGCGCAGCTGTAGCCGATGCACCCGCGGAAAAGCCGCTCGCGGGCGCCGAGAGAAGAAAATCAAAATTCGCTTCAAGGGTGCTTACGCCCTGCGGAATCTCCGTGCGAATCGTGAACATTTCCACCAGGTCGCGGCGCCACGGAATCGTCTTGCCCGCGGCCATCAGCTTTAACCCGGCAATCTGGATGATTGGCCCATCCGGCATGTGCTCGCCGGGAATCCATTCGGGATAGAAGAGGGTATAGGGCCCGGGCTTCACGGGAAATTCCATGTGGACGTGCAGAATTTTTTGCGGCGCCTGGGATGCATCCACGACCAGCCGAATCGGGCCCGGCGCAGTTTGTGCCGTGGCTGATCTGCCTCCCATCGAAATTACCGCTGCCAACACGATCACACCCATTCGGCACCGCGCAAAAATTCGAAACATCATTCCCCCTTTGAGTGTCGCGTCCGAATCAATAAATGATAGCTTTCGGTTACTGAAGTTTCGCTCCCAGCTGCGTGAGAAGGAAGCTCAGAATCTGTGTGTCCTCTTGAATGATTTTGGCCACGGGCCTTCCTTCGGAATGCCCCAGCTTGGTGTCGTAGAGGAGCAGGACGGGCTTGTCTCCACCCTGCGCTGCTTGCATGCGCGCCGTCATTTTTCGCGCGTGCAACGGAGCGACCCGTGTGTCGCTATCGCCCGTCAGAAAGAGGATGGCGGGATATTTCGTTCCCGGCACGACATGGTGGTATGGCGAGTAGGCATAAATATATGGGAACTGTCTGGCGTCTTCCGCGGAGCCGTACTCAGCAATCCACAATCGCGCAATCAGGAATTGTTGATAGCGCACCATGTCCAGAAGCGGATATCCGCAAAGAATAGCGCCAAACAAATCCGGCCTCTGCGTCATCGCCGCGCCCATAAGTAAGCCGCCGTTGCTGCGGCCCTCGATCGCGAGTTTGTCCGGTCGCGTGTAGCCGTTGTGCTCCAGCCATTCCGCCGCCGCGAAGAAATCGTCGAACACATTCTGCTTCTTCTCAAACATTCCAGCTTTATGCCAGGATGCGCCAAATTCACCGCCTCCGCGGAGATTGGGTACGGCGTAAACGCCGCCCCGCTCGACCCACACGATGGCATCCGGGCTGAACGTAGGCGTCAAACTAATGTCGAATCCGCCGTATGCGGTTAGCAGAGTCGGACGTGCGCCATCCGGCGTCATTCCTTTTTTGTAGAAGAGGAACATCGGAATGCGAGTCTTGTCTTTCGATTCGTACCAAATTTGTTTTGTTTCGAATGCATCGGGGTCAACCGGCGTCGACGGCTTGGCCCAGACGGTGAGAGTGCCTTTCGCCGAATCGTAGCGATAAATTGTCGAGGGCACGGCGAACGATTGGAACGAAAGGAAGCCCTCGTTGCTCGTCCAGTTGCCCTCGAACTGCCCAACCGTCCCCAGTTGCGGCAAGGGAATTTCGCCTGCGGGCTTTCCGTCGGGGCCAAACGCCTTCATCTCCGACGTTGCATTCCGCGCGTATGTGGCGACGATTTTCCCTCCAATCAATTGAAAGGACTCGAGCCTCACGGTTGACTCCGGCACGACTTCTTTCCAATTTTCTTCCGTGGGGTGTTCGACTGGAGCAGAAATAATTCGCCAGTTCGGCGCCTTGTAATTCGTCAGCATGTAAATCGTGTCGCCCGCCACTTGCTCTAGAAAGCAGGCATTTAATGTATTCACTACGGTATTGATCGGGCCGCGGTTCTTCAAATCCTGAATATAAATTTCTGACCTGTCGCAGGAGGCGCCGTAGCCGACGGTAATGGTCAGGTAGCGCCGGTCCTCCGACATGTTCAAGCCCAGGCCTTTATCCGGGCCAAGCCCTCTTTCAAAAATCTTCTCATCGTGATCGGCGCTGGTTCCCAGGGCGTGGTAAAAAGCGTGCGGCCCGCTGTGTTCCAGCGTCGAATAGTAGAAACCAGTCTTCTCCTTGTTGAACCGCAGCGAATCAATCCGATTGCGAGGCAGGATATCGCTGAGTTCCTGATGCGTGTCCGTGTTAATAATGTGAACCGTTACCTCATCCTCGCCGCCTTTGCGAATCCCGTACGCCACAAGTTTTCCATCCTCCGAGATTCCATGAAAATTCACGCTGGTCGTGTGGTCCGCGCTGAGTGAAGCGGGATCCACGAGGACTTCTTCCGGACCATCGAGTCCGCGGCGCATGTAAAGGACCGTCAAATCCTGCGTCGCTTTGCGCTTTGAATAGAAATATATTCCGCCGCGTTCCACGGGGACGCCGATCACGTCCACCCGTAGAAGTTCGCCCAGGCGCTTCTCGATGCCGCCGCGCCCCTGAATTTGGCTGAGGAAGGCGTCGGTGCATTTGTTTTCCGCCTCAATCCACGCGCGTGTTTCCGGGCTGTTCTGGTCTTCCAGCCAGCGGTAGGGATCGGCGATAACTGTGCCGTGGATCGTTTCCTTCGTGTCATCGATCCGTGCGACGGGCGGACATTTCGACGATGCGTCCTGTGCTTTCATGGTAGGCACACTCGTGAGCGCGAAAACAATTGCAGCCATTCCAAAAATTGGAGTGGCCCGAGACACGCGAAACCTCGCGAGCCTTGGCGTCCGAAGAAATCCCACTGCTTTTCCTTCATGCGTTGCATTCATTTATCTGCCTCCGTTCGAAAATCTCAAAGGACCGGAGTAGACGTCTTCCGGGGAGGATTGAAAAAGGGCAGTTCCTTTGATACCGCGCGAACTTTGTGGCGCGTGGCTTCCACAGTCAATTCCATTTGAAGCTCCGTGCCGGGCGCCGCGTGTTCGCGGCTCACGCTGGCAAGCGCGATCATTTTCTTCAGCGTGGGGGACCATGTGGTGGACGTAGCTTTACCGACTTGCAGGCCGCCCCGATAAACGGGCACCGGCGTCCGCGATGCCGTGCTCTGCACTTGCGGAGCGAGCCCGACAGCGTCGTAGAGGCGCTCGACGTCGTCCCAGTTGATGTCCAGGCCCGCGAGCAGGCGCTTTGGCCCGTGGCGCTGCTCTTCTTCCAGCGCGGCACGCCCGATGAAGTATTCTTTCTTCAGGTCTACCAGCCGCCCCAGGCCAATCTCGTAGGGCGAATACGCCTGCGAATCAATCAGGGCCTTTTTGCTGCTGAAATAATCCACCTCGATCAGGATCAAGCCTGCTTCGATCCGTGCCACGTCGAGCGCAAGCATTCCGGCAGCGTGAAGGTCGAACCGGCGCCCGGCTTCGGCAAGCGCGTCCCACACCTTGGGCGCGTCCTTCCAGGGCATCCAGATTTCGTAGCCGAGGTCGCCAGTGTAGCCCGTGCGGGAAATATCCACCGGAACGCCCGCGATTTTGCCGCGCGTCATGCGAAAGTATTTCAGATTGGTGATTTCTGCTTCCGCCGCCTGTTTCAGCAGCCGTCCGGAAGTCGGTCCCTGCAGCGCGAGCGCGGCTACTTGATCCGAAATATCTTCGATGTTCACATCGAGCCCGAGCGCGTTCTGGTGGAACCATCTCAGGCTCGGGTCCGCCGCCGTCCAACGATAGAGATTTTCGTCCAGGCGCGTGATGGTGCCATCGTCAATCACTTTGCCCTGCTCGTCGCACCAGCAGCAATAAATCACCTGCCCGACGGCCACCTTATTGATGTCGCGCGTGATCACCCGGTTGACGAACTTCGTCGCATCGCTGCCGCTGACGAGGTATTTGAAAAGCGGCGAAACATCGATTAACGCGGAGGCATTGCGAATGGCGTTGTACTCGTGCTCGTGGTGCATTTCGTACACGCTCACCGCGTAGTAGCCCGACCACTCGCGGTAATTCATGCTCTCGCACAGCTTCGAAGTCTTCTCGTGAACCGCCGTTCCTATCGGCACAGTTACTCCTTGACGCACCCAAGCCCGCGCACGGATTTGCGCGCGGATTATAGTGCGCGCGTTGGTCTTCCCGCAAGGAGCACCTCCTTTATCTCCCCATGTTTTTATTCGATTCGAAAGGTTCGTGAGCGCCAGAATGTTCTTTGTGAGGAGAGAGGAAAATGGGAGAATCCGCCTCGTTACCAGGCCTAAGCGTGCTCTTTTCGGAAATGGCCCCCTATCGGGCCTATCTCATTTTGGAGGGACACAAAAGTGGCGAAGAAAAAACTGAAGAAGGGCAAGAAGCTCCCCAAGACCAAGACGCTTTCACTCACGATGCGCATGCACATGGGTGCCTAGAAAGTTTGTTGCGCTTGATCTATTGAAATTTGGCTTCGCACCTTCTTCTGACGAAGTGGGGCGGGTCTGTGCGCGTTGAGTGAACGGAATGCCCTGCTGGAAGTTCTTATTGCACGGGTTCCAACGCGCGCTCTTCAAGCAGGAAATCCAATGTCTGTCGCAACGCCCGCCGGGACGCGCGCCGCGACTTTCCATTTCCCTGCGCCAACGAATCACCCATCTCGCAAACCAATCCATGGCTTAATTTGCCAAGCATTTTCTCAATCCCGCGATGATTAGGAACCACAATTGACCTGCCGTTCGCTGATATCATCAAGCTTCCATTGAATTTCCAGTGCAGGATTGGGGAGATTGGATTGCCGCGCACTCCCTTGGTATTTCGAAGGCTCGCGCCCCCCGGCGGGCGGGGAATTCGCTCGAAACCATATCCAGTGATGGTCTCCATCCACGACCGCATCAACCGCTCCGTTAAAGCTCCGGGTCGCCCCTCGGCCCGACGCGCAATCGAGCTCATCTCCTCCGGCACTTGAGAATTCGGAAAGGGGAGTGATCCGATGGGATCACGGTCGTCTCCCGCGATGGTGTGATACCACTGCCGCAAATTCTTCATCAGCGCGACAAAAACCGAATAGCCATGATACAGGCCCAGCGTCAGCGAGCTGCCCGGCTGCCCGTCGGATTCCGCAACGTGCCAGTAGCTCGATGGCCAGAAAAGGATATCGCCGGGGTCACCCGTCAGGCAGATGGATCCCTTCATGTACTTCGTATAAGGCCCGGGGCCATATCGGTGAGAAATGCTTTGGAAAGCCTGCTTCGGCCACAAGCGAAACTGCTTCCTTCCCTCCACAACGAATACGAAGACGTGGGCCTCGTCGCGATGGACGCCCAATGGCGTGCGCTTGTAATTTCCCATGAATAGGTCCACTTCGGCGCGTGCCGGCACTCCCACAATTTCATAGAGTCCGTGGAGAAACTGGCGTATGCGGTCGTAGAAAGTCCAGCCGAGTTCGCTCTGGAACTCGTTAACCAGCATTGCCAGTTGTCCGGGCACGCCGTCGCGTTTCAGCCGCGATTGGTAGCCGGTCAACGAGAGATCTTTCGCGCAGGGAAGCCAGCGATCCAGATCCAGCACGATCTTGCGTCCCTCAAGACTCAAATCCAGATCGTCTCGTTCGCTGCCCAATCGCCGGCGAGTGGCCACCACCCCGCGAAATACGTCATCGGGGGTGGCGATCGGCTTCGGAAACGGCGCACGGATCAGGACCGGCTTGCGATTCCAATACGATTTGGTGAAGGCGCGCCAGAATTCTCTTTCGAGCGAGAACTCAGTGCCCATAACCTTCTGCGTTTCTTTTCGTTTCACGGCGGGCGCGAGCATATCAAAATCAATTGCTCTTTATCAGCACATTTGGCGGCTTCACCGTCTGTCAGTGCGCCACTTCACTTGTTCCTTGGTATTTGTTCTCCCCTTCGTGCGCTCTCGCGCTTCGTTCTTGTGACGGCACGCGTAGGCTTGTAGAATGCTGCGGCTCGCAAACCTTGCCCGCAAACATCCGCGTGCACGCGCGCTGCGAAGAACCTTCAGAAATCCTCGATGGCGAAACGTTACGACGCAATCGTGATCGGCGGCGGCCACAACGGCCTTGTGAACGCGGCGTATCTCGCGCGCGCGGGAAAGAAAGTTCTCGTCCTTGAGCGTCGCCATGTTCTTGGAGGCGCGGCCGTCACCGAAGAAATTATCCCCGGCTTTCAGTTTTCGGTTTTTTCGTACGTGGTTTCGCTGCTGCGTCCGGAAATCATTCGCGATCTCGATCTTCCGCGTCACGGCCTGGAAATTCTTCCACTCGATGGCACGTTTACCCCGATGCCCAACGGAGATTATCTCTGGCGCGTCAACGACCATGCCAAGACGCGCCGCGAAATCGAGCGCCACTCCAAGCTCGACGCCGAGGCCTACGAAGAATTCGGCAAATCCATGGTCGCTATGTGCCGCTTCGTGAAGCCGATTCTCGGCATGATTCCGCCGGACCCCACATCGTTTGATCCGCGCGACCTGAAAAAGCTCGCCTTCCTCGGCAAACGCTTTCAATCGCTGCCTGCGGAAGATAAATACAACCTCGTTCAGCTGATGACCATGAGCGCCGCCGATTTTCTGGATCAGTGGTTCGAAACCGACGCGCTCAAAGCCACCATGTCTGCTTCAGGAATCATCGGCACTTTTCTCGGCATCCGCTCGCCCGGCACCGCCTACGTGCTGCTGCATCATTACATGGGCGAAATTGACGGGGCTTTCCGCTCCTGGGGATTCAGCCGCGGCGGCACCGGCGCGATTTCAAATGCCATCGGCAGCGCCGCTCGCGAATTGGGAGTTGAAATTCGCATGCAGGCGCCGGCGGCGAAGATCCTGCTGAAGAATGGCACGGCATACGGCGTGGTGTTGGAAAATGGCGAAGAAATTCACGCCGGGATCGTTTCCTCAAGCGTGGATCCGAATCTCACCTTCCTGAAATTCATCGAATCGCGCGAGCTGCCCGTGGATTTTCTAGAAGACGTTCGCCGCTACAAATATCGCGGTTCATCCGGAAAGGTGAACCTCGCTCTCGACGGCCTTCCGGAATTTACCTGTTTGCCGGGCGTCGGCCGCCATTTGCGCGGGGCCATGTCTATCTCGCCCTCCATGGAATATATGGAGCGCGCCTACGACCAGGCCAAGTACGGCGAATATTCCCGCCGCCCGTACATTGATATCGTGATTCCCACGCTCACCGATCCGTCGATCGCGCCGCCGGGAAAACACATCATGTCCTGCTTCGTGCAATACGCGCCCTACAAGCTCGCCAGCGGCACGTGGGACGACCAGCGTGAATCCTTTGGCGACACGGTGATTGATACGATTTCGCAATACGCGCCCAACCTGAAAAAAATCATTATTGGCCGTCAGGTTGTCACGCCGCTCGATATCGAGCGCACCACCGGCCTCACTGAAGGAAATATTTTTCAGGGCGAACTTTCGCTCGAGCAGCTATTCTTTTTGCGACCCGCGGCGGGATGGGCGCGATACCGCACGCCGATTCGCAAGCTCTATATGTGCGGCTCCGCAACGCATCCCGGCGGCGGCATCATGGGCGCTCCCGGGCGTCTCGCCGCGCTCGAAATCCTGAAAGATAGAGGGAAGCAATAGCCGTGGCGACTGCGCGCGATATCGTAATTCTCGGCGGTGGGCACAACGCCCTCGTCACCGCGTTCTACCTCGCGAAAAAAGGATTGAAGCCGCTGGTTCTCGAACGCCGCGACATCGTCGGCGGTGCGGCCGTCACTGAGGAATTTCATCCCGGGTTTCGCTGCTCCACGCTTGCGCATGCCGGGGGCCCGCTGATGCCCGAAATCGTAAGCGACATGCAGCTGGCGCGCCATGGCCTGCGAATGATTGATCCCGATTTGCAGCTTTTCGCTCCCGCGCCCGACGGCCGCGCCATTTTTCTTCACAAAAGTGAAACCAATTCCGCGCGCTCGATCGAGACATTTTCGAAGCACGACGCCGCGCAGTATCGCGAGCTTCAAAAAGCGCTGGCAGAGGCGGCCGAAATTGTGGATGACCTGCTCGGCCTCACGCCGCCGGTCATCGAAAAGCCTTCGGGCGAAGATCTCTGGAAGCTCCTCAAAGTAGGACGCAAGGTTCGCGGTCTCGGCAAACGCGACATGATGCGCCTGATTCGCTGGGGCCCGATGGCTGTCGCGGATTTCGCAGCCGAATTTTTCGAAACGGACCTCTTGCGCGGCATCGTCGCAGCGCGCGGAATTTTTGGCGCTGCGATGGGGCCATGGTCCGCCGGCTCCACGGCTCTCCTGCTCCTTCGCACCGCGGTGGATTCTTCCCCCGCGGGCAGTTCTGCGCGTCCAGTCGGCGGAATGGGCGCGCTCACCGCTGCGCTCGCAGCCTCCGCGAAAGAGGCCGGAGCGGAAATCCGCGCCGGCGCGGACGTAAAGCAAATTCTCGTGAAAAATGGCGCGGCCATCGGCGTGGTCCTCTCCAGCGGCGAGGAAATCACCGCAAAAACTGTGGTCTCTGGCGCCGATCCCCGCCGCACTTTTCTCGGCATGCTCGATCCCGTCCATCTCCCGCCAAGCTTCGTCGTCAAGATGCAGCATTTCCGCGCGCAGGGAACTGTCGCCAAACTCAATCTCGCGCTCGATGCGCTGCCGTCATTCACCGCGCTGAAGAATTCTTCCGAACACGCCGCCGATTCCAGCGCCGCGCTTGCCGGACGCATCCACATTGGCCCGGGCATCGATTATCTCGAGCGCGCCTTCGACCATTCCAAGTACGGTGAATTTTCCTCCGCGCCTTACCTCGACGTCATGATCCCCTCGATTGGCGACGCCTCGCTCGCGCCCGCGACCAAGCATGTCATGTCCATTTACATGCAATTCGCGCCTTACAAATTGAAGCAGGGCGATTGGTCGCAGCAGCGCGACGCGCTTCGAGACACAATCATAAAGACGCTCGCCGAATACGCTCCCGATCTGCCCGGAAAAATCATCGCCGCGCAAATGCTCACGCCCAAAGACCTCGAAGATTCCTACGGCCTCACTGGCGGCCATCCGTTCCACGGCGAACTTGCCCTCGATCAGATTTTCACGATGCGCCCCCTTCTCGGCTGGGCTCGCTATCGCACTCCGGTTAAAGGCCTCTACCTTTGCGGCTCCGGCACGCATCCCGGCACGGGCCTCACCGGAGCCTCCGGCGCAAACGCCGCTCGCGAAATCCTCCGCGATTTGCGTTAGCAGCTTCGTCCGAATTCTATGAGCAGCCCACAAAGCCGCGTGCACAAAACAATCGACCGCACGCGCCTGCGCCAACTCACCATCCGCGAAGAGCAAAAATTCATCGCCGATCATCCCGCTTCCGCAGCGCTCTACGAACGCGCTCAGCGCTCGCTCCTCGGCGGCGTCCCTATGAACTGGATGAAAAAATGGGCCGGCAAATTTCCCGTCTTCGTCGCCGAAGCCCACGGCGCGCACTTCACCGATGTGGACGGACACGATTACGTGGATCTCTGCCTCGGCGACACCGGCGCGATGACCGGCCATTCTCCCGCTGTCGCCGCCGAAGCCATCGCGCGCCAGTCGCGAAAGGGAATCACGCTTATGCTCCCCACCGCCGATTCAATCTGGGTCGGCGAAGAGCTCGCGCGGCGCTTCGGCTTGCCCTACTGGCAATTCACCCTCACGGCTACTGACGCCAACCGCTTCTCCATCCGCATCGCGCGCGAAATTACCGGCCGCTCCAAAATCCTCGTTTTCAATTATTGTTACCATGGCTCGGTGGACGAATCTTTCATCTCTATTCGCAATGGCGCCCCTGGTCCGCGCCGCGGAAATATCGGGCCTCCTGTGAATCCCGCGGAGACCACACGCGTCGTCGAATTCAACGATCTCGCCGCTCTCGAAGCCGGGCTCGCCCACCGCGACGTCGCCTGCATCCTCGCCGAACCCGCGCTCACAAACGTCGGCATCGTCCTTCCGGATCCCGGCTTCTGGCAGGCCGCCACGGAACTCGCGCGCAGGTTCGGCACTCTGCTGATCCTCGATGAGACGCATACCGTTTGCGCCGGCCCCGGCGGCTACACCCAAGAACACAATCTGCAGCCCGACATGTTCGTCATCGGCAAACCCATCGCCAGCGGCCTGCCCGCGGGCACTTATGGATGCAGCGCGGATGTCTCGAAAAAAATCACCGCGCGCATTCAACTCGAGGATTGCGATACAGGCGGCATCGGCGGCACCCTCGCTGGCAACGCGCTTTCGCTCGCTGCGATGCGCGCCACGCTCGAACACGTCCTCACGCCCGCCGCTTTTGCCTACATGATTCCGCTCGCCAATCTTTTTGCCAACGAAGTTGCCGCCGCCATTGCCGACGCCGGATTGCCGTGGCACGTCGCGCAACTCGGATGCCGCGCGGAGTATCTTTTTCATCCGTATCCGCCGCGCAACGGCGGGGAAGCAGCCGCCGCCGCCGATTTCGAGCTCGAGCGCTTCATGCACCTCTATGCGCTCAATCGGGGAGTTCTCCTCACGCCGTTCCACAATATGGCGCTTATGTCCCCCGTAACCACCGCCGCCGATATCGCAGCCCATACCCGCGCCTTCACCGCTGCCGTCGGCGAACTCCTCTCGTAACCCCCGCAGGTGGAGTCTGTTTCTCTTAGGGCACCGTCTGCTCAATACAGTACTAGGACCATATCTTGAATAAACTTACACTTGTAGTAGTAAGTCGGGACCCGGGGTTACTCCCCAATCTACCTTTCTCAATCTGCATCCTCGGGAGGCGTTTATGGCGAAGTGGATCATCAGCGGCATTGTTCTTGTCGGCCTCGCGCTCGGAACGGCCGCATACGTCGTGACCACCGGAACTCCGGCTGCTCCCTCGGGCGTTTGCCCGGCATTGCTGTCCGCGGCGCCGTACAACGCCAACGTCATTCTCTACGCGGATTTCACCACGCTTCGTTCCGCGGACCTCTCACGCCAGCTCGACGCGTTTCAGAAATCGCCGCAGGCCGCCCCATACCGCGATTTCGTCGAGAAGACGAATTTTCATCCTGAGCGCGACCTCGACCACATCCTGCTGACGGCCACTGCCGATTCGAACGCCGGCGCGGTTGTGTTGGAGGGCCGCTTCGACTCCGCAAAAATTATTGCCTTCGTCGAGCCGCTCACTACCATGAAGCACTATGAATCGGGCGAAATCTACGATTTTCATAACGGAAGCATGCAGGGCAGCATCAGCATGATGTTCCTCGGCCCCAACCGCGTGGCGATTGCGGCGGGGATGGGTGCGGAAACGCAGCTCCTGATGCTGGCTGACGCTGCGAAGGGTTCCGATCCCGGGCTGACGGCCGATCTTTGCGCGCGCGCCCAACGCGTTTCCGGCGCGCCGTTTTTCGCGCTCGGCGATATTCCTAAGGCTGCTTCCGCGCAATTGACCAGCCTCGTCGCGCACGAAAATCCCAGCGCCGCGGACGTGATGCGCACACTGCAAGGTTGGGACGCTGCCTACTGGATGGATGGCGATACGGTTCGCATGGCTCTCGAAGCGCAATTTGACAGCCGCTTCGACGCGCTCCAGGCGTACAC
>Ga0070765_100001032_pt1 | contig 16647 bp, 12 predicted proteins | sample HubBroMetageWFT5_FD_71516 | JGI IMG/M metagenome (GOLD analysis project Ga0070765, IMG submission 71516) | Warmed and freeze-thawed soil microbial communities from the Hubbard Brook experimental Forest, New Hampshire - Hubbard Brook CCASE Soil... | ecosystem: Environmental > Terrestrial > Soil... | reverse complement strand
AAGACAAGATCCTTTGCGAAGGATTGGCCGGGGCGTAATGGCTGTCTCAGAGACCCCGCATCGCGATTCACACGCGCGAGCTTGGCTTCTCCTTCGGGAGATTGCGTGTATGCACGGCCGTTTGCGTCGACGAGCACGACGCGGCGAGCGTTGGGTGTGAGCGGCCCGTCGCCGCGGTTCGGAGAAATAGTGTGCTCGTCGAACCAGACCTTCAGACGAACGACGACAAATTGACCGTGGGCGGAAGCCTGTCCCATCTCTGGGCCGATGGCCCCAGTCGTCTGGACGCCGGAGACGGAATAGCCAATATGACAATCAATCTCACAAAAGTATTTCCAGCCTCCCGCTGGCAAAACCTTTTCGCTGCTCGCCAGCGAGACGCCGCAAAGCAGAAGCAAATAGCACGCAACAATCGTCAACAAGGCGCCGCCGCCGATACGCGCGTATAGCTTGGAACGACGTGCAGCACCGTAAAGTAAAACCAGGAAACTCACGCAAGTAACAAAAACGACGCCGAGAAATAGCAGAACAACGATGGGTGCCAAATGAGGCGTAGCTTCAGTCATTTGTCGACCTCCATTCGAATGAAGTTATCCTGCAATCGCGTCAGGCAAAGCCCCGCGCGTTCGTTCGCGCCTGCCGAATTCCTGCACCGCGCATTCGAGGTCAGCCGCCGTAAAATCGGGCCATCGTTTCGGCAAAAAAACGAACTCGGCGAAGGCGCACTCCCACAGTAGAAAATCGGAAAGCCGCTGCTCGCCCCCAGTCCGGATGAGCAGGTCCACTTCCGTGGACCCGCCACGAAGAACTTCCGCGAGGACGTTCGAGAACGACTCGGGCGATAGCTCGGTGACCTTATAAAAGCGGCAAGCGGCGTGGTAGATTGCTTCGCGCGCGGAATAATCAATCGCCAGTCTGAGATGAAGCCTTGTGCCGGTTGCGGTGGCAGCTTCGGAATCCGCTATTGCTTGGCGTAACGTGACAGGGATGCGGTCGCGGCGTCCGATGACGCTCAATCGCACGCCTTCCTCGACGCAATGCGATGTTTCGACCAGCAGGTATTCGTGCAGAAGGCGAAGAATGGCGTTGACCTCCGCAGCCGGGCGCTTCCAATTAGCGGAGGACAACGCAAACAGCGTTAGGGTATGAATTCCAAAGCGTGGTGCTGCTTCGATGACACGCCGGGCTGATTCGGCACCGGCGCGGTGCCCCGCGGAACGAGGCAGGCCGCGCGAGGTGGCCCAGCGGCCATTACCGTCCGAGATGATTGCGACGTGCAAGCCGGGCTCCAGTGCTAACTGGGTCTTCGCGGTCATGAGATGCTGCGTGGTCAGATGCTGCATGTCTTTGCTGCTTTCTCCGCCGCCGGAAAGGCGCTGCAAACTACTCTGCGCCATAAAGCATATAAACAAAAAAAATGCCTTCCTAGGCCTCGCGCGTCGCGCGAATCAGCGCTTCCATGTGGTTCAGGTAGCGCTCCAGCGCCCGCCGGCCGGCTGCCGCCAGCCGGTATTCCGTCTTGGGCAGCCGTCCATCAAAAGACTTCGTGCACACGATGTAATCCGCTTCTTCCAGCTTGCGAGCGTGAACGCTTAGATTGCCGTCCGTGGTCTTGAGCAGAGCTTTCAACTCATTGAAAGTCAGCGAGCGGTTCACAGCGAGCGCACTGACAATCCCTAGGCGGATTCGCTCGTGAATCAGCCGGTCCAGGTCTGGCGAGACGGCTTCGCGGGCCGATCCACGCACGGCCGCCAGCGAGGCGTCCCGCTCTCGCGTCCGCTGCAACCGTTCCTGATGTGCTGTCGAAGACTTCGCCATGCGATTCCCTTTTATCCCCCGTGGTGCCGGGCAATCCAAATACCAAAACCAATCTGCAAAACGCCGAATCCTGCTGCCATAAAGGCATCGCCCCAATGCGCCGGCGCAAACAGCGCGGCGGTGCCGATACTCATGAGGCAAAAGCCCATGACCGGAACAATGCGCACGGAAAACGCGCCACCTGTGACGATAGCAGTTCCGTAGAGAAGCAGCCAAACGCCTGGAAGCGCGGCTGCAGCCCCCGCTGCGTATAAGGCAAACGTCAACAAGCCGCCAACGATGATTGGCGGAGCAAAGCTGAACAGAAACTTGCGGCCCGGACCAGAAAAAAGAGCTGAATTTGCGCGGTGCGCCTTCGTGGCAGCCGCAGGCGCGGCGATCGCTACCGCGACAAAAGCTTCCACAAGCCAGACGGCCAGCCAGGCGCGAGGCGAAGACTGGCGCGCAGCGACGAAGGCAGCCGCGAGCGCCGTAATGCCCATGGCTACTCCGCCCCATCCAGGCACAGCCGTGAACTCCGCCGCGCTCTCCATGGTTTCGCGAATGTATTTGAGATGATCAGCGGCGCGAGCGTCGATGGGAATCGGTTCGCGCTTGTTCGAACGGAGGGGACCGGCGGCTAACATGGACAAAGCCTAGCAAGAGGAAGAGGTCCTGTCAAGTACTTTGTATGGCAAAGTATAGCCACGGAAGACCTTCACGATGGCCTCGGATAGCGGCCCAGGATCGCGTTCCAACGGATGGTGAACACGTCCAGAAACATGTGGATGCTGTCCCGAAACATATTCACTTTCGTGGCGGGCGAATGTCCCCAACGCACGGGAATCTCGATCGTGCGAAGGCCGTGATGCCGCGCCAGGTAAAGCAATTCCGGATCGAATCCGAACCGCTCGATGCGCTGCTGTTCGAAAAGGATTTGGCAGCGCTGGCGCCGGAACGCTTTGAAGCCGCACTGGGTGTCGACAAAAGGCAGTCGCAGGATCACCCGCACGATCATGTTAAAGATTATCCCCGCGAACTCGCGGAAGCGTGACTCACGAACGGAGATGAGACTGCGGTCGAGCGCCCGCGAGCCTATGGCCACGTCGTAGGTCTTCAGAGCATCGAGAAGTTTGGGCGCTTCTTCGATCGGCGCGGATAGGTCGGCATCCGTGAAGAGAACAGTTCGGCCTCGCGCTTCGAGCATCCCACGACGAACGCTGAAACCCTTCCCGCGATTCACATCGTTGGAAATCACCCTCAGACATGGAAGTGCATTCCGAAAGGATTCGGCAACCTCGGCCGTTCGGTCTTTCGAGCCATCGTCGACCACAAGAATTTCCGTCTCTCCTCCTAAACTTGGAAGGAAGGCCGCGATTTGCTTGAGAGTTGCTGGAAGACGGAGCTCTTCGTTGTAGGACGGAATGACAATGGAAAGGTCGGGAGCCGCGGAACTCATCGCGACGGCGGTTCCTTCCAGCCATGGTAGCCGACGAGGGGCACGAAGCGGCACGCTTCCAAGGTGCGCGTCTCGAAGGAGTTTCCGTGCCGTTCAACGTAAAGCAATTCCTGATTCTCCGCATCACCCACCGGCAAGATCAGCCGGCCGTCTTCCGCGAGTTGAGAACGAAGCGGCTCGGGAACCCCAGGCGCTGCGGCGGCGACGAGTATGGCATCGAACGCAGCAAAGTCCGGAAGCCCCATCGTGCCATCGCCGCAGTGAACGTGAACATTCTCATATCCGAGACCTTCGAGCCGCGCAGCGGCAGAGGCGGCAAGCTCCGAGCGCACCTCAACGCTGAAAACAATTTTCGACAGGTGCGAAAGAACCGCCGCTTGATACCCGCAGCCCGTCCCGATTTCCAATACACGCTCGTTGCCGGTTAGGCGCAACTCAGCGGTCATCGCGGCAACAATATAAGGCTGCGAGATTGTCTGGCCTTCACCGATGGGCAGCGGCGCGTCTTCGTATGCTCGGACCCGGAATTCCCTCGACACAAACTCCTCGCGCCGCACCACAGCCATTGCCGTCAGCACGCCGGAATCATGAACGCCGCGCCGTCGCAATTGCCTTTCGATCATCTCAGCGCGCTGCACGGCAAACTCGTCCTCGCCTGAGCCGCCTCGGGGCAGCCCACCAGCCGCGCCATCGCGAAATAACTTCATTTTGATCTCACCGTGCCCTCGTCTTCCTTCGACGGACGAAAAGAGTTCCCCGTTCGTCAAGCGTGCGACAGAGCACCCGCATGTTTTTCCCACGCCCTTGCTTCGAGAATGTCCGCGATTTGTGCAATCGCCAAATCGCACTCCTCTTCGCGATTGTAGAAATGAGGCGAAAGGCGCACGCCCGCTTTCGGACGGTAATCCACGAGAATCTCTCGCGCCAGCAGCTCGCGGCATACCTCCGCGGCATGCGGGCAATCGACGGAAACCGTTCCAGCACGCTCCGCCGGATTTTCCGGCGTGTTTACGCGCCATTCATGCGCCTTCGCACCTTCAAACAGACGCGCTGTCATGCGCATGGATTTTTCGCGAATCGCGGCAATTCCAGCTTTGTTCAGAATGTCAAGGCCCGGCTGGCACGCGTACAGCGCTGGAATGTGCGGCGTGCCGTTCAAGTAGCGGAAGGAATCCTCGCGGGCGTCCATGGCGCCAGTCTCAAACTCAAAAGGCCGCCTGTGCGCAATCCAGCCTGCGATCGCGGGCTGCAACTTCGCGCGCAAATCTTCACGAACGTAGAGATAACCGACGCCTGGCCCGCCGCACAGCCATTTCAGCACGCCGCCGCAAGCAAAATCCGCACCGAGGCGGCGGACATCAATTGGAAGAGTCCCAGTAGCCTGGAAAAGATCGAGGATGACGCGAGCCCCCACGCGATGTGCTTTCTCAATAATCGCCCCCGCATCCACGATGTAGGCGCTTCGGAACAACACTTGCGAGATCGGCACGAGAAGCGTGGTCTCATCGATGGCCGCCAGAAATTTGTCCAGATCGAACCGCACCGTATCATCGCTGGGAACCAGCTCGATCCGCGCGCCGTTGCGCCTCTGCTCGTGATAGAAGTACTGAATCGACGGGAATTCGAGGTCTGTCATCACTACTTTGTTGCGCGGACCTCGAAAATCAAAACAGGAACTGATCACCGCCTGGATGAGTGTGACATTCTGATGCAGGGAAAGTTCACCCGGTCCCGCGCCGATCAAGGGAGCGATTTTGTCGCCCACATTGACGGCCATTTCCCACCAACCTTCTTCCCAGGCCCGCACTCCGCGCCCGCCCCACAAATCGGCGTAGGCCCGCATTTCGTTGTACACGCCGCGAGGCATGGCTCCCAGCGAATTGCTGATCATATAAGTCGTGCGCTCAAGAATCGGGAACTCGCCGCGCCACTTAAGCAGTTCATCCATCTTGCAAGGCTCCATCGGAATTCTTCTGCGAACGGACCTTTCTCCACACAAGGTAGCACAGCGAAATGAAGACAAGCCAGGGAACTCCCGCGATTAGCGTGATGCGCAGACCGGGGACCCACCACGTCGAAATAAGCACTGCGGTAAGCCCAGTAAGTCCCAGAATTGAACTCCAGGGCCCGCTCGGAGCAAAGCGCATCGTGGGTTTTTCCAGCTTTGCAGTTCGGCGACGAAACACAAGGTGCGTAACAAAAATCATTTGCCAAACAAAAATCCCGCCAAGGAACGCTGACCCCAGCATGTAGACATACGCTTTCTCGTGAAACCAGTGATCCATAACAATCGCCGCAAACATTCCTGCGCTGGACACGAGCAATGCTACTACCGGAGTTCCGCGCTTACTCAATCGGCCCAATCCCGCCGGAGCATAACCTCCGCGCGACAGCGAAAAAAGCATCCGCGCCATTAAATATAAATTGCAGTTGACGCTGGAAAGCGCCGCCGTAAGCACCACGAAATTCATCACTCCTGCCGCTGCGGGAATGCCGACGATTTCGAAAACACGCACGAACGGGCTTTCGCCCAGCCCGACTTCGTTCCACGGAACGATTCCTACAACGACTGCGAGACCTCCAACATAAAACAGGCCCAGCCGCCCAAGCGTCCAACGCAACGCCCTCGGCAATGCTGTCGTCGGATCTTCGGCTTCACCGGAAGTCACGGCCACGATCTCTACTCCCAGGAAGCTAAAGATCGCCATCGCCACGCCTAGGCCTACCCCTTGCCAGCCGTTCGGAAGAAACCCTCCGTGCCCGGTGTAGTTAGCAATCCCGATCCGCGGAAATCCAAAGCCCAACAGCAACGCAGCCCCGAGAATCAGAAACACGGCGATGGTCAGCACCTTGATCATCGCAAACCAATATTCGAATGCGCCAAAGCTTGCCACGCTCCGTGCGTTCACGTAAACCAGCGCCGCTGAAAAACCTGCAATCCACATCCACGACGGCACATTCGGAAACCAATGTTTGCAATAAATCGAAGCGGCTACGACTTCGCTGCCGGTGGCGATGACCTGGGCCAGCCAGTACGAATAGCGCATCGCAAAGCCCGCCCACGGATGCACGTACATTTCCGCATACACGCCGAACGAACCCGCCACAGGGTGCGCCACGGTCATTTCACCAAGCGCCCACATCAAGCACAACGCAATCGCCCCAGCCGCCATATAACTGAAAATTACGCCTGGCCCTGCAAGCTTTACCGAAATCGCGCTGCCGAGGAACAGTCCCGTTCCGATCGCTCCGCCCATCGCGATCATGGAAAGTTGCCGTGGCGTTAGGTTTCGGTGCAGGCCCGCTTCACGATCGATGATTTCGGTATGGCTCGCGGCCTTTAGTGCCGTCGCCGCTGTAGTTGTCTCCGCCATGCCGCGGCATGGTATCAGAAAGCCCTATCTGCCGTTATAAATCCCACCTGAACGAGCGGACAGTTAAACCAGAAGCACGCCTGTACCGCGCAAATCGCGCCCTCCCGGGCCCATTTCCTACAATTTCACAAGTGGCGGAAAGGCTCTGAAAGCTCCGCCGCGGAGGAAGTCATGAAGGCGGTCCTAGCTCTTGTCATCATCTACGTTGGAACATTTTTTCTGGCCATCCAGGGCGCATCGCAAAATCCAGTCAGCGCCGCGCCGCAAAGCGCAGCCGCGCAGGACCAGGCAAGCCCGGCGCAAGCCAAGCCCATCGATCCCGTCAAAGATGCGGACATTCGCTCTTTAATGGAGCTCATCGGCGCTCGCGATCAGGTCCAGGACGCCGTCAGCAATTCCAGTGAGCAATACCGCGAGAAGCTTCTCGCGACCGTCCCCAATAATGACAAAGGCCAAGCCTTTGTCACATCGTTCATTGAGAGCTATCAAAAGAAATTTGACGTCGATCAGATGACCGGGCAGCTCGTCGCGATCTACGACAAGCACTACACCGACGACGAAATCAAGACTTTGCTACAGTTCTATGGCTCGCCCGTGGGGCAGAAGGTCGCCGCCGAGACACCCAAGATCGGGCGCGAGATTCAGGCAGCCAGCCGCGCAACGGGTGCGAAGGCCGCAAAAGACGCTCTCCAGGCACTAAAGGCACAGAATCCGGAAATCGGCCAATCCGCGCGTTTGGGTAACGGCCCTCGCCGCTGGCAGCCCGGCGCTCGCGCGCAACAAGGTCAGTCTCAACAAGCGGCGCAACAGCCTGATCCTCCGCAATTCTAAAGCTTCAGCGGCTTCGGCCAGTTCTACTGAAAGTGTTTTTTAAATTTGATATCGATGCCAAATGTGCCGTTCTGGTCGCGCAAGGCCACGATCGATACGTTCCTGTTCAAGTTATATTCCACCTGAATGACCTGCTGCTGTGTCGACCCCACGTTCGAAACATAAGTAATCGTTAGATCCCGGGTGACCTGCTGCTCCACGGTGACACGGGCCGCCGCATTCTGCGACGAAGTCGCCGAGCCCACTTCCGCTAGCCCGGGATCGACCCGGAACCGCGTAATCCCAAACAATCGTTCGACCCTCCCTCCCAATTGACTGGAGACCGCTTCCGAGAGAATCGCAGATGCTCCCGACGAGGCGCTCTGTGTTGCACCCGTTCCACCGCCTCGGATGCTCGCTTCCGAACTCGTCTGCCCCAGCGCCAGGAGCGTGATGATGTCGTTCGCCGGCAGCGGCGGATCAGAGCGGTAAGCCAGAGTCAGCTTGCTCGCCGGCCCGTTAAAATTCAGCGTGATTTCGTACTGCTGAATCGTCGTTGTCGCTTCCACGTTCAGCACCGGGTCCAGGCGGAACGGATTCGCAAAGTTCATATCGCCGCGCGTCACCCTGTACCTGTCGCCGTGGAACGTCAGCTCCCCGGCGAGAATGTGGATATTCCCCAGCAGAATCGGGTGCTCCCATGTTCCGCGTACGCGAAGGTTAGCTTCTGCTTCCAACTCGGCACCCGGCCACTCCATTCGGGCGTCGGGCGCGGATAGCGCCGAGATATCGAATTGCAAGTTGCGCAAGAACGGCGAACTCGTGGATGGTCCCGAAATGCTCCCTTTCGAGGATACAAGAACACTAGCAACCTCGAGGCCCTGCGTTAGCGTCACCCGTTCAATCACCACTTTTCCCGAAAGCACTCCCGAAGACGGTGTTCCCGTCAGTCGCAGCGACCCGCCCGCTAGCCAACTCATCCCTTCGGGATATCGGATGCGGGCGCGATCGGTGCGCACCGTTATGTCGTACCGCAGTGGGGCCTCGATATAGTTAACGCTCCCGGTGAGGTGCAGCGTGCCGCCGCCCGATTCGGCCGTCACGTTCTCAAAGAACAGGCGCGTCGCATCAAAGACCAAATCGCCCGTGATGTTGCTCATGCCCGTCGGAAAATCCGACACTCGCGCCGAAGCCCGTTCTATATGCACTCTTCCCGTAATGCGCGGCCGGTCGAACGGCCCTTCGAAAGACGCGTTGATCTGGGCCGGGCCATTCGCTTCCAGTGCCGGCAAGAACCCTGTGAGGAGCCGCAGGTCGAGCGCCCCGTTCAGTCTCAATCCCAGCGTTCCGCGCCCGGCAAATCGGACTGCACCCCCCACGGCAATATTTGTATCCGCCCCCTTAAATGTGGCCTGATCGATTTCCAAGCTCTCCCTCGAAGTGCGCAGATGGATCGGCCCTACGTTTTCGAGCTGCACGTTGGCGTAATTCAATTCCAGCTTCGAAAACTTGGCGTCCACCAGGACATTCTCAGGATGTTTCAATTCGCCGGCCACCGTGATGTCGCCGTCGGCTACGCCGTGGCCGTTAAACTGCTTGAGGTGCAAAGCCGTCATCAAGAACGGGTTTAGGTCGATATTGGTAATCGAAACCTTTCCGTTCAGGGCATAAGGATCAGCCAGCCCCAGCGTTGCCTGGCCGGAAATCCCCCCGGTGGTCATTGCCGAGCTGAGCTGCAGCTTTGCGTTGTGTCCGTCGGAACTCAGACTCCCCTCGAAGCTTCCGATCACATCCCTCCCAATGCGAAAGTCCACGACTCGGAATGTCCCATCACCCTGCAGCGCCGAAAGCGTCCCGCTGGCTTTCACCCGGAACGTGACCAGCCCTCCGACTGGCAGCCTCACCGACTGCAGCTTCTCGATGTTTTCGAGCGGAAGCGACGCTCCCACAAGATCCGCCGATATGTTCTGATCGGCGAAACGATATCCTGCGGTTCCCGTTACGATTCCAGCGCCGCGGCCATTCTCCTTTCCGGGAGCGAATACCCGCAACTCCGCGTCGGCGATGCGTACTCCGTCCGGCGCGAGGTTCAGTTGGCCTCGCAGCCGATTGAACGACACGCCGTAGACTGTTCCCTCCGCAAGATCGAAGAGCCCCGTGATGCCTGGCGCAGCGCGCGTTCCGTGCCCATGCAACTGCCCACTCAACACTCCTTGCACTGGATAGGTCGAGCCAAAGAGTTTCTGAATTGTCTCGACTGACGATTTATCGAAGTTCACATCCGCCGTCCACTCGTTCTCTGGCTGAAAACTCCAATCCGTCAAGTCGAGCGTCCCCTCGATCTCCGTCTGCATTGCTCCGAAATGCAACTTGCCTCGCGCGAGTGCAAGTTCTGTAGACGAATACGTGACATCGCCTTCGATGGAATCCAGTGCAACTCCGTTGTAGCGCACGCGCTCGCCCCGCAGGTGGCCGCTGAAAGTCGGATGGCCCCCGGGCCCCGTGATCTTGCCGTCCCATTGCGCGCTTCCGGAAATCCCTTTGGTCGCGTCCGCGGAACTACGCTTCGCGCCGCGAATCGCATCGATGAAATCTCTGTACGACTCCAGCGCACCCGTTTCGAAGTGTACGTCCAGCGTCGAGTTGTGCGGCGCGAGAACGCCCGCGATCGTTCCTTTCGACGATGGCGTTTCGAATTCGCCCGCGCTAATGGCAAAAACTCCGGAATCGTATCGGTAGTGAAGTTGCCAACTCGCGGTTACGGGCAAATGGCCCGCCGCCAAAACCTCCCCCGGCGTCCAGTCCATCTTTCCGCCAAGCTCGAAATGTTCGAATGCATTGTTCCATGTTTCGATCGTGTCGCCGCTCAGCAGCGCGTCCCACTGAAGTTCATCGATCGGAAACCCCGGATGCTCGATGGCAGAAAACACTCCCGCGAGGTGCGCGTTATCGATATGCGTTTCTGCGCGAAACTGCACCCCCGCGAAGTGCAGCGCCACTTTTCCTTTCACCGTTCCGCCGAAAGCCTCCGCGAGGAAGTCCGGCACCACAAGCCCCTCGTTGTTGATGCTATAGCTCCCGCGGCTCTTCAGTCCTGTAGCGTGAAAAATGTCGTAACTCAGGTGGATATCGCGCCCCGCGTAGCTGCCCGTGCCCTTGTACTGGCCGTCCGCGAGCGTTCCTTCCCCCCGCACATCCACGTGTCCGGTCGGCGTCAGCGGCGAATGAAATGTTTCCCGCAAGTCGAGCAGCTCCACCCATCCCCGGTAACGGAAACTCCATTTCGGTTTCGTGAAGTCGGACATTTCCGCTTGCATATCAAGATGCGATCGCCCGGCGCTCAACACTCCCTGCTCCAGTGTGAATCCTTCTCGCCATAGCGTAAATTTCGCCGAGAGACTTGCCGGCACAGGAGCCATTTTCTGGGCGGTGAATCGGATGCCCTGCCATTCCAGATTCCCCAGATACAGCGGATGTTCCCGTGTACCGCCCGCATCCATTGCGAATTGCAACGCCCCACCCTCGACCGCCAGCGGCACTTTCACTTCGTTGTACAGCAGCCACCCGTTCTCGATGTTCACCCGCCGAACCCGTAGATCGAAAAGCGATTCGCGCAGCGGTTTCTGGGAACCATTCACTTGCCCGGGAGCCGGCACGTTTGTTGAGCCATCTTTAGCCACACGGATGTGCACCTCCGGCTTCCGAATCAGGAGTTCGCTGAGCGATGCCTTTCGCCCCCAGAAGGAATCGATCTGCAACTCCGCTTGCACCTCTTCGGCCGAAAACAAAGGCTGCGTCCCCACAGGCTCATGCCCGTGTATCACCAAACCCTTGAGCGTGGTGCGCATCGAAAGCCACTGTATCGAAATGGCCCGCAATTCCACCCGCCCGCCCGTCGCCATCTCCAAACGGTGCACGATCCACCGCTGCAGGATTGGATTCCCGGCGCCGCTTCCGAAGAAACCAATCACGCACAAAATCGCAATGACCGTCAGAACCCACGGCGTGTGGATCACCCAATTCCATATCGGGTGGCGCTTCCTGACCTTCATTTGGCCCCTTCCTCTAGAAACTTTTGCACGTGCAGCCGGGCCCGGCTTTCTTTCAGCCAGCGATCCGCTTGTTCGTTGATGTCGCTCTGCACCAGAGCTTCCTGGATGATGTCGCGCGAGGCATCCAGCGTCGGAGGTTCCTGCCCCCGCGCCTTTGCTTTCGGCAAAACCGCATTTTGATAAAAATTCTCAATCGCTTTTTCATCAATCTGCGCCGACGCGCGAAATCGCGAATCGAGGTAGTTGCTCAAGTACAGCTGCGCGGCCACGATCTTTCGCACTTCCCCATCATTCAGCCCGCTTTGCTTCTTTCGTGATTCGAATTCCTCGGGAGATCCAAACGACTTCACTACTCGCGAAACTTCCCGGTCAATTTCTTCTTCCTTCGGCTCGGGAAACCGCGACAGCTCCGCTTCCGACCTCACGATCCATTGATCGATCAGCCGGTCCAAAATTGCGCCCTCGCTTTCGGATTTTCCGTCCACCAGCTCCTGATACTCTTTCAACTCCTGGACGTCGCTCTGCAAAATGATGTCGTTCTCCACGCGCGCCACGATGCGGTCTACAAGTTCCTGCCCCTTCAAATACGAGCCCGCAGCCAGCACAAAAAAAATCGCCCAGAATCCGAAGATCAAGCCTCGTCGCATTAGAAAGTCGACCCCAAATTAAAGAAAATCTGCAGCCTGGGGAGCTGCGCACCTTTGAAGCAAGCCGGCGTTGCAGGAGTGACTGTCGTGCTGGGAACGCAAGGAACGACAAAAAACGGACGGTTGATTTGGTAACCCAAATCAATTCGAATCGGCCCCACCGGCGTTGCGTAACGGATGCCAAACCCGACCGTATGCGCGAAATAGTTCAGCTCGTTCGTGCAGTTGTATATACACTCCGTTGGATTCGTCGCGCTCGGCGGCTGGGTAGGGTCCCGTAACGCGAAAACTGGCTTCGGCGAGTACGCGCGAAACGTGATCCTATTCAGTCGGCTATAAACGTTTCCGCCGTCGTAGAACAGGGCCCCTCCCAGTGACGTCCCGATGTACGGCAATCGCATGGGAAAGCGAAACTCTTGGTTGAGCGCCAGCATCGCCTGCCCTCCCACTGGGAAGCCCGTGCACGGATCACGCGGTCCTGCCTGATTCAGCGCAAATCCCCGTAGCGATGTTCCTCCTCCCGCGAAGAACCGTTCCGGCAGCGGGATGATCTCCGGGGTCGGCCCGGGCCCCGCCGTTGTCGCCGTGCACTGTGTCGCCGTCGGCGGCGGAAACGTCAGTGACTCCGTATTACCGAACGGCTCGAGAATTCCAATCCGGATCGAACGCGCAAAGCTGAAGCGTCTTTTTATCGGATGGTATGTCGAATTCTGGAAAAAAAATCTCAGGAAGCTCGCGCTCGAACCGATGCTCGTGCTGGCGATGTTGAAATCCGCGCTATTGAAACTGCCTTTGCTCGCATCCGCGGGATTATCTCTCGCGTCTCGCAGCCAGGTCACACCAAACTCAGACACCAACGTCGGCTGTTCGAACAAAGGTATTTCTTCTGGAGCAATGTGCATATTCAGGTTCGAAACCAGCACCTTGCGGAACGCATAGCGGTAGACCAGCGTGGTAAGGGGCGTCACTTGGTTCGTTAATTGCATCGACCCTTCATACCGCATTACCGTAAACGTGTTGATGTCCTGCGTTTTTTCCGTGTATGCCGTTGCCTGCGTGCTTAAATGGGGGCTTCCAAATGTGTTGGGGATGGAGTAACCAAGAAGCGCCCGGTCTTCGATCGTGCTCCCACGAACCTTCAGCGACAGCGAATCGGCCCGCCCTGTCAAGTTGACCTTGGTCAACTCAAAAATTCCCCGTGGCGCAGCCTGGACCTGTCCACCTGTCGGATTGGTCGTGCTCGCAAGCCGTTGTACTTCAAATCCCCCGCCGTATGCCATCGTGTATCGTTTGGCCTCCTCCACCAACACTACGATGTCTTTGTCGGGGTCTGACCCATCCGGATTCTGCGGTGCGATCGTCACCCGGTTGAATACTCCCAGGTTGTACAAACGCCGCTGCGACTCCACCACATCACCCTCGCGCAGAGGCGCCCCCGTCTTCACACGAATCTCTCGCTGAATGACCTTTGTCCGGGTCAATTTGTACCCGCTCAGCAGTATTCGCCTCACCCGCGTTTGCGGTCCTTCCGTAATGTGATAAACCAGTCTTACAGGCGCCGCCTGCACTATCTCCGGCTTCGAACTCCTTTCCTTCTCCTCCTCTTTCTGCTGGTTCTTCTCGTTTTCGGCGGCCCCGCTCCTCAGCGCTTCCTTCCCGCCCTCGCTCTTTTCCGGGGTGACGCGTTCCGCCGTCGACGTAAAACTAGCCTCCGGAAATCCTTCGTTGAAATACATCGCAAGAATATTGTCCCGGTCGGTCGTCACGTTAAAATCGGAGTACGGTTGCCCGGGGGTCGACCCGACCACCCCCAGCAATTCCTCCTCCCGGAAAGCGCGAATTCCCTCGATCGCCAGCGACGCCACGCGCGTCTGCTCCCCTTCCTCGATCGCATATCGTACGTAAATGTCTCCTTCTTTTCCTTTGTAGTTGTCCAGGATTTGTCCATCCACCTTCGCATTCAGAAAGCCGTTCGCGTCATACAGCCCGTGCATTGATTCCGCGTCCGTTTCAATCAGCCGCCGGCTGAACCGCCCCCGCGACTCGAATGCCGCTCCATAAACTTGCAACCGGCTCCGCAGCAATTCTGTACTGAAGTAATGATTCCCCGTGATCTCAATTCCCACGAGCCTGTGCCGCGCGCCCCGCTCGATGCGATACGTGATGACCTCTTCGGTAACCTTCGATTTCTGCTCCTTCCCCTGCACTTCTTTCGTTTCCATCGTGTAATTCACTTGCGCGTCAAAGTACCCGTCCCGCTCCAGCCGCTCTCGAATATTGCGTTTTCCTTCCTCCAGAAGGTCGGTATCCACCGCGCCTTCTTGATACACGGGAACCAGCCTTTTCAATTCTCCTTTGGAGAATTTCGCTCCGGTCACCGCCAATTGCACCTGCGGACCTTCCGTCACCTCCAGATCCAGCGGCACCGTATTTTTCGCCGCGTTGTATTCGCCGCGCCGCACCGTAGCCCGTGCGCTCAAACGCCCTTTCTTCACGAGGAATTTTCGGATCCGGTTGGTCCCGCGCTGGATTCGCGCGGTCGTCACTGGTTGTCCTACCCTCATCTTCAGCCGGGAAATAAGTTCCGCGTCTCGGTACGCTGTGCCGTTCTGCAGTTTCACGGATTCCACGATTGCGCGCGGCCCCGGCTTTACGTGCACCAGAATATCCATCTGATGAGTTTCGGGGTGCGGCTCGTTTTCCGCCGAGACCTGCGCCGTATACAGTCCCTCTTCCTTCAACACATCCCGCAGACGCGCGAGCCCCTCGTCCACATCCTCTTGCCGGAACGGCCGGCCCAGCGCAAGTTGCATCGCCGCCGCAGCCGACGTATCTGTGGGAGGCGGCGTCAGCCCTTCGATCAGTACTCTGTTGAAGAAGAGATTTTCTCGAACCACGAAATCAAGCCGCAAGCCGCTGGCCACGGCCGTAACGACTGCTTTCAAATCCGCGTAATCACCCAGCCCGTAAAGCGCGCGGATGCTCCGCGCGATTTGCTCTCTATCCAGCGGTTTCCCAATTTCGACTGCAATTCCCGATGGCGATTCAGACAGCACGCGCCCATCTTCAGTGACTATCCGCACCGCAACCACCGGAGCTGCCGCTGCAGGCGTCTGCCCCTTTTCCTCCACTTGTGCCTGCGCATGATTCTTCGCTGCTCCCAAAAGCAACGCGAAGACGGCAATCGCTCGTAGACCTCTGTCCCATCTCGATTTCATGCCCACTATCGCTCAGACGAAGCGTAGCACAAGGGCGTTGCCCGTCCCGCTATCTCTAGCGTTATGATGAATTAAGAGAGACGATGACCGCCAAGGACGTATCGGCCCCGCGCTTGCACGACTCGATGTACGAAAAGTACTCGCGTCAAATGCTTTTCGCCGGAATCGGCGAAGAAGGCCAGCAGCGACTCCTCGCCTCCAGCGCCGTCATTGTAGGCTGCGGCGCTATCGGCGCGGCCGCCGCAGGCCTCCTCGTTCGCGCGGGCGTCGGCCGCGTTAGGATTCTCGACCGCGATTTTGTCGAGCCCTCCAATTTGCAGCGTCAAACTCTCTTCGACGAAGACGACGCGCGCTCCGCACTTCCCAAAGCCGCCGCCGCCGAGCGCAAGCTGCGGGCCATCAACAACAGCGTCAACATCGAAGGAATGGTCGCAGACTTAAACCCGCGCAATGCGGAGGAGTTGCTCGCAGGCTTCGATCTCATCCTCGATGGCACCGACAATTTCGAAACCCGCTTCCTAATCAATGACTTTGCCGTCCATCTCGACCGCCCCTGGATTTACGCCGCCGCCGTCGCCAGTTACGGAGTAACCATGACTGTCCGCCCCGGCGTAACTCCCTGTCTCGCCTGCCTACTCGAATCCTCTACCAATGGCCACGGCCTCGATGAAACCTGCGACACGGTAGGTGTCCTCGGTCCCATCGTTAATCTCATCGCTTCTCTCGAAGTTGCGGAAGCCCTCAAGCTTCTTGCCGGCCGCGAACAAGCTCTTCACGGCCGCCTCATCTCTTGCGACGTCTGGAGCGGCCATTTCCAATCCGTCCGCGTTGCACAGAATCCGGCTTGCCGTGCCTGCGCCCGCCGCGATTTCTCTTACCTCCATGGACAAGCCCAGCCGCACATCACCCTTTGCGGGCGCGACTCCGTGCAAATTCACGAGCGAGGGCGAACCCTGGATTTGGGAGCGTTGCAGGCGCGGCTCGTGGCCACCGTCTCCGATGTCCGCCACAACGAATTCTTACTCTCTTTTCGCGTTGACCCGTATCAAATGACAGTCTTTGCCGACGGCCGCGCCATTCTCAAAGGCACAAAAGATCCCGCCGTCGCGCGTTCCCTTTACGCCCGGTACATTGGGACCTGATTCTCTTCTTTTCGGTGTGATTTGTGTTCTCTGCAGCGGAAATTACGTGGATCGGGCTTCAGCGATGCTGCCCGGTTCGCCCAAACGAGCTTCGCATGTTCGCCCTGTCCAGGTTTTCCCGCAGGTTCATCAGCGTCAGGAACGTGCT
>Ga0070765_100001031_pt1 | contig 16650 bp, 21 predicted proteins | sample HubBroMetageWFT5_FD_71516 | JGI IMG/M metagenome (GOLD analysis project Ga0070765, IMG submission 71516) | Warmed and freeze-thawed soil microbial communities from the Hubbard Brook experimental Forest, New Hampshire - Hubbard Brook CCASE Soil... | ecosystem: Environmental > Terrestrial > Soil... | reverse complement strand
TTCGAATCTCGCCGGGTCCGCCAATCAGGTATCCAAATTCGTATGACGTGCCTTTGCACTGTCATTCGGTGCAGTCGGGCGAAAGCCAGGCGATTACAGCAACGGCCTCAGACCGGGACGCCCTGCAATGCGATGCATTGCATGCGCGACGGGGACCTCGATAATCCTGTGGATCAGGAGGGCCACCAAGGTCGTTACGGCAATAAACGCTGCGATCGAGACATAACCCGCTACAGCAGGAGGCAGGAGGGTGAGCGGCAAGGCGAACTCGAGCAGCGCCGGCGCGAACAGGATCAATACCGAAGTGTGAACGAGGTAAATCGGATACGAAAGGTCGCCGGCCAGATTCATCCAGCGTATTCCCTTGGTCGCCTCGAAAAGGCCGGGCAATGCCGCCGCAAAAAAGAGAACGGATCCCCAAAACCGTACGCTGTCATAGCCGACGTAGGTGCCGCCGAAGAGCATGGTTGCAAACGAGCAGGCGAGGAGGACACACCCCATGACTGGCTGTGAAAGCGGGCGCCACCGCTGGTTGGCCAGGCAGATCAAGTGCCCCAACATGAAAAAGCCGAAAGTCGTCACGGCGAAGTGGTAAGTCCAGACATCGTGCAGGTCGTTGCCGAGCGCGATCACGAAAGCTGCCCGCAGGCCGAAAGAAGCGGCCAACAACGTGGCGCCGATCTTCCATGAGCGCATCAACAACGGCGCGGCCAGATAGAAAGTCAGCTCAGCACCCAAGGTCCAGGCTTGATGAAGGCCGCCGATCGCGGCATCAAAATGAATCTTTGGATAGTCCGCGAAGGCGACCCGCCAGTCCATTCCCAGCAGGAAGATACCCGTCAGTTTGTCGGGGAGGCTTGCCGACAGGAATCTGTCCCACGCCCAGCCGAACATCAGAAATGTCAGAACGACCAGCGGCCAGTAGAGGGAAAAGATCCGGATGAATCGATTCTTATAGAATTTGAAGGTCCCGCGCAGATCGCGATCATAGTTTCTTGTCAGGGTATAGGTGATCAGGAATCCACTGACCATATAGAAGAACATCACGGCGTAGCCGGCGTTGAACCCGAATTTGTATTCGTCGTCGAGGAAGACGGACTGGGGTCGTAGAACGAACACGCTCCAATGATCGGCGGCAACCACCCACGCCAGAAAAAGTCGGACAAGTCCCAACGAAGAATCTCCCGAAGACGGGCGGATGGTAACGGCCTATGGTAGCGCCGTCATCAATGCCTGATGTCGATGCTGTCACTAGCGGTTGACGCGATAGCAGACGTGAGTCCGCAGCGATTCATTCAACGCCTTGCCGGATCGGCCGTTCCGATGGCAGCATCCGGCCGGTCATCGCTCTTCACGCTTGCTGGGCTCTTTGGGGTGTTATTCAAGCTAATATAAAGCACCACCGCTTTGATCGAGCGCGTATATCCGACCCGCGTGTTCGCGCTATCGCGTCATGCGGATATACGAGCGATTCTCCTTTTACGTGTTTCAACAAATCAGCCAGGATCTCGGAATTTCAGACGGTCCGCCTGGCCCTCACTGATTCAACGCCTAACCGAGCGGGCCGCTCCAGTGGTGGCATCCGGGCGTCGTTGCTTGAGGAGATACCTGGGCATGCAGTAGTCTGGGGCGATGGTCGCTGATCGAAAGTCTCGCGAAATCCCTTCCCTCACGGGCCTGAGAGGCATGGCCGCTCTGATGATCGTGATCGCGCACTTCGCCCAGTGGTGCGCAATCACACCACTGGAGGCGATGCCACCTCAGATCTTGCAATGGACGAATTTCAGCGACATCGGAATGCCGATCTTCTTCACGCTAAGCGGCTTTGTCATCGCGCTGAGTTATAGCCACTGGGATTGGCGTGATCGACCACTTTACAATTTGGTACGGCTGTTCTTCTATCGGTTCGCGAGGCTCTACCCAGCATTTTTCCTGTTCACCGTGCTGATCGTGTTGCGCAATCCGCCGCTGCGTGATCTCTCGGACCCGGCGACCCAAGACTATCTATGGCCGCACTTGCTGCTTTTGCATACTTGGTGGCCGATGAGGTTTGGCGGTGTCGTCGCGATTGAGGATGCGTTCAGCGTATCCTGGAGCTTGAGCACCGAATGCGGCCTCTATCTGATGTTCGGGCTCGGCGCGGTACTGGCCGCCCTGCTACCCGACGGGCGCCGTAAGTCGATCATCCTTGGTGTCGGGTTCTTCGCCGCGGCGTGGACGCTGGTCGACCTTGGATGGGCCTTTCGGAGTTGTCTGATGCCGATCGGCTGGGACGAATGGGATTGGGAACGGTGGCTGTTTCACCTGTCGCCGCTAGCGGTGGCGCTTCAATTCGGCATCGGCGTAATGGCCTACCGCATCTCTCGCCTGCCGGTGGCCGCCGGCGTCATGAGGGCCGCCAGTGACGCCGGCGGAGTCGGCCTGTTGATCATCTATCTGCTTGTTGCCCTGCGCGCGCAGATCTCGCCGACACTGTTTGCCTCGATCGCAACAGCGCTGCTGATGATCGGCGCCCGATCGAACTCGATGCCGAATCGACTCTTGACCGGCCGCGGCATCGTCTTTATCGGCACAATTTCGTATTCGCTCTACCTGTTCCATGTCCTGGCGCCTGGCATGGCATTCAAGGATCAGGTCGTCAGCTTTGATGGGGCTGCGGTAGCCTACTATGTGGCTAACATCTTGATTTCCTTGGCTCTGGCCGTTTTCTTCGCGGCCGGCACTTATCGCTTGGTGGAGGTTCCGGGGCGGCGGGCGATTCGGTCATTGGCTGATCGATTGCTTGGCGTACGGCAGCCAGCCCCGCCAATCAGCCAAGGTGCGCCGGCAGAGTGACTACTTTGCCCTGTCGGCCAGCGCGCCGTGCCGCGCCTTACAGTCGAGATAGGCTTTGGCGACTCGCAATCGTTCGGCCGCGAGCTCATTGTCGCTGGCCTCGATCGGCGCCAGCTGCGGATCCTGGCACGGCAGGAGCAGGCTGGCGTCGATCGTCGGCTTGACCGGCTGGAAAGAGCTGCCGCAGGCCGTCAGAAGCAGCACGCATGGCAGGAGACTGAGCGCAATCGCGCGTGACCGGTGCGGCATAGACCTTCTCCGTGACGGTGACGACCTTGGTTTCGGTGTCGGTGAGCTTCTGGGCGAGCTGCTGGACGGCCTTGGCATTGGCGACCTTGTCTTTCTCGGCCTGCTCGATGACGGCGTTGGCGGCGTCGAGCTTCGAATTGGCGGCCTCGAGGCGCCCCCAGAGGCCCCAGATGACGACGCCTGCGATCGCCAGCGCGATCAGCGACCAAGGTGCCACTCGCGCGATCAGGGCGCTCATGCAGCCACCGCCAGCGCATCAGCGCTCAATGCTCGCCGCGTCATGGCGCCGACGATGCCGTCGACCACCATCCTATGCTCGGCCTGCAGCCTGCAGACTGCGGCATCGGTTGTTGGGCCGAATATGCCATCGGCGATGACGCACAACGCCTTCTGGAGGGCCATGACGTCGCCGCCGCTGTCGCCGATCCGCAGGGCACGCGGCAACGCCACCGCCCCGCTGCTATAGTGATCGGCGGCCGCCTCGAGCTTCGCGGCATAGGCACCATGGAAGCCGCCGCCGTTGTAGCGATTCTCGACGTCCTGCCAGGCTCCGATCGCGAGAGAAGCCCGGAGCGCCGGATCAGCCTCGATGAAGCGGGCAAAGGCGTCGAGCTGGCCGCTCTCGAGCTGCATGGCATCGACGAGCTCGTCGACGCTCGAATAGCGCAGACCCTGCCAGTTGAATCCCATGACCTGGAACGCGCCCCAACTCGTGGCCCCGCGCGCCGCGGTCCGGTCGAGCGCTTCGGCCGCCCTCACCTGCGCCCAGGCGCCGGCGCGCGTGTTCGCCGCGAGCGCCGGGTTCCATTCGGTAGACGACAGATCGGGACGGCTGGCGTTGAAGCGGTAGCCGGTCAGCTTGCCGAACCAGTGTGCTTCAAGGCGCACCGGCGGCAGCTGCTGGCCATCAATCATCCAGAAGGTCTCGCCGGCGCTCTCGACATCGGCGATCGCCTTGACATGCGCGACGGGCGCACCGAGGCGCTGCGCTGCTGCCTGGTAGTCGGAATCGCTGAAACTCATGGTTGTCCAACCTTCTGTTCGGTTTGGCGCTTGAGATGGTCGTCTGCCACGACACCCGTCACGTAGAGGCCGAGCACGACGAGCAGGCCATCCTTGCATTCGCGCAGCACCAGGCTCGCGTGCTCCATGACAGGATCGAAAAAGATCGAGTTGATGATGCCGGCGAGCATCGTCACCAGACTCACGAACAGCGCCCGCCGGCGCAGCGCCCATTGCTTGTCGCCGATGAAAATGGCGGACGAGAAGGAACGCAGGACGCTCATTTGCGGGGCCACTTGTCGAACACCCAGCCGATGACCGCGGCAAACGCAGCGAGAACCGCGCCCAGCCGAAGGATCAGCCACCAGGCGCCCTTACCCATATGCGCGGCCTGCAGCAGCTCACGCACCTCGGACCGGAGTTCCTTGATGTCGTCCTTCAGCTCGGCGATCATCACTTCCGAGCGGGCCAGGCGTTCTTCCGTGGTCACGGCGCCGCGTAACCTTGGGCGTTTACGTAGACGCCGCCGGTGACGGCCGTCAGCGTCACCACCTCCAGCAGGTTGGTGGGGCTGCCCTGGAGCGGCATTTCGAACTCGATGTCCGTCAGCCCGAGCGGCCCGGTTTGAAGCTGGGTGCGCCAGAGCACGGTGCCTCCGGCCCCATCCCTGACCGCCAATTCCGTCGCACCACCGAGGGTAGCGGTCTGGATCTGCAGACCCGTCATGTAGTTGCGGTTGTTATCGGGGGGCGACGCGGCGACCGTTACGGCCACCGCGCTGTTGACGATGCCGCCTGTTGCGGAGGCGAAGCTCCAGCCGTTGGGATGGCGGGTGACGGCGGTGGATGTGACTGCCATGGTGTTCTCCTAGATCCTGATCATCTGGTTGAGGATGATGGTGGGCTGCACGTTGGTAACAGTGGCCGTGCTGCCGCTGGCTGATACGCCAAGGGTGCCGCTAGCAGTGCCGCTAGATAGCACATTGGCGTGAATGTGCCCGGTCCCTGCAACGGTTAGTGTAGAGCCCGCCCCGGCCGAGAACGTCGTGTCTACGTTCTCGTTGTTCATGCTGGAGCTAGTAGTGTTGACTAAGAGGCTACCTGACGTTCCACCGCTGACAGACACGCTTGCACTTTCCTGCTGCGTGCCACCGCTTGCGCCCAGCGTCGTGCTGGCGAGCTGGCTGCTCAAGCGGCCGGCGCTGGAGCCGCCCATATCGTCTTTGCCGGCCGCAACGATGCCGCGGAGATCGGGCAGGTTGAACGTCGTGCTGCCATCGCCCGCGCCGTAGGTCGTGCCGCAGACGGCGAAGAGGCCAGGATAGGCGGTGCGCGAGACCGCCTGGCCGAAGCACAAGAGATAGCCGGCCGGCGCCGTCGCGCCCGCGAACGGCACCACCGCGCCAGTCGCGTCCTTCGACAAGCCGATGAGACGGTAGCTGCCGCTTGTGGCGTCGTAGGTGATCGGCACGACAGTATCGACATCGACCAAGCCGGGAGGAGCCTGGTACCAGACCCCTACCGAGTAGGCATAGATCGGCTTCGCGCCGAGATTGTTGACGTTCAGCGTGGCACCGACGCCGTTGGCGGCGTTGAACCGCACCATGTGCGTCATGCCATCGACCAGGGCGCCGGGCGCCACGGCGTAGGTCAGCGTGTAGGCCGTCGATGTGCCGCCGGTGAGCTTCGGGATCGACCAGTCATACCAGCGCTTGATGGCTCCCATCATCGCCCGCATGGTGTCGTCCACGCCGCTGGGCGCCATGCCCTCCGGCGCGCCGTCCGGCGCTGCCGTGCTGTTGCCACTGTCGGACTCGTTCCAGTTTGAGGCGCCGATATCAGCCATGGTCGAGTCTCCCCATGTTCATCCGGACGCTATCGGCCATCGCCGCCGTGGCGATCGCCGCCATCTTCCTGCAGGTCTCAAACCCGCCCGGCATCGTGTACGTCGCCATCGCCCTCGCGGCGGCATGGGCCGCGACGTGGATCCGCGCTCGCTGGAAACATGGCCGCGGCATCACTGTCTCTCCTTCTCTGCCGGCAGGGTGGCGCCGCGGCCGATCGAGCTGAGGACCAGCTCGGCCAGCTTGTTGGGGTTGGGCGCCTGTGGGCCGAGCTGGACGGGCGACGGCTGCATGTTGAAGCCGGAGACGCCGCCCGTTCCGATTTTCCCGAGCATCTGGGCCATGCGCGCGTTGTTCTTCTCGACACCGCGCGTCGCTGCCGCAGCACCAGGCGCGATGCCGGCGAACCGCGGCTGTCCCGTCGCGCCGGTGCTCGCGATGCCAGCGCCGAGATTGGCCAGCATGGTGGCGAGCTGGGAAAGCCGGTAGCTCTGCTGCTGCTCGGGTGACAGCGCGAACCGCGGGTCCTGGAGATAGGGGTTGCCGCCGAAGAGGTCAGCCACTGCCACCTCCTGGCCCAAACAGTTCATTCCACAGGTCCGGCGGAAAACCACTCGCTTGCGCCCATTGCGGCATGCCGCCCAGGAAGTCGGGCTGCGGGGTGCCAAGTGAGGGATCGATCGCCCGGTCGATCGAGCTCGTCGACGGCATCACCGCGGGATCGAGCGGCGTCGGCGCCTGCTGCTGTCCGGACGGTCGCCAGGCGCCAAGGCCTGCCATGAGCATGCGGGCACCGTCTTGCACGTTGAAGCCCGGTGCCTGCTGCTGCGGCATGCCGGGCATCCCTGGCATCTGCGGTGCGCCCATCAGCGGCGGCGGCTGGAAACCGGGCGACGGGCCGAGCTGTGGCGCCTGGATGGGCCCCGGGATGAGACCGGGCGGCCGATGCAGGAGCGCCGGCAGCGAGTTTGGATCGATGAAGTTGAAGCCAGCCATCACAGAAGTCCTCCTGCCGGCGTGGCCAGCGCTCGGCCGTAGTCAACCATCTTGTAGCCGCTGGGGTGCGTGACCACGGCATCGGGATGCCGCCGCTCGACCTCTTGCGCCATGAGCCCGATCTGCGTCGGACCGCCCGCGAGAAAGCGATATGAGTAGATATCTTGGCCGTCATAGGTTTTGCCGACGGGCCTGATGTCGGTTTTGAGCCGCTCGTCGCTGACAGGAAGCAAACCGCCGAGAAATGATGCAACGCCTGGGATCTGCGCTGCTTGCACGCCCAATCCCGCCGCGCCGAGGGCGCCCCCGAGCCAGCTCGAGGTCGGATTGCTGGCCGGTGTGTACGTGCCGTAGGAATTGCCGCTGCTGCTCGAGTTGCCGCTGGTCGTGCCTCCGGGATAGATGCTCTGCAGCATCTGGGCGATGTTGGTCCAGTAGTTCGGCTGCGCCATCGAGTTGGCGTTGTAGCGGGCGACGGCGGCATCGGTATTGGCCTGCGCGTACTGGTCTTCGGCCTGGCCCGCCTGCTCCATAGCCGCGATGTTCTGGTAGTCCTGGTTGGCCAGCGTCGGCGCCAAACTGGCGGCTTGTAGTTGGTTCTGTTGCGCCTGCTGATAGGCCGTGTTCGCCATACCGGATGTGGCGTTGGCTTCGGATTGCGTGAGCTGCGCCACGGCCTGGTCGGTCGCGCTTTGACTGGCGTTGCCGGGGCCGAAGCGGCCGGCTCCTTCGAATTCGCCGGCAATGCCAGGAAGCACCTGGTTGGCAAACTGCTGGTTCAGCGGTTGGACGTAGGCAGAAACCGCGTTTTGGAAATAGGGATTGCTGCTGAGATTAAGCCGGCTTGGGTCCATCGCCGCGGTGACGGCAGCATCAGCGGAGTTGACGACCGGCGAACCATTGGCGCCGCGCTGGAAGAGCGACTGGAGCGCAGAGATCGTGGCCGGTGACTGCGGCGCCACCGTCGATCCCGGATAGTAGCCGGGAGCCAGCGGATTATTTGCGAGATAGCTCGACAAGCCGCCGGCGATCGAGCCGAGGGTAGGACCGATGACTGAATTGGGACCTGTCGTGCTGTTGCTCGAGCTATTGCTCGACGTGCTCTGCGTCTGCTGTGCGGGCGTCGCGCTGCCACTCATGCGATCCTCCGTTCCCAAGTCGGCTGGCCGTTGACAATCCCGGCCTCCTTGCCACCGAATTTCCTGACGATGCGAAGCCATCCAGCGCGGCTCTGCGTCCCCCAGAGGGCCGAGCATCCATGCGCGCGTGCCCATCGCTCGATTGTCATCAGGAAGTCGCCAGCCCAGTCACGCATGCGCGTTCCACCGACCAGCCAGACGCGGCAGCGCTTCTCGGGCAACAGCGTGATTTCCGTCACGATCGCGGCCACCGGGCTGCCATCCTCGACGATCGCCCAGAGCTGCGCGTGTTGAGAGAGCAGGCGCCCCAGCACATCGGGCTTCTCCGGCGCGAGCAGTGTTGCCGGCTCGAGCAGAGGCCAGAGGTCGGGCCAGACCAGGTGAAGATGGCGCAGGGGGATGCCGGTGGCGGTCATGGTCATGTGCTGATGATGTGGTTGAGGATGAGCGTGGGCTGCGTGTTGTTGTGCGCGCCACCGCCGCCCGTGTTGGTAATGCCGGCCGTGTAGAGAGGAATGTCGGCGCCGTTCGCCAGCGTGGCGATGCCGCTACCCCCACCATAGGTGACAAAACCGGCGCCTGCCGCCTGTCCGTGATTATGAGAGGGCATCTGCGCGGTCGTCAGCGTCTGCGTCTCCGCTCCGCCGGCGGCGCCCAGCGTCGTGCCGGCGAGACCCGAGCCGCCGCTCGTGAGGCGTCCCGCGGCCCCGCCGCCCATGTCGTCCTTGCCGGCCGGCACGCGGCCCCGCAGGTCGGGGACGTTGAACGTCGTGCTGCCGTCGCCCGCGCCGTAGGTGGTGCCGATCGCCGCGAAGAGGTCCGAATAGGTCGATCGCGAAACCGCCTGGCCGGAGCACAAGAGGAAGCCAATCGGCGCCGTCGTGCCGGCGAACGGCAGCACGGTTCCGGACGGCACCAGACGCTGTTGCGCGATGGGGTTGTTGTAATCGCGGATCAGCACATTCACCCGCTCGGTAATCGAGCGCGTGTCGGCGGTTGGTGGCAGGGCAGGAAGGGCGGAAGCCGGTGTGGTCATTGCTGCCCCATCGGCCGGGCATCGAGGTCGTCGATGCCCTGCATGTTCGACCACACGTCGCCGGACTGCATGGTGGCCCGAACTCGGAAGTAGCGCCCGCTTCGATAGAGAGGCGCCATGCCGGCTGGCGTGAGACCGATGGCTAGACCATAGGCGGTCATGGCCTGTTGCGTTTCCCGCGAACCGAGCAGGATCTGCGGATTGCCGCCATCGATCAGCGGACGGCAGCCCCGCACCACCGATCGCTGGCCGTTGCCGGGATTGAACTCGGTTGTTTCGACCGTCGCCGCGAGCGACGGGCCGGAGAACGACCCGCTCTTGTGGTTGGTGTCGAAGGCGAACAGCAGCAGCGAGACCGTGCCGCTCCAGAACGACGAATCGAGGGAATAGGGCAGCGTGTCGATCGTGCCGAAGGGGTCGAGCTGGTCGAGCGTGTAGCCCTGCTGGCTGACGCCGCCGAAGACGATCTCGCAAGTCAACTGCGCGTGCGCCCATTTCTGGACGCGCCAGTTGTAGATCAGCAGCCGGTTGGGCGTGCCGTTGTTGCCGTTGGCCGGATAGGCGAAGACATAGAGCCCGCGCACCGGATCGATCGCGGCAGAGCTGCGGAAATGGTTGGTCTCGTCGAATTCCTTCCAGAAAAAGCGGTCGACCTTGCCGCGGCCGATCGGCGCGATCGTCTGACCCCCCTGGATCATATAGAAGCCCGACTTGTGCAGGAAAAACGCGAGGTCCGACACGGCCGCGAGGCTGTTGGGAATGCTGCAGCCGAGCTCGTTGGCGATCTTGTCGATGCGGAAGACGATCGGCGCCCCTTCGTAGGTCATGCGCCGCACGGCCGCTTCCTGGAAGATCAGGCCATACTCGCCGCCGACCAGGCCTGTCACGTTGCCGCCGTCCGGGAGGTCCTGGAAATCGGCCTGGTTGGCCGGGATCGAGCCCCACAGCTCGGCATTGTCGAGGCCCGACCATTGCACGCGTTGCGGCGTGGTGCCGAGTTTGCCCATCAGCACGAAGTCGCGGACCGTCGTGACGAAGGTCGCGACCGGCGGCGTGCCCAGGAGCGCTGTCCAGTTCGTGCCGACGCTGAGATCGAACTTTTGCGGGTTGTCGATGCCGTTCACGGCGAGCGCGATCGTGCCGAACTGGGTGAAACGCCAGTTGCCGTCGCCGCCGAGGCCATAGGCGACCTCAGCCGTGTTGGAAACCGGCGGCGTCCCGGCCGTTCCGGCGGCACCTGTATCGGTGAAGGTCGTGACCGCGCCGACGGCGTAATGCACGTTCTCCGCGCCGGTCGCCGTGCCGCGGTAGAGGCGATAGCCGGTGGCGCCAGAGACGGCGGCCCATGTCAACGTGTTGGAGCTCGTCGCACCCGAGGTCGTGATCGATTGCTCGTTCGACTTCGTGGTTTCGCCGGCGGCCGTGAGCGCGGTGATGACGTAGAAGTAGGTGGCCGCCGCCAGCGTGCCGCCCGTCGTCGAGGTCGAGGGGGCGTTCTGCGCGGGGACCGACGCCAGCCGCGTGACATCGTTCCAGGTCGTGCCCGACAGCAGATAGAGCTTGGTCACATCGCCTGCGAACATCATCGTCGCGCCCGCGGTCCCTCGGAACCAGGCAGCGCCCTGTGCCCGCGCCACGAGGGGGCTCGAAACACCGTTGAGCGCATTCAAGGGCGCGTAGCTCTCCTCGGCCGGCACGACGTTCAACGCCTCGCGCGCCCACTGGCTGAGATCGGGCATGTCAGGGCGCCATTCGGCGAAGGCGATGACGGTCATGGCGCCATCCCCGCCCGGATGCGGATGACCGGCACGCTCGACGCCGTGATGCGCTGCGTGCGCGCGTTGAGGCCCGCCACGCCGGCATTGTAGAGCTGCAGGTAGCGCGCCGCGGCGCCTTCGTCCTGCGTGAAGATCGCAGCCTCGATCAGGCAGCCGTAGAGGTAGGTGTCCGGATAGCTGCTCAGGATGGCATTGACGGTCGAACCGGCGGGCGTCGCGAGCGTCTGGTAGTAGCGCAGCGTCGCCGTGTAAGCGCCGGTACCCGGATCGGGGAAGACGCGGAAATTCGTGCCGCTGATGGCGATCAGGCGCGGCTGGTCGGGCGTCGTCGACACATAGCCGTCGATCGTGCGCTGGCTCACGATCTGCAGCGGGGCATTCGGGCTGTTGAGCTGCGCGGAGATCAGCTCGAGGAACCCCGTCGGCTGCGGCGTGACGGCGGTCAGCGCGAAATTGGCGTTGGCGGTCTCCATCTCGACGATGCGCAGCGGGTCGGAGCGCAGCGGATTGCCGGGATCGTCGGTCGCGTAGCCGTAGTAGATGCGGCGCTCGCAGTTCGCGAGGAAGTCGTCGAAGCGGCCGTCGAGCAGTGTGTCACCGGGCCGCCCCGTCCATGACAGGACAGCCGCCCGGAGGCCGCCATAGGTGTTGATCTGGACGGCCATCAGATCGTTCCCCAATCGGTGCGCAGCCAGCGCCATTCGTTGCTGTTCAGGAGGGCATCGACCTTGTCCTGATGGTCAGGGTTCCAGTAATCGACGCCGAGCTCGTTGCGCCATTTCTCGACGATGATCAGCGGGATGCGCGCCACCATGCGGACATCGCGCTCGGCGTTGTAGGGATTGCAGTGGTTCTGGGCTTCCTTGTTGAGGTCGAGAATCGGCGCGGCGCGCTGGACCGTTTCCTGCGCCCAGTCGTCGCCGTCCTCATGCCACCACTTCGCAAGGCCGGTGGCGCGATCCCAACCAAGAAGCCGCTTCGTCATCGGTCTCTCGACTTGAAGAGGGTGATATGTTTCGGCGTGCTTTCGGTCCGCCCCAAGCCGCCTCTCGACCGCGCCGGCAGATCGCGGGTCTTGTCGAGAGGGAACGTGAATTTGGTTTTGTCCTTGCCGCCGGCGAGGGTCTCAGCCGAACTACGTCGCCCTGACGACGCTTTTTGCAGTTTGCGGGTCATCGGTAGGATCCTTTCGCTCGATGGATGGTGAGGTGGGAGGGTGTCTTCGCGGCGAGCTTTGCCATCACAGCACCTCGGCCTGGTCGCGCTTCGACAGGAACGCCGCCAGATCGGTGGAGACCTGCAGGCGGGTGCGCTTGTTCACCTTCGTCGGGTGCGGGCGCTCGAAATTCCCGAGCTCGTCGGCGCGGCCGGGACAGTCGCGCCATTCGACGACGGCGTTGCCGTCTTCATCGAGCGGCAGGAAGACGTGATCGGCGGTAATCACGACCGTCTTCATCTCGGCTGACGCTTCGTTGGTCTTGCGGGCCATTTCAGCCTCCATGGTTAGAGTGGGGATCGGAAAGGGAGGGTTGGGCCCTCCCCGTCCATCAGGTTCAGAGCAGGTCGGCGACGATGCCGCTGCCGGCCTCGTTGCGGCTTTCGAGAGTGACTTCACCCACCAGGTGGAATTTCCGAGCGTCGCCGGTCTTGGCGAGCTCTTCCTTCTTCCACTTGCGCAGCCACAGCACGCGCCAGAGGGCGGGATCGATGACGCTGATCTCGCGACCGCGAACGAAGCGGCTGGCGGCCGCCGTGAACGTGCCGAAGTCCGACACGTAGCGATCGACGGCGCCGACAATCGTGGCCATCTTGCCCTTGGGTTCCTGGAACTGGGTGGCGATGCCGGTGAAGCCCGAAAAGTTCTGCTTCTCGCTGCCGCCCATCAGCAGCAGCGACGGCCTGCCGCCCTGCGTCCACGCCGACTTGATGACGAGCTTGAGCAGCGCCTCGGTCGAGGTGCGCTGCGTGCCATCGGTCGGCGCCGTGGTGTTGCCGGCCGAGAAGCCGCCCGAAGCGCCGCCGGCGCCACGGGACACGTTCGTGACCAGCCAGGTCTCGAAGCCGCCCATATGGCGCGGCGTGGCGCCGGCCTCCGCGTTGGAGGCCACGTTCTGCGAGATGATCGACTCGAGGTCCATCTTGATACGACGGCCGGCCAGCGCGGTCTGGTAGCTGATTTCGCTGTCGCGACCGGCTTTCTTCACGACCTCCTGGGTGTTCGAGATCGTGAACGGCTTCTTCAGGATCTGCGTACGGTTGCCGACGCGTGCCGTGGGCGTGATCGCAGCGGCGGTGCTGTCGTCGCCTTCGAGGTTGGCGTTGCCGGTATTGGCGTTGCCGAGGGCGTCGATCTGCCATTCCTCGTAGGTTGCTTCCGCGTCCCCGGAGCCGATGGCGGCCTGGAACGGGCACTCGTCCTTGTTCAGGATCGAGATGATGTTGTGCAGGGATTCGCGATTGCCGATCGCGCTCCCGCTGGTGAACGTATTGGTCGGTGCCGCCAAAGCAGCCTCCTATGAGCTAGGGTGTGATTAAAGTCCGTTGAGGCGGATCAGCTCGGCCGCATCGGCGATCGAGTTCCCGCCGCTCTTTCTGAACCGCTCGCCCACTTGCCGAGCTGCCTCGCTGGCCTGGTTGCCGGTCCTGCGGGCCGGTCCGGGCGCGACGCGCGTCGGTGTTGCTCTCGCGGTGGTGTTCGCCGCGCCTGAGGCGACGGTTCCTTCGGATGACCTCAGGACAGGCGAAGCCTTCTTTTGGGCCTGCTCGAATCGCATGGCGCTGAGCGCCATTTCGATGATCGGGGCCTCATAGATCTGGTTGATGCGGTCGGCCGGGATGCCCTTGGCGAACAGGAAGTCACCCAGGTCTTTGTAGGTCGTGGCCGCTTTATCGGGGCCGAAATACTCCGGGGCCTTCGCCGCGAGCTTCGCGTGCTCGGCCTGCTTGGCTTCCTGGAACCGCTGCTGGGCCTGCCGCTGCGCCACCTGCATGTCGGCCTGCCCGCGCCGGTTGGCCTCGGTGAGCAACGCAGCCTCGTCCTGGCGCATCTGGTTGAGCCGCGCCCACTCGCCGGGGTTCTTCTCGGCGAGCTCGGTCCAGTTGACCTGGGACCACTTGTCAGCGAACGCCTGCTGGAGCGCGGGGCCGGCCTGCCGCCACCAGGCCGCCGCCTGCGTGACGGTGTCGGCATACTTCTTGACCTCCTCCTGCGCCTGTTGCCGCGCCACCGCGGCCTCGCGGGCCTTCTCGTTCGCGAACTCGACCCGCTGCTGCTCGTACTTCTTCAGGACAGGCCGCAGCTCGGCCGGCACGGCACGCCAGGCCGCCTTGTCCTCGGCCCTCCAGAATTCGGGGGCGTCGCCGTCTTCAGCCGAGTCAGCTTCCTCGTCGGCCGCGTCTTTGGCAGTCTCGACCCCCTCTTCGTCACCTTCGGCCGCAGCGTCGTCGCCCTCGCCGTCATCGTCGGACGCCGTCTCTTCGGCCTCCTCGTCAGCGGCATCGCCAAGATCCGCCATGAGCGCCACGGCCTCGGCGAGGTCGACCGAGCCGCGCGCCGCTGTCCCGTTCCCGCTGTTCAGAGTGCTTGATGCTGGGAGGCTTTGATGAGCCATGATGCCGAACCTCTTGGTGAGTGTCGGCACACATACGCCACAACATTGCTCAGTTTCGTCAAGCGTCGTCTTCGGTTTTTCTCAGAAAGAGTGTCATGCACCCTGCATTTGGCCCGGGCGGCTAGGCTCGGCGGCCCACACTTCGCGCGGTACTGCGCGCGCTGACACTCGTGGTGTTGCACGCAAGGGAATGGCTGTGTTGGATCATGACTATTTCGTAGCCGCTGGAGCGGCCGGCTGCGGGTTGGCGGAATGCGGAGCAGATGCGCGGCGCGCGATCTCGGCTTTCGCCTCGTCGCGGCGGCTCCGGACAGATTGAACCCGCTCTGCAGGCCAGGCGGATTCGAAGACCGTCAGGCAAGTGTCAAAGGCCGCCACCGCCTCCATCAGGCGCGCCGTTCCCGTCTCGCGCTCGCCAAGCATCCCAAGGGTCACGGCAAGGTTCATCTGCGCCGTCGCCCAGTTGAGCGGCACTCGGTCGCGCGTCATCTCCTGCAGCGCCTGCCGGAAGGCCGCCACGGCCTCCTCCAGTCGCTCTGTGCCCGCCTCGCGTTGCCCAAGCAACGAAAGCACTATGCCGAGGTTCATCTGTGTCAACGCCCATCCGAGCGGCACGCGCTCGCGCGTTAATTCCTGCAGCGCCAGACGGTAGACCGCCACCGCTTCTTTCAGACGCTCCGTCCCCGCCTCGCGCTCTCCAAGCTTCATAAGCGCGTTGCCAAGATTCATCTGCGTAGTGGCCCACTGAAGCGGCACTCGCTCACGCGTCAGCTCCTGCAGCGCCAGCCGATAGGCCGCCACCGCTTCTTCGAGTTGCCCACCTCCCCCCTCGCGCTCGCCTAGCTTCCAAAGCGCTAACCCAAGATTCATCTGAGTAGCCGCCCAGTCGAGGGGTACCCGTTCGCGTGTCGACTCCTGCAGCGCTAACCGATACGCCGTCACCGCTTCCTCGAAGCGGCCCGTGCCTGACTCGCGCTCGCCAAGGCTCCAAAGCGCCAAGCCAAGGTTCATCTGCGTCAGCGCCCATTGCAGGGGCGCCCGCTCGCGCGCCGTTTCCTGCAGTGCCAGCCGGTAGGCCGTGACCGCTTCCTCCAGGCGACCTGTGCCCGATTGGCGCTCGCCAAGCGTCCAAAGCGCCAAACCTAGATTCACCTGCGTCCGCGCCCAGTCGAGCGGCACCCGCTCGCGCGTCGATTCCTTCAACGCCAACCGGTAGGCCTCCACCGCCTCTTCCAGTTGCCTCGTCCCCGGCTCGCGCTCGCCAAGCCTCCAAAGCGCGAGGCCGAGGTTCATCTGCGTCAGCGCCCAGTCGAGCGGCACCCGCTCGCGCGTCGATTCCTGCAACGCCAACCGGTAGGCCGCCACCGCCTCTTCCAGATGCCTCGTCCCGGCCTCGCGCTCGCCAAGCTTCAAAAGCGCTGTCCCGAGGCCCATTTGCATTCTTGCCCAGTCGAGCGGCATGACCGCGCGATCCGTGGCACCAGCCAGTGCCGTGAACCGATCGATAGCTAGTGCCGCAGCCTTGTTGTCTCCGCGCTCGTCCCCTTGTGTGAAGAGCGCAATCGCCTCCTGCTTCAAGTATTTCCGACGCTCGTCCTGCCGGGCCGCCGGAACGCTGCCGGCTGCAGCAGCATAATGCTGGGCTGCATCAACGTAGCGTAGCCGTGTCATCGCCAGATCGCCCCGCTTGCCGTCGGCCTCCGCCGCGTGCAGCCAGCGTCGCTCCGCAGCCTGCTGCGCATCGCGGGCCAGCTGCTCGGCCTGCCGGGCGGCGGCAATCTCCTGGTCCCGCGCGCGCAGCAGCAACGCATCCGCCTCATCGTAGCGGCCCGCATCGATCGCTGCCTTGGCCTGGGCCGCGAGCGCCGCCGTCGCCGGATCCGCCGCGTCCAGCACCGACCAGCGCTCCATCAAGGCCCGATGCTTCGCCGCGATCTCGCCCAGCTTCGTCCCAATCTGCTCCAGCGGCACGTCCTGCTCGCCCACGATACGGAAGAAGCTGATCACCGCTCCCTGCGTGAACCCGAGTTGAGCCGCTAGTTCGGCCGCGCGCGCTTCAGCTTTGGCTCGCGCCTCGCCGGTGACCGCAATCTGCTGCGAGAAGATTGCAACCAAAGCCTGCTGTTCCGCCGGCGTAGCTCCAATGTTGATCGGGCTGTTG
>Ga0070765_100001030_pt1 | contig 16659 bp, 13 predicted proteins | sample HubBroMetageWFT5_FD_71516 | JGI IMG/M metagenome (GOLD analysis project Ga0070765, IMG submission 71516) | Warmed and freeze-thawed soil microbial communities from the Hubbard Brook experimental Forest, New Hampshire - Hubbard Brook CCASE Soil... | ecosystem: Environmental > Terrestrial > Soil... | reverse complement strand
GGAATGGTACGGATGAGCCAGGCGTCAGGACCAGGTTTAATGGGAGTTGAAGCGCAATTCCCCGCAACAAAACCCATCCTTCCGGGTTGAAACAGAGGCATGGGGTGGTGCCACCGCAGCAGGCCAGAGTACATTTGCCGCCGGTCGCAGCGAAGCAAATCAAAGGCGAACGGTTGACGAAAAACGGCTCCGCATGGTCCCGCTAAGTACTACAGTATTCCCAGGATTGTGCCGCGTATCAGACAAAGATAGAGTTCTACAGCGGCTCATCCCGGAAAGAAGATGATTCCGAGACAAGGAATTTGGTGTAAAGGTTAAGCACTTCGTGGCATAGTTAACAGGCGGTTGATAGGAATGGGATTCTGGGTCCTGGGACCGGATGGAGGCTATATTTGTTTCCGTCATGTGCGCCCCCCACGCAGCAACTGACTTTGACGGAGAAATTCGATGTCTATGGATAAAGTACATACATGCCCCTACTGCGGTAGCGATATCATCCGGCGATCGCACAGGAGGGGGTTTGTGGATCGAATGTTAGATATCATTCACTTCCGGCCCTACCGTTGCCAGGAGTGCTCCACGCGTTTCTTTCTGCGCGCCGCCTAGCAAGACAGTGGCGTCCCGTTCCCGCGGAGCAGAAGTTCATCCCGCGTTTAGACTACCGGACGATTCCTTTGCAGTCCGGGTGATTGCAGCGGCATTCGATGTCGGCAGTCTTTTCCATCGCCTCACAAGCTTCGCTGCAATATTTTTTCGTAGTGATACAGGAACAAACGGGATGTTCGCATTTCTTTCCTTCCGTAGCCATTGAAACCCCCTCGAAAAATTCGATTTCCGATCGGCTGGGTCGCGCGTCAATTCTGAACTAGCGGGTTGGCCTGCGCCTGATAAAGTGCGTGATGATTAGAGCCAAAGCGAGGATGGGAAGAATATGGATCAGGCCCAGCGTCACGTGGAACGCGATGAAGCCGAGTATCCACAGAATTAATATTCCCAAACCGATGTAAAGGAGCAGCCAGACCTCCGTCGGCAAGAGTGTAGCATTCGGACTGTTGGTGTGCGGCAGCAAAAGGAAAGGGGGAAGGCCGAAACCTTCCCCCCTTTAAGCGGTAGTTAGTGCGAAGCGCGAGCGGCGCGACGGCTGACATCACTATCCTTCAGGTCAGAAGAAGACTCGCCGGTCGAGGAAATGTCCTCGGCACCAGTGTTCTTCAGGATTTCCTTGCCGCGCTTGATCTGATCGGAAGTGTCGCAATGAACGGACAGCAAAATGCCGCCCTTCTGGATGCGGCCTTCATAGCGCTTTGCTTCGTATTCAGGAATGCCCATGCCGATCAGCGCGCCGGCAAAGCCGCCCACCGCGCCACCGACTCCCATTCCTGCCAAGGCGGCCATGATGGGACCCGCAGCGATGAAAGGCCCGAGGCCAGGAATCGCGAGAGCGCCGATTCCAGCCAAAAGACCCAGCGTGCCGCCCACTACCGCGCCACCTGCTCCGCCCGCGGTGGCGCCTTCCGGAGCCTTGGTATCTTTGTGAGTTGCGATTGGCTTGCCGCCGAGATTCTCCGGCAAAAGAACGGAGACATCCGAGGTAGTAAAACCGCTCTTCAAGAACGTATCGACAGCACGCTCGACTGACTCGCGCGTGTTGTAGATTCCCAGCACTGACGTTTTCTTATTGTCCGGCATTTTTTATTTCTCCTTTTTTAATCCCAACAGTCCTTGCAGAAAATCTTTACTGCTTGGGAGCGACTTCTAATTGATTTGTGACGTTGCTTGCACCGGCGACCGCGACGGCCTTGGCTTCGATATTGGCTTTGTCATCTTCAGAACGGACTGGCCCCTTCAAAGTAACCTTACCGTCCTGCGTAATGACTTTGATGTTGTGCGCATAGGTGGAGAGAGATTTGTCCTGCATGATGGATTTGCGAATTTGCTTGGTAGTATTGCGATCGGCAGGATTCATTTTTTGCTGATCGGCGGTGGTGGCCTCTTTACTGGCGTCACCCTGATTGTTCTTGGTGTTGTCTGGAGATGGTTGCTGATTTTGTGGAACGCTTCCCAGAAGCGACGCGCTCAAGAAGAGCGTGGTTCCGAGTGCTGCGAAATACTTTCCGGCTTTCACTTTTTTCTCCTTTCAATCTTCAGCTTAAAAATTCAGATGAGTGTTGTCGTAACCCGCCCAATACTGAGGTGCAGCAACTTCTAAATCAGTTTTGCGGACTAAGGCTACTTCGTCCAGCGAGGCACTGCTATACAGGGAACGGGGTAATTAAAGAGTAGACGGGCGGTATTGAATCAAGGACAAGGGTGTTGCGCGCAGATAAGGCCTGAGGTCGCTCTCGGAAATACGGTAGGGCCATGGGTCATGGTAAAATTCAATTGCGGTTTCTTGGGCGGCAGTGCCATTCGGCACATTCGATGTGGCGCAATGATGGCAAACACTCCAACACCAGCACCTCGGCGCGAACCCGTCAAATTGGAAGACGTCCTAAGTACGCGGCAGCTTTACTCGCGCCCGAAAAAATCACGCGATCCGGGAGAAGAAGCTGAATCGCTGCAGAAGCTTGCGCGCGTAATGGCGCGTAAGCCGCACAAGCTTGTAGAAACTCTGCTGGAAATGGCTCTTGATCTTTGCGGCGCAGGGACAGCGGGCATCAGTTTGCTGGAGGAGCGCCCCGACGCCGACGCGGTATTTCGGTGGGCGCATCTGAAGGGGGCGTTGGAAGGATACGTCGGCAAAGTAAAGCCGAAGGAATTTAGTCCGAGTGCCATTTGTTTGGACCTGGGATCTCCGCAGTTATTTTCTTATCCCGCGCGATACTTCGAGTACTTCCGCGATGTTAATCCTGCCATCGTGGAGACCTTAATTTTTCCGCTTCCAATCAGCGAGGAAATTCAAGGCACCCTTTGGATTGTTTCGCATACTGAAAATGTGAAGTTCGATTCGGAGGACGTGCGGCTGATGACCGCGCTTGCGGAATTTACCTCGTGCGGCCTGCATCTGCTGGAATCGATCGAAGCAGAGCGTGCAGCTCGCAAGGAACGCGAAAACGAAATCGAATCCCGCAAGCACACCGAAACCCTGTTGCGGCGAACGCAATCGGAAATGGAAGCCATCATCGATGACCGCACCGAGCAATTGCGGCATCTTTCCGCCAGGGTGATCAGTTTGCAGGACGAAGAGCGGCGGCGCATCGCTCGAGAATTGCACGACAGCGCCGGGCAATATCTGGCGGCCATTGAGATGAATTTGAGCGGTCTGAGCCAAAATCCGAATCTGGACGAATCCGTAGCGCGGCAAATTTCAGATTCATTGGATCTGGCGAACCGTTGCACGTCCGAAGTGAGAACGATTTCTTATTTGCTGCATCCTCCATTACTGGACGAAATGGGGCTAGTGTCCGCGCTGTCTTGGTACGTGGAAGGTTTTGCGGAGAGAAGCGGAATTAGAGTGCACTTGGACGCGCCGAAAGATCTAGGACGGTTGCCGCGGGAGACTGAGACGGTTCTGTTTCGCGTGGTGCAGCAAAGCTTGGCGAACATTCATCGTCACTCGGGCAGTCATGTGGCGAGGATTCGCATGCAGGCGGACGCTGAGAGTGTTCACGTGGAAATTTGCGACGAAGGTCGCGGCATTGACCCGGATGTGTTGAAAGGGTTCGACGCCGGCAGGAAGCTTATTGGCGTAGGAATCGCCGGGATGCGCGAAAGAGTGCGAGTGATGGGCGGAAGACTTTCGATAAAATCCAGCGGCGAGGGCACTACCTTGGACGTCAGGTTGCCCTTGCCGGAATAAGCTCACTTTTTACTGTATCTCCTCGATAGACGATCCGTTGTTCCCGTTTCAAGACGAGCGGCGGCAATGATAGTTGAAGCAGTGGCAGTTTGGACAAAAATCAGTCATACCTCTAGTTGAATCAACACTTTACCAGCCTGTCCCTTAGTACTAGCGGGCCATTTCCCTGCGCGATTGCTCTTGTTACTTTCGGTGTGCGGGGAAAACTGCCAATGCGACTGATCGAAATCTCGAACTGTCTAGAGCTGATCCGGCGGGCTCCTGGAACTTCCTTGGTTTTGGGGCTGCGGACCAAATTTCTATTGTCCATCGTACTCATCATCGCGGGGCTTACGTTCGCGACGCTGCTGATTGTGGGACATACGGCAGAGGGGCAAGTCCAGCGGGAAATAGATAAAGACACGCGCAACTCGATTCTGACATTTGAGAACTTACGAGCGGAAAGACAGCTCGAGGAAAATCGCCAAGCGGAATTATTGGCCACGCTTCCCAGCGTGAAATCATTGCTTTCAGAAGAAGATAACTCGCCGGACGTGCAGGATGCGGCTGAAGATTTGTGGCTTTCAGGTGGATATGAGCTTGCGGCTCTCGCCAATGTGCAGGGAAAAATCGTCGCGCTGCATACTTCCATCCCCGGATTTTCGCAGGGCGTAGCAGAAGAAATGCTGGGCCGCTCGAAAGGAATGAGCGAAACGGGCGGATGGTGGTACGGCAACGGGCATTTATACCAGGTGGCTTACCGGCCGGTCCAGTTAGGCACGGATACGGGGAATAAACGCCTGGGCAACGTGATTGTAGGGCGTGAAGTGGATGCGAGTGTGGCCAGCAACGTGGGCCGGATCGCGTTTTGCCAAGTGGCGTTTCGATATGGCGACGACTTGGTGGTGAGTTCGCTGCAGGCCATGGACGAACGCGCGTTGGTAACCGAGCTTCAGAATTCTCCGAAGTCAAATAATATTCAGATTGGAAAGGAACATTATCGCGCGAGCACGGTGGACTTGACACCGGGATCATTTCCGCCAGTAACGTTCACGGTTCTAAAGTCTTACGATGATGCAGCAGCATTCATTGCACGGCTGAATCAAGCTCTGATTGGGCTTGGATTATTTGCGGTATTCGCCGGGGCCGGCCTGGTCTTCCTGATATCGGATACGTTTACAAAGCCTCTGGCGACACTAGTGAATGGCGTGCGCGCTTTAGAAGAAGGTGACTTTACATATCCGGTGGACATGGGCAGCGGCGACGAAGTGGCAGAAGTTACCGCGGCGTTCGACCGCATGCGCAGCACGCTGAAACGGAATGAAGAGCAAAGTAAGCGGCTAGGCGATCAACTGCGCCAGGCGCAAAAAATGGAAGCTGTAGGACGCCTGGCTGGCGGTGTGGCGCACGACTTTAATAATTTGCTGACGGTGATCAAAGGGCACAGTGATTTGTTGGAAGAAAAGTTACCGGCATCGACTCCGCTGTATCACAGCATAACGCAGGTTAGGAAAGCTACGGACCGCGCTACGTCATTAACGCGGCAGCTCCTGGCTTTCAGCCGCATGCAAGTGCTGCAGCCAAAAACTCTAGATTTGAACTCTTTGATTGCGGACGCCAGCAAAATGCTGCCGGTCCTGATCGGCGAGGACATTGAGTTCAAGTTTGACCCGGAACCATCGCTAGGCTTAGTGAAAGCGGACCCCACACAGATTGAACAAGTATTGATGAATCTGGCGGTAAACGCGCGTGACGCCATGGAGGGCCGCGGCGGGAAGCTAACCGTTCGCACGCGAAATATCGTGCACGACGCGGAATACGCGAAAGCGCATCCGCCCACCGTGCCCGGAAATTACGTGCTTCTGGAAGTGGAAGACAACGGGCAAGGAATGGACGCACAAACCAAGGCGCGAATTTTCGAACCGTTCTTCACCACCAAGGAATTGGGAAAAGGAACGGGCCTGGGACTTTCCACCGTTTATGGTGTGGTGAAACAAAGCGGCGGTTATATATGGGTGGATAGCGAACCGGGGAAAGGAACCAAGTTCCAGATTTTCTTGCCGCAAAATCAAGAGACGGTTCAAGCGGTGCGGTCGGAACAAAGCGGGATGTCTATGCGCGGTTGCGGAACGGTGCTGCTGGCAGAAGATGAAGAGGCGGTGCGGGATCTGGCCTCAGAATTTTTGCGAGCCAGCGGATATACCGTGCTGGTCGCAAAAGATGGGCTCGATGCGCTGGAGATCGCGGAGCAGCGCAGAGGGCCGATAAACGTCCTGATTACCGACGTCGTGATGCCGCGGATGCGCGGGACCGAACTGGCGCGCAAATTGAAACGCTGCCATCCCGAACTAAAGATTGTTTATATGTCCGGATACCTGGAGCACAACAGCCAGCCGGACGGCTACGAGCCGGGGTCAACTTTCTTGCAGAAACCGTTTACGCGAGAAAGTCTGTTAATGAAAATCACCGAATTGATTAGCGGCAAGGCCGAATCCTTGCACCCTGCCGGAACTCGTTAGACGCGCGAAACTTCGACCATAAATTATTTTCCTGCGGTTACTTCCCTACCGCTTTGCTTCGCGCAGAAAACGCGCGGCTTCTTCCGGCGGCGTGGGATTAATGTAAAAACCAGTTCCCCATTCGAATCCCGCCACCTTTGTAAGCTTCGGCATCATCTCAATGTGCCAATGATAGTGGTCGTTTATTTCTTCCCCGATGGGAGAAGTGTGGATCACATAGTTATAAGAGGGAAAAGCCAGGACGGAATCCAAGAGGTTGAGAAAATCGCGCATAATTCTGGCGAGGCTAGCGTAGTATGGCGCCGGCATATTTTCAAACGCGGAACTGTGCTGGCGCGGGAGTATCCAGGTTTCAAAGGGAAAGCGCGGAGCATAAGGCGCGAGCGCGATGAAGTAATCGTTTTCCAGAATCATGCGCGTGCTGGTTTCGATTTCCTGGCGAATCATGTCGCAAAAAATGCAGCGTTCTTTTTCATCGTAATAGTGCTTTGAGTTGTCCACTTCTTCGCGGACCCGCTTGGGAACGATGGGCAGCGCGATCAATTGCGAATGCGTGTGTTCGAGCGTGGCGCCGGCTGGTTCGCCGTGATTTTTGAACAAGAGGACGTAGCGAAAACGGCGGTCATTCTTTAAATCCAGCATCCGGTCGCGGTAGGCCCAGAAAACTTCTTCGATGGCTTTTTCCGGCATGGTGGCGAGCGTTAGGTTGTGGTCCGGAGTCTCCACGACTACTTCGTGAGCGCCGACGCCGTTCATGCGGTCGAAAAGGCCTTCGCCTTCGCGGTCCAGCCCGCCTTCGATACCGAGTGCGGGGAATTTATTAGGCACCACGCGCAACGACCAACCCGGCGTGTCTTTGCCGCTGCCGTTGCGTCCGTAGGCTAGAACTTCGCGCGGCGTTTTTCCTTCATTGCCGGGACAGAAAGGACAATTCGCATTGCCCTTGATGGAAACGCTCTCACGAATAAAATCCATCGGGCGATTAGCCCGGTCTGTGGAAATGATTACCCAACGTCCGGTGATTGGATCCCTGCGAAGCTCTGGCAAACCTGTCCCCCCGCGTTACAAATGCTATTTGATGCGATCGTTCGAAACTCCCCGTGCGCCATGATTATTCTCTACTATAGTGAAAGAGCACAAGAAATCTAATCGCTTATTGCGCGGTTAAAGTACTAGGAAGGTGTCCCGAGATGAATCGTTGTCACGACCGCGGGTCATGATTTGTGTTCGCTGAAGGCAGATTTATGCAGGCGGACAATTGGTTTTTGTCCCACGGCTGTTTCAATAGCCAGTACGTCAAACCTCCACGGCGTATTTTCCAAACGGCGCGCGCGAATAAATTGACGAGCCATGCGCGCGAGGTTGCGGCGTTTCTCCAGATTGAGGGCGTCTGCGGGTGCAGGCTGCCCCGATTCAGCCGTGTTTTCGCTCCGTCAAATGCAAGGACCGAGCCATCGTACGCGGCGAGGTCTAGTTCACCTTTAATTCCCGGCATGCTGAATTTTCGTGCGATCACGATGTAACCTCACGGCGCAGGTACCAGTAGGCGTAGATTTCACCACCCAGCCTAGCTCTGCGCGCAAACTGTTTTGCGGACACATCGGCGGAATCTTCCGCAAAGCCTTTACTCGCCGCAAAATTAAAAATCGGAAACATGAGTTGAGGAAGCATTGTAGATTGGCTCGATGAATGGCACGACACGACGGGGAAATACCTTGGTGGGAATTAACGCTTGCAAGCGCACGCGAATAACCAAAAAAAAAGCCAGGAGCGTCGCGAAGGCAAACCTGGCTGTTTTCAAAGCACAAAAAGCCGCGCAACGCTTATAACGTTTTTTCGATTTCGGTGATGATGCCGTCCAGGGTGCGAACGGCAAAATCGGCTTGTTCTTCGTCGATCATCAGCGGCGGACAAAGCCGCAGAGTGGTGTCGCCCGAACCCAGAACCAGCAGGCCCTTGTGGAAGGCCATCTGGACAATCCGGTTGCGGATGTCGGGCGCTTTCTCCTTCGTTTTTTGATCGCGCACAAACTCGATGCCGATCATCAAACCGCGGCCGCGAACTTCACCGACAATTTTGTGACGCTCGGTCCAGTTTGCGGTTTGCTTCTTGATGTATTCACCCATACGGGCGGCGTTGGCCATATACTTCCCCTCGATTAAGCCGACCGTCGCGAGCGCAGCCGCAATACACACCGGATTGCCGCCAAAAGTGGAAGCGTGCGCGCCAGGCTTCCAATTCATCACAGAAGCCTTGGTAATGATCGCGCTGAGCGGCATACCCGAGGCAATTCCCTTCGCGGTGCAGATGATGTCCGGCTCCACGCCGGCGTAATCCACTGCCCACCATTTGCCGGTACGGCCCATCCCCGACTGCACTTCGTCGGCCACGAGCATGATTCCGTACTTACGGCATATTTTTTCCAAGCCTTGCAGGAACTCGGCGGGTGCGGGCAAGTAGCCGCCTTCACCTTGTACCGGCTCAATGAAAATTCCGGCCACTTCATCCGGGTCCACGCGGCGGCGGAAAAGTTCATTTTCGAGATAGGACAAGCAATCAGCGGAAGCAGTCTCCGGACGAATCGCGTAAGTGCCGCGATAAGTATCGGGGAAAGGCATGTGGAACACGCCAGAAAGGAGCGTGCCAAATCCTTTGCGCTGGACTGCTCTGCTGGCCGTCAGCGAAAGCGAGCCCATGGTGCGTCCATGGAATGCGCCGTGAAACGCAACGAGCTTGTCGCGCTTGGTGTGGTACTTCACGAGCTTGATGGCCGCTTCGACTGCCTCGGTGCCCGAATTTCCAAAATAAACGCGCTTGGGTTCTTTACCTGGCGCGATGGAAGCAAGCTTTTCCGCGAGTTCCACCATATTCGGATAATAAAAATCCGTACCGGACATGTGGATCAGCTCAGCGGCCTGTTTTTGGATTGCGGCAACGACTTCGGGATGACAATGGCCTGTTGAAACCACGGCAATGCCAGCAGCAAAATCGAGGAACTTATTGCCGTCCACGTCTTCGATCACGGCACCGCGGCCTCGCTTCGCGACCAGCGGATAATCGCGAGTGTAAGACGGCGACACAACTTCACTATCGCGCTCGACAATTTGTTTGGCCTTCGGTCCCGGCAACGGCGTTATCAGGTGCGGCAACTTCATTCCGGCGGTGCTTTCGGCTTTCGTGTCGATGGCTTGCATGTCTTCCTCCGGGAAGTAAATTTGTGAAGGTTTTGGCTAACGCGCAGGTGGATTTCCGCGAAGCACGCGGAACGATTCAAATGGAGGAAGAGGACTTAATCTACGCCAAAGAGGTTCGGGCGCTCGTGCGAGGGCTGGCTATGGAGCGAGAGGTCGTATCTGGAGGAAATTTTCATTTTTGAGTTACTTGTACTTCCAGCGGACACTGCCGTCTCGAGTGTCCTCAACTATGATACCAGATTCCGCAAGTTGTTGGCGTATCTGATCGCTACGCTGGAAATCGCGGCGCTGTTTGGCCTCCATACGCTCCTTCACCAGAGTCTCGATTTGTGCCACGGACATTCGCTGCTGACCCGAGCCAAAACCGAGTTTGCGGAGCTTTTCGTCATCGTCATCGACCAGGACGGACAGAACGCGATCGAACTTTTCCATGGAAGCCAGAATACGCGGGGCGTCTTGTTGCAGAAATTCGCGTTGATCCATGGTGGTGTTAACGTCGCGCACTAAATCGAATACAGCGGCAAGGGCTTGCGCGGTATTTAGGTCGTCGGCCAGACCGGCGTCGAAATCAGCTTCGGCTTTCTCGGCGCGCTTGCGCATTGTGGCGCTGGAGCCGCCGGAAAATTGCTCGGACTTCAGCCGCGAGACGAAATTTCGCAGACGTATCACGGAGCTTTCGGCTTGCTTCAGACTGTCCGCGGTGAAATTCAGTTGCCGGCGATACGGAACCGAAAGCAGCAAAAAACGAATGGTGGAAGGCTTTTTGTTTTTCGCGAAAAGATCGCGCAGCGTATAGAAGTTCCCGAGCGATTTAGACATTTTCTCGCCGTTTATGATGAGGTGCTCGGCGTGCAGCCATAGGCGAACAAACGGGTGCCCGGTGGCGGCTTCGCTCTGTGCGATTTCGTTTTCGTGATGCGGAAAAGTTAAATCCACGCCGCCGGTGTGAATGTCCAAAGTGTCGCCCAGATACTTCATCGCCATGGCGGAGCATTCAATGTGCCAGCCAGGACGGCCAGGGCCAAGGGCCGTTTCCCAAAAATGTTCGCCCGCTTTCGGCGCTTTCCACAACGCAAAATCTCGTGCATTTTCTTTTTCGTATTGATCGACATCCACGCGCACGCCGGTCTGCATGCCGGCCAGATCGATGTGAGAAAGTTCCCCGTAATGGGGAAACTTTGAAATCTTGTAATAAATGGAGCCTTCACTGTTGTAAGTGAAGCCTTTTTTCTGGAGACGTTCGATCAAGGCGACCATGTCTTCGATGTGGTCGGTGGCGCGCACCATTTCTTCGGGAGGTTCCAGGTGCAGCGCGTCCATGTCTTCCAGGAAAGCCCGGACATATTTTTCGGTGTATTCGCGGATGGAGACGCCGGCAGCCGCGGCTTTCTGAATGATGCGGTCGTCCACGTCAGTCAAATTCATCACCTGCAGCACGCGATATTCGCGCGACTGCAAGAACCGGCGCAGAATGTCTTGAAACACGAAGGTGCGAAAATTTCCAATGTGGGCGTAGTCGTAGACCGTTGGTCCGCACGTGTATATGCGAACTTCGCCCTTGTGAATCGGCTCGAGAGGCTCGAGGCGGTTCGTCAGCGTGTTATGCAAGTGAACAGCGTTGTTTCTTGCGCCCATTGGAAAAGTGTAATTCTATCTGAGGCTTTGGCTTGCAGCAAAGGCGGAGAGCAACAAGGTTTCTCGAAAAACGGATCAACCTCGCGGTAGTCCGCGGGGCTCTCAATCTAAACGCAAACAAGTTAGCTCGCTCCCAAAGTATCTGGATGGGTACCGAGTAGTACTTCCGTACCATTCTCGGAAAATGTTTACCGATACAGAATATTACTGGCCGAAGACCTCTCTACGGGGAAAGATAAAAAAGTGAAAAAGCTGATTCTTCTGACAAGCTTTCTATCGCTGGTGGGTACGGCACGGGCACAATCGCTAAAAACGAGCGCCTCTGATGATTATGTGTTTTCCACCTTCGAGGGTTACGCGGAAGCTCTCACAGAAGCCTGAGCTTATGGCAGGGCAGGATGACGGCGGAAACCCGGTGATTTCCAAGCCGCAGAAGCCCGCTGCAAAAAGTAAGTCCAGGGCCAAGCCGGCCGCCGGCAGCCCCAGAGAAAGAGAAAACAAATGAAAAAGGTAATTTTCCTGGCTGGATTCGCGATGTTGGCGGCAAGCCTAACGCATGCGCAGTGCCCGTATGCCCGGGCGGCTGCGGCGGCCGCGTCTGCAGCTTCACACGGAGCTACGAGCGCTTCGGGTGGGCCTGGGTTTGAGCCTTCCACCTACGTGTCCTATTCCGAAGCGTTAAGCACGGGTCAGGAGCTGCTCAAGGCAAAGTCTGGTTTAGCGGACGCAGCGCGATCGGCGCAGGCGGCAAAGAACTCCGTGGCGCAGAAGCCCGTGTTGGTAGCGGACCAGGATGACGTTGGTAACGTAGTGATCTCCAAGCCGCGCAACACTGGCCCGAGCAAAGCTGCGACGCCTAGACCGCAAGCGAAGCTGAACGCCGTGAACCGATAGCCCGCGGTTGCTTCGCAAATAAGCAATTCCTCGAGCGGCAGACCGTAAAGCTTTCTTCAAGCCTTAGAATTTTTTTGGTTCCAATCGCAGATCCTCGACATCCTGGGTGATCCCGGTCTCCAAGTGCGCCCGCCAGCGTCGCATTCGGTAGCGCCAGAATTCAAAAACTAACTGTAACGGACTTTGCTCCGCCCCAATTCAGCGTGTCTCCGCGCGCCCTATAGTACCCACCCACTGCGACCATCGTATGCGCACTCCAAAATCCCAGAAAAATTGATGCTTGGATGGCAAAAGTTGGCTAGGTAGTTTTGGCCGTCAGACGCCTTCCGCTAGTACCTATGGGACTTCCGAACCATTTTTTGAAAAATGTGCTGAGTTAGTATAGAGGCAGAATTTCGGCTCAAACTGAGGGCTGTAGCGAGCGAAAGAGAAAACGATGAAAAAATTAATCTTCCTGGCAGGACTTCTTTCATTAGCCGGCACGGCCCATGCGCAAAGGGCGGGGGCAGTTGCCAATCCTTACAATTCAGGGGGCGGTGGCGCGGGCGGTGGTGGCGGATTCAGTTCCAGCGGCTCAAGCACAATTGGCAACACCACTCCGGGTCCCTATTCGACGCCGCGCGCTAATGCTGCCGGCACGAACACGGGAGAATTCGTGCCAACCTTTTTCGAAAATTATCAGGAAGCGGTAAGCGCGGGACAAAGAGAGTTGGATGCGAAGCGTCCGCAAGTGGCGGAAGCAGCGCGCGCAGCGCAGGCTACGAAGAAAGCGGGGACGCAAAAGCCGGCACTTATGGCCATACAGGACGGCGCTGGCAACGTGGTAATTTCCGCACCAACCCACGGCGGCAACAAGAACTAAGCCAATTCCGGCCGATCAGGGCGGCGCTGCGACCAAGCCGCCCTGCGAACGAGTTCGGCTCTGCGGTTATGGGTTGAGCTGGACGCGGCGGCTGATAATGGTGACGTCGCCTTCTCCCGAAGGCGTCGCCGTAAATTGCCGCGATTTCAGGAGAAACATTCCTTCCAGAGGCAGGCCGTAAGTTCGGTCGAGCGCGTAAACTTCCACCTGTTTTCCCGCCGGCAGTTCAAAACTAATTTCGATGCCTTTCGCGGGCATGGTGGGGCAATCGTAAACTTCCCAGCCATTCAAAAAGCGGCGAACGCGCGGGGATTCAGGCTGCATGGTCTGGTCCTGTATGCGCACGCCGGAGAGTCCTGAATCGGGTGGAAAGAAAACCATAGCGTCAGGCGCACCGCGTTCTGAACGCAGCAAAACGCGGTACTGGTGTTTTCCATCGAGCGCGGAGGATTGCAAAATGGTGAGGGTCGGAGGCGCCAGGGCGAGATGCGGAGAGTCCGCCACGAAGGCTGCCTGCGTCTCCCAAGGAAGCATACCGCGATCGTCGCGATGAAAGCTGGTGGCTACGCGAATGGATTCGGGAAGCCTTCCGGAATCAGGGTAAACCACCCACTGCGATTTTCCGGAATCGGTGTCCTGACGATATTGAAGGTTCACGCGCTCGGGCGATTTGGCGGAATACGGAGGGGCCACCACGGCGGCAAAAATCGCGACAACTGCCACAGCGATCGTCGCGCCGGGAACAGTGAAACGCGCCAGACCTTTCGAACTGCGCAAGCTGCCCAACAAGGGCGCGGCGGGTGTGAACAATATCGCGACGATTAGCGCAGTGCCGGCAAGCAGGCGGACGCCGAGAGCGTCGTACAGAAAAAATAGAGAAGTAAAACCGATAATTCCGGCGGTGAATAAAGGCAGTGCTGCGACGAGCCATAACCCTCGAAGAGAAGTAGTTTGGCGCAAGGTGAAGAAGAGTCCTGCCACCACGGCCACGCATGAGGGCACCAACAAGATAAAACTGATGCCGTGGGTGAGCCAGGCGACGATGACCGCTAACAGCGTCCACCAAAGCCAGCCTCCCGCCCACAAACCCCAAAAACCAGCGCGAGCGGCAAAAACAAGAGACATCACAATCACCACCGATATCGCCATTGACCAGAAAGCTGCCTGCAGCGGGCCAGGATGTGACGGCCAGTTGGCAGGGTTTACCCCCGCGATGCGCAGAACCACATGGAGAATTAGCGCCAGTACGCCGGTAGTGACGAGGATCGCCAGCCAGTTGATGGCTCCCCAAAGAAGCGCAGCAGGATGCAGGCGGCCTTTCGCCATCAGCCATCCCATTTGAAAATATAGAAGCACCAACGCCACGATGGCCAAGGGCAGAGTCCATTTTGCGGGCCACAAGATCACGTGACGTTCGAAAATGTCGAAGAAAACTCCGTCCGTATGAGGCGGGTTCGTGATATCCCCATTGGCGAGAGCCAAGACCAGCGGGAGCGCATTTTCACCATGATGCTGCAAACTTCGCGCGCTGGAATTCTCCAGATTATCGAGCGGCGTGTGGTACTGATTTACTCCGCCGATGAAGGCGAAATTAAGGCCTTGATAATCGACTGTTTTGAAGACGGTAAAATCGGTGTCGTTCGGGAGCTGCTTGTAAGTCTCATAGAAAATTGAATTCGTGGCGGGGCGTTTCGCGAACTTCGAATAAAGTTGCACCGCCCAGTAGTTTGCACTTCCGGTTTCAAACATCAGGCTTGGACCGGACGTGCCGCGGGCTTCCAGGTTCACGGCTGCGCGAACTTCTTTGGCCCACGGACTTTGGTCCACGAAGACGCGCGCACCGATCATTCCGGCTTCTTCTGCGTCGTCGATCAGAAAAATAATGGAGTGGCGTGGCGCGGCGAAGGATTTGAGAACGCGCGCGATTTCGAGGACGGCGGCGACCCCGGCGCCATCGTCAGACGCACCCGGACCTGCCGGAACTGAGTCATAATGAGCCGCGAGAAGGACGGCGGGACCAGGTTCGGTTCCATCCAGGCGCGCCAAAATATTTTTCGCCGTGGCGCAGGTCCCGTACTCATCACATGCGAAACCGGTTTGAACTTGGGGCTGGTAACCGAGGGTGGAAAATTCCGCGAGGACGCGATTGCGCACAATATCATTTGCGGCGCTGCCGGCCGGATGCGGAACGCCGTCGCCGACCAGGCGCCGAAGCACGGCACGCGCGCGACCGGCGGAAAATTCAGCAGCCGGGACAGTGGCCTGCTTGGGCTCCGGGGGTCGCCGGCTGGCCACCGCAAGAAAAAAAATTGCAATCAGGATTACTGCGGTAGGCAGTAGGCCTCGCGGACCAGAAGAAACTTCCAGTTCCAAGATTGGCCCCCCGTGCGCGCAATCCTAGGCTGGGCCATGGTTCAAGTCAATGCGCAAGAAGAACAGCAAGAAGAACAGCGTGCATTCTCTGCGACGGCCCGTGCGAAGAACTTGAACTTTATGCGCTGGTTTCCACTACAGCATTTCTTGGACGCGAGTTTGAACGGTAGGATAACAAGTGGACAATATGCTCGGCTAAATCTGCCGCTTGCTTTCGAATCTCGGGGACCGCAGTAGTCTCCCACAGCCCGCCTTTTTTGACCGGTCCGATAGCGAACAGCGAATTGGATGGAGCTCCATTGAAATTAAGCAGCGAGCCTTTGGCGTCCACATCCAAGCCCAGGAAAAGCGGATCAGGCCTGGCTTCTCCCTGAAGAAATAAGCTGGTGAGCAACGGATCGTCGATTCGACGGCAGTCGCTTTCAGAACCAGTGCAGTTGATTACCCGATCGACCTGCAGGCTCTGCTTTGTTCCGGTCTTGCGATCGCGATAAACAACCACGGCCTGGTCGCCCACCTCGGCGTATTCCGCGATTCGGCCCGCGTGGATTGTAAGGCGGCCTTCCGACATCAAACGCGAGACGATATTGTGGATTTCGAACGCGATGCGATGGCGGTGAGCCTCCCAATAAGGCCGCGCATGACGTAGGAACCGTGCGCGTTCTTCTTGCGGGAGCGATTTCCAAATATCCTGCGCGACCGGACGAAGCGCGTTGATTACCCCGCGCCAGTCCACGCCCTTGGCGGCAGCAGCTCGAATTTGATTGCGGATCAAGCGCACTAATCCGCGGATGCTTCGTGGCGAGCCTTCATGCCAAAACTGAGGCCACGGCTCGGTAGCCTGGTGGCGCTGCGGAATCAGACCGTGACGGGAGATGATTTGAATTTGACCTTGGAATTTTCGGGCCTGCAGCGCAACGGCGAGATCGATGCTAGTCAATCCGGACCCGACCAAGAGCACGCTGCCGTTTGGATCAAGCCCTTCGAGCGCGGCAGGCGACCATGCGAACGGTACATATTTCTTACGCGGCCCGCTTAAGCCGTTGATTTTCGGGTTGCCCGGAGGAAAATTGCCAATCGCCAGAATCACAACCTCCGCTTGCAACTCGCGGCCATTTTTCAGCAGAACAACAGGGCGGCCGTCCTCACGTGTGAGCGATACGGCTTCCTCCTGAAACCACTGCAGCGAGTGACCACCCTGCTGCATTGCCGATTCCTCGAGCAGCGAGCTGATGTAACGTCCATAGGCCATGCGCGGGACAAAGCTTTCAGCGTGGTAGGCTGGCCCGCACGTCGCGCGCACCCAGCGCAGGAAATGGGTCGGATCGTCTTGTAGCGCGCTCATATTCCCCGCCGGAACGTTCAGCAGATGGCAGTTGTATTGTGTGCTGTAGGCCAAGCCAC
>Ga0070765_100001026_pt1 | contig 16680 bp, 12 predicted proteins | sample HubBroMetageWFT5_FD_71516 | JGI IMG/M metagenome (GOLD analysis project Ga0070765, IMG submission 71516) | Warmed and freeze-thawed soil microbial communities from the Hubbard Brook experimental Forest, New Hampshire - Hubbard Brook CCASE Soil... | ecosystem: Environmental > Terrestrial > Soil... | reverse complement strand
CGCAACGATTGTGGTGCTCGCCCTGACAACAGTCGCAAAGACTGTATTCATCGTCCATACTCGGCCGTCTCACTTTAGCTCTTTATATATAAGGGAAATGTTGACAAACTAAGTCTACCGCGATATTTTCGCGCCACTCCTCAGGCGAAGGAGTGTCCCCGTGTCCCAGCAAGTCCGCAGGCAGTCTGAAGTGTTGGGATCCTTTCTGCAGCGCTATCTGAATAAAATTCCGTTCGTGCGCGCGGATGCGCCGGCTTGGCTTGTGTTGGGGCTCGTCTCGCTGGCTGTGGTTTTGACGGGATATTTGTCTTGGCTCGCCACCGGGCGTTGGGGTCACACGATTGAGGTCCAAGCTCAAGAGACTCAGCTGGTCAATGGGCAGAATTTGAAGAATCTTTGGTTCCCGGCGAAGGACGAACTAACCGGCTACCGGCAAGACGGATGGCAACTGACTCTTCTCCGCTGGTCGCTCAAGGACGGAAGCGCTCAGCAGCCTTACAATGTCGACTTGGACAAACTCACGCCGCCCGATCTTCCTCCTTCCGTCGCGGCGAACGCGAGCACCGACACCCAGAATCCCTATCGAAAACTCCCAAATGGCCAATATCGGCGGCCGACGGCTCCAAACAGTGCGCCGGCTTTGCCCGCGCAATCAGCGCCAGTCACCGGCGCCGCCGCAGCTGCGAGCCGCACGACTCAGCCTATCCTGGTAGCCGTTTCTCAGAGTCTTTCTCTAGTTGCGTGGGCGTGGAAAGGCAAACTCTACTGGACGAGCGTGACGCCGGCGAGCGACCACGCTCGAAACCATACGGCGCTGCTGGCGCCAGTTGCGTTTACATCTTCCGCTTCCGGAGACAAGCGTCCGCCGATTAATTCTGTTCACTCCATAGATCTTCCAGCGGGCGCGACGCCCACCGCACTTACTCTCGTACGTGCCGAAGGCGTGATCGTTCAGGAAGCCGGCGGACGCCTGCTGCTGTACGACCTAAAAAATGAAAAGTTGCTTCGCGAAGAAACTGCGGCCACGCCTTGTGTGGTCAGCGTGACGACGACGCATGCGCTATTGGGGTGCCGATCCTCTGACTTGAGTCTTTTGGATTTTCCTCCGACCTCCGCGGAGAGAAAAACATTTGCGCTGCCGCCGCAAGTTGGCAAGGACAAGGACGTGGCGTTCATGGCGGTCGCGCTTTCAGCGGATGGCGTCGCCGCCGCCGCAACGGATCGCGGCACGGTTTGGGTGTGCAAGCCTGAACAAAGCGGAGTTGCGGTACAGGCCTCGTGCGAAGAATGGCAGTCCCCTGGTGTAGCCCAGTCGCTCGTTTGGAACGCGGACCAGATTTTGGTGGGCGGCGGGTTTCGGGGAATCTTTCTACTGCGACAGCACAAGCCAGCGGAGCTCGTCGTGCAGGACACAACCGGCACGACACTTCTAGTCTGGCCGCGGACGAAAGATGATTCGGGTGCCCCCTCGGGCGAGTCTCTGTTTTTTGCGAACCGCGAGCTCGCTGCCAAAGCGTCTTTAACAGAGTCCACAGTTCTGAATAACCGGGGCATCGGAATAACCGTTGCGTGGCTCGGTTTCTGGGTTGTCTTTTTGGCGGTGATTCCAGCCACGCGACTATGGGTCGAAGAGATCCGAAAGCGGCGGGAAATTGGCTTGCGCAGCGAGCAGGAGCGATCGCTGCAGCGTGTGCCCACGGCAAACGGAGAAACCGCGCCGCCTATTCCGCTACCGGATCCGCCGGATAGGCTCGTCAAGGCGTGTCTCGCGGGAGATTGCGTCGCGTACGTTGGCGCAGGGGTGGGCGCGCAAGCAGGACTCCCTACTTGGCGCCCCCTGATACAAGCGGCGCTAACCGAAGTAAGCAAAAAGGGCTTAATCGAGGCGGCGCAATTGGGCTCACTCCAGGAAGCGTTCATAGATGGCCAACTGGATCTCGTGGCGGACGGGTTGGTTGACGCACTACGCGGCCAGGAGAGTATGCTGCGAGATTTTTTGACGCAGCAGTTCTTGCGCCGTGACATTCGTCCCACGCGTGTTCACGACCTCTTGCGCTCGCTCAATCTTTCCGCACTGTTGACCACCAACTTCGACGATCTCCTCGACACAGTGTTCAAGGACCGCGTCGAGACAGTCTACACACATCAAGATGCCGAGAAATTGCTGGCGGCCCTCAGCAAGCGGCAGTTCTTTTTGTTGAAGCTTTACGGCTCTCTGGAACGCCCGGGTTCAGTGCTGTTTGCACCGTCACAGTATCTTGAGGCTATGGCGCGGAACTTGCTTTATTCGCGCTTTATGGAGGCGCTTTTCTCTTCCCGCACGCTGCTATTCATTGGCGCAAGTCTCGAAGGGATCGAGTCCTATTTGACCGGTATCAGATTCCCAACATCATTACCGCAAAGACATTTTGCACTCGTCGTTGCGCAAGGCGGTGCCTGGCAAGCCAAAGCCGACTTATTAGCCCGGCGTTTCGGAATCCAGGTTCTGGCCTACACACCCGGGCCTGGTTATCCCGAGGTCGAAGAGTTCGTCCGCAAACTCTCGGCTCGAGTTGCCGCGGAAGGCACGCAGGCCTCGATGTCGGCTCGCGCAATTTCGCGGATAAAGACCGTCACGCTCGAGAACATTGGCCCTTTCGACCGCCTCGAATTAGACCTCGACCGGAACTGGACCATTCTTCTGGGCGACAACGGAGTTGGAAAATCCACAATTCTGAGAGCTATTGCTGTCGGAATCGCCGGGCCCGATGCGGCTGAATATGCGCGGAGATTAGTGAAGGCCGGCCGGGAGAAGGACGGCGCCAGGATCATCCTGGAAACCGAAACTGGCAAACTTTATATCACAGAGATTCGCCGAGGAGATAAGACCATTGTCGAGTCCCGACCCTCTCGTCCGTTGGAACCGGAAGGCTGGCTCGCGATCGGATTCCCACCCTTGCGAAGTTTTACATCGGCACCGGCGACGGAGCTTCCGTCAAAGGGTCTCAAGCGACTGACGTCGGAAGACTTGATGCCACTGATTCGCGGTGAAATTGATCCTCGATTGGATAAGCTCAAAAACTGGATCATCGATCTCGACTATCGAGACAAGAACCAACGAGCCTCGCACCGCAGCTTGCTCTCCTACTTCCACCAAGGGGATATGCCGAATCAGTTCGTGCGCCTCCTCGATCAATTCTTCGAAGTCATCCGCAGGCTCACTCCAGGATTGAAACTCGGCAACGTCGAAATAGACGCTGATAAGAAGGAGGTTCGTGTTGAGACCGACGACGGAGTTCTGCCAATTGAGTTGGTAAGCCAGGGCACTCAGTCCCTCCTTGGCTGGGTCGGGGTTCTGCTGCAGAGATTGAACGATTTTTACGGAGCAGACTCTGATGATCGGCAAAATGCGGCCGCAGGACAAACCCTTTCGCTGCTGGACGAATATGCATTGGTCCTTATGGACGAGATTGACGCTCACATGCACCCCAGATGGCAGCGGCTTATCGTACCTTCCCTGAAACAGCTGTTTCCCAATGTGCAGTTTATCGTCACAACCCATTCACCTCTGGTTGTCGCCGGCCTGGAGCGTCGCGAAGTGCGCGTGGCCCGCCGAGTCGGCCCCGACGAGCCGCATGCCGGTCACGTTGTAGTGGAGTGGCCCAGGCAAAAGCTTAAAGGACTCCGTGCGGATCAGATTTTGACCGGCGGCAGCCTTTTCAATCTGGACAGCACGCTGGCACCGGATCTGGACGCTGAACGGAAACGCTACACGGAGCTTGCTGCTAAGAACACACTTACGACGGAAGAGCAGGCCGAACTAGAGTCGCTGGCCGACAGTTTACAGATTCGTCTTCCGGCTCCGTACGAGAGAGAAGTGGCGCGCGTGGCTTTCGAGAATATGCAAGAGGCCCTTGAGCTGCAACTGTCAAACCTACCTCCGGAAAAGCGAAAGAAACTCATGGAGGAAGCAAAGGTACAGGCGCAGGAGAATGTCACCGGCTCGAGGAGACCTTGATGTTTAAGGAACCAAACTTCACTTGCCGAGTCACCAAGGTAGCCGATCCTCCCGGTGCTAAGCCCTTCTCACGGCTTCTCTATGCCGAATCCGAGGCTGCGGCACGTGAGATGCTCGATAGAATGGGATACGTGGTGCAGTCGTTAGACGCCTATGATTTTAAAATCTGGAAGGATGAAGCGAAGCAGAAATACGAAGAGGCTGCAAAATCCTTCGCTAATAAAGACTTCACATTCGCCAACATTTGGGGAGACCTCAAAGAACATCTTCAGGACCTCTATCGCCACCGCTGCGCCTACTGCGATGGAGCGTACGAAGCCTTTGGATATGGAGACGTTGAGCACTACAGGCCCAAGGGCCGCGTGACTGAGGAGCCCGGACATCCGGGATACTGGTGGCTGGCCTACGATCCGAACAATTATTTGCCCTCCTGCCAGCGTTGTAACCAGGAAGCAAAAAAGAATCATTTTCCGGTTGGGGGCAAAAGGGCGAAGGCACCTGCCGACTCGCTCGATGACGAAATGCCTCTTCTCATGCACCCGGACCGTGATGAGTGGTTCGATCACGTTCGATTTATGCCGACCTGCAGCAGCAATGGAGACAAGCCCGGATGGGCGAAAGGGGTCTCCGACAAAGGGCGAAAGTCAATCGAGGTATTTGGGTTGAACCGCGAGCCACTGCGCGACGCGCGCCAGCGCGAGCAGCAACTTGCCCTCTTGGAGTATAAACAGGCTCTCGTCAGCTCGGTGAACTCGGATGACGACCGGAGCTTGAATGATCTCAAGCAGAGATGCGAGACGGGTCTTCGTCCCTTCTACGCCGCAGCGATGGATGAGATGCTAGCCTATGCGGCGAAGAAAGGATTTAAGCCGCCTTTCTCACACAGCAACGGTGGAGGCAAAACGTGAAGCGCGGAACTTTTCAATTCGACGCAACACCGAGCGGTAATCTGACAAACAGTTCAGAAAATGCCGAGACGCTGAGGCGCCTGTGGCTCGATCGGTCGCTCCTCGGTCAGTACGATCTGGGACCCGGTAACCAGGGGGATTTCGACAACGGCGCGTGGCATGTGTCTTGCCATTTGGCTGGAGCTGGTGGAGTGATGCGCGATAGCAGGGGCGCCGTTCTTTGGCTGGAGATTTCGCATAATCAAACTCCGGACGAATATTACCCCAGCGTAACGCGGGAAGATTCCGGACGTGCACAAACCGTCCGGCTTGACTCTGCGGAGGGCCGGACGGCTTTGGACGGCGCCGGTCTGCTGGGTTTTGTGGAGGGGAACTCAACGGGTCGGATTTCTGCTCGAAACATGCATGATCCTTCGACTCTCTTCAATCGCTGGCGCAGGCAATCCTTCGATAAACCGATCGACAGTTCCTCGGATGGCGGCAAAGTATGGGAACACTGGTGCACGCTTCGAGACATCCGACCCGAGGCTCGAATCGGAATCTCAGTCGTGACGGCGTACGCGGCACTATGCTCTGCGCTGGGTGACCGCTTCGCGCCAACGGTCGCAAGGGGCCGCCGGGATTATTCCCACCCCAAGCAGCTGGCTGCTCTCGTCCGAGCTGGATTCACCGCTGACCAAGCGGCCCTCTGGGACACCACCCCTGTACCGATATCTTCCGAAGCGGAACCGCTGTTCCTTGAGGCAGAACCATCAAAGTGCCTCGCGGCAGCAAAGCTCCTCGAATGGAGCGATTCACCAAAATACTTCATGTTCAAACGTCGCATTGGGCACTGGAGTTCGGCACGGCAGGTCGCGTCAGATCTGTCTCAAACCACTTGACCGCACGTTCTTCTGGGAGCCTGACTTGATCAACTGGTGAGGTTTGAAGATGCCTTAATGGCTTGTTAGTAGGAAACGGAGCGCATAGCAGCGCAAAACGGACGAACAGCGCGCGGAAGTTGCCGATGATGGCTGCGGTAATCGTGTGAAGCCTTACCCGGTGTTGCCTGCTATTTTCTTGATCTACCCAGTGTTTGTCGTGGATTGAGCACAGACGAGGTGACTCAATGAAACGTGGCACCTTCCAGTTCGAAGTCACTGCAAACGGAACGCTACTAGACAGCGCACGAAACGTCGAGCTAATTCGAAAACTTTGGTTGGATCGCTCAATGATCCAAGGGTACTACCTCGGCCCGGGCGACGCCGGTGATTTTGACTACGGTGCCTGGCACGTCGCCTGTCATCTTGCCGCGGCCGGTGGGGTTATGGAGTCGGCCCAGCAAAAGCCTCTATGGCTTGAAATTTCACACAATCCTATCGCGGACGATTACTACGCGAGCGTTTCAGTGAGAAGTACCGACACACCTCAAACATACAGGTTGAATTCTGCGGAGGGACGCCACCTTGTGGATGGTGCCACCCTGCTGGGTTTTGTGGAGGGCAACTCTAGCGGCCGCATATCCGCGCGCGGAGCTAATGACTCGCCGGGGCTATTTAACCTGTGGCGGCGGCAGGATTTCGATCAGCCTGTGGAAAGCACAGTGGATGGAGGAAAGGCCTGGGAACACTGGTGCACGCTTCGGGACAGTCGACCCACCTCGAAAATTGCAACATCGGTGCTCACTGCCTATGTATCGCTAGTCTCAGTTCTTGGGGATAAGTTTGCACCCACAGTTGCGAGAGGACGCCGCGATTATGGCCATCCGGATCAATTGCGTGGTCTGGTAGTTGCCGGCTTTACAGCTAAGGCCTCTGCACTTTGGGACGTGAAGCCGACGGCAATCCCTGCTGCAGCCGAGCGGCTATTTTTGGAGGCAGAGCCTGGCAGGTCGCGCGAGGCTGCTGAGAAGCTCGATTGGTCAAAGCCGCCCCGCTATTACATGTTCTCTCGCCGCATAGGAAGTTGGAGCGGCACTGATGCTGTCAAGCAGGATCTTGACGGTATTTGATAGGCCCGCGCGGAATCGCAGGTTCTGGCCTCAATCGATGAAACCTGGATGTTCGCATAGCCACACTGCAGATCTACCTATTCGCGGAGGATCAACAAATTTCGTGCCGACCTTATTTGTTGTCTGGCCGAATGTCGCTACGAGATTGCCACGGTCCAGCGCCTGTTCGAGTGGGTTGTGCAGCCGAGGGAGGAACACTGCATCATAGTTCGGGCGCGGTTCGGACTAATGATTTTGTCTGCGGTGGCCATCGAAATCAGCGAAACAAAAAGGAGGCCGCTAATGTCCATGAGAAAAGACAAAATGACTCGGAAGGCGGAGCGGAAAGTGCGAGCCCAGCTTTCGCGCAGAGGGAAGCAGCGCACCGAGCGGCGGAATGCACCCAACTTACTCAGAGAGTCTAGGGTGTACCTTTCCGGGCCTATGGATTTCGTCGCATCGCGGGCAAATGAAAAAAAATTTGGTTGGCGCAACCGGGTGGGCGAGTTCCTGCGGGAGTTTGGCGTGACGGTGTTCGACCCGTGGAACAAACCTGATGTCAGGGGATTTCATGAATACGGCCGCGAGGACGATAAAAGTTCCGCCGAGCGCGAGAGGTGGAAATGGGAATCGGGTAAAACTGGTGCTGAGGCACGCGCCTATTGCGCGGAGAAGTTTTGGCCTAGCCTACACATAGACCTGCGGATGGTGGACACCAGCGATTTCCTCATAGCCTACTGCCCCACCAACATTTATAGCGTCGGCACCCCCCACGAAATCATCCTAGCCCGACAGGAGCGTAAGCCGGTCCTATTTGTGAGCCCGCACGTGCAGTTCCTCAAACTCGATGAACTAAAAGTTCACCTAGAGTCCCGAAATGATCGGATCGGCTCCGAACTATTGGAAAGACTTGAAGAGGAGGTCCCAATCAAGCCCAACCCGAACGGGGTTCCTAGCCTGTGGTACATGCCTCTCATTGGAGGCGAACACTTCTTTGACGGTTTTGGGTTCAGCGCATACAGGAACCGCTTCCGGTGGCAGGCCATTCCTATGGACGAACAGGAAGAGCGACGTCCGCCAGAGAGACCTTTGTTACCTTTTCTAGAGTTCCTAAGTAAACGTCTGCCGAAAAAGTGGAGCCCTATCTCAGGGCGATGGATAACCAACGACGATTGGCTACTTTGGAATCTGAAACGGCTGCGGGGAAAGGGCGCGCAGGTTGACAGCGCCTACTGAGCCGTTTGATTCAAGGGTCACTTACAAGAGACATTTGGTTTGCCAAGGTGAATGCATGCTCCCGGTTTAACGCAATGTGTTGCAGACTCATCGCGCTTATTACTTGAGAGGCGGGAGAGAAAACAATTCAGACCAACTGAAACGCTCTCCATGAAAACAGAGGTTTGAACCGCTCACGGACGGTTAGACCCGTCTAGTTCACAGGGTCGGCATGGTCTAAGACATGAATCTCAAAACGACGCACGGCCGAGAATGAGACTCGCAGAGGTCGCAGAAGTATCTTGCCTGTCTTCGCTTCGAATGTTCGTTAGAGGGGAAGAACATATGACCAACGGTACAGCGGCACCCTTGAAGCTCCTTAGAGTCCACCGCCCACTCTCCGAAAAGGAGAACCACGCGCTCGCCGACGCATGTCGCAAGATTTTGTCCAAATACCACAAAACTGTTGCCTTCCTAGATCCATCGACAAAGCTGACTGCCCTGGCGCGTCGCGCCTACCTCTATCTTGGTGGAGATCCAGAACAAAGTAGTGCTTCCCTCAAGGACTACGACCAGGCTTTTTACGGTCCATTCGTTGGAGTGAGCGACGAGGGAAGTGCCGCTGGAGAGATTCGAGACGCTGCTCTTGAATCTCCGAAGATCCTCGCGCTTCCAAAATCGACCCGACGCACGTCCTTGATTGTCGGGGTCGCGGTGGATGCGGAGCGCCTAGGAGGGATCGGCGAGCTAGCGGTAGGTCCTGAGGAGTACGCGGACATATGGCTGGCCAGCGTAGACCGCGTTTTAATTACGACAAACGTCGGCACCCGAGTGAATTTGCGCGTCTACCGTCGCGAGCCGGTCATCATATTACGCGGCGATAGTAGCGAGGATCTGAAACGGGCCAAGGCGGAGATCGCAGCCGCGTTTCGACCTTTTGTAGAAACGCCTGACAGACAACCAAGAGCGCTCACAGTTCTTGTCGACATTCCTCGGTTTGTACAGATCAGTACTTCCCGGAGGATATCAGCCCTCTCAGCACTCGCTGTATTCGTTAAGTCTGGACAGGCCGTAGGAATGCGACGGGCGCCGAAAGGACACGCCCTCGGCCTCTTGGCATGGGTCGGAAGAGGCATTGCTGGCAGGAACGCATCGATTACGGCCATTAAGGTCGCCTCCGGTGCTGGGTTAAAGCTTGTCGTGCTCGATGGCGTAAAGCGCAAGGCCGCTGACCAAGCCATTTCTTTGGCGGGCCTGCTCGACTACTTCGAACCGGGCATTGTTGGTCCTCTTTTGCGCAAGGCGAAGCAAGAAAACGTAGAGTTGCGTGCCGCCAACCTTCCGGATACTGACACCATTGCTCGCAGCGTTTGGGTTGGTCTCAATACAGCGCGAAGTATGGGAGCGAATCTTGGAAAATATGGTTGCTTCCCTTTGACACTCCCCGAGATCGATTATGTTGTCCAACAGGAACAGCGGTGGCTGCCGAGATGGTCGGCGGCTCCCGTTTTTTTTGTCGACCAGGGCCTGCTGCGAGAAGGAGCGGTCGACGTAGAGAGAGATTTGCCGAGAGGAATTGAGATTTGGCTGAACACAGTAGCTCCGCATGGCGTAGGCGTTGTACTTATCGACACGATTGAAAAGGCATCAGGACGACGTCTACTAAAGAGGAACCCCAGCGACAATAAGGGATATCTAGGTTGGAGGCAGATACAGCGCATCGAGAAGCACGCACGGAACTTGAAGATCAGGGTCTTGTGGGCGGGCGGGCTTGGATTACGCGATGCATACGAAATGGGAAAGCTGGGTGTTTTCGGAATCTACGTGACGAGTGCAACCGCTACCACAATACCGGTCCATGGAAGCTACGTGCGCGATCCCGCGCTCGCTGGCGCCAAGAAACCAACCAAGGAGGGGGTGCTCCGCACTAAGATACTGCTTGAAGCAGGCTTTCTGACTTCGAAATTGCAAAGTGCCCTCGGGCAGGATATCGGTCGCGTCGCGGACACATTACTCTCCGCACTCGACCGGGGCGATGCCGCAAACATAACGGCCCATACGATCACACTAGCGTCGAAATGTACGGCGGGGTGGCGCGTGTACTGGCGTACGAGGTCTAAGGAGTAACCAAAAAGGAGAATGAATCCGAAGTGAGAAAGGCAGCGGGACGCCACAGTGCGGTGTTTATAGGGGGATTGCAATGGTGGATAAGAAGCACCTTCAGGGCAAAACGGTAATCATCAAGATAAATGGTCTCTCTATGGACCCGCCATTCAACAGCGCGACCCCGGCGCACCCGGATCGCAATTCAATCCCTTGATGAGCAGCCTCCGCCGGGACCCACGCTATGCCGAACTGTTGAAGAAGATGCACCTGCCGGCGTGAACTTCCGACTTAAACGCGAACAGCAAGCCCAAAAGTTGCCTTGACATCGGCACTCGTTTGTCCGCCTCCAGTCCGCCACCTCTGCCTCAAGGCGTTCGATTCGAGAGTTCACCCTGTCCGAGGGCTTTGACATAGCACCTGAAGCTGCAGCAACAATTTGACGATCTCCAGCGAAAGATCAATGAAGCGGCCGTGCGATGGTCTTGTCTTGCTATTTCTTGCGTTAGGGCGCATAGCCTAGTCCGCCCCAAGCAGCTCCATCAAATGTGGATGAAGGCAGCTCGCCAGTTTGCCGGCTACGTGGATGTTCCGCTGATTGAGGCGACACGAGCGGACGCGGCTTTCGCGGAGACTGAATTGCCCTCGACGCGCTTCTCGCGTTCCTTACTGCCGAGCGCAGAAAGCTTGGAATGAAGGCACGCAGGAACATGATCATCGATATTTGAGAGGCGGTGTGAGGGAAGGAGTAACCCAGCGCTGCCAGCCGTGGCCCGAACCGGTGACTCGGCAAATCTTTGACGAAACGCCACGACGAACGCTACCTGGCGTCGCTAGAAATTCGGACCGGTCTACGAAAGTGCACCTCGCGAGTGGTGTAGGAGAATATTCCGATTCGTTTAGGCTTTTAGCGGACTGTCGCTGGAGAGAGAAAAGGCGCGTGTTGTGAATCCCCTCAATTGGGCCGAATATTGAGGTTTCCGCAACAACAATGGGAACGGAGAGAAAACTTATGACAGGCTGGCGGAGGGGGTGGGATTCGAACCCACGAGACCCTTTCGGGCCTAACGGTTTTCAAGACCGCCGGAGTCAACCGCTTTCCTACCCCTCCGTTTTTAACTCCTTGAAACATTGTAGCTTGGAGTTCGATTTAGTGACAGTACTGCCCTAGATTGGTGCATGTTCGGGCGGACTGTCACCAACCTTCCACAGGAGTTGTGGTTTTTTGCTGTTTTCAATTGGCGAACTGCCGCTGCGCGTTCTCCTCGGGTTTTTCGCTCGCTCATCGTATCGCTTTCGCAGAAGCCTCAAACACAGACTGCTCGCGTCGCAAATTGCGGCGAAGTTGCTCCTTGGCTCGGAAGATCGTCACCCTGACCGTAGAAAGCTGCCTTTTCAGTGCGCGCGCGATCTTGGAGTAACTCATTTGTTTGTAGTAGCACGAGCGGCACCTTCTATTTTCCGGGCAACCGAATCAACTGCTCCCCCCACTTCGAGCTGTTCTTCCCTGCGCAGAACCTGGGAGAGCAGCGAAGGAGTCGAATGGTCTGGGACTTCGATAAGGTCGGTTCCGTCCACGCACGCACCTTTCTCGCGTTTTCTTTGTAGCAGCTTGTCGATGCAATGCCGGCCTGTCACCTTCGACACCCAAGGGCGGAAGGGCAACGCCTCATCTCTTGTCTCCAGGACTTTGTGCAGCTTCAAAAAGACCTCTGCCGCCGCATCCTCGGTGTCTTCCGGCTGCCGAAAGAAACGCCGGCAGATCCGCAAAACATGGCGATAGTGAGTCGTCTAGATTGTGCTTAATACTTCGGGGCAGGTTTGTAGAGGCTGGTTCAGCGCCGCGCAGAGCGGTGTTCCTTCCATGAACATCGAAGTCGATCTCGTTGCCATCGCCCACCCTTTGCCTTGAATTCGGGCACACTACCACTTCCGGGCCCGCCCGATGCGACTCGGGCAGCTCGCGCGTACTTCAGTTCAGCTATTTCGAAGATTTCCTCTCCGTTCAGCTTTCTTCGGTCGCACGACCGAAGTTGCCCCACGGTGAGGCGCCGAAAAATCCTTGCTGCGCGAAGGAGACCGCTCAATCATGGTGCCCTCGCGTCGGCGGATGACCAGGAGTGTCAAGTCATCCTCCGGGGAGCACGCGTCAGCGAAGTCGAGTACCGACCCGAGCGTAGAGAAGAGAACTTGGTTCGCGCTCGCGCCCCCGACCGCGTTCGCCGCCACCGATAACCGTCCCATCTCAAACTCCTCACCTTCGGAATTCCGGCACTCCGTCACGCCGTCGGAGTAAGCGAGCAACATATCGCCGGAATTCAATTGCACGCTCCCAGACTCGTACGCCGCTTCTTGCAGGGCACCTAGCATCGGTCCACCTTTTTCCAGTCGTTCCACGGTCTTGTTGTGTCTCAGCAGCAGCGGAGCCGGCAGGCCGGCGTTACAGTACACAAGCTCGTTCTGTTGCGGATCGAGTCGGGCAAAGAACAGGGCTGCGATCGGAGGCTCATCCTGATCCTGGCACAGTTCCGCGTTAACCTCGGCAACGGCAGCCGCTGGGTCCGAATGCCTTCGCGCACCGCGTCGGATCAAACCCATCAGATGGGCCTGCCAAATTCCCGCTGACAATCCTTTGCCGGCGATGTCGCCAACGGTCAATCCCAGGGCAGAGTCGAGTTCCATCACCTTGAAAAAGTCTCCCGAGAGATGGCGCACGGGGAAAATTTCGCCGGCGATCTCGAACTCGCCCCAGACGAGTTCACGCGGGGCGCACAGGTTCCGTTGCGTCTGGGCCGCCTCATAGATAGCCTGTTGCAGTTTTGCTTGTTCACCTCGCACCGCAGCCAGTTCCTGTTTCACGGACTGGATGCCCGCCGTAAAGCTTCTTGCCGTGGCGGGCAAACCTTGAGTTGCGTTCCTCTTGCGTTTGGTTTCCCGCTCCAGGCGGTTCCCGAGCGCGCTCTGCCTGATGTCCAGCATTCCTTCGGTCGACGTCACCATGTTCATCTCATCCTACGAATTTGTAGCCCACCCCGTGCACCGTCAGAAAAAAACGGGGCTGCTCCGGCACCGGTTCGAGCTTCTGGCGAATCCTTACAATATGAGCATCCACAGTCCGAGTCGTCGGAAAGTTCTCGTAACCCCAGACCTCGTCGAGAAGCCGGTCGCGGCTAAGGGTCTCCCCTGAATGACATAGAAAATGCTTCAGCAGATCAAACTCCTTGCTCGAGAACTCCACCGGCTTACCACCACGAAGGACCTGGTAGCTGCGCAAGTTCACATCGACATCGCCGAAGGAGTAGCGATCCTGCTCTTTCGGGAGCGTCTTCGCGCGTCGCAGAACGGCCTTCACGCGAGCGAGCAGTTCTCGGATCGAGAAAGGCTTGGTGACGTAGTCATCGGCGCCAAGCTCAAGACCCACAACCTTATCCACTTCTTGGCCGCGCGCGGTTAGCATGATAATGGGAATCGAGGGGCGCTTCGCTTTCAGCTGCTTGCACACATCCAGCCCGCTCATGCGTGGCATCATCACGTCGAGGACGATCAGGTCTGGGGAATCCTTCAGGGCCCGTTCGAGCCCTTCAACGCCGTCGAGTGCCGTTATCACTTGAAAGCCCTCGTACTCGAAATTATCGCGGAGCCCCGCTACCATGTTCGGCTCATCCTCGACGATTAGAATTTTCGTTGTTCCCATGACCTCTCCCTTAAGGCCTCCCCCGGAACATGGCTCACTCCACACTCCGTAGGCCCTCACTCACGCGGCTGCCTCCACAGTCCGTAAAGCCGGATCCAACGGCAACGCGATCGTGAATTTGCTCCCTTTCTCGGGTGTACTTTCGACCAGCACGTCGCCGCCATGCGCCCGCGCAATATGCCGCACGAGTGAGAGGCCCAATCCCGACCCCTTGATGTTGTGTACCAGCGGATCCCCACAACGATAAAACTTCTCGAAGATTTTCTCCTGTTCGCTCGCTGGGATGCCGATTCCGTGGTCCCGGACTTCCAGATTCACGCGTCTGTTTGCGCGGTACAAGCTCACACCGATGTATTTGTGGTCCTTGGAGTACTTCACCGCGTTGTTCACCAGGTTGAGAAGCGACCGCGCGATCGCTTCCCGGTCCACGGCTACCGGCGGGATATCACCCGAGATGTTCTCCTCGAAGGCAAAGCCGTTTTGTTGTATCTCGAACCGGTAGGAATCCAGAGTCGAATGAACCAGTTCGGCTAGGTTTGTTTCCTGGAACTCGTATTCCTTCCGTCCGGCCTCGATTCTGGAAAAATCCAAGATATTATTGATCAGCGCCGTAAGGCGTTCGCTCTCTTCTCGTATGATGCGAAAATATTCCTGGTATTTTTCCTTTGCCGAAAGGCGCCCCAGTTCGAGAGTTTCGGCATACAGTCTGATCAGGGCCAGCGGCGTCCGCAATTCGTGTGAAACGTTGGCGACGAAATCGGATTTGAGTCGTGCCAGGTTCATTTCCCTAGAGACGTTGCGATAGGTGAGCCAGATTCCGCCGATCATTAGCACAGAGAGCGCGGCAAGGACGATGTAGTTATACCGGAGGAACCTCGAGCTTATATCTGCGACCGTCGTGCCTTGGTATTTGATCGCCATGGTTAACTCGGGGAAAACATACTGAAAATTGCGCTCCGCCTCCGGCTTGCCACCGTCCCAATTACCGGAAGTCACCCAAGGGCTGGGATCCTTCGACGAATGGATCATCATGACCGGCGGATTCTCTTCGGACTTTAATACGTCGCTCTTGCCGGTCAATACATCTTTCATCATTACGGGCAAAAAGGTTGTGCGTAAATAGTCTTCGTCAAAGGCGACCACGCCCAGCGTCACATGATCCTTCGGGAGTCCTGGAGGGATAAAATAAGCAACATTCCAGTACGCGGGCTGATTCTCACGAAGCATCCACCCGCCATAGAATGCCACTGGCTGCTCTCCTTTCTCCTCCATCGCCAGTAGATGTTTCGTCATGTCGGCTGACTCGATGGGCAGCCAGGTCGCCAGCAAGTTAATCTCCTCCTGGGTGTGTCCGCAAAAGACGGCATCATTGTCGTGGCCCGGCTGCATGCGGGTCACCAGTCGATTGTTCTTTTTATCGTACAAAGCCGCATACGAATACTCGGGATGTTCCGACAATATGCGCTCAAGGTTGGCCCTAGTTTTGGGGTCGTCGTCAAAGTCTGTGAATTCTTTGCGTGCTGGCGCGACCAGGTCTTTCGCCCGTTCCCAACTCTTCATTTCCGCAATCTTCAACACGTAACTAAATTCGCGCTGGATGGCTGCTTCGACGGCTTCAGAACGCTGGATATGCTTAAGGTTCCAGATGCTGAAGGCCATCAAGGCTGCTGCCGGGAGCACAATGGCCAGCTCCAGCGTCAGCAGGGTTCGCGTGCGGTCCGTCAATCGCCACTTCTTAGACATTCTCAGCCTCGCCAGATTCCTCACTCACCCTTGCACTGGCAGGACTATAAAGACCTCTCTGGACGAGTTGTCAAGCCAGCGCAAATGATTGTAAAAAGTTGTAAAAACGGCCGCTGCAGCACAGCTTAAAGAAATCTACATGCTTGGTGCTCCTACACGATCGCCTTGGCTGTTTTTGCCTTCCTGGCCTCGTGCCATTTTCGCAGGTGATCCACCAGTCCCACCCAAGAACTGCCTCCTATTGGGCGGTCTCCGTTGCTTCAACCGCCTCCTGTTGCGCGGGGCTTAATCCGAGACGTTTCGCTACTCCCAGCAGTATCTTCTTCTGCAGATCAGAAACCGGCTTTGCCTTCGCGTGAGCGAGGGCTTTGCCTAAGGCGGCAGCGCGCCGAGCCACCCCGATCTGCGCAGCTGCCGGTACCGGAATGGAGGGGAGATTCTTGTCGCGCGGCGGTAAGCGCAAGCGCTTCACTCACATCGGGCGCCTTCGCTTGCCGCTTGCCCAGTTTCCCCTGCGGAGGTCCGAAGCAGTTCGCAACGGTACTCAGCGCGCTCGTGTGATCGAAAATTGTCTTTAGAACTGTCCCAGGTACGCGGACACGCAGCCTGTCCAATTCGAATCCCACCCCACCGGGCTGGCCGGAAGCTTGCCGCTACCGTATCGACATCATCAAGCAGGAGTGATGTTTGCAATAGAACATTGACATCAATAGGTATGGAGTGGCATCATTTTAGGCATGAGAACGACACTTTCACTCGATGATGATGTCCTCCGAGAGGCCAAGACGTACGCGGAAAGCCGGGACATACCCATAGGCAAAGCGGTTTCCGAGCTCGTACGCCGCGGGTTGCACGCACCCTTGCAAACGCGGGTCGTCAATGGCTTCCACGTGGTTGAGCTGCCGCCCGGTTCGTCCCAGGTGAGCACCGAACACGTCCGCAAGCTTCAGGATGAAATCGAGTGAGCAGCGCTTTCTTGTTGGATGTGAACGTTCTGATTGCCATGACATGGCCGGCCCATCGCGCTCATGGCAAGGTTCAGCAATGGCTC
>Ga0070765_100001025_pt1 | contig 16682 bp, 17 predicted proteins | sample HubBroMetageWFT5_FD_71516 | JGI IMG/M metagenome (GOLD analysis project Ga0070765, IMG submission 71516) | Warmed and freeze-thawed soil microbial communities from the Hubbard Brook experimental Forest, New Hampshire - Hubbard Brook CCASE Soil... | ecosystem: Environmental > Terrestrial > Soil... | reverse complement strand
GCCAACCGCGACCGCGAATCGGTGATCTTCGACGCTGCGTTCGCTGCACTCGGTGAGGTGCACCGCGAGCGACTCGAGGTTCGGCACCACCTCGACGGGGCGGGCGGCTTCCTGAGCGCAGATGACATCAAGGCGTTCGTGGCAGCCGATGCCGGCGATGCGGATTGCTATGTCTGCGGTCCCGGCCCCTTCATGGACCTCGTTGAGTCGGTTCTAATGGAGCTCGGCGTGCCGGCGGAGCGCATCTTCATCGAGCGCTTTCTCGTCGAGCAGCAGGAGAAGGACGCCGCTGCGGTCGCGGCCAATGGGCCGGGCACGGAAGCACAGCTGCCGGAGGAGGTAACGGTGATCCTCGGCGGCAAGAAGACGGTGGTGAAGTACCAACCGGGCGACACCCTGCTCGAGACGGCCCGCCGGGGCGGCTTGCGTCCCCCCTTCTCCTGCGAGGCCGGCAACTGTGCCACCTGCATGGCCTTCCTCAAGGAAGGCGACGTGAGGATGCGGGCCAACAACGCGTTGACGCCCGAAGAGGTCGAAGAAGGGTGGATCCTGACTTGCCAGTCTCTGCCTTCGGGCGAGACTGTGGTGGTCGAGTACGAGGCGATGTGAGTCGCTTGGGGAGGGCGAAGCATGCGTGACATCCGAGAGCTGAAGGACGATCCCGAGGCGTACCGCGACGAGCTGCAGCGGCGCTGGAGCGGGCTCATGAGCTACCGCTACATCGGCCGGAACCACTCCTCCATGAATCTCGGCCCAGAGGACAACACCGTGAAGATCCGCCGCGACATGCGCAACGAGGCCGGCGGGATCATGGTGGCGCCACTCGCGATCTCCTCACCCGAAGGCGGAAGCTCCGACCTGGTCGCGGTGCCGAACCCCGTGATCGCGTCGGTACAGATCCTCGATCCCGGCTTCGACGTGCAGACCATCGAAGTCGTCGACTCGGGCTCCATCCATCAGGGTCGGACGATGGGCTACGGGCGCTGCCGGATCGTCGATGCGACGAACCACGACCGGGTGATCGCCCTCATCGACGGGCAGGGCGCCTCCATCGGGACGCCACCCGAGGGACTCGAGCGGATGGACGTCGACGATGCGAAGCTCAAGATAGAGGACTCCCCGGACCTGCCTCCGCTGTGGCAGGTGTTCGGCGCGTCCCGGCGCGACGACGGGCACTGGACGCTGCCGGAGCTCAGCGTGGAGTTCGCATCCCCGGACGCTGCGCTCCACATCGGGCCGCAGCACATCGTGCTCGAGACGGCCGCAGTGGATCTGGCCGCCGCGCTGGCTGGCACACGCCGGCTCCAGGTCCGCAGCTGGCACGTGATGTTCCTCGCCCGGGGCAAGGCGGGGCCGTTCCGGGTCGACGGCACCGCGTACCCCGCGCCGGGTGGGCTGATCGGCGTCCGCTTGATGCTGCACGACGAAGGCAACGGCGACCGCGCCATCACGTCGGGATCTGCGGTGCTCGAGGTGCTCGGGTAGGGGGAGAAAGGGGCCGAGAGGATCGACGGTATCCACGCAGCGGGTTACCCTTCGGTCCCGCCTAGGGCGGTTTCTCGGACCAAAGGGGGTTCGGCATGGCAGAGCCCAGCCTCGCTCAGCAGGAACGCAGCACGATCTGCGACCTGTTCGTTGAATACGGCGCGGACGCACCCACCTTGTGTGAAGGATGGCTCGCCGCCGATCTCGCGGCCCATCTCGTCGTCCGCGAGCGGAGACCCGACAGCGGGCCCGGACTGGTCTGGCCCCGGCTGGCGGCGTACACCGAAAAGGTGCGACGTGCCGAGCGGGACCGCGTGCCTTTCGACAAGCTCGTCGAGACCGTACGGCACGGGCCGCCGTTGCTCCTTCGTCCGTTCGACGGGCCGATGAACACCGTGGAGTTCTTCATCCACGTCGAGGACTTGCGGCGCGGTCGGGACGGTTGGCAACCACGCGTGATTTCTCCCGAGTTGGCGGACGCGCTCTGGGCCCGGGTCGGTCCGGGCGGCATGGCGAAGAAGGTCCCCGCGACGATCGTGATCAATTCCCCGGGCCGGGACGCCAAAGAAGCAGGCTCGGGGCCGCGCCTGAAGCTCGCCGGTGACCCCGGGGAACTCATCATGTTCGGCGCCGGTCGCCAGGCGGCGGCGAAGGTCGAGATCGACGGCGACGAGACGCTCGCCGCGCAGCTGCGCGCCGCGAAGCTCGGAGTCTGATTATCCGAGTGCGGTGGGATGCCTCGGTTTGTAGAGGCCGACCTCAGCGCCGCTGGGGAGCGAGATCTTCGTGATCGAGCCCCATCGGGCCTCCTCGACTGGGGAGCACACCACGCCGCGCCCGGCGAGAGAGCGCATCTCCTCCTGGAGGTCGTCGCACATGAGATAGAGCTCGGCGGCCGGTGCCTCCGCCGGATGCACCGCAGCCTCGGCCGGGGGCAGGCCGAAGATCAGCCAGCCACCCCCGGCGTCGACAGAGTCGAAGCCGAGGACCTCCGAGAGGAAGGCGCGATCGGCCTCGGCGTCCGTGCTGAAGATGACCAGGTGCGCGCCGAAGATCATCGGTGCATCATGCCCGATCCCGTATTGCCCGGACCCGATCGTCGGATGCCACCTCGTGCAACATCCAGACGTTGGGCTCCCAGTAGCGGCCGAAGCCGCCGGTGACCGTCAACGGCGCCAGTCCGCCTGGAAAGACATACGTTCCATCACGATGGAATCGACTGCCCGTCCAGTCTTCCCAGTCCAACACCGGTGCCGAGAACTCCATCGACCTCGGCTCGGGACGAAGGACCCTGGCTCCAAGACGGAAGTGAAGCCGAATCCACGGATCGAATGGGAGCCCGTCACGGCGCGCCCAACGCGCGTAGTCAACAACGGAGTGGAGGGGAAAACGGTCCTTCCACATCGGACGAACGGGTGCCACGAGCGGCGCCAAGCCAGACCGCCGGGCCATGGCCGCCATCGTGGTGAGCACGAGCGCGCTCAGTCCGCTCCTCTGGAACGCGGCGCACACTTCGGCCGACAGCGCCGACAATGTCGTGGGGGTGCGAGCATCCCGCACGGCCTGCACCCCGACGGCGTCGATCCCGTCGGGGAGATGCTCGAGGGTGCCATCCCACCAAAACGGGATCGTGCGGGCCCGCGCGACCAGTGTGCCCGACCGGCTGTCGGCGAACAGAGCCTGAAGGTGGGCAAATCTGGGGACAAGGGCCCCGAAGTACTCGGCGGCGTGCGTACCGTGGAGGTTGTACTCGGGCCACAGCCCTTCGAACGTGCGCTCGTTCCGTGCGCGCTCCCAAAGGTCCGGCCGCTCCTCCGCCGTAAAGACCTCGAGCCACGGCGGCGCTCCGTGCGGTGCCTCCATCGGGTCATGCTCGCAGACCCGGCGGGGATGTCCCCTATGGCCCGGGCTCGACCAACAGGTCCAAGTAGGCGGCGCCGGTGTCGGGTACCGGGCCCTGGCCCCAGCACTCGACGGGAAACGACACCATGATCATCGAGTACAGCAAGTGCATGAGGTTCACCCCGTCCTCGGGCATGTTGTCGAGGGGGAACGTGTCGCAGTACGCCATTGCCTCCTCGAAACGAGGCGTGATGGCGTCGTAGAAGGCCTGCATCTCGTCCATCGGCACAGCCAGGCGCTGCGCAAATCGCTCGCTCTCGGTCGGCAGGCACCAGGTGGAGGCAAAGGGCTCGAGGTCGGCGAACTCGGCCGGCAGCATCGGGGCGGTCATCGGATCAGACCCCCGCCTCTTCGAGCTTCTTGTACTCGTCCACCCACTCCCCGACCACCTTGTGGAGGTGACGGCACAGGACTTCTTGGTCGTTCAGCGGGAAGCGTTCCAGCACGCGCGACTCGAGCATTGTCTGCGTGGCCTCCAGCGTGTTGGCGTCCTGGAGCCCGTACTCCTTGAACGACACTGCGGCGAGCTCGTGCGCCACCCGCTCACGCGGCGTCTTGGCCGGCACGAAGTACAGGGTGCCCTCGAAGACGTGGGACCCTTGACCGGTCGGCCAGTAGTGGTAGGTGAGGTACCACTCCTGACCCCAGACCAGGATGGTGAAGTTCGGGAAGATCTGCCACGAGTCGAGACCCCACGGATCGCAACCCGCAGGGTTGATGCCCGCCGCCTTCTGGTCATAGGCGAGGTCCGGCTTGTCCCAGGGCCCGAAGAGGCCGCTGCGGGTGATCCGCTCCATCGGCTTGAGCATGTTGTCCGGCAGGGTCCACGGGTGGATGCCGGCCGTGCTCACGAGACGGTGCGGTCCCGAGATCGTGTACGCCGGCGCCTCGAAGCCCGCCTGTTGCGCGGCGGACGACCAGTCCGGTGGCGTCTGCTTCGCGTGCAAAACGGGCGCGTGGTAGAACTCCTGAAAGGCGTCCATATACAGCTTCCAGTTCGCGTTCACGGTCCCGCGGTAGAACCACCGCTCGGTCAGTTGATCGAACGGGTAGTTCTCGAGCTTCGTCACCTCCGGTCCGAGGAAGTCCACTAGGCTCTGCTCCGGTTGCCTGGACAGGTTGACGAAGATGAACCCGGCCCACACCTCGCAGTGGACCGGCACCAAGCCGTAGTCGGCCTTGTCGAGGTCGAAGAACTCCTGCTCCTGTTGGACGAAGTTGCAGGCGCCGTCGAGGTCGTAGCGCCAGCCGTGGTATTTGCAGACGAATTGGCGGGAGACGCCGCTCGTCTCCTCGTTGGGGTAGTCGCGCCACACGAGCTTGTTGCCGCGGTGGCGGCACACGTTGTAGAAGGCGCGCACCTCGTCGTCTGTGCCACGCACGATCACTACCGAGGTGCGGGCCACCGCAAGTTCCTTGGTGAAGTAGCTCCCCTTGCGGGGAAGCTGCTCGACCCGGCCGACGTTCAGCCAGGCGCGCTTGAAGACGGCCTCACGCTCGAGCTCGTAGAACTCAGGGGAGATGGAGTCCTCATAGGAGATGGGCTCGGTGCCGAGCTGGAAGTGCTCCGTCCAGCTCCCCTCCGGTGGCTTGGGCCAACGTGCCATGCGCGGGTCCTCTCGTCGCGGCCTTCGGTGACGAAGTTGAGGATAGCACGGCTCTCACGAGGTGAGAAGGGCGTTTCCGCAGATCGCTCCCTCCCCTCCGGAGCAGGTCAGGAGGCCGGATCGGCTCCTTCGGTCCCCGCCAGCTCGGCCTTGTGCAGTGTGTTGGCGGCCAACCGCATGTGCGCAGCATCGACGAGGCGGCCGTCTCGCCCGATCGCCCCGACTCCTCCCGCTTCCGCTTCTCGGTAGGCCGCTATGGAGGCGCGGGCGTCCGCCACCTCGGCAGGAGTGGGCGAGAAGACCTCGTTCGCGATCGGGACCTGGCTGGGATGGATGGCCCACTTGCCGTCGAAGCCGAGGGCACTCGCAGCCGCGGCCGACCGTCGGTAGCCCTCCGCGTCCACGTAGTCCGGGTACGGCGCGTCGATCGCATCGACCAGGCCGGCCCGCGCGGCAGTGAGGACCTGGGCGCGGGCGTAGTGCCAGAAGTCGCCCGGGTAGTCCACGACCGGGTCGAAGTTGCCGTCGACCCGCGCGTGCAGCGACGCCGAGAGATCGCCTGCTCCGAAAATGAGCGCCTCGAGGCGGTCGCTCGACTGCGCGATCTCGAGCGCGCGAGCCAACCCCTCGGCGTCTTCGATCAAGACCTCGAGGCCGATGCGCTTCGACAGCCCGAGCTTGGTCTCGAGCTGGCCGAGCAGCACGTCCACCCACCAGACGTCGCGGGCCGACCGGACCTTGGGCACGATCAGCACGTCGACACGCTCCCGGGCCCCGGTGACGATCTCGATGATGTCGCCGTGGCACCACGGCGTCTCGATCCCGTTGATCCGGACCGCCCGCACGGTGTGGCCCCAGTCGAGGCCCGTCAGCGCCCCGACCGCGATCTCCCGCGCCGACTCCTTCGCTGACGGCGCGCACGCGTCCTCGAGATCGAGGAAGACGAGATCGGCGCCGGCCGCCGGTGCCTTCTCGCACATGCGCTCGCTGCTGGCCGGGGTGGCCAGCTCGGAGCGACGGGCCCGGGGTGCGCGCACCGACGTCTCCTGTCCGCTGCTCAGATCGTCCCGGCCGCGCGCAACGCAGCCAGGCGCTCGTCGTTCACGCCGAGCAGCCCACCGTAGACCGCGTCGTTGTCGGCGCCGAGCGCTCGCCCGAGGTGCTCGATCACACCCGGCGTCTCGCTGAACTTTGCAACGGGCGCCTGCACCGTCATGTGCCCGAGGTCCGGATCCTCGACGTTCACGAAGGAGCCGCGCGCCCGAATGTGCTCGTCGGCGACCAACTGTTGCGCGTCGTAGACGGGTGCCGCAGCTACTTCGGCTAGTTCGAACCTGTCCATGACTTCGTCCAGCGTCCGGCTCTCGATCCAGCAGGCGACCAGAGCATCGATCTCGACGGCGCGCGCCTGGCGCTGGACGGGGTCGGCGTACCTTGCGTCGTCGACCATGTCGGGGCGGTCGATGGCCCGGAACACCCGCAGCGCGATGTTCGGCGACGCGCTCGAGATCGCCACCCACTTGCCGTCGCTCGTCTGGTACGCGTTGCGCGGCGCGCTCGCCGGCAGAAGATTGCCGACGCGGCCCGGGATCTTCCCGAGGTGGCTGTAGGCCAGCGTCGACGTCTCGATGAGCCGGGCCAGCGGTTCGATCAGGTTGACGTCGATCAGTTGGCCGCCCGCTCCATGCACATCGCGGTGGTAGAGCGCCAGCATGACGGCGGCGGCGGCCGACTGCGATGCCACCCCGTCGGCGAGGAAGAACGGGGGCAGGGTCGGAGGTCCGTCGGGCTGGCCGGTCACGTGCGCGAAGCCGCTCATCGCCTCGGCCAGGGTGCCGAAGCCGGGGCGGTCGCTCTTGGGACCGCGCAACCCGTACCCGCTGATGTGCAACATCACCACCCGGGGATGCGCCGCATGCACCGACTCGTAGTCCAAACCCCACTTGGCCAGGGCGCTGGGCCGGTTGTTCGCCACGAAAACGTCGCTCACGTCGAGAAGCCGATGGAACAGGTTCTGGCCGTCGGTTTTGTGCAGGTCGAGGGTGATGCACTGCTTGTTGCGGCTCATGCTCTTCCAGAACAGGCCGACGCCGTCCTTCTGGTCGCCCCAGGTGCGCAACGGGTCGCCCACGTCTGGCTGTTCGACCTTGATCACCTCGGCGCCGAACTCGCCGAGCATCGTGGCGACCATCGGCCCGGCCGCCAGAGTCGCCGCGTCGATGACGCGGATGCCCCGGAGCGGGAGGTCGGGCTCAGGCACCCAGGGCCACCGCCGGGCGTTCGAGTCCGAGGTGTTCGCGCAGCGTCGTCCCTTCGTAGTGATCCCGGAAGACGCCCCGGCGCTGCAGCTCGGGCACGACCAGGCGGACTACGTCCTCGTAGGCACCGGGGCTGTGCGTGGCCGCGATGACGAACCCGTCGCAGGCACCGCTGTCGAACCACGCCTCCATCTGGTTGGCGATGTCCGGACCGGTGCCCACGAACCGGGGTCCCTGCAACAGCGTCGCGCGGTGGCCCGCCAGGTCGCCGAGCGTCACCGTGTCGCCGCCGATGTGCTTCTTGATGTTCTGCACCAGCCCCCGGATGCCAGAGACCGACTCGATCAACTCGTCGGTGATGGGCGCGTCGAGCTCGAGACCGGCGAAGTCGTAGTTCATCAGCTCGGAGAGCAGAGTGAGAGAGGCCATGGGGTCGACTAGGTCGTTCAGGAACATCTGCTCGCGTTCTTCTGCGTGGGCCTTCGACTCGCCGACGACCGTGTAGGCCATCGGGAGCATCTTGACCGATTGCGGGTCCCGGCCCCGCTCGCCGATTTTCTCTTTCTGGTCCTTGTAGTGGGAACGCGCGATGTCGGCGTCGGGATCGCCCGTGAAGATCAGCTCCGCCCAGCGCGCCGCGAACTCACGACCCCGTCCCGACGACCCCGCCTGGAGCAGGACCGGGCGCCCCTGCGGACAGCGCGGCACGGTCAGCGGGCCCCGTACGCTGAACCACTCGGCCTCATGGTCGAGCTCGTGCACCTTTGCGGGGTCGGCGAACAGCGGCGTCTCCCGGTCGAGTACGAGCGCGTCGTCCTCCCACGTGTCCCACAATCCCGTCGTCGCTTCGAGGAACTCGTCGGCCCGGTCGTAGCGGGCGTCGTGGGGGATCGCCTGCTTGAAGCCGTAGTTCTGCGCCTCGCTGTCGTTGACCGACGTGACGACGTTCCAGGCGGCACGCCCGCCCGACACGTGGTCGAGCGTCGCGAACGTGCGGGCCACGTGGTATGGCGTGTAGTACGTCGTGGAGTAGGTCGCGCCGAGTCCGATCCGGCTCGTGACCGCGGCGCAGATGCCAAGCACGATGCTCAAGTCGAGCTTCACGGGCCGCGCGCCGGTCCGGACCGCCTCGGCGACCGAGCCGCCATAGATCCCCGGCATCGCCAGACGATCGTCGAAGAACATGAGGTCGAAGCAGCCCTCTTCGAGCGTCCGGGCGAGCTTCTGGTAGTAGCCCGAAGTCAGGAAGCCGTGCTCGGTGGCCGGATGGCGCCACGACCCGGCGTAGACCGTGGCGTTCCCCGCCTGCATGAACCCGACCAGGGCCATCTGCCGCTTCTCGTTCGCCATGGGGCCCTCCCTGTTCAATCCGTCGCCGGCCCAACTTAATATGTAATATTTCAGATATCAAACTGATCAAGACGACCGTCCGGGCCCAGGCCGCCGACGAGCTGCGCGACCGGATCCTCACGGGGCGCCTGCGGCCGGGGGACCGTCTCGACCTCGACCAGCTCACCGCGGAGTTCGGCATCAGCCGCACCCCCATCCGCGAGGCGCTGCTCGAGCTGTCCTACGAGGGCCTTGTCGCGATCACCCCGCGCAGTGGCATGGCGGTGGTCGGGATCACGCCGGAGGACGCGGTCGACAACTTCGCCATCCTGGCCGCGCTCGCCGGCAAGGGGGCCGAGCTGGCGACCGCGCGCATCACGCCGGAAGAGCTTCGCGACCTGCGCGCCCTGGCCGCCGCGATCGGTGAGTCAGACGATGTGGTCGCGGCCAACCGTCACTTCCATCGCGCCATCAACCTGGCCGCGCGCTCGCCCCGGCTCCTCACCTACGTGCGTCAGGCCCAACGGGTCGTGCCCGGAAACTACTTCGAGCTGTTCCCCGAGCAGGAGCAGCGCAGCCGGCGCGAGCACGCCGCGCTGCTCGATGCCATGGAGCGCGGCGACGGGAGTGAAGCGCGTCTCTTGATGGAAGCGCATGTGCTCTCGGCGGGCGAGGCGCTCGGGACATGGCTGGCCAAGGCCGGTGAGGAGCCGCCCCGCCTTTAGTTCGGGTGCAGTCCGGCTTAGGTGAATTCGAGAACTGACGAATACGCGTCGTGATCCGCGACCGCAGCGCCGAGACGCTCCAGCATCACGGTGGTCACGGAGGGATGCACCTTGAGGGTGATGGCCCACAAGAAGAGCCCGTAGAGCATCCCCACGCCGATGCCCCGCCACGCGTCGCCCCAGCTCGGCAGCTCGCCGCCCTCGGCCTCGAGCCGCTGCAAATAGGAGGCAAGGAGCTCGCGCTCGGACTCGCGTCGATCGCCGACGGTCAGCGCGCAACCGAGGTGATAGCCGACGTCCACATACCAGGGCCCGCGCTGCACGAGCTGCCAGTCGACGAGGCAAGGGCGCCCGTCCGCGTCGAGGTACAGGTTGCCGACGTGGGCGTCGCCGTGCAGCAGGCACGGCGGATCGGCTGCGGCCAGGAGCGGGGGCAGCAGCGCGATGCGCTCCATGAGGAGTTCGGGGTCCCGCACAGCGTCGGGCACCCGCGCACCGATCGGCCCTTCGAAGTTCCCCTTGATCTCCTTCAGACCGCGGGCGCGCATGGTCACATCGAGCCTCGGGACCAACCACGGCTTCTGCAGATTGGCCGATGCCCACGAGCGGCCGTGCAGGACAGCCAGCTGGTCGAGGCTCTGAGCGACCTGATCGGGTGCATACGGGCTGAGAGCGTCGAGGAATACGGCGCCACCGGCGAGCACGTCCTCGGTGATGACGACACCGTGCCGCGTGACGGGGTCGACGTCCGCGTACACACACGGCAACGTCCGGATCCCGACGCCTGCTGAGAGTTCCCGGTAGAACAAGACCTCGGGTTCCCCGGCGGAACGGCTCAGGACCGCGGCGTCGGAACAGTCGGCGAAGTACCCCTTGATGCAGAGATGCGCCGGGAGGCCCGGCGGCAGCCCGTCGTCGCAGTGGATCCGAAACCGGGCGTTGGTGGAGACCCGCGCAATTACTTCTCCCTTGTCCACCTGGGTCACGCGTATCCCCGGAAACCGTTCGCCCAGTACGGCGGTGAGCCACTCCGGCGAGAGCGCGTCGGAGAGGAGGTCGGGAACTACCACGGAAGGATGCGATGGTGTCGCGTTCCCTACCACCGAGGTCCACCCAGACCAGAGAGGCAGAATTGCCAGAGCCGCTCTGCGACTTCTTCGGACGACCGCTCCACCTCGGCGAACGCGTAGTGGTGGAACACGGCCATGACGAGCTGCGTAATGTGCCACGCGTCGCTCTCGGGGTCCGAGCTCCGGAGCGACCCCGCCCGCACCGCGTTCTCGATTTCCTCGGCCAGCAGGTCGCTGAACGGGCTGATCGCAACGGCGATCTCCGCCGGATACTCCTGCTGGAGCCGCCAGTGCTCGCTCGTGATGAAGCGCGGCGCCGTGACCTCTGCACTGTCGCTGTCCGGAGGCCGCGCCGCGATGGTCACGCAAAAACGGAGGCGCTCGATCGGGTCCTTCATCTCGGCGACCTGGCTGCGCAGGCCATCGCAGAACTCCGAGATCAGGTCCTCGAAGACCGCCAGCAGCAGCTGGTCCTTGCTGGCGAAGTAACGGTAGAAGGTCTGCAGCGCGACGCCGGCTTCCTTCACGAGCTCTTGCGTCGTGAAGGACGTCCCTTTCGCCGCCAGGAGGCGCCGGGCGGCGAGCACGATGGCCTGCGCCTGCTCCATCCCACGGTTCCGTGATCGCTGGACCATCGGGGAACGCTCGACGGCGCGCTCAACCCATGTCATCGGGAGCCATCACCCCTATCGATCTCGTTACGGTTCGGCACTGTAAACCACGACCCCCCCGAGGTGTGGCGACGAATGGCAGGCGAGTGCCACCGACGCGTCTGCGCGTTGTCGTGCGCCCGCCCGCTGCGAGAGCTGGAGGTAGCACTCGAGCATCTGCGGCACACCGTGCATGCGGCCGTTCCCCAGCGCACCACCACCCGAAAGAACGGGCAATGCTCCGGCACGGTCGCTGTCGATGCCACCGTCGCGCACGAACCGATGGGCCTCGCCGACCGGACAGAACCCGAGGCTCTCCATCCAGAGGTAGACGAACGGCGAGAACCCGTCGTACACCTGTGGCAGGTCGACGTCGCCGGGACCGATCCCGGTCGCTTCCCAGAGGCGTCGCGCCGTCTCGGCCCCCACTTCCATGATGTCGTCGAGGGGCCAATGCAGCGGCAGCCGCCGCCGGACGGGGAACCCGCTGGCAAACCCGGATACGTAGACGGGCCGATGGGGGAGATCCCTGGCCCGCTCGGCCGAGGTGAACACGAAGGCGGCGACGCCGTCGACCGGGATGTCGCAGTCGAAACGGCAAATGGGGTCGTTGATCATTGGCGCCCCCAGGTACTCCTCGGTCGTCAGCGGCTTCTCGTACCAGTGCGACCACGGGATGCGAGAACCGTTCTTCCGGGCCTCTTCGACGACCACGGCCATGGCCTCGCGCTCGGCACCGAAGCGCTGCAGGTACTCGTTGTACGCCAACGCAATCATGGCGACCGGACCGAAGAAACCTTGTGGTGCCGTCCACTGCTGATCCCCCCGCGCTTCGATCATCGGGTTGCCGTGGTAACTGCCCTGGGGATTGTGGAGCGCCCGGTGCACGAGCACGTAGTCGGCGGCGCCGCTCGCCACAGCGTTCACCGCCATCGCCACTGCGCCGGGAAGCTGGCCCATGCCCTGGAACCCCGCGGCGTACCGAGGATTGACGCCCAAGTGCTCGGCCAGCCAGTTGGCCGACACGAGGCTCGTGCCATCGCTGAGCGCGTGCGCGCCCGAAGTGGGAAAGAGAGTGGCCGTGACGAATCCGTCGACCTCGTCGACCCTCAACCCGGCGTCGCCGATGGCCCGACGCGCCGTCTCGAGGGTGAGGGCGCCGAGCGAGCACCCGGCGTGGCGCGTGATCGGGCTCTGCGCGTACCCGGCGATGGCCACCCGGTTGCGGGCCTCGAAAGTCCGTGGCACTCAGCCCTCTCCGGCGGGCGCGAGCTCGAACGCCGGCACCGCCAGACCGGGACCGAGGTCCTCGAACGCGAGCGTGACGGACCGGCCGGTCCGGAGCGGTGCTCCAGGCCCGTCGAGCAGCCGGCCGATCAGGCGGATGCCCGGCGCGGCCGCCAGCTCCACGTCGACGAGAACGAACGGGACGTCGTCGTCGAAGCCCGGGAGGAAGGACTGGCGCATGACCGTCCACGACCGCACGGTCCCGGCGCCGTCCACCTCGACGAATTCGAAACCCGGGTCTGCGCTCCCGCACCCGCGACACACGGCGTCGGGTGGGTGGGTGAAGGCGCCGCAGCGCGCACAGCGGGCGAGAGTGAGGACGTGGCGGCCCGCCGCCTCCCAGAAGGGTGCGGAGACCTCGTCCGGCACGGGCACCGGACGTGTGATCCCCGTCACGGGACGACCCCGGCGTCCTTGAGCGCGGCGATGGCGTCCCAGTCGTAGCCGAGCTCGAGCAGCAGCGTCTCGGTGTGCTCGCTGTGTTCGGGGGCGCGGCGAAGATCGGGCGGCCGCTCGTCGAACTGCACAGGGACGGCCGGCAGTCGATACGTGGCCTCTCCGTCGGCCACTTCGCCGATGTACCCGTTCGCGAGCACCTGGGGATCGTCGAGGATCTCGAGGACTGACTGCACCGGTGCCCACGGGGCGTCGAGTTGCGAGAGCAGGGACTTCCACTGGTCGTAGGTGCGCTTGGCGAACTCCTCGTCGAGGATGGCCACGCACTCAGCGCCGTTGGCGCGGCGTGTCGCGATATCGGCAAAGCGGGCGTCGGCGGCCAGATCGTCGCGACCGATCAGACGGCAAAAGTCCCCCCAGTAGCGGTCGGCCTCGAGGAACACGAGCTGGATGTGCCGGCCGTCCTTGGTCCGGTACATACCCACGAGGGGGTTCACCAGCGGCCCGCGCCCGCTGGGGGCGGCCGGTGCGTCGCCACCGAGCGCGGCGAGGACATCCGAGGACAACGTCCACATCGCCGTCGCGAGCAACGACACGTCGACGACCGAGCCTTTGCCGGTTCGCTCACGCTTGAGCAACGCGGCCGACACGCCGAAGGCGAGGGACATTGCGCCGTTGCGATCCCCCATCGCACCCCGCTGGTTGATCGGATAGTCGCGGTCCGGCGGGGTCAGGACGTTGGCCAGTCCCCCCCGAGCCCAGAACGCGGACGCGTCATAGCCGGCCCGGTCGGCGTCGGGGCCCCGGACGCCGTAGCCATGACCGCGCGCGTAGACGAGACGCGGATAGCGCTCCGCCACCGACGCGGCGTCGAGGCCCAGGCGCTCGAGGGCGCCGGGGCGCAGGCTCGTCAGGAGGACGTCGGCCGATTCGAGGAGCCGGTCCAGAACGGCCCGGCCGTCGTCGTGCTGCACATTGAGCGCGAGCGACTTCTTGCCAGCGTTGGCCAACGCCATCGAGAGGTTCACCCCGTGACGCTCGCTCCCGATGCCCTGCGTGGCCAATCCTCGGTAAGGATCGCCGCGCGTCGGCTCGATGTGGATGACGTCGGCACCCCAGGCGGCGAGGAGTGCTCCGGCCACGGGCACGAAGACCCACTGCGCCAGCTCGACGACGCGCACGCCGGCGAAGGGCTTGTCCTGTGTATCGGACACCTCATCCACCTCGCGCGTCCACGAGCCGCCCGCGGTTCACCTTGGTCGCTTCGCTGCGGGGGATGGCGTCGACGAACTCGACGGTCTTCGGCACCTTGTAGGCGGCCAGTCGGCCCTTGGCGTAGGCGATGATCTCGTCGGTCGTCGGCAGGGTAGCGGGGTCGCGGGCCTCCACGATGGCGTGCACCCGTCTGCCCCACTCCGGGTCCTGGAGGCCGATGACGACCACGTCGGCGATCTCGGGGTGATCGCTGAGCGCAGCCTCGACTTCGGCGGGGAACACGTTGGCGCCTCCAGTAATGATGAGGTCGACGCGCCGGTCCACGAGGTAGAGGAAACCGTCGTCGTCGAGGTAGCCGACGTCGCCTCCGGTCTGGAACCCGTCGTCGGTGGACTGGAGGGGCGGCTCGTCGCCCAGGTAGCGCGACCCGCCGTAGGACGGCGAGCGCAGGTAGATCTCGCCGACCTGGCCCGTCGGGAGATCGCGTCGGTCGCCGTCCAGGATGCGCACCTCGGTGCCGCGCATACCCTTGCCGACGGTGCCGGGGTGGCGCATCCAGTCGTCGCCCCGGACGGCGGTGATGCCGATGCCCTCGGTCATCCCGTAAGCCATGAAGATCTTCTCGGCGCCGATGAGGCCGGCCCAGCGGTGCACGAGAGACGGCGGCATCGGGGCAGCGCCCTGGGTGATCCAGACGAGGCTCGAGAGGTCACGGTCGTCGATACCGGGCACGTCCGCCATCCGCTGCAGCATCGTCGGGGTCGCGGTGAAGGTGGTGATCCGGTGGCGCTCGATGACCTCGAGGGCGCGTCGGGCATCGAACTTCTCCATGACGAACAGAGGGTCGCGCATCAGCAGACTGTTGAACGTCGAGAAGGCGTTGACGTGGTACATGGGTGCCAGCACCAGGATCCGCTGCGGCCGCGGGATCGGTGCCCACTCCTCGGCGAAGGGCGTGCTGTAAGCGGGGTTGAACTCGGCCGGCGAGTTGCTCATGATCACTTTCGGCGTGCCCGTCGAGCCGCTGCTGCAGATGCCGTGCATCTGCGGCGAGACGACATCGGGCAGCGCGGGCAGGTCGGCGGCGTCCGTCGCGTCGATCCAGTCGAGGTCTTCCGGGCCGAGGTAGATGCGAGGCTCGATCACGGCGCGTACCCGTTTCAGCTCCCAGTCGGGCAGGTCCCAGCGCGCGGGCACCGGCACGGCGCCCAGCTTCCAGGCGGCGAAGACACCGATGACGAACTGGGGCGAGTTGCGCAGGCCGATGCCGAGCCGGTCGCCGAATCCGAGGCCTCGTTCCGCGAGGGCGCCGGCCAGCTGGCTGGAGCGCCGGTCGAGCCAGACCCAGGTGAAAGCAGGTTCCTGTCCGTCCACCGCAATGTGCCAGTAGGCCAGGTCGTCGGGGCACTCGAGGGCGACGTGGTGCAGCCGGGAGGCGTGACTCCCCGGCGTCTCGGCCGTGGCAGCAGGGACGGGGTCGGTCATCAGCGAGGGGTCAGGACGACGACCGGAATCTCGCGCTCGGTTCGCGTCTGGTACACGTCGTAGTTAGGCCACTGCGCGGTAACGATCTCCCACAGCCGCGGCTTCTCCTCCTCGGTGGCCGTGCTGGCGCGCACGTCCAGGTGTTCGCCCCGCACCTGGACGTGAGCCTCCGCGTTCGCCGTCAGGTTCTTGTACCAGTTCGGATGCTGTGGGGCGCCGCCCATTGAGGCCACGACGAGGTAGTCGTCGCCGTCACGGGCAAAGATGAGCGGCGTGGTGCGCGGCTGTCCCGTCGTGCGCCCGGTCGTCGTCAGGAGGAGGGTGGTCGCACCGTTCCAGATGTACCCGACTTCGCCGTCGGTTTCCTGATACCGCCGGACGTGCTCCTCACCGAGGAGGGTGATGTCGGGCTGCTGGTAGGACGCGTCGGTCACCGCTCGTTCACCCGAAGACTACGGGAATCGCTGACGCCCCCCGCTCGTAGAAACCGACGTAGCGCGGCGGGGCCTGATCGGGATCGAGTCGCAGCTCGGGCAACCGGTCCAGCAGCGCTCCGATGCCCACGAGCATCTCGGCTCTCGCCACGTGCATGCCAAGGCAGATGTGCGGTCCGTTACCGAAGGACAGGCTCGGCTTCATGTCCCGGTAGACGTCGTAGTCGTCGGGATGCTCCCAGCGGTTCGTGTCCCGGTTCGCCGCGCCCAGGCAGATGTGCACGACTGCGCCCCTGGGGATGGAGGTACCGAAGAAGTCGATGTCCTGGGTGACCCAGCGCGAGAACATCGGATCGGTCGGCATCCAGCGGAGGGACTCCTCGATGGCCGGGCGCAGCAGCTCGCGGTCTTCCGTCACGGCGCGCAGGACCTCGGGACGCTCCAACAGCGCGGCCAGCGTGGTGCCCATCTGCTTCCACGTCGTGCCCGAACCGGCGGCGAGCAGCAACGCGGCAAAGGAATAGATCTCGGGGTCGCTCAGCCGCTGTGTCGTCCCGTCCTCCCCCTCGATCTCGGCCTCGACGAGGACGCTGATCAGATCGTCCTGCGGCGACTCCCGCCGGGAGGCCACGATCGGCTTGATCATCTCGACCAGAACGGCCGGCTGATGGAGCGCCTCGCGGATGTCGAGCGCCTGTGCGACGGGGACGCCGAAGCTGCCCGTGATGGTCAGCACGGGGATCGCGGCGCAGAAGTCGACGTTGAGCTCTGCACGCCCGGCACCTTCGAAGTGGTCGATCAACAGGTGCACCGTCTGCTCGATCCAGTTGCGGATCCAC
>Ga0070765_100001024_pt1 | contig 16684 bp, 11 predicted proteins | sample HubBroMetageWFT5_FD_71516 | JGI IMG/M metagenome (GOLD analysis project Ga0070765, IMG submission 71516) | Warmed and freeze-thawed soil microbial communities from the Hubbard Brook experimental Forest, New Hampshire - Hubbard Brook CCASE Soil... | ecosystem: Environmental > Terrestrial > Soil... | reverse complement strand
GATGCCTCAGATTGGCGGTGCAGTTGGAACCTCTCCCCCAAGTTTTTGGTTCCTTTTCTGTGATCAGTAAGGAGAGCCCGCTCTGGCACTCCCACAACCCGATGGCTACGACTCTTGCCCCGGTAGACTCTAGGGAGGTCGTCCGTTGCGATCACTGCCTGTTAGTTCAATTCCGCACCCACAATAACAACTGCCGCCGCTGCCACGCGTCTTTGGACGAGGAACCGGAGCCCGAGCCTATTGTCATGGTACAGCCGGTGATGATGCCGGTGCCGGGCACTGGGCGCGGACACCTGAACCTGGCCACGTCGATCCGTTCGCTGCGCCTGCGGAACGGACTGAGCCAGCGGCAACTTGCCGGGCGCATGTCGGTGCCGCGTACGTATGTTTCGAAAATTGAAAACGAGAAGGCCACGCCCACGCTGTCTTCCCTGGAACGGCTGGCGCGCGCACTGGAGGTTACTGTGCCCGATCTGCTCAGCGGCGGAGAACGCACCCGCCAGGAAGAAGTGATGGAATTGATGAAAGATCAGTTTATCGCGGAGTTGCTGCCGTTTGTTTCGCAACTGAATGGAATGCAGATGTCGAGCATTCTGACCCAGGTGCGGGATTTGACGATACGACCGCGACGCAGCGCTTAGCGGTTTTGGGAGGCTTCGTGGGAGCCGGGCTTTTCCCGGCTGGACAGCCGAGGGCGGCTGTCGCCACATAACACTTGAACGACTTTATCCGGGCAACCAGCCAACTCACTCGCCGGGACCATCCTCTGGTCCCGGCCTTTTTGTGTAGGGGCGGACGCCCCCGTCCGCCCCGAGGAGCGAAGCTCCGAGTGTGCCGGCGGCGTAGATGCTCATGCCGATGGGCAGGCTGGCGATTGCGCGCTAGAGGTGCCTGGGGCTGCCCATTGCGCTTCGCGCAACCCCGGACGAGGGCGTCCGGGGCTACATGAGCCGGGGCCTACATGAATCTTCAATGGATCGACTGACATCTATCTTGCATGAGTTTCGATCGAACTGAAGTATCTTCTACTCCGCTGCTGGGCCCGTCCCCTTCAGCAGGCTGGAACTCGGAGGCCGTCGCGGGGGCTTACAGCGCCGACGCTTCCCTGCTCGATGCCTACTCTACGGCAGTTACAAGTGCAGTGGAGCGGGTCAGCCCGTCGGTGGTGAATATTGAAGTGCACCAGGCTGTGCCCGGAAACGGTGCGAGCCGCCCACGCACGGGCGAGCCACAGGAACGGCGCGGCGGCGGATCGGGATTCGTGTTTACACCCGATGGGCTGATCCTCACCAACAGCCATGTGGTCCACGACGCTGTGCGGATCGCGGTGACGCTTACCGACGGCCGCCGCATGCCGGCGACGCTGATAGGCGACGACCCGGCCAGCGATCTGGCGGTGATCCGGCTGGAAGTGCCCCGCTTCGATGAGCCGGGACTGACCGCGGCAGCGCTGGGCGATTCGCAGCGGCTCCGCGTGGGGCAGGTTGTGATTGCGATCGGCGCTCCGTATGGATTTCAGTCGACGGTGACGGCAGGCGTGGTCAGCGCGCTGGGGCGGTCGCTGCGTTCGTACTCCGGGCGGCTGATTGACGATGTGATTCAGACCGACGCGGCGCTCAATCCCGGGAATTCGGGCGGACCGCTTGTGGATTCTTCGGGCCGGGTCGTCGGAGTTAACACGGCGACGATTCTGCCGGCCCAGGGAATCTGCTTCGCCATCGGCATCAATACGGCAAAGTTTGTTGCCTCGCGCCTGCTGCGCGATGGACGCCTGCGGCGCAGCTATATCGGAGTGTCGGGGCAGACTGTGCCGGTGCATCGGCGTGTGGTGCGGTTTTACGATCTACCGGCGGAAATGGGCGCGGTCGTGATCTCGGTCGAAGATGGTAGCCCGGCCAAGCGCGCTGGATTGCGCGAAGGCGACATTATTGTCGCGCTGGAAGGCCAGCCGGTCGCCGGCGTGGACGATCTGCATCGCCTGCTGACCGAGGTGCGCGTGGGCGTGAGCAGCACACTGACTGTGATCCGGTGGACGGAAAAGCTGGAGTTGAAGATTGTGCCGGAAGAAGCGAAGTAGGCTGTGTGGCGCGGGCACTCCTGCCCGCGAAATGTCGATCCGCAGCGATCGCGAAAGGTATCTCAGCCGTTGGCCCACATTTTTTTTCACAGCCAGACTTAGCGGGCAGGAGTGCCCGCTCCACGCCATCCCGTTCCGCACTTCTGCGATCATTGCTTCCACCTTCCTGCCTGTGGTAGCCTCATATCGAGATGAGCACTTTGCACGACAAAGTACCTGCCGGACTGGATCGCAAGGAAGCTGACGCCTACCGGCATCTCGATCCGGCGCGGCTCCCGAGACACATCGCGATCATCATGGACGGCAACGGGCGCTGGGCCCGGCGGCGCCACATGCCGCGCGTGGCTGGACATCGCGCCGGCGTCGCAGCCGTGCGCTCGACCGTGGAGACGGCGGCGCGCATTCATATTGGCGCGCTCACTCTTTACGCCTTCTCGGAAGAAAACTGGAAGAAGCGGCCGAAGAGCGAGGTCGACTTCCTGATGCGCCTGCTTAGCCGCTATTTGAAAGCGGAAGTTCCTACGTTGAACGAGAACAATATCCGGCTGCAATACATCGGACGGCAACAGGAACTGCCGGACGACGTGCAGGAGCGCATGGCCTGGGCGAGTGACGCGACTGCGCGCAACTCGGGCATGGTACTGACGCTGGCGCTCAACTACAGCGCGCGAAGTGAACTGGTGGACGCGTTCCGGTCGATGGTGCGTGCGGCTGCGCAGAACGGTGGCGTGGATCATCTGCAGATCGACGAAGAAATGGTGAGCCGGCACCTGTATACGAGCCATCTTCCGGACCCGGACCTGGTGGTGCGCACTTCGGGTGAGATGCGGTTGAGCAATTTCCTGCTGTGGCAGTTGGCTTATGCGGAAATTTATGTGACCCCCACGTTGTGGCCGGATTTTCGCGGCCTGCATTTACTCGAGGGCATCGCGGAATATCAGAAGCGCGAGCGGCGGTACGGCGGCCTGAATCATGGCGAAGGACATTCGCATACTGCGGCGCATGAGCTTGAAGTGGTCAAAGCGGATAAGTAGCTGATGTAGTGGCGTGGATAGGAAAAGCAGGTTCCTCTCCGGCTTGCGCCGGTTCGGAATGACAGACATTTTGGAATGGACAGTCTTGCGTTGCGGACGTGCGATAGCAGGTTCCTCCGGCTGCCGCTGGTTCGGAATGACAAAGCGTATAAGATAGGCGCAGGCTGATTGTGCTGACTCTTTAAATCGCAACCCCACTTCCCTTGATTAAACGCATTGCGACCGCGGTCGTCCTCATTCCGATTGTGCTGGCGCTCATCCTTCGTGCGCCGGTCTGGGTGCTGGCCATTGTGGCGGGCGGCGCCGCTTTGCTCACGATCCACGAATTTCTCAAGCTCACGGAATCTTACGGCGTACAGCCGATGGCCTGGCCGACGCATGTATTCTCCGCACTCTTTTTCCTGATGCTCGCTCTCACTGCGCAGGGAGATACTGCTCTTGTTTCTGTGGGAAAGTTCCTGGTGATTCTGGCTTTCGCCGCCGCGATCGTTCCGTTCGTCTTTTTGACGCGCGCCATGCGCGGAGAAGACTTGCGCGCCGGATATCCCGCCAGCGCAGCTTCGGTTTTTGCCTTCTGTTACATCGCGCTGCCGATGGGGATGCTCGTGCAACTGCGGGAGCAATGGGCAGGTGCGTTTTTGCTGCTTTACCTTCTGCTGGTCGTCTGGGCGGGAGACATCTTCGCCTATTTCGTTGGCAAGTCGATCGGGCGGCATCTGCTGGCACCGCGCATCAGCCCGAAAAAAACGTGGGAAGGCGCAGTGGCTTCGCTGATCGCCAGCGTTGCGGTTGGATGGCTGCTATTCGCACACGCCGAGCAGATCAGCATGGCGCTGCTCAGGGTTGGATTGATCTCCCGCCCCGACGGCATGTATGGATCGGAAGTTCCCGCGATGAGCACCGTCATCCTGCTTACGATCATGCTGAACATCGCCGCGCAACTTGGAGATCTGGTCGAGTCGCTGATCAAGCGGGGCGCGGGAGTGAAGGACTCCGGCGCAATCCTTCCTGGTCATGGCGGCATGCTGGACCGCATCGACGCGCTGCTGTTTGCGGCTCCGCTGCTCTGGTACTACGCCGCGTGGCGAGTGATGCAGTGATCGGCCGCGGAGCTATACGCTAGCGCCAGCCGGTAGGGGTTGCGGCGCTGGCCGTGATTTTCTTCCCAGCAATATCCGGAATGTGCAGGCGGCCACGAAAGCTGTTCCCGCGATGACGCTTAAAACGGCAGGATAATCAAAGCGCTCGAATGCGGCACCGGCAGCGATGGCCGCGATGGCCTGCGATACGTTGGAGACAAGAAAGTTCAACGCCGACGCTCCGGTCTGCTCCGACGGAGCGACCTGATTCATGAGCAGGCTGTACATTCCCGGCTCACTCATCCATTGAAAGGCGGTGTAGCACATGAAGATCAACGCTGCTGTGGATGCCTTGGGCACAACCGCCATGGACGCAAGCGCCAGCGCCGCCGCCATCTGCGTGTACATGATTCCCGTGACCAGTCCAAATTTCTTGAGCACCAGGGGCGCCACCAGCATGGCCGCAACCTGCACAAGCTGTGAGCCGGAGAATATCGTTCCGATCTGCTTTACGGGAAGTCGAAGATGCTGCGAGAGATACACATTAAAGAAGGGGCTGAAAGCGCCTACGGCAAGGCTCCACAACGCGATCGCGGGCAGATAGCGTAGGAGAAAAGGATTTCGCGGGTACAGTTTTTTCTTCGGAGCTGGCGCGGAATCAAACCGGAGCCGGGAAATCGGAACCGCGGCGATCGCGACGATTCCGCAGGCGATCAGCAAAGCTAATTGCTTGGCGCGAAGCGATGTGACGCTGGGGCCGATGTGCATCAGCCAGCCTGGCAGGCGACCGCCAATCTGCCCGCCGAGAATTCCGATGGCGATGCCCGAGGAAAAAATCAGACTGAAGCCAAACGGGCGGCCCTCGGAAGACGTCAGTTGCGCGACCGCCGGCGAGATGCACACTGCCCAGATGGTGAGAGCGGCTCCTCCGAGAAACGAAAGCGCCAGCAGCGCAGCTTCTCCGCCCACCAGAGATCGCGCGGCGAAAACGACCGGCACGGAGGTTACGCAAAGAAGCAGTGCCTTGCGCACTCCGCAACGATGCGCCAGAAGCCCGGCCGGAAGCGTTCCAACCATGCTGCCGATCGAGGCTGCGCTCGTCATCAATCCCAGAAAATGTTCTTTGAATCCGCGATCGAGCAAATAGAGGTTGTACAGAAGGAAGAAAATGAACATCCCGAAAACGAAGAAGAATGACGCGGTGAAGAAAATCCAGAATTCTTTTCGGACGTTCTTGGCCGCAAGCCACGCGCGCGCATCGCGCACGAACCTGGACGGCAAGATTGGGACACTAAGTACAACGGACAACGCCGCCTTAACACGCGCTGGAACGTAAGCCACGCTTGCACTCCTAGTAATCGATCCGGATCGCGATGAATCAATTGCCTTCGCGGACCATGGTTTCCAGACGGTCTACGGCCCAATCGAGATCGCGATAGCGGAGTTCCAGAATCGGCTTGTCGAGCAGCCGGCGCAGCGCGAGGTTTTGCGCTCTGCGAGATTCTTCCTCGCCATGCGTAATCACTTGTTCAAACCAGGGCAGAGCCACATCCTTCGGAATCGACGCGAGCCCCTCAGGCTCCGGCTCCCGCCGATTCAGAAAGACGATGTAGTCTACCGGCGAGGTAAGAGCGGTAGAGATCTCTGGCATGGTGGCGGTCGCGAGCTCAATGGCTAATTCGCCTGTGGCGCGCTGGGTAAGGCCTTGCTGGCCGAGTTCCGGAAACAGATCGACGGCCGCTTCACGAAAACGAATCTGGTGCGGACCGCCAATCACCGTGAGATCTTTTCGAGCACGAATCAATTCGCTGGTATCGTCGGAGACAAACGTCCACCCGCGGCGTGCGCAAGCATAAGCGAGCGAAGATTTCCCGGCTCCCGAGTCGCCGCAAAGCAGCACCCCGCGATCGCGAAACCTGACGCACGCAGCATGAACCGGCGCCAGATACAGGTGCTGCAGCATGCTCAAGACGCAACCTTCGAGGAAGTTGTAGCGCAGGTACGGACGGTCTTCGACTGCTGCGCGCGTGAACCAGCCGAAGCCAATTCCCTGCCGCAGATCGCATACTGCGAAATTGTCCGCATCTGCAACCGTGAGCAGCAGGTTGCGCCATGCGCGGCACGCGGGGACCGGTGGGCAGAAGCCGCCGGCGCCGGCTACGCCCACGCGAAACTGAAGTGCAGGTTCAGAGAACGCCTTGGAAAACTGCCCCCAGCTTTCCTGCGCGGCCTCGAGCACTTCTGGAGCGTTGGTCGTGATCTCGACGGCGAATCCGCGCGGATAGTAGATTTGGCACAGCGGTAGTTCGACATCGCACAGTACGGGATCTTGCGCCGTGAGAGGTAGAATCGCGCTAGCATCCAAACTTTCCGTGTCGGCCATCTTCGGTTCCTCCATTGGTCGTGTACCAGGTCTCGATTCCACTCTACCTGCAAGCGCACGGATTCCTCACAAATCGTGTACTCAAAAAGCGTATTTCAGCGCGAATTGAATGATTCGAGGATTCGATACAGTGGATGAAATCACGCCAAACGCGGGGCCCGTGGAGAAATCAGAAACCGGTTTGCCGAATTTTGGAGTGTTGGTGAAGTTGAAGAATTCCGCGCGGAATTGCAGCGCGCTCGATTCCGTGATCCGTATCTCCCGCTGTACCCCAAGGTCCAGATTGAGCTGGCTCGGTCCCCGCAGAATCCCCACGCCGCAACTGCCGAAACCGGTTCCGTCGCCGATCGTGGGCGGCGTGGTAAACGCTGCAGGATTGAAGTATCCGTTGAGCCTGCTATAGAGCGAACCCGACGATGCCGGATTCAATCCCGTGCATTCCGCGCGCGAGAAACCCGCGAGGTTGCCGTAGATCGAGCCTGCCGTGCTGTCGACCGCAGTCAGCGGAAGGCCCGACTGCAGCACCGACTCACCCGATAATTGCCAGTGCGACAACCCGGCGCGCAACGCCGAGGGGCCAGACCGCAAGCTCGGCAACGCGTCGGTAAAGCTGAGGACAAAGCGGTGCTTGCGGTCAAAGTCGTTCAGGCCGCGAGCTTGCCGCGGATTGGTCTGATCGTTGGTCAGAAATGAAAGCAAAAACGCGGAAAGTGATCCCGTGCCGCTGGTGAAGTCCAGGTTCTTTGAGAACGTATAGCTGGCCTGGAAATCGAGGCCGTGGCGCATCCTGCGGATCAGGGTCGTTTGCAGGGAGTTGTAGTTTGAGTCGAAAGAAGTCTGGCAGACGAACGATCCGCCGGCGACTCCTTCGTACGGAACCCGCTGGGTAAGATTCTCCAGTGTGCTGTCGGTCTGCCCGTTCACTGGGTTCTCCGGCGTGGCCAGCAGCGCCTGGTTGAACTCGATGCAACCGGCCTGGTGGGTGGTCTTCGATCCGACATAACCGACCTGCCACAGAAAGTCCTGAGCGAATTCATATTGCAGGTTGAGGTCGTACTGCTGTACGTACGGACTTGTCAGATGTCTTCCCACGGCGAAGAACGTGACGCCGCTTTCAGGAGTACGCGGCAGGAAGATGGGGAAGCTGGAATCGGCAGGCAAAGCCGGCACATAGGGCTGCTGGAATGTTGCTGCTGCATTTACCGCTCCTGAAAACGACTGAGTGAATGCGAACGGAGCCTGACCGACAGTTTGCTCGGCAAGATCGCCGGAGAGTTGGTCGTAGTAGATGCCGTATCCTCCGCGGAGAACCAAGGTTGGCTTGTCGAGGAGTCGCAGCGCAAAACCGAAACGCGGAGCGAAATTTTTATAGTCGGGATTCCACAGGCCCGTGCTCGAACTTTTTGTGACGCCATTCGGCAGCGGCCCGGTGTAGTTTGCCGGCAACACGTATCCACTGAAACTGCCAGAAGACGGCACTTCATGATCGGCGATTGAAGGATCGAACGTCGGCAAATGACTGTGAACGTCGCTGGGGGGGCCAAAGAACTCATAGCGCAGCCCGGCATTCACCGTGAGACGCGGCGTCACACGGTAGTCATCCTGAATGAATCCGGCATAGTCGCGATAGCGTTCGTCTTTGCGGAAGCTGCCCGCCGCGCCAACGCTTTCGAAAATGTTGCTCTGGCCGCTTCCGTTCTGCGTCGCGCTTTCTCCCAATAGAAAGTCGGGGAAGTCGAGAAAGAACAGAAAGCCGTCTTTCACGAAAGGCACGTTGAGCACCAGTTCATGACGCTTGGCTTCCGCGCCCATGCGCAGGTTGTGCTTGCCGCGAGTCAGAGAAACGGTGTCCTGAGCAATGAACGAATTCGTATTTTGAAAATAAAAGGGCTGGCCACCGGTACCGATCACAAACAGGCCGTTGACATCGATGCCCGGAGTCTCGGGCAGCCCCGAGGGAGTGGCCATGCCCACGCTGGCCGCGCTGATGGGCTGGGTCTGCGAAGCGAGTCCGTCGAAACGCATGAAACCGAAGCGTGCGACATTCACGAGATTCGAGTTGAAGACGTGCGTGTCCGACAGCACAAACATGTGGTTGCGGTCGGTCTCCACGGTTCCCCACCCCGGAACGTTGGCTCCGAACGGCGAAAACGGAAGAGTCTTCGGCGCGCGGGAATAGAAATAGCGGCCCGACAACTGATTTTTCGCGGAAATGCTGTGGTCGAGGTTGGCGCTGACCTGATCTTCCCGGTAGCTTGCCGGAATCGAAAACGCCGACTCACCGAGGTCGGCAGAAATCCCACTTTGCGGCGTCGGAATCGCGTAGCTCCCGCCGGGCAGCTTCGCATTCAACAATGCCACGGCGACCGGATTGAGATTGGATCCATCGCAGGCCACCTGCGTGCCTCCAAATGCCGTCTGAAAAAACGGATCGCCGGGATGGTTAGCCGGACAGAAAGCTGCGCCCAGGCCCGCTGCGCTGCGGTCGGCCGTTAACATGGGCAGCAGGGCGGTTGACTCGGCGCCGCTGGCGATTCCATCGCGCTGGATCGTTCCCTGATACGAAGCGAAGAAAAAAGTCTTATTTTTCAGAATCGGGCCGCCGATCGCGCCGCCGAACTGATTCTGCTTCAGCACCGGTCGCGGCTGATTATTTTGCTTCAGAAAGTAATCGTTGGCATTGAGCGCGTCGTTGCGGAAGAACTCCCACAGATTGCCGTGGAAGCGATTGCTGCCGGTTTTGCTGACGACATCGATATTCGCTCCCGCGCCGCGCCCGTAGGCAGCGTCAAACATTCCGGTTTGGACTTTGAATTCCTCAATCGTGTCGGGAGCGGGGATCGCGACTCCGATTTCAGCCTGATATCCAGATGCCGAATTTTCCGAGAGATTATTGGCATCGATTCCGTTGAATTGAAAGTTGTTGGAGGTAGTCTTGGCGCCGTTCGCCGAGACGTTCTGATTCGACTTGCCCAGGTCGCCGGCGTTCGGCAGTTCCACGACCACTCCCGGATTCAACGCGAGAATCTGCGTATAGTTGCGGTTGGCCAGCGGCAGAGAAACCAGCGTATTCTCGTCTGTCACGCGGCCCAGGGACGAACTCTGCGTTTGCGCCAGCTCCGGCGCCGCCAACACTTCGATTTTCGTAGCCGCAGCCTGTGCCACCGCCAGCTTCACGTCGACCACCGCCGTTTCGGTTACGGTTACGTGAATCCCGCGCAGCGTCTTCGCTTCGAATCCCGGCGCATTTACCGTTACCGAGTAATTCCCCGGCAAGAGCAAGGGCAGCCGGAATTGGCCGCTGGCACCGGTTGTCACGCTGCGGGAAAGTTGCGTCTCCTCGTTCACCGCGGAGACGCGAACGTTCGCCAATACAGCACCCGAAGGATCAGTCACAGTTCCGGCGATCGCTCCCGTGCCTGGCGCCTGGGCTGAAAGTAGACCCGCCATTGTCAGGATCGCGAGCACCCGCAGCAGCCAGCGACAACCCGCGACCATCATCCTGTTTCGTGCAGCCCGATGCGATCTCACGAACCTGCCTCCGCCTTAAAAGTGAACTCGATTGTTTTGGTTTCCGATTCGCCGACCGTGATCTTTTGAAAAGACGTCCCGAGCTTTTCGTGCCAGGCAGTGAGCGTGTACGAACCGGGCGGAAGATTACCGATCTCAAAGCTGCCATCTTTGCCGCTAACGGCAAAAAACGGATGCTTGAAGACCGCGAAGTAACTTCGCATCCAGGGATGAATGTTGCACTTCACCGGGATCGAGATTTCCTCACGCGCGAAGGTCATGCTGAAAGGCACTCCCGGCGGCTGGGTCTGGTTCAGTTCCCGGTTGTTATTGGGAGAGGGATGAATATTGTGTGTGGTTGAGTCCGCATTCACGACTTTGAGTTCCTGATTCGCCCGCAGCGCCACCACATGCGGCCGGTAGGTGCAGCCTTTTTGCTCAAGAACCACGGGCTCGGCGGGGACATCGAATTTAGCGTCGGCGGGAAGGCCGGCCGAGATGTAGACGACAACGTTTTCCAGGTCTCCGTTGGCGTCTGCGACAATGTCCTCGGTTGCGCCGCTCCCGGCGTGCGCTTGCGCGCATTTCGGATCCTGCGACATGTCAATGTGTGTAGGCTTTGGAACCGTGCCCTTGACCTTGACTGTTCCCTTCACCACGCCTGATGACGCAGGACTGGGCGGCGATGAATTGGGAAATCCGGCGCGCACGGGGCGCACTGCGACCAGCGCGGAGAGAGCAATGGTGAGGACCGCTGCTGAAATTATCGGGAGAGAGTTTCGCTTCATTAGAATGTTTCCTTCTTGAAAGATTTCGCTACAACCCGAAAGATTTCTCTACAACCAGATTGGCCCGGCAGGCCCGTGCCGCGATTACTCGTTCTTCGCTGCTAACCTCGCAAAAAATCCTTTGTTGCTGGCCGCCGATAGCGACTCGATGAAGTGCACCAAATCCCACGCCTGATCCGTATTCAGGGCGTCAGCGAACGACGGCATCGGAGTCCCGTCCAGCCCGGTCATGAGATCGCGAAAGATCGTCGGCCCGCCTTCGCCGCACTTCATGCGCGTCCCGGTGGTGAAATCGAACGGGTGAATCGGATTGCCTTTGTTATCGGTCAACGTCACGGCGGACGGCCCGTTTCCCCGCCCTTCTTTTCCGTGACAGCTCCAGCAATTCATGTCCTGAAAAAGCTGCGCGCCTCGTTGCACGCTCGCGGCCGATGTCGCCGGCTCCGGGGGAGTCGACAGCGGAACGCCCGGTTTTTCTTCCTGAAAGCGGGAAGAGAAAGTTTTGACGAACGCGATCAAGTCCACTCGTTGTTCGCGCGTGAGCGGTCGCCACGGCGGCATGTTGCTGTTGAAAATTCCGCGGCTGATGGTTTCGTACAAATCGGTATCGGTGGGCAGAGTTCCGCTCGGCGTGGAGCGGCACTTGAAAGTGGCCTTGGTGAAGTCACGCGGCTTAGGATCGAGTTGCGGCGCGCTTTCACCGGCGCCGTCGCCGTGCGCACCGTGGCAGGAGATGCAGTATCGGCGGTAAAGGGCTTTGCCACTTGCCGCGTGACCGGTCAGGTCCCCGACCCTGGTTTCTTTGCTGCCCTGATTCTCTTTTTCTTGCTCCTGGGCAAAGCCAAACGCGCAGCAGCCAAACAGCAGAAAGACCGCGATTCCTGGTCTCGTTCTCATCCGCGATGTCATCTTCGATTTCGTCATGATCGCTGTCTCCATCTCCGCTTAGAAATCGAAATCAAATCCCATCAGGTAGCTGCTGCTGGTGTCGTCGCGGCCGGTGAGCGGCGCCGTGCCGGTGGTAAGAGTGCGTGCGTATTCCTGGTGCCACGCGAGTCCGGCGCGCGGGCTCATGATCGGGTACCAGCGATAGCCCACGGTCCAGACGCGCACATCGCCAAGGTTTCGGCGGATGGCCGGATTGGCCTGCCGCGACATCTGTACTGTCTCAAACTTGCTCAGCAGGATCAGTTGCGGGTTGTAGGTGTAGTGCAGTTCCGCGAAACCGCCGTTCCATGTCGGCCCCGCTGCGCCCGGCGGCAAGGCAAACGGTTGATTCGCCTGCACACCGTTCCCCAGAAAAACGTTGTCAGCTCCATGCAGATAGAACGTGCTTAGATCGAACTTGCCCGCATACCACAGCCCGTACACTCCGGTGCGGCTGAAGCTCCGATTCCCCATGCCCGTCCCGGTGATCGGCGCGCCGTTGCTGGTCTGAAAAAATGTCGGCCGTTCGCCAACATATGCATAGGCTCCAACTCTCTGCAGCCCGAGCTTTGGCACTTCGAAGCCTTGCGTGAAATCGCCGTAGACGTCGTAACTGTTCACTGCAGAGCCCACCTGTCCGTCATTGCTGTTCAGTATTGAAAGCGAATAGCGCGTGTGGCCGTCGATCGAGTGGCCGAGCAGTTCCGCGCCCAGTTGGTGGTCACCGAGTCCGAAGGAAGTTCGATCGCCGATAGGAGTGAAGTGGTAGCTCTGGTAGAAGCCACCCTGATTGCTGAGAAACAGTTCGCGATCTTCGGAAATGAGCGTGTCGAGCTCGAACTTGCCGACCTTGAGGTTGAGCCAGCGCGAGCCGAGCAAATTGTCGAAGCGCACGAAATAAGTAATAAGGTGAGCTTTTCCGCTGCTATCGATATCCGGCTCCACGGCAAAAGAAATGTTCTTGTAGAGTGTGCCGGCAGTCCAGATGTCCACTCCCGTGATGTCGAAGCCCGAGGTCGTAACCGTGGACTCCATCTGACCGCTTGACGGATTGCCGGGAACAATGTCGGTGGGAACGCGATTGTCCGATTCGCGGTGCCAGAAGGGCATCGAGCGGAACATCATCGGGAAATAGGCGGCCTGCTGAAAAATGGGAGCGTCGCGCCCGGTCATTAACTGATAGCCGTTGTCTTTAAAGGTCTGGCCGAAGTTATTGAGCTTGGGCCACGCCTCGTGGCAATCGGAGCAGCGCAGACCGTACTTGCGGGCAAAGGCAGGAATGCCGTACGCGGGCTGAATTGCCGCCAGAAGCAAGCCCAGCGCTGCGATCCGCGTGGCTCCGAATTTCAGGCTTGTCATATTCATGCTGCTTTTCACTTTCTCCACCGATCACACCGGGAGGGATCTGGCCCTTCACGCGGGTTTGAAGCTCGTTGTCGTGACTGTCTTCCCCTGCGACGGTCGACTGCAGTTCTCCTCGGGCAAAAATTTGTAGCCAACCCCGTGGACTGTAAGCAGATGAACCGGTCTGGCCGGGTCGCGCTCGATCTTCTGGCGCAGCTTGGCAATGCAGTTGTCAACCGTGCGGTAGCTCATCCGCTTGCGTCGCGGCCAGACTGCCGTGATCAGCCTTGGCCGTGACAGAACGACTTCCGGTCGAGACACGAAAAACTTCAGCACCTTGAACTCACGAAGCGTCAGCATCACAGGCTCGTCGGCACGGCGCAGTTGCATCTTTCCGAAATCCAAAGAGAACTCGCCAAACCGTGCGACTCGATCGATCCGTCCGCCCTGAGAATCCGTCATAGTCGGCTCTTCGTTGCGCCGCACTGCAAACGTCTCACGCACATTAAGGCTTCCGCACAGGCGGCCTTGTCACCGATGTGTCACATTGTTGTTAAATCCGTGTATCGCTCCGGCGGGAACTTCGTACTGCGGTGTGGGAAGTTTTGCGGGAGAAGAATCGATGCACAGGATGACGGTTGCAGCGATTTTTCCTTCCGCTCGAAAAGCGAAACAGGCGCGGAGGGACGAGTCAGAACGTCGCATCCGGATGCGCGCAGGCTTTGCGATCTATGCACGCGGCTTGCCGTAGTTGGGTTCGGCGAGGGCCGCAAATTGTAAAAAAAATGTCAAAACCCCCATCGTTTGGGCGAATTTCCCGTCAAACGTTGTAAGCTTCAGAGGTCGAGCCGCTTCCGGCGGACACGATTCGAGACCGGAAACTCTCGCCGGAACAGGACGTTTTCTTATGGGCAACCTTGCTACTCCCCTCGATGCATCCAGAACTGTGACCATGACCGCTCCCGCCAAGCCGACCGGCCGCATTCTCGTTGTGGAAGACGATCCCGCCGTTCGAAAAGTTCTTCGGCGGCTGTTTGAAACCGAGGGATATGCGGTCGAAGTACAGGCAGACGGCCAGGGTGCGCTGGAAAGTTTTCAGGCTTCCGCACCGGCAGTGGTAGTTCTGGACCTGCGCCTTCCGCGACTCTCAGGCCGGGACTTGTGCAAGGAGATCAAGACTCAGGCGCCGACCCTGCCGATCGTCGTTCTCAGCGCGGCCAGCGACGTCTCCGACAAGGTTCTGTTGCTGGAGTTGGGCGCCGACGATTACGTGACCAAGCCGTTTAGTCCTCGCGAACTGCTGGCGCGCGTCAGGGCCGCTTTGCGCCACACTGCGCGCACGCCCGCCGTGCAGGTGGTCAGTTTCGATGGGATATCTCTGGACCTCAGAAAAATGGAAGTCAAGCGCGACGGCGTACCGGTGGTCCTGACCGCGCAGGAATTCAAGACTTTCCAATTCCTCGTGCAGAATTCCGACCGGGTCATCAGCCGCGACGAGCTGCTCAATGAAGTGTGGGGCTATCAGAATTATCCCTCCACCCGCACCGTGGATAACCACATTCTGAAATTGCGCCAAAAGCTGGAGAGAGACCCATCGAGCCCGGTACACTTCCGCACGGTACACGGCATGGGGTATAAGTTCATTCGCTGACACCTTCGTTTTGCAGACATCTTCGTTTGCTTAAATCGTGAATCCATCCCCGGAACCCGCAACTCGCGCTCGCCAGATGGACTCTGGGGGCGCGCTCCTGCCTCGTCTGCGTCTGCGCACGCGATTTCTGATTTCCATGATCGTCGTCACGGCGGGGCTGACTACGACCAGCCTGCTGCTGGTGCGGCGAACGGTCGAGAGCAATGTTCGAAGGAATATTGCGGTTAACCTGCGCAACTCGGTCAGCGCATTTCAGGATTTCCGCCACGAACGCGAGACTATGTTGACCAGCAACGTCGCGTTGCTGGCAGACATTCCGCTGACCCGCGCCATCATGACCAGCACCGATCCGGTGACCATCCAGGATGCGTCTCAGGATGTCTGGCAGCACGCGCGCAGCAGTTGCGATCTGTTCGTGCTGGTCAACCGCAGCGGCCAGGTGGTAGCGCTGCATACCAAGACTCCCGGCTTCATGCGGGAGGCGGCGGAAAAATATTTTCGTCAGTCCCTCGATGAAGAAGGCGATTCCAGCCACTGGTGGTATGGCGAGCATCATCTTTATCAGGCCTTCGTGCAGCCCATCTATCGCGGATCGAGTACTGAGGGCACGCTGCTCGGATTCCTGGTTATTGGCTATGAGATCAACGACCGATTAGCTGCCCAGGTCAGCAAAGTCGCGGGCAGCCAGGTAGCTTTTTCGTACGGCGACGAGCTGGTGGCAACCACTTTGTCATCCGCGCAAATTCAGGGCGGAAGCTTGCAGAGTCTGATTGCCGGCTCTGGGCAGGCCGATCCGCGCGACCTCGAAATCGGCCACGAACACTTCCTCTCGACTTCGCTCGTACTCTCCGGCTCTGGATCGACCCCGGTGCGACTCAGCGTGCTCGGTTCCTACGATCAGGCCACCCGGTTTATCGATGAACTGAACCGCTACATTCTGCTGCTGGGCTTGGCTGCAATTCTGGTTGGCAGCGGTTTTGTCTTTTTCCTCTCCCACACGTTCACGCGGCCGCTGGGAAGCCTGGTCGCGGGCGTGCGCGCACTGGAAGGCGGAGACTTCCACCATCCGCTCGACCCGCGGGGCCGGGACGAAGTCGCCGAACTGACTCGCGCCTTCGACCGCATGCGCATCAGCCTGCTCAAGAGCCAGCGCGATCTGCTGGAGTCCGAGCAACTCGCCACGATCGGGCGCATGGCCAGTTCGATCTCCCACGATCTGCGGCATTCTCTCGCCGCCATCGTGGCGAATTCGGAATTTCTCTGCGACAGCCGCCTGACCTCGGCGCAGCGCGAAGAGCTTTACCAGGAAGTTCGAACCGGCGTGAATCTGATGACCGACCTTATCGACTCGCTGCTCGAATTCGCGCGCACACGCGAATCCTTGAATCCGTCCGAGAGCAGCGTCTCTGACGTCATCCAGCGTGCAGTGCAGGCTGTTCGACTGCATCCGCGGCATCACAACCGTTCCATTCACGTGCTGTGCCATGGCCCGGTTTCCGGCTGGTTCGATGCGCGCCGGCTGGAACGAGCTCTGTACAATCTTCTATTAAACGCTTGCGAGGCAGCGCCGGTTGAAAATGGCCAGGTAGAGATTACCGCCAGCGATGCCGGCGATCTGATCACGATCTGCGTTTCCGACAACGGGCCGGGTGTCGCCGAATCCATTCGCGACCGGCTGTTTCATCCTTTCGTCAGCTATGGCAAGGAGAACGGCACGGGCATGGGATTAGCGGTGGTGCAGAAGATTGTTCACGATCATGGTGGCGAAGTTTCCGTCGAGCGCACCGCGCAGGGCAAAACCATTTTCAAAATCGTACTGCCGCCCCGCCTGCTGACAACTCGCGGCCCCAACCAGTTCCGCATGGACGTTCCGACTCTGGTGCCGTCGTCG
>Ga0070765_100001020_pt1 | contig 16734 bp, 15 predicted proteins | sample HubBroMetageWFT5_FD_71516 | JGI IMG/M metagenome (GOLD analysis project Ga0070765, IMG submission 71516) | Warmed and freeze-thawed soil microbial communities from the Hubbard Brook experimental Forest, New Hampshire - Hubbard Brook CCASE Soil... | ecosystem: Environmental > Terrestrial > Soil... | reverse complement strand
GGCGAGAAGTTGACGACCTGCTCGCGCAGGTCGACGAGCGGCCTGACGCGATCGATGAACGGAGTGACAATCGTCAGGCCAGGTTCGAGCGTGCGGCTGTAGCGACCGAGCCGCTCGACGACGCCCGCCCTCGCCTGAGGAATCACGCGGATCGTCCGCGCTGCGAGGAACAGCGCGAACACGATGACTACTGCGATGACGATTAGGGCGACCATGGGGTGCTTCCTTTCTTGAACTTCCTAGAGAGCTCAGTGCATGACAAGCGCGGTCGCGCCCTTGATTTCAACCACCTCGACGCGCTCGCCGACGTCGATCACTTCGTCCTCGTCATAGCTGCGCGCCGTCCACACCTCGCCGCCGTCGATCTTCACGCAGCCGACGCCTTCCTGGTTTGCGATCCGCTCTAGCACCATCGCTCTGCGCCCAACAAGCGCCGCTGCGCCGGTGCGGATCGCAGGTGGCAGGCGCCGGTGGCGACGCGCGATCGGGCGCAGGGCGCCGAGCACGATCAGCGAGGCGAGCAGGAACACGATCACCGTCAGCGGCGTGCCCACCCCGAGCACGCTCACCACGGCCGCTAGTGCAGCGCCGACGGCAAACGGCAGCAGATACAGGCCGCCCGTGTGCACCTCCCCGAAGCCGAGCACGCAAGCAGCTACGAGCCACAAGATCCAACTGTCCATACCCTCAGATTACCCCTCCCGGCGGCTTGCGCGGGCGATCACTCCTCGGCGATCAACGCACGTGCGAACTCGTCGGGGTCGAACGGGCGCAGGTCCTCGACGGACTCGCCGACGCCGATCAGCTTCACCGCCAGCCCCAGCTCACGCGCAATCGCCAGCGCGATGCCGCCACGCGCAGTGCCGTCGAGCTTTGTCAACACGACCCCGCTGACGTCCGCGACCTCGGCGAACAGCCGCGCCTGGCGCAGCCCGTTCTGCCCGGTCGTGGCGTCGAGCGTCAGCAGCGTCTCGTGGGGTGCGCCCTCGAGCTGTCTCGCGATCACGCGCCGCACCTTGCCCAGCTCCCCCATCAGGTCATCCTGCGTGTGCAGGCGCCCAGCGGTGTCGATGATCACGACGTCGATGCCTTTCGCGCGCGCCTGCGCGATCGCGTCGAAGGCGACCGCACCGGGGTCCGAGCCATCTGCCCCGGTCACGATCTCACAGCCTGCGCGCTGGGCCCAGCCTTCGAGCTGCTCGCCGGCTGCGGCCCTGAAGGTGTCTGCCGCTCCGAGCAGGACGCTGTGACCGAGTTCCTCGCGCAGGTGCCAAGCGAGCTTTCCGATCGTCGTCGTCTTGCCGGTGCCGTTGACCCCCACCGCCATGATCACCGTCGGCTTGGCGCGGATGTCGATGCGCCCGTCGCCCACCGTGGCGGTGTCGGCGAGCAGTTCGATCAGGCGCTCGCTGAGAGCCTCGCCGCCCTCGAGATCTCCCGCCGAGGCTTCCGCCTCGAGCGTCGCGACGACCGATGCGGTTGTCGACGCGCCGACGTCGGCCATGATCAGCGCCTCCTCGAGACGTTCCCACGTGTGCTCGTCGAGCATCCCGAAGAGCGTCGCATGGATCTCGCTGCCGAGCGCCTGGCGGGTCTTGGCCATGCTCTCGCGCAACCGCCGAAACAAGCCGCCGCGTTTGCTCTTGCGCTCGCGCGCGCCGCCCGACTCGTGCTCGCGCGCATCGGACCCGCCGCCCGGCGTGTCCTCGCTGGTGATGAACAGTTCACTCCAGTCGCGCGCCACGGGGCGGGCGACGATAGCAGCGCACGTGCGCGATCGATCCGGGGGCGCGTCCCGCGCCGTCGCTCAGGCGACCTCGGCGACCTCGGGCGCTTGCGCCTCTTCGGCCGGCAGGCGCCGCGAGAGCACCTTGGAGACTCCGTCTCCGCCCATCGACACGCCGTAGAGCCAGTCGGCGGCCTCCATCGTGCGCTTCTGGTGGGTGATCACGATGAACTGCGCGCGGTCGGAGTGGCGTTTGAGCAGCTTCAGGAAGCGATCGAGATTGAGATCGTCGAGCGCCGCCTCGACCTCGTCGAGGATGTAGAACGGACACGGACGCGCGAGGAACACGGCAAACAGGAAGGCCAGCGCTGTCATCGACTTCTCCCCGCCCGAGAGCAGCGTCAGGCGCTTGGTCGACTTGCCGGCGGGCGTGATCTCGATCTCCACGCCCGGCAGCTGCTCCTCTTCGCGCCCCTTCAGCTCGGCCTCGCTCTCCGCCTCGGCGGCTGCCTCGATCGCATCGGCGCCCTCGTCCTTCGGCAGCGGCTGTCCGCCGAGCACCGGCCTCGGCGACTGTTCGTCGGCCACCAGCCGCAAACGTCCGGTGCCCCCGGGAAACACGTCGCCGACGAGCTCCTCGAAGTTGCGCGCCGCCGCGGCGAACGTCTCCTCGAAGGTCTCCTCGATCTGGCGGTCGGTTTCGCGGATCACCGAGCGCAGCTCGCGCAGGGCGGTCTCGAGATCGCCGCGTTGGCCCTCGAGATCCTCGACGTGCGCGTGCGCCTCCGCGTACTCCTCCTTGGCGAGCGGGTTGACCGGGCCGAGCTGCTCGCGCCTGCGCGTCAGCCGCTGCACACGGGCCTCCAGCGCGAGCACCTCCTCCTCGCCAAGAGCATCGGAGGAGGGCGTGTCCGCGTCCACCTGCGCTTCGACGTCCCCGTCGCGTGGCGCCTGCGTCGAGGTCTCGCCCGGCGCACCATCGTCACTCCGTGCGGTGCCGCGGCCGAGGCCGAGGCGCTCGGCGACGCTCCTGTACTCGGCCTCAGCCTCGGAGGCCTGGTCGCGCAGACGCTGCGCGGCGACCTCCGCGGCGGTCACGGCCTCGCCCGACGCCCGCAGCAGCGCCTGAATCTCGGCCTCCTCGCCGGCGCACGCGCGCAGCGCCGCGGCCATCTCCTCGCCGCTGCGTCGGTCCTCGGCGAGCTCGCCCTCGAGCCGGGTGACGCGCTCCTGCACAGCCAGGACGGCGCCCGCGAGCGCGAGCGCGAGACGCTGCGCGCGCGGCGTCGCCGCCACGTCGGCCAGACCCTGGGCGCGCAGCCGCTCGATCCGTGCGAGCCGTTCGATCCGTTCCCGCTCGCGCCGTTCGCCCTGCCGGCGCTCCGCCGCCAGCTCGCCCTCGATCTCGGCCTTCCTGACGGCGAGCGGACCCTGCGCGGGAGCCGCTCGACGTTGTTCGATCAACCACTCGCTGCGCCGCCTCCCCTCGGCGGCCTCGGACCGCCGCCGTTCGGCCTCGCGCAGCGAGTCCTCGGCGCTCACCCGGGCTGCGTCGCTCGCGCGCAGCTGCTCGAGCGCCCGCTCGCTGGCGCCGCGCGCGGCCTGCTCGGCCTGGGCCGCCCGCTCGGATGCTGAGATCAGGCGATCGCGTTCGTTCCTGCGCGCCAGCACGCGCTCGGTGCCGCCCTCGCTCAGCTGGCGAACCTCGCCCCAGTCGGCGAACAGCACGCGCCCCCCTCGCGTCACGGCGACGCCCGTGAAGCTCTCTGGCAGATCCTCGATGCGCTCGAGCACCCACGCGTCCGCCAACAGCCTCGCGGCCAGCTCGAGTACCGCGGGCGGGCCGCTCAGCAACTCCAGCAGCCGCACGGCGCCCTGCACCGGAGGCGTCGGCGGGCCTGCGCCAACGCGCGAGTCGCCGCGCTCCTCGGCGTCGATGTCGGCGAGCAGCGCCGAGCCGCCGTCGGGACCCGCGCGGTCGAGCAGCGCCTCGGCCGCGGACACATCCTTGACCAGCGTCGCGTCAAGGCGCCCGCCGAGCGCGGCCGCGAGCGCGAGCTCGTAGCCGTCGCGAACACTCAGCTCCTCGCTCAGCGCCCGCTCACCGCCAACGCGCGCGTGGGCGCGCAGGAACTGATTCGCGGCCGCCAGCTCCGCCCCCACCCGCTCGGCCTCGCGCCGCGTCTCCTGCGCGGCGCGCTCGGCCGCGCTCAACTGCTCGCGGGCCTGCTCGGCATCCCGATCGGCCTGCTCGCGTGCGGAGCGCGCGGCGCTCGCCTCGGACTCCGTCTGCACCACGAGCGCGTCCTGCTGTGCGTGCTCGGCTTGCAGCTCGGCGATCTCGCGCTCGATCTCACGCTCGCGGCTGGCATCGATCTCGGCGAGCTGCGCTTCGAGCGTGCCGACACGGTCTTCGACCATCGACGTCTCGAGCTCGTCATCGGGACGCCCCTCGGCAGGGTCGCCACCGGCCTCTGCAGCGGTCTGAGCGAGCGCCTGCAGCCCGCGTTCGATGCGCTCGCCGCGGCGCTCGAGCGCCTGTGTGATCGCACCGACCTGCTCCGCGCGCAAGCCCAGGCGCTCCTTCGCCGAGCGTGCTCCATAGAGGAGCCCCGCGAGCGCGTCATGGCGCTCGGCGCGCTCAGACAGCGCGCGCTCGGCGATCCCCCGGCGCTCGATTGTCTGCTGCAGCCTGCGCTCGATCTCCGCGCGTTCGACGCGCGCCTGCTCGACGAGCGCCTGCGCGCCGTCGAGCTCGAGACGCCGTGCTCGTGCCGTGTCCCTAGCCAGCTCCCATCGCGCCTGCAGGATCTGATGCTCCAGGCGCTCGTGAAGCTCCGCAGCTTCAGCCTGTCGCTTGAGCGGGCGCAATCGACTGCGCGCCTCGCGCTCGACGTCCAGCGCACGGTCGAGGTTCTCCTGCGTGCGCTCGAGCTTCAGCTGCGCGCGGCGGCGGCGCTTGCGGTGCTTGCCCAAGCCCGCCGCCTCCTCGATCAACAGCCGCCGATCACGCGGCTTTGAGGTCACGATCGCGTCGACGCGGCCCTGCGAGATGACCGAGTGGGTCTCCTTGCCGAGGCCGGTGTCGGAGAGCACCTCGATCACATCGGTCAGACGACAACGCGCGCCGTTCAGCCAGTAGCCGCCTTCGCCGTTGCGATCCAGCCGCCGCACGATCGAGATCTCGCTCAGCGGCAGCGCGACGCGCCCGTCGGAGTTGTCGAGCACGATCTCGACCTCCGCGGCCGCGCGCGGCTGCACGCCGCGGCCGCCACCGAAGATCACATCCTGCATCGATTGCCCGCGAACCGCCAGCGGCGACTGCTCGCCCATCGCCCACAGCACCGCGTCGGTGACGTTGGACTTGCCCGAGCCGTTGGGGCCCACGACCACGCTCACGCCCGGTCCGAAGTCCAGCTGGGTGCGGTCGGGGAACGACTTGAAGCCGTTCAAGGTCAGCGACTTCAGGCGCACGCCGGGCCCCGCGTCACTCGGAGGTGAGCCTGTCGACGGCCACACGCGCGGCCTGCTGCTCGGCGTGCTTCTTGCTCCTGCCGCTGCCGCTGCCGAGCTCGCGGCCATCGACACGCGCGATCACCGCATACGTCCGCTCGTGCGGGGGCCCCTGCTCGCTGGCGATCTCGTAGCTGACCTCCGCGCCACGCCGCGCCAACAGCTCCTGCAGCGCCGACTTGAAGTCCACCGGATGCTCGAGCGCGCCCTCGATCTCCGGGGTGAACGCCTCCACGACTGCCTCCGCGGTGCGCTCGTAGCCGACCTGCAGATAACAGGCGCCGATCACCGCCTCGATCACCGACGCGAGCACGCGCTCGGTTTCCACCAGTGCAGCCGCACTCTCGCGCACTCCTGCGGGCGCAGCCGCGCGCAGCCGCGCGGGCAGCGCCAGGCGCTCGGCCACCGCACGGCAGGAGGGTCCGGAGACCGCCTGCGCGCGGATCTTCGTGAGCCGGCCCGCGCCGAAGCGCTCGGCCTCCAGGCGCGGATACAGATACGCCGTCACCGCCAGCGCCAACACGCTGTCGCCGAGAAACGCCAGGCGCGTGTAGGAGTCGCTCGAGCGCTCGCTCCAGGACGCGTGTGTGAACACCTGCCGCGCGAGATCCTCGGGGAGCCCGTCCAGCAACTCGCCGAGCAGCATCATCGCCCCGCATCGACGGTCCCGTCGTGGCTCAGCACGAACTCGACCGCCGCCCCGACCGTGAGGATCTGCGCAGCCTGCTCGTCGGACATCTGCACGCCATAGGTGTCCTCGAGCTCCTGCACCAACGTGTACAGGTCGAGCGAGTCCGCCTCCAGGTCCTCCTTGAAGCGAGTGTCCTCGACGATCGCTTGAGGCTCGACGTCGAGCTCATCGGCGAGATGGGCCTGGATCAGCGCGAACACCTGCTCGCGGGTGTGGCTCGTGTCGCTCATCCTGTCCCGCGCAGGCTAGCGCCCGACGCGGCGTCGTCATCGAAGGTGGACATGGGCGAGCGCCGCAGAGCTCCGGCCCGCTCCAGCGCGAGGTCGGTCTGCGCGACGATGTCCTCACGCGCGCCGCGCTCGGCGCGCAGGATCGCCTGCGCGAAGCCCGCCCGCGTGAAGCGCCCGTGCGGGACCACGCCGAGGCGGCGCAGACCGAGCAGGTAGGCGCCGCCGCTGGCCTCGGGATCGATCTCGTCGCGAAAGCCGCGCAGCGCCCCGCGTAGCAGCGCGCCACCGAGCTTCGCCTGCACCGAGGACATCGCCGCCTCGCGCACGGCGCCGAGCATCGTCTGTGAGACCCCCTCCATCAGCTTCAGCGCGATGTTGCCGGTGAAGCCGTCGGTCACGATCACGTCGGCCCGGCCCGAGACGACGTCGCCACCCTCGACGTTGCCGACGAACTCGAATGCCTCGAAGGGTGGGTCGGCATCCATCACGCGCTCGCGCAGCTCAGCGTGAGCCTCCACGACGAGGTCGCTGCCACGCTCGGCCTCCTCGCCGTTGGAGAGCAAGCCGACGCGAGGCCTGTGCACGCCAAGAACAACGCGCGCGAGCGCCGCGCCCATGAACGCGAACTGCACGATGTGCTCGCGCCTGGCCTCGGCGTTGGCGCCGACGTCCAGGAGCGTTACCGGGTAATGGGGCACCGGCAGCGGAATCGCCAGGGCGGGGCGGTAGATGCCGTGCGCGCGCCTGATGTTGAGCGTCCCCGCGGCCAGCGCTGCGCCGGTGCCACCGGCGCACACGAGCGCCTGCGCCCTGCCCTGCGCGACGGCGCGCGCTGCCATGACGATCGACGCCTGTGGCGTCGTGCGCACCGCGAGCACTGGGTCCTCGGCCTTCGCGATCGAGATCGGCGCGTCGATGATCTGCACGCCCGGCGGTGGCTCACCCAGCTCCTGCGCAGGACCGAACAGCAGGATGCGCGCGCCCTCGCCCGCCGCCAGCGCGGCCCCCGCGGCGACCTCCGCCGGGCCGAGGTCGGCGCCGTTGCAGTCGACCGCGACGACCGGCCGCTCTCGTTCGTGCGTGAGCCCAGGCCGGGAGGACGAGTCCCCTGGCGTCACTGCCCGCTAGTCGTGGTCGTGGTCGTGCTCGTGTGCGCCCGGCGTCACGACCTCGCGGCCCGCGTAGAAACCGCACACCGGGCATACCCGGTGCGGCCGGCGCGGGCTGTGACACTGCGGACACGAGTTCAGCGCCGGCGTGCCGATCTTGTGTTGCGCGCGTCGCTTGGCTGTGCGGCTGTGGGACTGCTTTTTCTTGGGGACCGCCATCGCGACCCGAAGGCTAGCAGGGCCGCGGCGGGCGGTTCGCGCTCGACCTCACGCTGACGGCGCGGCGGGCCGCCTGCCTACTCGAGCTCGAGCTCGCGCAGCTTCGCCCACCGCGGGTCGGGCTCTGAGGCGTGGTGGTGCGCCGGTCCGGCGTCGTTCAGGTCGGCCGCGCAGATCGGGCATAGGCCCGCACAATCCTCGCGGCAGAGGATCTTCACGGGCATCGCGAGCGCGAACGCATCTCGCGCCCAACCGGCGAGGTCGAGCGTCTCATCCTCGACGTAGGGGCTGTCGAGCTCCTCCCCCCCGCCCGGTCGGTCGACCTCCCGCGCCTCGACCTCGATGAGCGGGCGAGCCGTCTTCAGACAGCGCATGCAAGGACCGATGATGCCCGCCGCGAACCGCAAGTGCAGAGCGTAGCCGCCGCCCGCCATGCGCGAGACACTCAGGTCGATCGGGACCTGTTCGGGCTCGGCGCGATACTGCTCGCTGCCCAGTAGCAGCGGCTCGATCGGCGTCTGAAGCGCCAGGCGCCGGCCCTCGCCGGGGCTCAGCCGCAGCCCCGCCAGGTCGAAGTCATGGCTCGGCGCATTCATCGACATCCAGGCTAGCTGCTGGCCTGGGCCCCGCATGGGGTGCTTGGGGCCCGTATCGGGCGCGTGTCGGCGAAGCGAGGCTAGGAGTCCGCGCGCAGCTCCCGCTTGAGGACCTTGCCGGTTGCGTTGCGCGGCAGCTGATCGACGAACACGACCTCACGCGGCACCTTGAAGCGGGCAAGGTTTTCCTTGACATAGGCCTGGATGTCCTCGGCGCTCAGGTGGTCGCCATTGCGTGGCACCACGAACGCCTTCAAGCGCTGGCCGAACTCATCATCCGCGACGCCCACCACCGCGACCTCCTCGATCCCCTCGTGGCCGGCGAGCAGATCCTCGACCTCGCGAGGGAACACGTTCTCACCGCCGCTGACGATCATTTCATCGTCGCGCCCGTCGACGAACAGGCGCCCGGCGCTGTCCAGTCGCCCGACATCGCCCGTTCGCATCATTCCGCGGACCACTTCCTTGCCGCCACCGTCGGTGTAGCCCTCGAACTGGAACTCGTTCGCGACGAAGATCCTGCCGACCTCGCCGCGTGGCACCTCGTGGCCGTTCTCGTCCAGCAGCTTGACGACCGTGCCGAGCGGCGGACGTCCTGCGGTTCCCGGCGCGGCGCGCAGATCCTCGGGCGTCGCGATCGTGGCCCACGCCACCTCGGTCGATCCGTAGAGGTTGTAGAGCACCTCCCCGAAGGTGTCCATCACACGCGTGGCGAGATCACCAGGCAGGACCGACCCGCTGACGGCGATCACCTTCAGGCAGCTCACGTCGTAGCGCGCGATCGTCGACGGCGGCAGCTCGAGGATCCGTTGCAGCATCACCGGCACGACCACGAGCGCGCTGGCGCGGTGCAGGGCGACGGCCTTGAGCGTCTCCTCCGGGTCGAACTTGCGGCGCAGGATCAACGTCGAGAGCAGCGGCAGGCTCAGCACGAAGTGTGCGAAGCCCCATGAGTGGAACATCGGCGCGGCGATCATCGTCGGCTGGCGCGCCTTCAATGGGATCTTCGAGAACAGCGCCGCCGCCGGCTCGACCGAGTCGCTTTGCGGACGCGCTGCTCCCTTCGGTGTGCCGGTCGTGCCAGACGTCAGGATCACGACGCGCCCTTTCTGCAGCGGCGGACTCAGGTTGGCGTCATCGCCGCGCGCGATCAGCTCCTCGAGCGTCGGCTCGGGCGAGCCCGCATGCGTATCCGCGTGGCGCTCAGCGGGCTCCCTCCAGGCGATGAAGCGCATGCGCCCGGCTGCCCCGGCGCTGACGAGCGCGCTGAACTCCTCGTCATAGACGACCGCGACCGGATCCTCGCGCGCGAGCACGTCGGTGATCTGCGGTCCAGCGAACGCCGTATTCAGATACAGAGCTCCCGCTCCCAGCTTCGAGCAGGCGACGGTCGCCTCGATGAAACCACGGTGGTTACGACACATGATCGCGACGCCGTCGCCTTCAGAGATGCCCGCCTTTTGCAGCTCGTGTGCGAGCGCGTTGGTCCGCAGGTGCAGCTCGGAGAAGGTCAGCGCGCCGCGCTCGTCGACGAGCGCCAGACGCGCGGGCTCGCGGGCGGCCGCGGCAGAGTAGGCCCCAGCCGGCGTCGCCCCCCAGCGACGCAGGGACGAGAGCGAGTGCAGCGTCCTGTCCGGGCGCAGCGGCTCGAACATGCCCGTGTCGATCAACGCCTGCGCGACCCGCAGCTTGTGCCGCGCCGTCTGCGCCAGCGTCTGCGCGTTCACGGGTCGACCCTTCCCACAGGCGCGGCCGGCGGAGCGGTGCTGCGCAGCGGGTTCCTAGCTGACTTCAGCAGGCTCGTCCTTGCCCTGCAGGCGCTCGCGTCCACGCTGGACGGCGGCGATGAACTTCGACAGGTTGACCTCGAGCGTGTTGAGGATCTCATCCGCGTAGTCCTCGGCGCCGAGCCGGATCTCGCGCTCACGCGCGCGTGCGTCCTCGACGATGTCCTCAGCGGCGCGTTCGGCCTGCTTGGTGACCTCCTCGTCGCCGACCAGCCGCTCCTGGCGCTCGTGTGCGTCCTTGATGATGCGCTCGGCCTCTTTCTTGGCCTCCGCGAGCATCTCCTGGCGCTCCTTGACGATCCAGCGCGCCTGCTTGATCTCCTCAGGGATCGTGGCGCGCATCTGGTCGAGGATGTCGTAGATCTCCTCCTTGTCAACTCGTACCTGGCCGCCGATCGGCAGCTGCCTGGCGTTGTGCACCAGGTCGTCGAGCTTGTCTATGAGTACCAGGACATCCATTTTTCTAGGCTACCTCCGGGGGCGTCCGGCCCCGCGCTTGTGGCTCATTTCGTCAGCGTCTCAGCTCTTCCTGCAAGCGCCTGGCCACCTCGTCGGGAACGAGGTCGTCGATCCTGCCTCCGAACGTTGCTAGCTCCTTGACGCCGCTGGATGACAGGAAACTGTACTGCGGGGAAGCCATCAGGTAAACGGACTCGATCTCGGGATCCTGGCGCCGGTTGAGCTGGTTCATCTCCAGCTCGTACTCGAAGTCCGAGATCGCGCGCAAGCCCTTGACGATCGCCTTCGCTCCTATGCTCCTGGCGAAGTCGACGACCAGCGTCGAGAACGGCTCGACGCGCACCGTGTCCAGGTCGCTAAGGGCGCGCTCGATGAAGCCGACGCGATCCTCGATCCCAAACAGCGCGTCGCTCTTGCGTACGGAGCGATTGACGACCGCGACGACGACTTCGTCATACAGCTCCGCGGCGCGGCGGATCACGTCGAGGTGGCCGTTGGTGATCGGGTCATATGAGCCCGGGCAGACCGCTATCGCTTTCTCAGGTCGTGTCATTGATGGCGGTGAATTGTGATCGAAGTGTCGCCGTAGCGTCGCTGGCGCTCGAGCGGGACCTCGAGCTGCAGTGGCGCGCGCCGGTCGCTCTCCACGACGACGCGCGCGTCGGGCTCGAGCAACGACGGCAGCAGCGCCGACAGCTCCGGCCCCCATTCGTGCGACTGCTCGTAGGGAGGGTCGATGAAGATCAGATCGTATGTCTCTTTGCGAGACCGTGCACTGCGCAGCGCGTCGAGCGCGTCCGCGCGACGCACCTGCGCTGCCCCCGCGGCGATGCCGAGGGCCTGCAAATTGGAGGCAAGGACCTGCACGACGCTCGCGTCGCGCTCGACGAACACGGCCCTCTCGGCGCCCCGGGAGAGCGCCTCGATGCCGAGCGCGCCAGTGCCGGCGAACAGGTCCAGCACGTCGGCTCCGTCGACGTCGGCGAGCATCGCGAACAGCGCCTCGCGCACGCGGTCGGACGTCGGCCGGGTGACGCGGCCCCGCGGCGCCTGCAAGCGCCTGCCGCCCAGCTCTCCCGCGATTACCCGCATCCGTCAACCGTAACGTCACGCTGGCCGAATCCGGCGCTCGACGGCCCTCAGCGGGCTACCGACAGGGACCAGGGGGGCCAGTCCCTCCGCGAAGCGGAAGTTGTCGGTAGCCCGCTCAAGGCCGCGTGCTTCCTCGCGAGCGAGCGGAGACGAGGCGCCGGGCCCAGGCTGCACGCCGGTCTCAGAACCCGGATCAACTTATACCTAACAGGTCCGGTCACGGCCCTGTCAATCAGCCGATTGGTGGATCTTAGTGCCTAGCCTCGAGCGCTGCGCCTGTAGTCAAGCCTGGACCGGCTCGGCCAGCTCCCCTGCCGCCGCGCGATCGAGCGTGATACCGAGCAGCGCGTGCTCGGGCGCGCTCAGCTCGGGGTCGCTCGCGAGAATCGTCTCGGCGCGTCCCCGCGCCAGCTCGAGCAGCTCCGCGTCTTCGGGCAGGCGCGCCACCTTGAAGTAGCCGTTGCCGGACTGCCGGGTGCCGATCAGCTCCCCCTCCTTGCGGAGGGCCAGGTCGATCTCGGCCAGGCGAAATCCGTCCGCGTGTTTGACGAGCGCGTGGAGCCTGCCCGACGCGGACGAGTCGGGGGAGCCGATGAGAAAGCACTTGGCGCGATGCTCGCCACGCCCGACGCGCCCGCGCAGCTGGTGCAGTTGCGAGATACCAAAGCGCTCAGCGTTCTCGATCAGCATCACGGTCGCGTTGGGCACGTCGATCCCGACCTCGATCACGGTCGTGGCGACCAGCACGTCGGCCCTGCCAGTCGCGAACGCGGCCATCGCCTCCTGCTTCTCGCGCGGACGCATGCCGCCGTGCATGAGCGCGAGCTCATATCCGCTCAACTCTCCCTCGCGCAAACGCCGCAGCTCGGCGCTGGCAGCACGTAGCCCGAGCTCGCCGGCGTGCACGCTGGCGCCCTCACCCTCGCCGCCTGCGTCGGCCTCGTCGATCAGCGGGCACACGACATAGGCCTGGCGACCGCGCGCGAGCTCCGCGCGCAGCTCCTCATACGCCTGCGCGCGCTCGCTCTCACCTCGAAGCAGGCGTGTCTGGGTCGGCTGGCGGCCACGCGGCAGCTCGCGCAGCGTGCTGGTGTCAAGATCCCCGTAGCGCGCCAGCGCGAGCGTACGTGGAATCGGCGTGGCGGTCATGTGCAGGGTGTGCGGTGGGTGGTAGCGATCGTCGCCGGTCGCGGCTGGGTGCTGCTGTCCGAGGGCGGCTCGCTGACGCACGCCAAAGCGATGCTGCTCGTCGATCACGGCGACGGCCAGCGCGTTGAAGCGCACGTCCGGCTCGATCAGCGCGTGCGTGCCGACGAGCAGCGAGAGCTCCCCGCTCGCCAGCTTGCCGAGGATGTCCCGACGCCTGCGCGCGGGCGTGGAGCCGGTGAGCAGCGCGGCGGACACCGGCTCGGCTCCCAGCAGCGCCTGAATCGTCGCGAAGTGCTGCTCGGCGAGCGTCTCCGTGGGCGCCATCAGCGCCGCCTGGCTGGCATGCCCCACCGCCATCAGCATCGCGTACAGCGCGACCACCGTCTTGCCGCTGCCGACGTCTCCCATCAGCAGCCGCTGCATCGGCGCCGGGCGCGAGAGGTCGCTGGCGATCTCCTCGATCGCCGTCCGCTGGTCCGCTGTCAAGGTGAACGGCAGCCCACCCTCGAGCCAGCGCTGAGCGAGCGTGCCGGCGTCCACCAACGTCCTGGCTCCCGTGCGTGTCCTGCGCCTGGCACGGCGGCGCAGGAACACCAGTTGCGAGAGCAGCAGCTCCTCGAACGCCAGTCGCCGACGCCCCATCTCCAGGTCGCTGGACAGGTGCGGGAAGTGCATCGCCGCGAGCGCGCTGGCGCGGTCGGGAAGTTGCTCGACCACCCTCGTCGCTGCCGAGAGCGACTCGATCACGTCGCCGAGCGCCTCGCGCTCGCCGTGAACGAGCGTGAGGATCTGCGTCGAGCTGACTCCCTCGCTGGCGGGGTAATGCGCGACCGCGTCGCTCTCGCCGGTGCCGCCGCTGTCCTGCGCGCCCAGCTCTCCGCCGAGCGCGTGATGAGAGACGCTGAAGCGCCCCTGCCCGTTGGACTTACCGTGCAGCAGCAGGCGTGTGCCCGGCGGATAGCGCTCGAGCAGCCACGGCTGGTTGAAGAACGTCGCGCGCATCGTGCCGCTGGCGTCGAACACGCTCGCCTCGACGAGCGGGCGCATCCCTCGTCTGCGCACGGGGCGCGTGCTGATCGCGCGCACCTGCACCGACACCGTCGCCTGCTCTCCCGCGCGCAGCGCGCCCACCGTGCGCGCCTCGCGACTGTCGCTGGGGAGGTGCTCCAACAGATCACCGACCGTCTCCAGGCCGAGCGTGCGCATCGCGCCGGCCATCCTCTTCGCGGGAAGCGTCAACGGCTCGCGCAAGCGCGAGGGCCGCGGCCAGCGCACCGGCGCGGCGAGCATCTCCTCGCGACCGAGCGCCCGCGTCGACGCGAACGCCCGCGCCAGCGGCCGCACGCGTGTCGAGCCCGCTATCGCCGTCGCGCGCGGCGTATGCGACTTCGTTGCCGGCATCCGGCATCCATCATGATCGCGGCGGCGGTCGTAACCGACGGTCTGCGCCGCACCGCTACTCCGCCGCGAGCAGCCACCAGTAGGCCGCCTGACCACCGTGGCGCAGCTCGAGCTCGATCCCGCCGTTGACGATCCCGTCGACGGCGCCTAGGCCCACCGGAGCGCCCTCTCCGTCGAGGATGCTGATCAGTTCCGGCGGGCCCTCGCCGTTGGCGCCCTGCGCCAGGATGTGCACGACCGCCTGGAGCGTCTCACGCGGATCGCCCCATGCCAGCACCTCGTCCTGCACGAACCCGACAGCGTCTCCGCGCTTGAAGCGCCCTTGGGCGTCGTCGCGGGCAGCCGGCGCGACGGCGCCCGTGCGTATCCGCGCGAGCGCCGCGGTCAGCGCCTGCGCGTTCTCCTCGACCGAGCGGTCACCCGCGAACGCGACAGCCGCGGCGAGCCCGGCCTGCTGGCTCGTCGTGGGCGCGACGTGCACCTGCTTATCCGACAGGCGGGCGGCATGCTCGGCCGCCATGATCACGTTCGCGTTGTTGGTGAGCAACACGACCTCCTCGGTGGGCACGTCGTGGATGCCGGCGAGCAGATCGTAGGTCGAGGGGTTGAGCGTCGGGCCGCCGTCGATCGTGTACACGCCGAGCTCCTCGAACAACTGGCGCAGACCCTCGCCGCTGACGACCGCGACCGCGGCGCAGCGCACCACCGCGCCGACAACCGAGACTTCGCCCGGCGATCCCGAAAGCGCGTTGCTCAGATCCTGGGTTGGGTCCGGCTGTGCGCTCAGGCGCCCGTCTCGCTCGGCCACCTGCACCCGCATGTCGGCAACGTCCAGGCGCGAGACCTCGCCGACACCAGCGAACAGCGCCGTCGCCAGCTCCGGCGCATCCGTGTGCAGGTGCACCTTCAGCGTGGCAGCGTCGCCTACGACGAGCACGGAGTCACCGAGATCCTCCAGGGCGGCGAGGAAGCGGCTCGCGCTCAGCTCACTGCCGGTGACCGCGAAGTTGGTGCAGAAGCGGTAGGTGCTCGAGTTGTGCTCAGGGTGGGTGATGCGAGCCGGCGCGTAATGGTCCAGCGGCGGCGGGTCTTCGCCACGCAGAGCCGCGACGACGCCCGCGAAGATGATCGTCAGCCCGTAGCCCCCGGCGTCGACGACGCCCGCCTCGCGCAGCGCGGCAAGCAGCTCCGGGCTGCGCTTTACCGAGTCCTCACCGGCACGGACGGCGCGTTCGAGTGCCGCGGCGATCGCCTTGTCCTGCTCGCGCGGCTCGGTCGCCGGACCGAAGCGCGGGCTCTCCGGGCGGTGCGCCAGGTCCGCGACGATCTGGTGGGCCATCTCGCGAGCGACCGTCAGGATCGTGCCCTCGGCGGGATCGCGAACAGACGAGTACGCGCGGTCTGCCGCGTTTGCGAGTGCCGCCCCGATCAGCGTCGGGTCGATCAGCTGGCCAGGTCTCGAGACGAGCTCCTCGGCGGCGCCGCGGATCAGCTGCGAGAGGATCACGCCCGAGTTGCCACGCGCCCCCAGCAGCGCCGCCCTAGCTACGGATTGGACGATCTCCTCGCGCCCGATCTCGTCGATCGTGCGGTTGCCGCCGGTTCCCTGCAGGCGGTCGAGCTCAGCCAGCACCGCACGCAGCGTCAGCGCCATGTTGTCGCCTGTGTCGCCGTCGGCGACCGGGAACACGTTGAGGTCGTTGACCTCTTGACGGCGGGATTCCAGATGAGCGAGCGCGCCCGCTACAGCAACGCGAAAGCGGACCAGATTGGTGTCTGTCACGGCGACAGGTCTATCACCTTGAGCGGGGTTTTCGCCAGATCGCAGGCTGAACTCGGCCCGCGCGCTCGTCAGCTCGCCGATCTTCAGCGGCCCTACAGGGCCTTTGTGACCTTGCCGGCTTTCAGACAGCGCGTGCACACGTAGACGCGTCTGGGCGCCTTGCCGACGAGGATCCTGACCTTCTGCAGGTTGGGATCGAAGCGCCGCTTGGTCGCGACCATCGAGTGGCTGCGGCTCTGGCCGAACGCCGGCCCCTTGCCGCAGCTGTGACATACCTTCGCCATCCGCCGCAGTCTAGCCGCTCTGCAGCCGCCTCCGCAGCGCCGCCATGCTCATGACCGCCTCCGCCGCGTGGCGACCCTGGTCGCGCTTACCGCCCCCCGCACGCGCCAGCGCCTGCTCCATCGTCTCGCAGGTGAGCACGCCGAAGGCGCACGGCACGCCGGTCTCGAGCTGCACCTGCATCACCCCCCGCGCTGTCTGCGCGCAGACGAAGTCGTAGTGGTCGGTCTCGCCACGGATCACCGCGCCGAGGCACGCGACGCCGCCGAAGCGAGTTGATCGCGCCGCGTAGTTGGCGGCGAGCGGCAGCTCGAACGCACCCGGCACGTCGAAGACCTCGACGTCGGGGAAACCGCCCTCTGCGAACGCTGCGTTCGCGCCGGCGAGCAGCCGTTCGGCGAGATCCTCGTAGAAGCGCGCGAGAACGATCGCGAAGCCGACGGAGCTCGCGCTCATCAGCTGCGGCGCTCTGCTTTGCGCCGCTCGCCGTGGACGAGCTCCTCGTCTAGGTTCAGGCCCTGGTGGTGCAGGGTGTGCCCCATCCGCTCGGCCTTCGTGCGCAGATATGCCTCGTTGTGCTCGTTCGGCGCGTGCTCGATCGGGATCTGCGCGCTGACCGATAGCCCGTAGCCCTCGAGGCCTCTGATCTTCTTGGGGTTGTTCGTCAGGATTCGGATCGACGACAGTCCGAGGTCGA